>ERZ1030944.71-NODE-71-length-28704-cov-40.633355_pt1 | contig 28704 bp, 30 predicted proteins | sample MGYA00518599_ERZ1030944 | MGnify/ENA primary metagenome ERZ1030944 (study PRJEB33718, sample SAMN03159697) | human skin metagenome | collected 2014-05-20 | study: EMG produced TPA metagenomics assembly of the PRJNA266117 data set (Human skin bacterial metagenome... | reverse complement strand
AACTTCATACCGAGCCGAAAGCACAAACGGCTACACCACTACACAGGACTTGACCCGTCTTTGGGCGGTGACGCCCACTGGGGCTCGGTGACGGATGTGACAACCGCGATGTCACATTTGGCACTATGCCCAGGTCGCGCGGAACGGCCTGGTCATATCCGTCACTGGCGCCGGGGCGGGGAGGGGCCGCGCGCCCGGAAGCGCTACTTCTGCAGGCCCGGCAGGTTCAGACCCAGGTGCGGGCCGGCGAAGTAGAGGCCAGCGGCGCCGATGGTGGCCACAATGGCGAGGATGCCGGCGAGCAGGCCGGCGAAACGCTTGGCGTTGTCGATTTCGTCCTGGGTGTACTCGGAGCTGCCCGGGCCGCTGGACTGCTTGCCCTGGTCGGCCTGGTCAGAGGTCTGGTCGGTGGCTGCGGCAGTGTCGGTTGCCGGGGCGGCGGTGGCCACCGGGGCGGCGCCGGCGACGAGGGCGACGGCGAGCGCGGGGGCGATGGCGCGGCGGGAGATGGAGCTGGTGAGCATGGGCGGTCCCTTCATGGGCGTGAGCACGGGTGTATCCGCCACAGAATAACCGACCGGGCCAGGGCAACCAGCCACAGCCCCGCCGCGTTACTGCCCGTCGATGAAGCGGGTGACCTTCTCCGCCTCGGCGATCTCCTGCAGCCGCTCGGCGGAGACCAGCCCGGTGACCACCACGACGGAGCCGCCGGCGGCGATGGGGCCGAGCACGTTCGCGGCGAACTCGCCGGTGGTGTGCCAGTCCTGCACCAGGTAGCGCTGCGCATCGAGGCCGGGCACGGTGAACTTGCTTAGCGCAGGAGAGGCGCCGAAGTAGTCGTCGCCGTAGAAGCGCACGGTGGGCCCGAAGTCCACGGCGCCCACGGGCAGTTCGCCGCCGGCTTCCACCACGCCGCGGCCGAACGGGTCGTCGGAGACCACCACGCAATCGGGCACCTCGTTCCACCGCGCGGCGCCGTCCAGGGTGGTGAAGATGAGGTCGGGGGCGGGGGCACCGGAGGCGTCGATAAGCGGGGTGCGCGAGGAGTTGTACGCGCCGATGGCGATGACCGCCGCTTGCCACGACACCGGCAGGTCGATGGCGACGTTGTCGCCGGCGTCGAATTCCTCGTCGAGCATGTTGGCGACCTTGCTGGCCCAGTTGTCCAGCGTCTGCGCCGAAAAATCCATGCGCACACCGCGCGAGTCGTCGTAAACAGTCAGGCGCGGCGTCGACGGGTCGGTCTGCATTAGCGGTGCGAGCATGCTCATGCCCGCCCATCGTAAGGGGCAATTGCTTTACGACGCCAACATGATCGACGCACCCGGCCCCAACGGAAGATCGAACTGGTACCAGATGAACAGCAGCACCAGCCAGAACATCCAGAACACCACCGTGAACACAATCAGACGCGACATAAGGGTGCCGATGCCGGCCTTCGGCTCGTAGCGGCGCAGCTGGGTGAGGATGACGATGATGTACGGGTTGAGCGGGGTGATGATCTGCGTCGCGGAATCGCCGACGCGGTAGGCGGCCTGGATGAACGCCGGGTCGAAGCCGAGCAGCGCGAACATGGGCACGAACACCGCGGCCATGAGCGTCCACAGCGCAGACCCGGAGATGATGAGCAGGTTCAGACAGGAGGCGAGGATGACGAAGGTGATGATCGCGCCGAAGCCGCCGATGCCCGCGGACTCGAGGGCTTCCGCGCCCTTTACGGCGGTCCAGGTGCCGATGCCGGACCAGTTGAACAGCGCGATGAACTGGCCGAGGATGAACGCCAGCACCAAAAAGCCGGTCATTTCTTTGATGGACGAGCCCATCATGTCGGTGACGTCGGTGACGCTTTTCACTGTGCCTGCGGCCTTGCCGTACACCAAGCCCATGACCACGAAGTAGAGCACCACGATGAACACGGAGGATTCCATCAGCGGCGAATCCGGCAGGAATGTGCCTTCCTCATTGCGCCACGGCGAGCCCGGCACGAGCACGGCGACGGTGCCCGCGACGGTAAGCAGCAGCGTGACCCACAGCGTGGCGGTCAGGCCGCGCTTCTCCTCTACGGTGAGCTCGGCGGTGATCTCCTTGCCGTCGGGGTCCAGGTCCGGGGCGGCCTCGCCTTCGGCGACCTCGGTGGGCACGCCCATCTTGTTCAGGCGAGGCTCCAGCACCTTGTCGATGATCAGGCCAGCGATGAAACCCAGGATGGACGCGGAGGCGATGTTGAACCAGTAGTTGGACATCACCGTGACCTCGTTTGCCTCCAGGCTGGGCAGCGCCTCCATGACGGAGTTGGTGATGCCGGCAAACAGCGCGTCTAGGGAGCCGGGCAGGATCGACGTTGCGTAGCCGGCACCCACGGAGGCGAAACCACCCAGCAGGCCGGCGACGGGGTGGCGGCCTGCGGCCTTGAACACCATGGCGGCCAGCGGCGGGATGACAATGAAGGCCGGGTCCGCGATCAGCGAGGCGGACACGCCGATCAGGCCCACCGCGTAGGGCAGGACGGTCTTGTTGGCGGAGCCGAACAAGCGGCGGATCAGCGCCGAGAGCATGCCGGAGCGCTCCGCGATGCCGACTGCCAAGATGATGGGCATCACGTAGACAAGTGGCGGGAACCCGACGTAGTTTTCGCCCAGGTTCACGGTGAACCAGGCCAGGCCTTCCTTGGTGAAGAACCCGTGGATCGGGCGGACCTCGTCGGAGCCTGGGACCTGGACTTGGGCCCCGGACCAGGCCATCACCGTGGAGATGACGGCGGTGATCAAAAACAGGAGCAGAAAGAGGGTGAACGGCTCGGGGAGCTTGTTGCCCACCTTCTCGATGGTGTTGAGGACGCGGTCGGTCGCGCCCTGCTTTTCGGGCGCGCCACTCGTTCCGGTGGTTGTTGTGGTCTCTGGCGATGGCTCGGGCCGTGGTGTGCGAGTCATGCAATCTGGTTCTACCAAACCGCGAGCAGGGTTTTCTCCAGTTTCAGGAAAATGCCTGGAATTTCATTCCCGGAATGTGGGACAAGGTCTGGTGGGGCGGGGGCTAATTCACGCAGCGCGGGCTGTCGCCGTCCGCCTTGATCTCGGGGCCGATCTCGGTGGCGCCGAAATCCTCGCCCGGCGTGCCCACAGGCGCCTCCTGCTGCGCTTCCTCCTCAGTCATGAGACCCGGGCCTGCGTAATCGTCGGCCACGACCGCCACCATCGTGCCCGGCTCGAGCGTGGCGTTGGCCACCACCGGCACACCGCCGAGGATCCGCGCGAGCTCCTGGGCGGCAGGGTCGTCCGCGTCGGGCGCCACAACCTGGCTCTGGTAGTACAGGCCGTCCATTGCGTTGGCCACCTCGGAAACTTGGATGCCCTGTTTGCCCAGCTCCTCGCCGACGCGGCCCGCCTGGCCCGGCACAGCCCCGGCATTGAGCACGATGACGTCCTGGGAGCTAAGCGTCGACGACGCCGCGGAGTCGGAAGAGTCTGCGGAGTCGGAGGTCTCGGTGGTGTCCTCTTCTTCCTGATCGGGCTCCACCGCGTCTTCCATGAACCGGTGCACCTGGGCCACGTCGACGGTGACGATAGATTCGCCGTAGTCGCCCACACCGTTGACGGAGGTCACCGGAATGGTGGTGAAGGTGACGTTGTCGCCGGCCAGGCCAGAAAGTTGCTGGGCGAAGCGGACCACGTCCCAGTCCTTGTCCAGCGTGACGGAGCGCTCGGCGGCGTTAGCCAGCTCGCGCAGGCGCGCCGGGTTGGTCAGGGTGCCCGCAGAGAGCATGTTGCGCACCAGCGACGCCATGAACGTCTGCTGGCGGACAATGCGGTCGAGGTCGCCGCGCGGCAGGTCGTGGCGCTGGCGCACGAACGACAACGCCTGCGTGCCGTTGAGCGTCTGCACGCCGGCGGGGAAGTGGGCGCCGGACAGCGGCTCGTCCACCGCGTTGTTCAGGCACACGGTCACGCCGCCGACGGCGTCGGTGAGCAAGACGAAGCCGAGCAGGCCCACCTGCGCGAAGTGGTCCACCTCCACGCCGGTGAGGTCAGCCACCGCGTCGATCAGCCCCTCTTGGCCCGCGCGCGCGACCCGCTGCTCCAGCTCGGGGCCTTCGGACATGCCGTCCTCTTCGACCAGCTCCTCGCGCTTGTCTGCGGCGTAGGCGCCGTAGACGCCGTTGATTTTGAGGTTGCCGTAGGTGTCGTCGTGGATGTAGGTGTCGCGGGGGATTGACACGGCCGTCGCCTTCGAGCCGTCCTCAGGAATGCGGATCACCATGATGGTGTCGGTGTTGATCTCGCCGTCGGCGATGCCGGCGTTGAGGCGGGCGAGCTCGTCCTCGCTTAAGGGGTTGCCCTGCGCGTCCGTGCGCGAGTCGGAGCCGACGAGCAGGATATCCACCGCGCCGTCGAGCACCGCGTCGTCCTTGTTGCCCTTGCCCTTGGATTTGCTCTGGGAGCTCACGTCCAGCTCTGAGGCGGACAGCTGCCCGCCCAGGCGGCCGACGGCGAAGTAGCCGACGCCGGACAGGGTGATCGCCAGGGCGGAGACTACAGCCAGCACTCCTTTGACCACAGGGTGGCCGGACTGGGACACGTCTCGCGTTCGCGATGGTGCCGCCTGAATGTCGCGGGCACGCCGATTGGGGTCAGTCACGCGGGGAAGTATACGACATTCCCTCCCGAATACCCTCGGCTGTGCCTGTGCCGTACACCAATTCCGGCCCCACTGGTGGGTATGATTCCAGCCATTGTGAACGCTGACTCTCTCCATCCGACTGACGCGCTGCTCGCGGTGATCACGGTGACGTACTCGCCGGGCGAGCATTTGTCGCACCTGATTGCGTCGCTCGACGCGGCGACGCGCGGCGAGGTGCATTTGGTCTGCGCGGACAACGGCTCCACCGACGGTGCGCCGCAGCGCGCCGCCGCTCAGCACGAGCACGTGGAATTCCTCCCCACCGGCGGAAACATCGGCTACGGGGCGGCGATTAATGTCGCGGCCGCGGCGCTTGCGGAGCGTCGAGAAGCGAATGCGATCCGAAACGACTACTTCCTCATCGTCAACCCCGACGTTGAGTTCGGCCCGGGCAGCATCGACGAGCTGATCCGCTGCATCGACGCCGCTCCAAAGGTGGGGGCGGCGGGCCCGCGCATCGAGGAAGCGGACGGCTCCGCGTACCCGAGCGCCCGCGAGGTGCCCGGGCTTGCCACAGGCATCGGGCATGCATTGCTTTACGACGTCTGGCCGCGCAACCCGTTTTCCCGCGCCTACAAGGCGGACGCGAACATGCACGTCCAGCGCACCGCAGGGTGGCTCTCGGGCGCGTGCCTGCTGGTGCGGTGGGACGCGTTCGACGCCATCGGCGGCTTCGACGAGCGCTACTTCATGTACCTCGAAGACATCGACTTCGGCGACAGGCTTACGCGCGCAGGGTGGGACAACCTGTACTGCCCGTCGTCGGTGATCCTGCACGACCAGGGCCACGTGGCCGGCAAGTTCCGCAAGGTCACGGTGCCCGCCCACCACGGCTCGGCCTACCGCTTCCAGCGCGACAGGCACCCGCACCCGTGGCAGGCACCGCTGCGGTGGGCGTTGTGGCTCGGGCTGAAAGTGCGCGGGGCGTTCCAACTTGGCCTGCGCAAACCGCGGCGGCGCACCGATACTTAGTTAGACCACAAACACCAGGAAGAAAAGGACAAGCAATGGCAACTTCGGAGCACATCGGCGCCGCACAGGCGCCCGACGGGGCAGTCACTGAGATGGACGCGGTGATCCTGGTGGGTGGGCGCGGCACGCGTCTGCGCCCGCTGACGGTGTCCACCCCGAAGCCGATGCTGCCCACCGCGGGCTACCCGTTTTTGGCGCACCTGCTCGCCCGCATTAAGGCGGCAGGCATGAACCATGTGGTGCTGGGCACGTCGTACAAGGCTGAGGTGTTCGAGGAGTACTTCGGCGACGGTTCCGAGTTCGGCTTGGAAATCGAGTACGTGGTGGAGGAAGAGGCCCTGGGCACCGGCGGCGGCATCCGCAACGTGTACGACAAGCTGCGCTACGACAACGCCATGGTGTTCAACGGCGACGTGCTCTCCGGCGCGGACCTGTCCGCCATCGCCACCACCCACGTGGACAAGGACGCCGACGTGACGCTGCACCTGGTGCGCGTGCCGGATCCGCGCGCGTTCGGCTCGGTGCCCACCGACGAGGACGGCAACGTGCTGGCGTTTTTGGAGAAGACGGAGGATCCGCCGACCGACCAGATCAACGCCGGCTGCTACGTGTTCAAGCGTTCTGTGATCGAGCAGATCCCGGCCGGGCGCGTGGTGTCGGTGGAGCGCGACACGTTCCCGGGTCTGCTGGAGGCGGGCGCGAAGGTGGTCGGCCACGTGGATTCGTCCTACTGGCGCGACATGGGCCGCCCGGACGATTTCGTCCAGGGGTCTTCCGATGTGGTGCGCGGCATCGCGTACTCGCCGTTGCTCGAGGGGCGTACGGGCGAGTCGCTTGTGGACGACTCCGCTGGCGTCGCGCACGGCGTCATCCTCATCGGTGGCACGGCTGTGGGCCGCGGCTGCGAGATCGGGGCCGGCTCGCGTGTGGACGACTCGGTGATTTTCGACGGCGTGACCATCGAGCCTGGCGCGATGGTGCGCAACTCGATTATCGCCGCTGGTGCGCGGATCGGCGCGAACGCGCGGATCACGGACTGCGTGATCGGCGAAGGGGCAACGATTGGCGCGCGTTGCGAGCTGCAGGCGGGCATGCGCGTGTGGCCGGGCGTGGAAATCCCGGATTCGGGAGTGCGTTTCTCTCCGGACGCGTAAGCGACACGCCAAAACTGAAAAATAGTTGCTCAAATCGGCGCCGCTACCATATGTAGTACCCCCGATGCGCACCCCCATCTCCTGGCGCGTGTGACTAATGTGACTCGTGTGACGAGCGACGTGGGAAATAGGGAGCGGGGGACCGAAACTGCAGAATTCTGGTTGCGGCTATTTAGTGTCCCGGTGTGTAATCACAGCAGTGTTATCCGCAGTGCCCGCCAGCTGGGAACTGCGGTCACCACTCTTATACGACCGACAAGCAACTAAGGAAGGTAATGGCGTGGAAAACCAGGCAGACGCCACCCTCCGCGGCGCGGCCGCAGGAGGGATGACCCTCGACGAGTTGTTCGGCGCCGTCGAGCAGGAGTGGCAGGATCAGGCGCTGTGCGCCCAGACCGACCCGGAGGCGTTTTTCCCGGAGAAGGGCGGCTCCACCCGCGAGGCGAAGCGGATCTGCAAAGCGTGCGCAGTGCGCGACGAGTGCTTGGAATACGCGCTCGAGCACGACGAGCGTTTTGGCATTTGGGGCGGGCTCTCCGACCGTGAGCGCCGCCGCCTGAAAAAGCAGATCGGCTAAGCCCTACCAGGGGAAGTCTGGGGAGATAGTCCTCGGATCCAAGTTGAGGTAATTGGCCACAAGAGCGGTCAGAACCCAGGTGATGAGTTCTGACCGCTCTTGTGTTTGCGCCGCCCGGTGCTCGATGGGCATGCGGAACACCACGAAGCGTGCGCGGGTGGGGTTGCCCTGCTTGTCCACCCCGGCCTGCAGCACGCGCCCGAGCGGCACCGGGCCGTCGGCGATGATCTCGTCCGGAAACACCGTCATGTCGGGGCTGAGACGCATCCGAGGAATGGTGTCCACGGCAAGGTCCACGCCGGCTAGCTCGTTGAAGTACTGGTTGTGCAGCGGCGCGTAGGCGTCGATGACCAGCTGGTCGAAGCTGTCTGCGCGGGTGCGGTAGCGCGGCACGCCGATCGGCAGGATGGGCCCGCGCACGCCGTGGCCGTGGCGGTTGCGGGCCGGTTGCACGTGGGAGGGGCCGGTGGAGCTCATAGCTGGCAATGCTATTGCGCCGCGCGGCGAAGGTGGCGCGGGCGCGCCGCGTTGCACTGTCGAAATCTCAACGCGGGGTTTAGACTTGGCGCCGTGAATATCTACCGCCGTTGTTGCCGCCCCGGATGCGGCCGGCCCGCCGTGGCCACGCTGATCTACGCGTACGCGGATTCGACGGCAGTTATCGGACCGCTCGCGCCCGCCCCGGACCCGCATGCGTGGGACCTGTGCGAGCGTCATTCCGCGCACATCACCGCCCCGGTGGGGTGGGAGCTGGTCCGCGTCGAGCACGTCGAGCTCGACGACGAGTTGGACGAGGAGAACACCGATATCACCGCGCTCGCGGAGGCGGTGCGCGAAGCGGGGCGCGTGACCACCGGGCTGGTGGAAACCGGCCAGGACCCGATCGAGTACTCGGCGGAGAAAGACTTCAACAACCCGGACACCTCCAACCACCCGGTGCACCGCACGAAGCGGGTGGAGGAGCAGATCGCGGCGGCCAAGGCGGCGCGTCGCTCGCACTTGCGCATCGTGCCGGACCCGGAGGCAGAGCAGTAGCAACAGCGGTCTGCGCAGGCCCATGTCGGGGGCGCGCGATAAGATACCGCGCATGGCTATTGAGCACACAGCAGAGACGCTGAAGAGCGTTATCAAGGCGTACGACGTCCGCGGCGTCGTCGGCGAGACCATCGACGAGGACTTCGTCCGCACCGCAGGTGCGGCGTTCGCGCACATCCTGCGCGGGGAAGGCGAGACCCGCATCGCTGTAGGCCACGACATGCGCCCTTCCTCGCCGGCGCTTGCAGATGCCTTCGCCGAGGGCGCTGCCAGCCAGGGGATCAACGTGACCCTGCTGGGCCTGACGTCCACCGACGAGCTCTACTTCGTCGCCGGCACCCAGCGCTGCGCCGGCGCGATGTTCACCGCCTCGCACAACCCGGTGCAGTACAACGGCATCAAGCTCTGCCGCGCGGGCGCGACCCCGGTGTCCACGGACACCGGCCTGGGCGAGATTGGCCGCATGATCCTCGAGGGCGTGCCGGGGTACGAGGGGGAAGCGGGAGTCGTCGATAAGCATGACGCCCTGGAGGAGTACGCCTCCTACCTGCGCGAACTTGTGCCGGTGCCCACGCGCCGCAAGCTTGTTGTCGCGGTGGACGCGGCCAACGGCATGGCCGGCATGACGGTGCCGGCGGTGCTGGGGGACATGGACATCCGCCCGCTGTACTTCGAGCTCGACGGCACCTTCCCCAACCACGAGGCGAACCCGCTGGACCCGAAGAACCTGGTGGACCTGCAGAAGTTCACCGTGGAGCAGGGCGCAGACATCGGCCTGGCTTTCGACGGCGACGCGGACCGCTGCTTCGTGGTGGACGAGCGCGGCGAGGCCGTCTCCCCGTCCGCGATCACCGCGCTGATTGCCACCCGTACGCTTGAGCAGCACCCGGGCGCGACGATCATCCACAACCTGATCACCTCGCGTGCGGTGCCGGAGCTGATCGAAGAGCACGGCGGCAAGGCGGTGCGCACCCGCGTGGGCCACTCCTACATCAAGGCGCAGATGGCGGAGCACTCCGCGCTGTTCGGCGGCGAGCACTCCGCGCACTACTACTTCGCCGAGTTCTTCAACGCCGACTCCGGCCTGGTGGCCGCGCTGCACGTGCTGGCAGCGCTGGCGGAACAGGACGCGCCGCTGAGCGAGCTGATGGGCGCCTACGAGCGCTACACCGCCTCCGGCGAGATCAACTCCGAGGTCGCCGACCAGGCAGCCGCCACGCAGCGCGTGGTGGACGCGTTTGCGGAACGCGCGGAATCCGTGGACACCCTCGACGGCGTGACGGTGCAGTTGAAGGACTCCAAGGCGTGGTTCAACGTGCGCGCCTCCAACACCGAGCCGCTGCTGCGGCTCAACGCCGAGGCGCCGACGCGCGAGGAAGTGGACGCGCTGACCGAGGAAATCCTCGGCATCATCCGCGCATAAGCTTCCCCGCGTACGCTCGCGGGGTATGAGCGGATTTTCCAGGGAAGACGCCCTGTTTTTCGACATCGCCCACGAAGGCGCACAGCTCCGCGCCGTGGGCCAGGCGGCGCACCTGCTTGCGGGGCTGCGCGGGCTTGCACCCCGCAGCGTGGTCGTGCTGGCCACCGACCAAGTCGCGGCGGCCGCGGCGCGTGCGGTGGCAGCGTTTGCAGCCCCGCTCGAGGTGCCAGTTGTGGTCGCGGACGTGCTGCCGGCGTACGTCGGCGCGCTCGATGTCGTGGTGGTTGTGGGCGACAACGCCGGCCGCGAGGAGGACCTGCGCGGGCTGACCACCGCGGCCGACCGCGGCGCCGAGACCATCCTCGCGGGCCCGAACAAGGGGCCCTTGCTTGACGACGCACCACAGGCCGCCGCCGTCATCCCCGCCTTGCCCGACACCGCTAGTGTCTCCCCGCTTCGCACCTGCGCCGTGGTCGGCGCGGTGCTGCTCGCGCTGCGCCAGCCGGCCGAGGTGGTGGCGGAGCGCTTCGAGCTCTTGGCCTCGGAGGTGGACGCTGAGCTGGAGTCTGTCTCCCCAAAGCGCGACGTGGCGGTCAACGCCGCGCGAAAGCTGCGCGCGCAGGCCGAGGGTGCCCGTGTGCTGCACACCGGCGTCGGGCGGGCAGGAAGCGCGGTGGCGCAGCTGGTGGCCGCGCTGTGGTCCACGCACGGCATCCCTGCTTCCGCCGTGGGCGCGGAGGAACTTCCCTTCGCCGTCGAGCGTGCTCAGGAGGGCAATTCGACGGCTGGCGCGGACGATTTGTTCCACGACCCCTACATCGACGGTCCCGCGAAGCTGGTAGGTTTAACAACCGTTGTTTGGTCGTGCGAGGCCACCGATCCGGTGGTCCCGGCAGGCAGCCAGATCGAATCCGTGGAGACCGAAGCGGATGATCCGGCGGCCGGTGCGGCGCGCCTGGTCGCCAGGGCTTACGCGGCGACGGCGCTTGCAGCCGACGTCGCCGACGCCGCCGCCTCGGAGGAGTAGAAGGAGAACCATGGAGCACCTCGAAGGAGCTCTGCGCCCCTACCCCTGGGGCTCCCACACGTTGATCGCCCAGCTGCGCGGCGAGCCTTCGCCGAGCCCGCAGCCCCAGGCGGAACTCTGGTTCGGCGCCCACCCGGCGGCCCCGGCGACGGTGAACGGGCAAGGCCTGGACGACGCCATCGCCGCCGACCCGGCCGCCGCGTTGGGAAAGCGCGTGCAGGACGCGCACGGCGACCAGCTGCCGTTTCTGGTCAAGCTGCTCGCCGCGGCCGCGCCCTTGAGCATTCAGGCCCACCCCTCGCTGGAGCAGGCCAAGGAAGGCTTCGAGCGGGAAAACGCCGAGGGCATCGAGCTGAACAGCCCGAACCGCAACTACAAGGACCCGAACCACAAACCGGAGCTCATCGTCGCGCTGACCGAGTTCCGCGCGCTGGCTGGGTTCCGCCCGGTGCCGGACACCGCGGCGTTTTTCGCCGAGCTGGGCAGCCCGGAGCTGGACCGCTACGCCACCTTGCTGCCCACGGACGGCGAAGGGGATCTGCGCGCGCTGTTCACCACGTTGATTTCGCTGCCGCACCAGCCGCGTGTGGAACTGATCGAATCGGTGAAGCGTGCTGCGGCGGAGCTCGTCGACAAGCGAACCGCCCCCGAGTGGATGGTGGAGGCCGCGGAGGTCTACCTCGAGCTCAACCAGACCTACCCGGGCGATGTGGGCGTGCTGGCGGCGCTGCTGCTCAACGTGCTCACCCTTGCACCCGGCGAGGCGGCGTTTCTGCGCGCCGGCCAGCTGCACGCCTACCTGTCCGGCCTGGGCGTGGAGGTGATGGCGAACTCCGACAACGTGCTGCGCGGCGGGCTGACCACCAAGCACGTGGACGTGCCGGAGCTGGTGAAGGTGCTGGACTTCAGCACCCTGGAAAACCCGCGGGCGGAGGCGGCCCCGTCGCACGGCGGCGTGGAGTTCCAGCTTCCTGTGGACAGTTTCGCGGTGCGCATGCATGCGCTTGACGACGGCGACACGTTGGCTGTCGACGAAGACGGCCCCGCGATCGTGCTGTGCACCGCCGGCGAGGTGCGGGGCGCCGACGGGTTCGTCTTAACGCAGGGCAACGGCGCCTGGGTCCCGGCGAGCGAGGCGGCGACGGAAATCACCGCAGCCGGCAAATCCCAGGTGTTTGTGGCGACGGTCTAACGGCCGGTGATCTTGTCAATCACGTCGCGGGCCGTCACGCCTTCTTTCTCGCGCGGGTAGCCTGCGACATCTTCCTTGCCCGCGACGGGAGTCGGCGCCTCATTGCCTCCCGTGGCGGCATCCGGGGTCTGCGGCGCCTCGCTCGGCTGAGCGCTGCCCTGCGGTGCGGCGTCTGCCGCGCTTTCGGTGCCGGGAACCGATTGCGCTGCGGCTCCTGCGCCCTGCATCCGCATCTCCCGGCGCTGGTCTTCCTGCGCGGCGGGGGATCCAGGCTCGGACGGGGTGCCCTCTTGGATTCCGTCCGGCACGTGCGACGGACCAGAGCCGTGACCCGGCTGTGCCGTTGGCTCAGACTGCTCCGGCTGCTGCGTGGTCTGCGGCTGATCCGGGCGCTTCGACGGCTGCACCTCGGATCCACCCGGTGCCGGGGTGGCGGCGGTGCTCGTCTGCGCGGCGCCGCCGTCGCCCGGCTCGCGCGGCGGGGTGCTGCCCGGCGTCTGCTGGGAGGTGGTGCGGTTGTCCGCGGAGGCCGGAGTGGGCTCCGCCGCCGGGTTGGCACCCTGAGGGGCGGCCATGGGCCGGGCCGGAGACGGCACGATGTTGGACGGGCGGTACACGCGCGACGGCTGCGTGGACTCCTGCGCCGGAGCGACTACCGCGTGCGGCGGCAGGTAGGGGTCGTGCGCCGCGTTGTAGCCGGTGGGCATGGAAGCGCCTGCGCGCCCAGCGCCGGAGCCTGCCGCTCCCGCCGCGCCCGCATCCGCGCCGTGGTGCGCGGCGGGGCCGTTGTCGGGGGAGTTGGTGGAGCTGCGCACAGTGCGGGTGTGCGTGAGGTTCTCCGTCACCGTCTCCGTTGTCGGGCTCGAGGTGGTGGAAGCGGCGCTGTTGCCAGTGGTGCCCGCGGCTTCCGCGGTAAACCCGGCGCGGTTGTTCTGGCCGGGTGCGGAGGTCGCCCACACCGTGAAACCGACGACGGCAGCAAGCAGTGCACCTGCGCCGATGAACACGGCTACCCGGCGTGCTGTCCCTTCCACGGTGACTCCTCCCGCGGGCGTTTCCGGCCCGCGCATTGGTTACAACTTGGTAACGTTTGGCTTCGTAGCACTGTTTATAGCACGTCATCGTGAAATGGGGAACCCCTGCGCGGCGAGTTGTTTTGCGTTTGTGTGCCCCGGAGCGTCGTTTTGCCGTATACAAATGGGTGCGACACGTTGTGCGGGCGCCCGCTCGCGCACCATCTACGGAAGGAGCGCCGCAGTGAGTACTTGGGACGAGCAGATTTTCACGGTCGATGCCAACACGGACTTCCTGGACGAGCTAGTCGATCTTGATTTCGAGGATGTTTTTGAGGCGGTCCGTGACGCGGTGCTCCTCGCCGCGAAGCAGGATCCCTCTGAGGAAGAGCTGCTCAACGGCCAGGCCGCAGCCACCATCGCGGCGATCTGGGCGGGCGCGCCGTTTTCCGCCGGCGAGATTGCGGAGACGTACCCGTTTATCCGCCTGCGCCCGGACGAGATGGACGAGCAGTTGGTGGAGTCTGCCGCTTCCGTGCTCGAGGAGGCGGACACTGAGGAGGACTTGGAGCAGTTCCTCGAGGCGCTGGCGTAGCTGAATGATTGTTGCAGTTGAAGGCATCGACGGCGCGGGCAAGAACACGCTAGTCACTGCGGTGAAGGAGCGCTTCGGCGCTGAGACGCTGGCGTTTCCGCGCTATGAAACGTCCGTGCATGCGCAGCTGGCGCACGACGCCTTGCATGGGCGCATGGGCGACCTGACGGATTCGGCGTTCGGTATGGCCACCCTGTTCGCCCTGGACAGGCATGGGGCGAAGCAGCTTCTCGACGGCTTCGCTGGCGACCCGCACAGCGTCATCGTCCTGGATCGTTATGTCGCCTCCAACGCGGCGTACACGAGCGCGCGCACGGGCGACCCGGCCGCCGTGAAGTGGGTCCACGACCTGGAGTTTGGAAAGTTGGGGCTGCCCAAGCCCGACTTGCAGGTGCTGGTGGACACCACCCCGGACGTTGCGCGCGAGCGCGCGGAGGCGCGCGAGGAACAGGACGCGACGCGCACCCGGGACCGCTACGAGCGCGACGTGGCGCTGCAGGTGGCGACGTTTCAGGCGTACGCCGAGCTCGCGGAGCGCAACTGGGCGAGCCGGTGGCTTCGCACGTCGGAACCGGCGGTTATCATGCAGGTAGTGGGCGAGCTGGCGCAGTAAGGCCAGCTCAGCGCGAAAAGGATAGAGGAGGACGCATGGCACCGAAGATCCTCGTGGTGGACGACGACCCGGCGATCAACGAGATGCTGACAATCGTGCTGGAGGCCGAGGGGTTCCAGACCAGCTCCGTGACGGACGGTGCCGAGGCGGTGCCCGCCTTCCGCTCGTTCGACCCGGATTTGATCCTTCTGGATCTGATGCTGCCGGGGATGAACGGCATCGACATCTGCCGCGAGATCCGCAAGGAGTCCGCGGTGCCGGTGGTCATGCTCACCGCCAAGACGGACACGGTGGACGTCGTGCTGGGCCTGGAGTCCGGCGCGGACGACTACATCACCAAACCCTTCAAGCCGAAGGAGCTTGTCGCCCGTATCCGCGCGCGCCTGCGCCGCACGGACGAGACTCCGGCGGACGTCCTCGAGGTCGGCGACCTGACCGTGGACGTGCCGCAGCACACCGTCACCCGAGGCGACGAGGAGATCCAGCTGACCCCGCTGGAGTTCGACCTGCTGGTGGAGATGGCACGCAAGCCGAACCAGGTGCACTCGCGCGAGGAGCTGTTGGAGTCCGTGTGGGGCTACCGCAACGCCTCCGACACACGCCTGGTCAACGTGCACGTGCAGCGCCTGCGCTCCAAGATTGAGCACGACCCGGAAAACCCGGAGATCATCCTCACCGTCCGCGGCGTGGGCTACAAGACCGGTAAGTCGGAGGTGTAGCACCTGGACGCCATACGTCGTGTCGGCGACCGGGTGCGGCACGCCTGGTCCACGAAGCTGCAGGTCCGCTTCGTGGGCACGGTGCTGCTCGTGTCCACGGTCGTGATGTCTGTGCTTGGCTTCGCGCTGGCGTCCGTTGTCACCGACCGCATCACCGCAGCCAAGATCGAAACCGCCACTGTGGAAATCGAACGCGCGCGTTCGACCGTGGAGTACCAGCTGGCCAACTCCGGCTCCTCCGCCTCGTTGCAGGCGCGCCTGAATTCGGCGCGCGCCGGGCTGACGCAGCGCGCGCAGGAAAGCGGCGACTCCGCCAGCTTCTACGAGCCTGTGCTGGTGGTGGAGGCGCCGAACGGTGCTGTGACGTCGTCGCCGGAGGCCTACCAAATTCCGAAGCGCCTGGGCGACTATGTCGAAGACGGCAACGTGGCCTACCAGTTCGCTACCGTGGAGCGCCCGGACGGCTCGGCCTACGACGCGCTGATTGTGGGCACCCCGACCAACGCCGACATCCCCAACCTTCGCTTGTACCTGGTGATGAACATGGAAAGCGAAGTCTCCACGGTCGCACTCATGCGCGGCATCTTGGCGTCCGCCGCGGTGATCGTCGTGGTGCTGCTGATGGGCATTTCCTGGCTGGCGTCCCAGCAGATTGTGGCGCCGGTGCGCTCCGCCTCCCGCACCGCGCAGCGTTTCGCGTCCGGCCACTTGCGGGAGCGAATGCCTGTCGACGGCGAGGACGAGATGGCCGTGCTGGCCATGTCCTTCAACGACATGGCGGACACCTTGAGCAAGCAGATTGCCAACCTGGAGGAATACGGCTCGCTGCAGCGCCAGTTCACCTCCGACGTCTCACACGAGCTGCGCACCCCGCTGACCACGGTGCGCATGGCGGCGGATCTGATCGCGGCGAACGAGGACTCGCTGGAACCGGCGACGAAGCGCGCCTCGCAGCTGATGATCAGCGAGCTGGACCGCTTCGAGGCGCTACTCAACGACCTGTTGGAGATTTCCCGCCACGACGCCGGCGTGGCCGAGCTGTCGTCCGCGAACGTGGATGCGCGCCAGCCGGTGGAGTCCGCCTGGCAGCAAACCCAGCACCTGGCCGAGGAGCTGGACGTGGACGTCATCTTCGACATCCCGGACGAGCCGCAGACGCTGGAAGGCGACGCCCGCCGCATCGAGCGCGTGGTGCGCAACCTCATCGCCAACGCCATCGACCACTCGGAAGGCAACCCGGTCACCGTGCGCATGCGTTCCAACGACGAGGCGGTGGCGATCACCGTCACCGACGGCGGCGTGGGCCTGAAGACAGGCGAAGAGGACCTGGTGTTCAACCGCTTCTGGCGCGCCGACAAGTCCCGCAAGCGCCACTCCGGCGGCACTGGGCTGGGCCTGGCCATCGCCCGCGAGGACGCGCAGCTGCACGGCGGCGTGCTCGATGCGATCGGCGAATACGGGGTGGGCTCGCAGTTCCGCCTCGTGCTGCCGCGCGACGTCGAGGCCGGTTTCACGGAATCGCCGCTCCCGCTCGAGGCGCCGCGCGCTATCGCCCCCGAAGCGCTCGACGCCCCGGAGGACACCGAAGGCGCCGGTGACGCGGCAGCCGGCGGCGGCGGGGGAGCTGATGGAGGGGCACCTTTGGACGTCGATAAGCGAGTGCCCGAGGAGGACACCGATGCGTAAAACACTCGCCTGCCTCACGGTGGCGCTGACGACCCTGGCCGCCGGCTGCGCCTCGCTGCCCACGAACTCGGCGCCGCATGTGATCCGCTCCTTCGCGCCCGAGGAGACAGAAACGCAGGCTGCGGGGCCGAAGGACGGCCAGGAATCGGACCTTCTGCTGCGCGACTTCTACCATGCCTCTGCCACCCCCGACAGCGACTATGAGGCGGCGCGCGCCTACCTCACCGAGGGCGCTTCCGCCGCGTGGGACCCGAGCGGGCAGAAACTCGTGGTGGACAGCATCGGCATGACCACCCTGCCGGGATCCTCAGTGGGGCAGCGCAGCTACTCGGTGCACGGCGAAGTCGTCGGAGTGGTGCGCTCCGGCGGCTCATACTCGCCGGAACGCGGAGACTATGAGGCCACCATCGACATGGAGATGGTGGACGGGCAATGGCGCATCTCCTCGCTGCCGGAAGGCGTCGTGTTCGAGCGCACGGAGCTGCGCAACCAGTACCAGCCGTACAACCTGTACTTCTTCGACCAGGACGACCGGGAGCTGGTCACCGACCGCCGCTGGGTGCACTCGCGCCGCGAAACGCTGGCGAGCGACCTGATCGGGCTGCTCATGGAAGGCCCCTCGGAGCGGCTGCGGCCCGCGCTCACCGGATCGCTGCCCTCGAGCGTGTCCTACACGGGAGAACAGGACGGCGCCTACACTTTCACCGGCTTCGCCGGCGTGAGCGAGGACGAACGCGCCCGCTTCGCGGCCCAGGTGGTGTGGACGCTCGCCACCGCGGGTGTCACCGGGCCCTACGAGCTCAAGGCCGACGGGCAACCGCTTATCGACGGCACCGACAGCCTCGACACCGACGACTTCATCGCCGCGAGCCCGCTGGTGGAAACCGTCGGCGAAACCAAGCTGTACGCCCTGGCGGGCGGCAAGGTCGTCCGCGTGGACGAGCGATCCACGCAGCCGGTGGAGGGCTCACTCGGCGCCGCGAGCGACGTCATCTTCGCCGACATCGCCAAGGACGGGGAGTGGGCCGCCATCTTTGGCAAACCCGGCGATGCCGAGGACGATATCTTCCGCGTGGGCAAGTTCGACGGATCCGAGGCCGAGGTCATGCGCGCGGGCACGTTCACCCGCCCCGCCTTTGAACCGGACGCGGCGGCGGTGTGGACGGTAGCCGACGGCAAGCGGATCCTGCGCACGATGCAGTCAGCCGCCACCGGCAGCCTGACCACCGGCGAGGTCAAGGTGGAACTGCCCGACGGCGTGGACGGCAACATTTCCGTGCTGCGGCTGTCGCGCACCGGCACCCGGGTGGTCATGGTGATCGACGGCCGCCTCTACACCGGCATCGTGCGCCGGCAACCCTCCGGCGAGCGTTCCATCGTCAACGTCTACGAGTACGCCCATGAGCTCTCAGGCAGCGTGATCTCCGCAGACTGGCGCCCGGACGGATCCCTCTTGGTAGGCACGACCTCCACTACACCGGTGATGCGCGTGGAGCAGGACGGCTCCTCCATGACCGCGATGTCCGCCGGCAACATTTCGGCGCCGGTGGTGGCGGTGGCGGCGTCGCCGAGCACGCTATACGTCACCGACGCTAACGCGCTGCTGCAGGTGCCGGCCTCCGGTGCGGACAACCCGATCTGGCGCGAGGTGCCGGGACTGGAAGGCGTGCGCGCGCTGCCGATCACTTCGCGCTAGCCTTGCCCGCATGGGGGAGATATTCGGTCAGGTCGGCGAGCTGCTGTTGCCGCGGAAATGCGCGGGCTGTCGCGCGCCGGGGCCGCTGCTGTGCCCTGCGTGCCGCGAAGGCTTGGCGACCCCACCGCAGCGGGTATTTCCCAACACCACCCCGCACGCGCCGGTGTTCGCGCTCGGACCGTACGCCGACCCGCACCGCGGGGTGATCCTGGCCATGAAGGAGCGCAATCACCTGGCGGTGCGCCGCCATGTCGGCGCGGTGCTCGCGGCCGCGCTGGAGTACCTGGAGGCGCGCGGCGAGATCCCTGCCGGGGCGGTGCTGGTGCCGGCGCCCACGCGCACCCGCTCCGCACGGGCGCGCGGCGGGGACCCGGTGGAACAGGTCTGCCGCGCCACCGGCAGGCGGGTGGCGCCGGTGCTCACGCTGGACCCGCGGACGGCGGACCAGTCCGGCCTGGACGAAGCCGGGCGGCGGGCCAACCTTTCGGGGCGCGTGCGCATTTCCGGCGTGCCCGCCGGCCGGGTCGTGCTTGTGGACGACGTGGTCACCACCGGCGCGACGCTGCAGGCCAGTGCCGCTCTTTTGCTCTCGCGCGGGGCAGACGTCGCCGCGTGTGTGGCGCTGTGCGCGGCGTAGCGGCGGGGTCCCGGCGGGGGCTTGGCGGGGGCTTGGCGGCGGATTCCTGACAGATTACGGCGGCCGTTTGCGCCGACCTGGGCCTTAAGGGCCAGCCTGACAGATTCCGCCGCGATGTGTCGGGGCAGGGTAGCGAGCTTTCGTGAAAACCGGCCGAATTGGTCATAACCAGTTGTATAGTGGTGGTGGACACAGTTCCTACTACCGCAAGGGAGGACGCAGATGACGTCTGCAGACCGTAACCCGATCCAAGAGACGCTGAGCCCGGACGCCCAGGTCACCATCACCGGGCGAAACGTCGAGGTCCCAGAGCATTTCCAGGAACGAGTGAACGGCAAGCTGGCCAAGATTGAAAAGCTTGACCCGACGCTGAAGTCGTTCCATGTGGAGCTGCAGCACGAGAAGAACCCGCGCCGCGAGGCGGAGGCGGAGCGCATCCAGATCACCGCCACCGGCTCCGGCCACCTGGCCCGCGCTGAGGCGAAGGAGGAGAACTTCTACGCCGCGCTCGAGGCAGCGGTGGACAAGCTGGAACGCTCGCTGCGCAAGGTCAAGGCACGTCGCAACATCGCGATGTCCGGCCACCGCGCGCCGAAGAGCACCGGCGTGATCGCCGCGGAGATGGAGGCGGACGCGAAGGCCGAGCAGGAGCGCGCCGCCCAGGAGGCCGGCAAGTACGACGTGGACCCGTACGCAGACCAGGTCGAGGACATCGTCCCGGGCCAGATCGTGCGCTCCAAGGTGCACCCCAACGCGCCGCGCAGCGTGGACGACGCGCTGAGTGAGATGGAGCTGGTGGGCCACGATTTCTACCTCTTCATCAACGAGGAGACCAACCGCCCGGCAGTGGTCTACCGCCGCCACGCGTTCGACTACGGCTTGATCGAGCTCGCCCCGGAAGGGGACGCGGAGTAACCGCAGCTCAAGCTACTAAACCCCGCCCCGGCTCAGTTCTGTTTATGGTTCTGGGCTGGGGCGGGGTTCGTCGATAGGCAATTGTGCCTATGGGGTTGTCTATACCCCGGGAGGCGTGCGTACAATGGCCGGTTGTATCACCTTGGCCCTGTCAACCCATCAGTAAAGGACTTTGCACACGTGTTTGGACTGTCAAAGCTGCTCCGTGCCGGTGAGGGGCGCACCGTAAAGCGCCTTGCCAAGATCGCCGACCAGGTAATCGCGCTCGACGACGAGTATTCCGCGCTGACCGACGAGGAGCTCAAGGCCAAAACCGCCGAGTTCAAGGACAAGCTCGCAGACGGCGCGAGCCTGGACGACATTCTGCTCGACGCGTTCGCCACCGCCCGCGAGGCCTCCTGGCGCGTGCTGGGGCAGAAGCACTTCAAGGTGCAGATCATGGGCGGCGCCGCCCTGCACTTCGGCAACGTCGCCGAGATGAAAACCGGTGAAGGCAAGACCCTGACGTCGGTGCTGCCGGCGTATCTCAACGCCCTGTCCGGCAAGGGCGTGCACGTGGTCACCGTCAACGACTACCTGGCTAAGCGCGACGCCGAGATGATGGGCCGTGTCCACCACTTCCTGGGCCTGGAGGTGGGCGTGATCCTTTCCGAGATGCGTCCGGCGGAGCGTAAGAAGGCGTACGCGGCGGACATCACCTACGGCACCAACAACGAGCTCGGCTTCGACTACCTGCGCGACAACATGACGCGCTCTGTCGACGACATTGTCCAGCGCGGCCACAACTACGCCATCGTGGATGAGGTGGACTCCATCCTTATCGACGAGGCGCGTACCCCGCTGATCATCTCCGGCCCGGTGGACGGCTCCAGCCAGTTCTACACCGTGTTCGCGCAGCTCGCGCCGCGTATGCGCGAGGGCATCCACTACGAGGTGGACCAGCGCAAGCGCACCGTGGGCATCTCCGAGGAGGGCGTGGAGTTCGTCGAGGACCAGCTGGGCATTGACAACCTGTACGCCCCGGAGCATTCGCAGCTGGTCAGCTACCTCAACAACGCCATCAAGGCGAAGGAGCTGTTCGAGCGCGACAAGGACTACATCATCCGCCAGGGCGAGGTGATGATCGTGGACGGCTTCACCGGCCGCGTGCTGGCAGGCCGCCGCTACAACGAGGGCATGCACCAGGCCATTGAGGCCAAGGAGCAGGTGGAGATCAAAAACGAGAACCAGACCCTGGCCACGGTGACCCTGCAGAACTACTTCCGCCTCTACGAGAAGCTGTCCGGCATGACCGGTACCGCAGAGACTGAGGCGGCGGAGCTGCACCAGATTTACAAGATGGACGTTGTCCAGATCCCGCCGAACCGCCCGAACCAGCGCACGGACCGCGACGATTTGATCTACAAGACCCAGGAAGCGAAGTTCGCGGCCGTGGCGGAGGACATCGCGGAGCACGCGGCGAAGGGCCAGCCGGTGCTGGTGGGCACCACCTCGGTGGAGCGCTCCGAGTACCTGTCGCAGCTGCTCACTCGCAAGGGCGTGCAGCACAACGTGCTCAACGCGAAGTACCACGAGGAGGAGGGCCGCATCATCGCCGAGGCCGGCCTGCCGGGCAAGGTGACCGTCTCCACCAACATGGCTGGCCGCGGCACCGACATCGTGCTCGGCGGCAACCCCGAGATCCTCCTGGACGCGAAGCTGCAGGCCCAGGGCCTGGATCCGCTGGAGGATTCGGAGCGCTACCAGGAGGCGTGGGACGAGCAGCTCCCGGCTGCCAAAGAGCGCTCGCAGCAGCTTGGCGACGAGGTGCGCGAGGCCGGCGGCCTGTACGTCATCGGCACCGAGCGCCACGAGTCGCGCCGCATTGACAACCAGCTGCGCGGCCGCTCCGGCCGTCAGGGCGATCCGGGTGAGACCCGTTTCTACCTCTCCATGCGCGACGAGCTGATGGTGCGCTTCGTGGGCCAGTCCATGGAGAACATGATGAACCGCCTCAACGTGCCGGACGATGTGCCGATTGAGGCGAAGATGGTCTCCAACGCGATTAAGGGCGCGCAGTCCCAGGTGGAGAACCAGAACTTCGAGATGCGCAAGAACGTGCTGAAGTACGACGAGGTGCTCAACGAGCAGCGCAAGGTGGTCTACCGCGAGCGCCAGGAGATCCTGGCCTCGAAGGACATTGCCGGCCAGGTGCGTCGCATGATCGATTCCACCATCGGCGCGTACGTCGACGGCGCGACCGCCGATGGCTACGTGGAGGACTGGGACCTCGACGGCCTGTGGAACGCGCTGGATTCCCTGTACGGCCCGACGGTCAGCGCGCAGGAGCTCATCGACGGCGACGAGTACGGCCGCGCCGGCGAGCTCACCTCGGAGCAGCTGCGCCAGGCGCTTCTCGACGACGCGAACGCCCAGTACGACAAGCTGGAGGACAACGTGGCGTCGATTGGCGGCGAGGAGCAGATGCGCAACTTGGAGCGCATGGTGATCCTGCCGATCATCGACACGAAGTGGCGCGAGCACCTCTACGAGATGGACTACCTCAAGGAGGGCATCGGCCTGCGCGCGATGGCGCAGCGCGACCCGCTGGTGGAGTACCAGAAGGAGGGCGGCGACATGTTCAACGCGATGAACGAAGCTGTCCAGGAGGAGACCGTGCGCCAGCTGTTCTCCATGCGCAAGCAGTTTGAGACGCAGGAGACCGAGCAGGCTGAGGCGGGCGGCTCGACCGTCGTCTAGCAAATTGCTTATCGACGAGCTGCCGCCTCACAGCACCTTGAAGGAGACCAGCTTGCCGTCGCAGATTTTCGCGGCGTAGGCCCTCCTGGTGCCGTCTTGAGTTTCGACGGTGCCGAAGAATTCACCGCCCTCGCGGGCGTGGCAGGTAACCACCTGGAGCCTGTCCGCCGCGGGGGCGGTGCTTGTTGGTGCGTTTGTCAGCGCCGCCGCGTGCTGCCGGGCGCGGATGTGGGCGCGCACCGCCGGCGCGAAGCGCCAGGCCATCATGGACGTGGCGCGGTGTTTGCTCAGCGCGGCGTTGAGCGCTTCCGCCACGACCGGTTCGATCTCGGCGGCAGTGTTCGGCGGCGGAGCCGCGGACTCGGAGTTGCGCGCTTGGATGAGCCGGCCGAGCACGGCTGGGCTCCGGTTCAGCTGCGGCACGAGCACTTGCACGTGCCGGTGCCCTGGGGCGGTGTAGTACATGGCGGGTGTCCTCCCTCAACTGAGCGGGAATGCGTAGCGGAGGGGGACGGGCGTGGCTCGGGGTAGGTAGTATTGTCCACGTTCGCAGCCGCCCGTGTAAAGGGTGTGCTCACTACAGTAGGCATCCGCGACGCAACCAACGAAAGAGGGGACCCTTGCAGGGCTTGATCATCGATTACGCAGGAGTGCTGGACACCGGTGCAGAGGACGAGCAGCGCTGGAAGACCCTCATTCAGGCGGTGAAGGCGAAGGACATTTCCGTGGGCATCCTCTCCAACGAGGAGGGCGACGGCGAGATGGCGGAAAAGATCCGCGAGTGGGAGTTCGGCGGTGTGGTCGACGCGGTGGTGCTCTCCGGCGAGATCGGGGCGGAAAAGCCGGAGCGCGCCGCGTTCCAGGCCGCGGCCGACGCGATCGGGGTGGACCTGAACGATTGCGTGATGATCGACGACGACATCATGAACGTCCGCGCCGCGGTCGAATACAACATGATCGGCATCCTGCACACGGTGATCGACCGCACTGCGGTGGAGATCCAGTCCCTGTTCGACGTCGAGGGCGAGTTCTAGTGCGCGTCTACATCCCCGCCACCTTCGGCATGCTCGCGGCGCTGGAGGACAACCGCCTGATCCACGCCCGCAACGGCTGGGCGTTCGCGGCCACCGAGGCGCTGCACGAGTTTTTCACCTCCGGCGACCAGGAGGAGATCGAGGCGGTGGCGTTCGACGACGCAGCGATGGCGTCCATCCGCCTGTTGGCCATCGGCGACGAGGAGCGCCACCCGCACCGCCGCGTGGTGGTCTCCGCGGACGTGCCGGATTCCCAGGCCACCCCGGATCCGGAAATGGGCGAGTCCGTGGTGAAGCTGTCCGCGCCGGTGAACTTCGAGGACATCGCCGCGATCCACGTGGACATCGCGGAGGCCGAGGAGGCTACCGCGAAGGCGATCGAGGTCATCGACGCCGCCGACCTGGGCGACGAGGACGCTGAGCTTGCCGTGGGCGACGCCCAGGACAACTACATGGCGTTCTACGACCCGAGCGAGCTACCGGTGCTCGTCGAGCTGCTTTAGCTCCCACTCGTTGTTGGAGTGCAGGGCAGCCAACAGGCCACGCACTGCCGCGGCCCGGCGGCCGACGGGGGAGGCCGGGTCCAGCTCGTCCCAGGCGCACTCCGGATCCGCCGGGGGACCCAGGTGCGTGCAGCCGCGGGGGCAGCGCTGCGCCGCCTCTTTCAAGTCCGGGAACACGTCCACGATTTCTTCGGGGGAGACGTGCGCCAGGCCGAAGGAGCGGATGCCGGGGGTGTCGATGATCCAGCCGCCGCCGGGCACCTCGAGGGCCACGGACTGGGTGGAGGTGTGCCGACCCTTGCCTACGCCGGAAACCTCGCCGGTTTCGCGGTCCGCGTCCGGCACGATGCGGTTGACCAAGGTGGACTTGCCCACGCCGGAGTGGCCGATAAGGGCGGAGACGTGGCCGTCGATAAGCTCGCGCAGCTGCTCCACGCCGTCCTCGACGCCGGTGCGCAACACCTCCACACCCATGGCCTCGAGCTCGCGCTCGAAGTCGGAGGGGTCCGCGAGGTCGGTCTTGGTCACGCACACCACAGGGGTCACGCCGCCGACGAAGGCGGCGATCAGGGCGCGCTCGACAAAGCCGGTGCGCGGCGGCGGATCCGCGGCCGCGACCACGATGAGCATCAGCTGCGCGTTGGCGACGATGATGCGCTCATACGGGTCCGTGTCGTCCGCGGTGCGGCGCAGCACCGAGGTGCGCTCCTCGCGTTTGACGATGCGGGCGAGGGTGTCTTTCGCGCCCGAGGTGTCGCCGACGACACCGACGCGGTCGCCCACCTCGATGGACGTGCGCTTCAGCTCGCGGGCGCGGGTGCACTGCAGGCGGGTGCCGGCATCATCGAGCACCACACCCCAGCGGCCGCGGTCCTTGGCCACGACGAGGCCGAACTCGGCGTCGTCGTGCGTGGGGCGGTTCTTCGAGCGCGGGCGCGAGCCCTTGCCGGGGCGCACGCGCACGTCGGACTCGTCGTAATCGGCGAAGCTGCGGCCCATTACTGCGCCACCACCTCCGCCCACATGTCGGCGAACCCGGGCAGTGTCTTGGAGGTGGTGCCGATGTTTTCCACCTCGACACCGTTCACCACCAGGCCGATGATGGCGCCGGCGGTGGCCATGCGGTGGTCGTCGTAGGTGTGCCAGGCCCCGCCGCGCATCCGGGTCGGGGTGATGCGCAGCCCGTCGCCGAGCTCCTCGCAGTTGCCGCCCAGTCCGTTGATTTCTCGTGAGAGCGCGGCCAGCCGGTCGGTTTCGTGGCCGCGCAGGTGGGCGATGCCGGTCAGCTCGCTCGGGGTGGTGGCGCAGGCGGCGATGGCGGCGACGGTGGGGGCGAGCTCGCCGATGTCGCTCATGTCGATGCGGATGCCGCGCAAGTTGCCGGCCTCCGGGCCGCGCACGCGCAGGGTGTGGCCGGCGCCGGCGGCCTCCAACTCCACCTCGCAGCCCATGCGCTCCAGGGTGGACTGCATGGTCGCGCCCGGCTGGGTGGTGGTCACCGGCCAGTTCGGGATGCGCACCTCGCCGCCCGTGACCGCCGCGGCGGCCAAAAACGGCGCGGCGTTGGACAGGTCCGGCTCGATCTCCCAGTACGCGCCGCGGATTTCCTGCGGCTCCACGGACCAGGAGCTGGGGGTGGCCTGCACCTTCACGCCCGCGTCTTGCAGCATGGCCACGGTCATCTCGATGTGCGGCATCGACGGCAGGGTGCCGCCGGTGTGGCGGATCTGCACGCCGCGCTCGAACCGGGGCGCGGCGAGCAGCAGGCCAGAGACGAACTGGGAGGAGCCGGACGCGTCGATCTCCACCGGGCCGCCCTCGGCGCGGCCCGTGCCGTGGACGGTAAACGGCAGCGCGTCGCCCGCCACGGACACCCCCAAGGCGCGCAACGCGTCCAGGATGGTGGACATGGGGCGTTTGCGGGCGTGGGCGTCGCCGTCGAAAAGCACGGGCCCATCCGCGAACGCCGCGACGGGCGGCACGAACCGCATCACGGTGCCCGCCAGGCCGCAATCGACCTCGGCGGAGCGCAGCTTTCCCGGGGACACACGGATGGTCTCGCCGTCGCGCTCGATGGCGGTGCCCATGGCGCGCAGCGCATCTTCCATCAGGTCCGTGTCGCGCGAGCGCAGCGCCCCGACAATGGTGGACGGGCCGGCCGCGAGCGCCGACAAAACATAGGCGCGGTTGGTCATGGATTTGGACCCGGGCACCTGTTGCGTGTGGGTGATCGGGCTGGGGTGAAACGGCGCAGGCCACATTTCGGTCATGGAAGTCATGATAATGGAGGGCATGTGCGGACGATTCGTTCTTTTCACGTCAGGCGACGACCTTGTGCAGGAGGTGGCGGGCCTGCCCGGCATCGCGGAAGTTGAGGCCCCGGACGGCACCCCGCCGCCGCGCTACAACATCGCGCCCACCCAGCAGGTGCCGCTGATCAGGGTTGCGGAAAGCAGCGCGCGTATCGACGCCGCGCGGTGGGGCCTGCTGCCCACCTGGAAGAAGGACGAGACCGGCCCGCCGCTGTTCAACGCCCGGGGTGAAACGGTGGCCGAGAAGCCGTCCTTCCGCAGCGCGTTCAAGGCGAGGCGCGGGCTGATGGTGCTGGACGGCTACTACGAGTGGAAGCAGACGGAAAACGGCAAGCAGCCGTACTTCGTGCGCCCGAAAGACGGCATGCTCTACGCCGCCGCGCTGTGGGAGACGGGGCTGGATCGCCTCTCCACCACCATGGTCACCACCGAGGCCACGGAGAACATGGCGTGGCTGCACCACCGCCTGCCGCTGTTTTTGCGCGAAGACGAGATCCGCACCTGGGTCGACGGCACCCCGGACGAAGCGCTGGAGTTGGTGCACCCCTCCCGCGTGGCGGAGACCCTGGTGTGGAACGAGGCGGCCCAGGAAGTGGGCAACACCAGAAACGACTACGCGGAGCTTATGGGCGTAGACGCTACGGAGCGCTAATCGGCGCGAACTCCGCCCCGGTCAGCTCCGCCAAGTCGCGCGGTGCGAGGCGGGCGGACAGGCCGCGCTGGCCGGCGGAGACGGTGACGGCGGGCAGGTCGGCCACGGAGGCGTCGATAAGCGTTGCAAGCTTGTGCATCGTGCCAAGCGGAGAGATGCCGCCGACGACGTACCCGGTGGCGCGCTGCGCTTTGGACGGATCCGCCATCTCCGCGCGCTTCCAGCCGAGCGCCTTCGCCGCGGCCTTTAAGGAAAGGTGCCCGGCCACCGGCACGCAGCAGATGGCAAGATCGCGCTCGTGGGCGACGACCAACGTCTTTAACACCGCGGCCGGATCCAAACCGAGCTCGGCCGCAGAATGCTCGCCGAAGTGGTCTTGGCTGGGGGAGTAGGTGAGCACCTCGTGGTCGGTGCCTTTCAATGCCGTCAATGCGCGGGTTTTCTCGGCCATGGCCACAGGGTAGCGCGCGCAGAAGGTGGCCCTACAATGGCTCACATGCCCGAAACCGAGCCAGACGCAGGCGTGAGCGATGACCTGAAGGCGCGCTTCAACGAGGAAGCGATGCCGCTTTTGGACCAGCTGTACGGCGGCGCGCTGCGCATGACGCGCAACCCGCAGGACGCCGAGGACCTGGTGCAGGAGACCTATTTAAAGGCCTACAAAAACTTCGGCAGTTTCACACCCGGCACCAACCTCAAGGCGTGGCTGTACCGGATTATGACCAACACGTACATCAACTCCTACCGCAAGAAGCAGCGCCGCCCGCTGGAAACTTCGGCGGACGAGGTGACGGACAACCAGCTCTACACTTCCAGCTCGCACGACTCCACCGGCTTGGAGTCCGCGGAAGTGGAGGCGCTGAAAGCCATGCCGAACTCCCGTATCTCCGAAGCGCTCAACGCGTTGAACGAGGACTACCGCATGGTGGTCTACTACGCGGATGTGGAGGGGATGGCCTACAAGGAAATCGCGGATGTGATGGAGATTCCTATCGGCACGGTGATGAGCCGGCTGCACCGTGGAAGAAAACAGCTCCGCGGGATGTTGAAAGACGTGGCGAAGGAACGCGGTATCGGCCTCGACCATGCTGACATGGCAGATGCCGCCGGTAAGCAGGACGCGAAGGAGAAGTAATGTCCACTGGGCACACCCACACCGACGCTCACGGCTGCGAGGCCACTCACCGCTTGCTGTGCGAGCTGTTCGACGCAGACACCGCGCCCGAGCGCCGCGAGGAGATCAAAAATGACCTTGCGGCTTGCCCCGAGTGCCTGGCCGTCGCCCGGTCCGAGCGCGACGTGCGCGCCATGGTGCGCGAGTGTTGCGGCCCCGCGAAGGCCCCGGAGCCGTTGCGCCAGCGCATCATCGCTTCCATCACCACGGTGAGCTACACCGAGGTTCGCTATAGATAAGGCATCCCCGTCTCGCCCGCAGCCTGTAGGTTGCGGGCTTTTTGCTTTGCGACGGCCCCTTGCCGCCGCAGCGGGGGTAAAAAACGGGGGTAGTGGGGGTTTCCGGATTGCTGAACAATC
>ERZ1030944.66-NODE-66-length-29795-cov-9.469536_pt1 | contig 29795 bp, 27 predicted proteins | sample MGYA00518599_ERZ1030944 | MGnify/ENA primary metagenome ERZ1030944 (study PRJEB33718, sample SAMN03159697) | human skin metagenome | collected 2014-05-20 | study: EMG produced TPA metagenomics assembly of the PRJNA266117 data set (Human skin bacterial metagenome and... | reverse complement strand
ACACGCGTATGCGTCGTTCGCAGTGGAAGGCTCACAACGCTGACCTGCAGGCTGTGAAGATTGACGGCCGCGAGGTTCTCATTCCTCGTCGCCTGGTCAAGGCAGCCAAGCTTGGTCTCGTAGACGTCGAGCAGTTCTAACGTAACCTCTCGTGCCGCATCCTCCGGATCGTGGCACGAGAGGAAAAGATGCTTCGGAACAATCCGGAGCATGCTAAGAACGGCATCCTGGAATCTTTCCAGGATGCCGTTTTTCGTGCTATCCGGGGGGCATCCGGTATTGCCAATGTCGGACAACCTTCCTTCACCTGTCGTAGCGTGCCGGTTTTTTGGGGGTATGCTTTGACGTCACACAGGCGTAACTTAGCTGGTAATTACCTAGCTCACCTCGAAGAAGTCTGGAGCTGGCATGATGGTCACCTGGGGGCAAACTGGAGTGAGGTCTAAAAGGAGCTTCCTTAATGGTATTCTTCTTAGAAAGACCGCATTTTAGAGGGAAGAAATGAAGATACTTGTTGCTGATGATGAACAGGCGGTGCGAGAATCGCTTCGACGGTCGTTGACCTTCAACGGGTACGAGGTAGTCCTGGCTGAAGATGGTGCTCAGGCTGTCGAACTCATCGAAAAGGAACAGCCGACGCTCGTCATCCTTGATGTGATGATGCCGCAGATGGACGGACTTGAAGTGTGTCGCACTTTGAGGAGCACCGGCGATGACCGCCCCATTCTCCTCCTCACCGCACGCGATGGTGTTTCTGACCGCGTTGCTGGCTTGGATGCTGGTGCTGATGATTACCTTCCCAAGCCGTTCGCGTTGGAAGAGCTTCTAGCGCGCGTGCGCAGTCTTTTCCGCCGTTCAATTACTGAATCTCAGGCTCCTGAGCAGCCCAAAGAATTGGAATTTGAGGATTTGGTGCTCAACCCCGATACGCGCGACGTCACGCGAGGTGGGAAGCTAATTAGCCTCACTCGGACGGAGTTTGCTCTTCTCGAATACCTGATGCGCAACCCGCGGAAGGTGCTTTCCCGCTCTGCCATCCTGGAAGAGGTGTGGGGTTACAACTTCCCCACGTCGGGTAACGCTCTCGAGGTGTACATCGGCTATTTGCGCAAGAAGACGGAAGCCAACGGTGAATCCCGCCTCATCCACACCGTTCGCGGTGTTGGCTACGTGCTGCGAGAGACGGCGCCGTGATCTTGCGCCGTGGAGTGGCGCGTCAACGTTCCGAGTGGGGCCGTAGAGCTCCTTTACGCTGGCAGCTTTCCCTAGTCACCGCCCTCATGGTGGCTGTAGCTGTTGGACTCATGACAGTGGTGACGTACTGGGTGGTTTCTACTGCCCTCACCCGTAACGTCGATGTAGCCATGAAGGAAAAGGCGGAATCGCTCATCAGTGAGACTGTTGATCCCGCCTTCCTCTTGGACCCCGCTGCCGAGGTGACCGCTTTCAAGAGCTACAACCCTGACACGCGGGCAATGGTGTACATTCCCGGTTCGCCCAACCCCGTTGGCGATTCGATCCAGCTTGTTTCCGAGATCCCCGTTGTTCAGGGCGGCCAGGAGCTGAGTATTCGGAACGCCGGCGAGGAGCGAGTGCTTGCGCTGCACGGAAACACGGGCGCAACGGTTGTTCTTGCACAGGATATGGCAACAACCCATCGCATCATCAACAACCTGGGAATGGTGCTGCTACTGATTGCAATTGCGGGCGTGCTCATGGCAATCGCTACCGGAATTGTTGTGGCCTCCACGGGTCTACGGCCGATCGCTCGGCTGCAGCAAGCAGTGAACTATGTTGCCCGTACCGACGAGCTGCGTCCCATGGCCGTCGTCGGAAGTGATGAAATCGCCCAGTTGACGCGATCCTTCAACGACATGCTCGCTGCTTTGCAGGCTTCCCGCAATAGACAGACGGAGTTGGTTGCCGACGCAGGTCACGAGCTGAAGACTCCGTTGACTTCTCTACGCACCAACGTCGAATTGCTCATGATGGTGAGCAAACAGAAGAATGCGATGATCTCCGACGAAGATCGTGAGGCTATCGAAAAGGACGTTGTCGCTCAGATTCAGGAAATGTCCACCCTTATCGGTGATCTCGTTGACCTGGCTCGAGAGGACGGTAGCCGAGAATTCGTGGCTGAAGATGTTGACCTCATGGAGGTTATGGACACGTCTCTGGAGCGTGTGAAGCGTCGCCGTCCCGATGTGTCGTTTGCATTCAACCCGTACCCGTGGAAGCTCAAAGGCGATCCCTTTGCTCTCGGGCGCGCCACGCTAAACCTCATGGACAACGCGGCAAAGTGGTCGCCCCGCAACGGCACAGTAAGAATCAATATGAAGCCAGTCGAATCCGGAATGATTCAACTTACATTCGCGGACTCAGGGCCCGGCATCCCGCTGGCTGATCGAGACAAAATTTTCGAGCGTTTCTATCGTTCAGCAGAGGCCCGGTCTATGCCCGGCTCTGGCCTCGGGCTAGCAATTGTGAAAAGTGTGATTAACAGGCATAACGGCACGATCACCGTCGGCGATTCGGACGACGGCGGGAACCTCATGACTGTCATTTTGCCCGGAACTGCTGGGAATCTCCCCGCAGATGACGAGGACCGAGCTACCCGTTCACAGCAAGATGGCAGCAGAAGTGATTTCCTTACACAGCTCTGGCAACGGAGAAAATACAGGACAACGTAATAAGATCGTTCACTATGACATACGGTGAATCTATGTGGAACGCTCCACAGCCGAACGACGCTCGTGACGCCGTGGAAGTTAGTGAACAAGAATCGTCTAAACAACCCCGGAAAGTGGGACTGCCGGCCGCCCTGGCGTTAATGCTCGTCGGAGCTGTAGCCGCTGGTTCCATTACCGGGGTTGCAGTTTCCTCGATGCAAAATGCTCAGGAGGAGACGACTTTTTCCCAGGAAGCCCCGGTAAATACCGACCCCGCCCCGGCCGGATCTGTCGAAGCCGTGTCAGCCAAGGTTCTCCCCTCCGTCGTTTCCATTCGTGTTCTCTCGGACAGTGCTCTTGGTGAAGGTTCCGGGTCAATTATCAGCAGCGATGGTCTCGTTCTGACTAATAATCACGTCGCCGGAGAGAACTCCCGTGAGATTGAAGTGACCCTGAACAACGGGGAGCGCCATCCCGCGGACTTTGTCGCGGGCGACGCGTCTACCGATGTGGCGCTTATCCGAATCCGCGATGTTCACGGGCTGCCAGCTATTGAACTCGGCAATTCGGATTCCCTCGCAGTGGGACAGCAGGTGGTTGCGGTTGGCTCTCCGCTTGGCCTATCTGCAACGGTCACTACCGGTATTATTTCTGCCCTGCAGCGTCCGGTGCGTGCGGCTGGCGGGGAGGCTGGTCAGTCTTCGCTTATCGACGCTATCCAGACCGACGCTGCTATCAACCCCGGCAACTCCGGTGGTCCGCTCGTAGACATGGATGGTCGGCTTATCGGTATGAACTCGGTCATCGCCTCGCTGTCCTCGGGCTCCAGCCAGACGGGTTCTATCGGCCTCGGTTTTGCAATCCCGGTGAACAACCTCAAGCGGTACACTGATCAGCTTCTTAATTCCGGCGTGGTAACGCATCCCATGCTCGGTGTGAAGCTCGCCGTGAACTCCCGTTTCGATGGTGCACTAGTCGCAGGGGTCGATCCCTCGGGTGCCGCAGCAGGTGTGGATCTTAACCCCGGTGACCTCATTACGCGCATTAATGACAGGCGCATCGACTCCGCAGATTCACTGATCGCGGCCGTCCGTTCGGAGGACTTCGGATCAACGGTGACGTTGGAGGTCACGGATCCGGATACGGAGAAGACGCGAACGGTAGAGGTAACTCTCTCGAGCGAGTAAGTTTTTGGTTATGACCTTTTTCGACGACGTTGCCGAGCCGGATCTTGCGAGCCTGCGCGCTGAGGAGGAAGCGAACCTCGAACCGACTCCTCATCGCGCCCTCGTCGTAAACATTCGCGATCGCAGCAACAAAAATTCCAAGCTCCTTGCTGAGCTTCTGCACGAGGGTGGATTCCACGTCGGAGGCTTAATTGAGGTAGAGTCCAAGCGATCCGCAATACGGCAGGCAATCGAGACCGCCGTTGTCGGTGGAGTCGATCTCGTTCTCACCGTCGGCGGTGTCGGGGTTGGCCCACGTGATAAAACCCCTGAAGCAACGCAGCCGTTGCTGGATATGGAGATCCCCGGCATCGCCCAGGCCATTCGCGCCTCGGGGATCGCCTGCGGGGCACTCGATGCCGCGACATCGCGAGGGATTTCCGGGGTGTCAGGTTCGACGCTTATCGTGAATCTGGCGGCTTCCCGAAGTGCTATCCGCGACGGTGTAGCAACACTGCTCCCACTGTCGCATCATGTCGTTGGGCAACTTCAGGGATCCTCGGATGGCAACTAGGAGGAGTCGGCGCCGAATTTCCAAGAAATCCACGCACGATTATGACCGGGAGGCGGATCGCCCAACAGCTGGTCAACCTGGTCAGCCAGACAGAATTGTCCAGCTTGACGACGATGCCTCCGCATCCCCCTCGGAATCCGATGGAACCTTTACTGAGGAGTTTTGGCGGGAACAGATGCCACCGCACTACGCACAACGACGGTGACAGGTCCATTCAGAGTGGCGCTGGCGACCGCTGGGGCCAGGTCGCTGTCCATCGCCACCAACACCGTATCTTTTCGTGGAAGGATAACGGTTGCTTTTTCGCACACAATAGATCCGTCCCCAGCAACAATTGTCACCGAATCCCCATGTTTGAGAAGCTCACTCGTAGCTGGGTCAGCGAGCCTGAGGGGGACGGAAGTAAGCCCGGCTGGTGTAATTCCTTCGCCCGTGTAGCTCGTTGATGTCAAAATCTGTCCCCGGCTGAGTGTCGTCACAGCAACGTTGCCATGGGCTGCGGTGTCATCCGTCACCGCATTGTCGGGGATGAGACTCTGTGGAACTGAGGTGCGCGAAAAATCGCTGGGTGCAAGCGTTTCACCTGCGGAAACAGTGCGACTGAGGGTGACCACTGTGGGATCTTTTCGTGTGAGAGAAAGCGTGGCAGCGAGGATAACAAGACTGACGGCAGCGATCCGGCGCAGCCACAGGCTGCGGTGCCACCCCGGTGTGAGAAAGGCGTTCATGACTGTTAGACGTGCGAGCACCGTGCTTAGGTTCCGCGCAGTAGCCAACCGGATCGCTGGCCGAATGAGCTACGGCTCGCACGAACGACTCAAAGCCACTGGAGAGCCAGTGGAGGGGAACTTAGTGACGGGGGTTCGGGAGCGCGACGGATGAGAGAAAACCAGGGGTAAGAAAGTCGAGCTAAACGAGTAAGCGTAAGGAAACGGCATCCGTGTTGGTCCGTGGGTCTTTTAAGCCGGAGGAACTGTACCGCGTCCGTGGACTCCGGTCGTGTCTACGTACTACTGGATCTACGTACTACTGGATAGGGAACAGTGCACATTTGCCGAAACAAGGTCATGGGGTTCTTGGTCTTCCTGTGCGGGCCTCATGTATGTGGCACAGGGGACGATCATGACCACGCAGTGTATTAGACCGGCTGCCCGGTTGTGCAGCCTGCCGGTTGTGCAGCCTGCCGGTTGTGCAGCCTGCCTGTATTCCGCTTGCTAGTTGTGCAGCTTGGCTCCGCCCACGGTGAGGCAGACAACGAGCAGGAGTGCGATCCCGGCAAGACCGGCAAGGCCAGCCGCAGAGCCCGAACCGAAGCCACCGGTGAGGGGTAGTCGCTGGGTAACAGAGGCATCATAAGCGCCGTCCTGTGCAGACACGCCGTCTGCACAAAGCTGCAGGGAACTGCGGAGGGCCGCATCGTCGGATCCCTCAGTAACCTTTTGCATGCGGGAATTCAATGTGCCGATTGCTTTGCTGGCTACCTTGGCGCCGCGGTCACTCATCATTTGCAGCACTTGACCGTTAGAGGACAGCGTCGACTCCGCTAACGTTTTGTAAAGGTTGTCGGACTCGAGGAATTGGGAAGCCTGTGCCTGCGGGATAAGGAGGGTGGGAATCTGCTCCTCCGGGGCCGGGTACGAGGCGATGTTAAGTTCCTGCTGGTTCCACCCTGCAGCAGTTGCCGAGTTCTCTAGTTCCGTGAAGGCCTTTTGACCAGCATTGATGTCGTCGTCGGCGATCTCCTGCTCCTGCATCTGCAGGTCAGTTAGCCGATCAACGACATTGAAGTTCTTCCTCACACCGGACGGCAGATCATTCCTCAATCCAGTGCGGATATCGGAATTCATACGGACGACCGCGTCACTTTGATCCTTGAGAACGGACTGTGCCCCCGAGGAGTCGGTGATCTGGCAAACGGGTCCGAACTGCGGGTCGATTCCCACGTTTACATCGTAGGCGGAAGCGACCGGGGCACAAAGTGCGAGCGTCGCGGTTGCAAGGGCGGCAGTAAAAGAGAACTTCATAGCGTCATAGTGTACTAGTCAGTGATCACACAATCGCACTGTGCGTCGTGTGCCTCGTAGGGAACCTCGGGGAGGACCTCGTCGGAGTAAACGACAACGGCACGGGCAATCGTGGGGTTTGCGTCCAGCAGCCGGTCGTAGTAGCCACCGCCTTTTCCAAGTCTGTGCCCCTGGGTATCAACCCCCAGCGCGGGAACGATGATGAAATCGATTCCGGCCTCCTGCAGTGTTGAAAAAGGTTGGGTCGTGGGTTCCGGAATACGGTAGGCCCCTGGTGCCATGTGGTCGTCGTCGATGTACTCGGCCCACGCGAGCTGCCCCTGGGGGAGGGAGAGTGGCAGAAGAATTGTCAGTCCGGCATCTTTCAGAGCGGGGATGAGAAAGCGTCCCCCTGGTTCCCCCGAAGTGGGGTAGTAAGCGGACACGCGGGAAGCACCACGCCGCGTGATTTCCGCGACAACATTCTGTGCGAGCCGGGCATCGCGGATAGCTGCTGTTTCAGACTGGGAGCGTGTCTTTCGTTGAGCGAACAGGTGCTTCCTGTATTCAGCTTTGGTTTCCATGTCTCCACTCTAGACACGCAAACACTGACCTAGTGGACGTTTGGGGAGAGAGTATTAGTAGTGTATTGCTCATGACCCTATCCATTTCAGACCATAAGCATGCGGTGAAGACTGTCATCGTCCCTGCCGCAGGCATGGGTACGCGGTTCCTGCCGGCCACCAAAACCGTTCCTAAGGAGCTGCTTCCTGTCGTTGACACCCCCGGGATTGAACTCATTGCTGAGGAAGCAGCCGCGCTTGGAGCGTCACGCCTCGCTGTCGTAACCTCCCCGAACAAAAAGGAGGTTCTCGATCACTTCCGCCCGCACGAGGTTTTAGAGAAAACTCTCGAGGAGCGGGGCAAGGACGAGCAGCTCGCGAAGGTGCGTCGGGCACCGGAGATCATTGATGCAATTGCCGTTGAGCAAGATAAGCCATTGGGTCTCGGACACGCTGTGGCCTGCGCCGAGTCAGCATTGGACGATGATGAAGACGTTGTCGCCGTCATGCTTCCGGATGATCTTGTGCTTCCCACGGGTGTGATGGAAAAAATGGCTGAGGTTCGCGCCCGCTTCGGTGGATCGGTTCTCTGCGCGTTTGATGTCCCCAAGGAGGAGGTTTCCAACTATGGGGTCTTCGATGTAGAAGAGTGTCCGATGGATGACGTCGCCCGCGTGAAAACGATGGTGGAGAAGCCGTCCGTCGAGGATGCCCCCTCAACGCTTGCCGCCACTGGGCGCTACTTGTTGGATCGGAAAATTTTTGATGCACTCCGCAGGATTACCCCTGGTAAGGGAGGCGAGTTGCAGCTGACAGACGCGATCGAGCTGCTCATTGAGGAGGGGGAGCCGGTTCACGTCATCGTTCACCACGGAACGCGCCATGACCTCGGCAACCCAGGCGGTTACATCAAGGCATGTGTGGACTTTGGTTTGCAGGATCCCGTGTACGGGCCGGGGATTCGTCGCTTTTTGGAGGATCTACTCGGGTAGAGTTTTGTCCCGTAGGGCATAAGTAGGAGATCGTGGCCACGTGGCCCGGAGGAGTTGTTATGCGATCGGTGAAGGCACACAAGGAAGTAACCCTGGCGAACGCGCTTGTGCCCGATCCCGTCCGCATGGCTATCACAGATGCCGGTGGTCTTCTCGCAGCCGAGGAGGTTCAAGCGGCACACCCGTTACCGGGATTTGCGATGGCTGCCATTGACGGTTACGCCGTTCGGTCGGTTGATGTTGGTGGCACGCGCGCGATTGTCGGAAACCACGGGGAGGACACACCTGAGGATCCCTCCAGCCGCGACGCTCGCCTGCCCGTTGTGGGTGAAATTCCGGCGGGTTCACAACAACCGATGCGTTTGCAGCCGAAACAGGCCATGCGTGTACATACCGGTGCTCCACTTCCCACGCTGGCAGATTCAGTTTTGCCGCTTTCCTGGTCAGACAAGGGAACGTCGTTCGTCCGCCCTCTCAAACCTGTGGCATCCGGAGAATTTGTACGGGGAGTTGGCGAGGACATTAATGAGGGCGATGTGGCTGTGAGCCCGGGGACGATCCTCGGCCCGGCACAGATCGGTTTGCTGGCTGCCGTCGGTCACTCGAAGGTGTTGGCGTATCCGCGTCCCCGAGTATCAGTGTTGTCTGTCGGCAAGGAACTGGTGGACATTGACCGCGTTCCCGGGCGTGGACAGGTGTACGACATCAATTCCTATGCTCTTGCTGCCGCCGCAAAGGACGCAGGGGCGGAGGTTCGTCGCGTGGGAATTGTTGAGGGGGAACCGCGACGCATCCGTGAGGTCATCGAGGGTGAGACGATCCGCAGCGAAATCATTCTCATTTCCGGGGCTGTTGGTGGTGCCGGTGCGACGCAAATTCAAGGAATCCTCTCTGAGCTAGGTGAGGTTGACACCACTCGAGTGGCGATGCACCCAGGTAGTGTTCAGGGGTTCGCTGTCTTGGGATCGGATGAAGTTCCTTGCTTCCTGTTGCCTTCAACACCTGTATCATCGTTGGTTATTTTTGAGGCCTTCGTTCGCCCCATGATCCGCGCAGGCCTGGGGAAGCGGCCACTTGACCGGCGTCTCGTGAAAGCGCGAGCTCTTGGGCCCTTGCAATCCCGCGTCGGTCGGCGTGGCTTTATCCGTGCCCGACTTATGCGCGACGCGGAGACTCAGGATTACCTTGTTGAGGGGCTTTCCGGTGCGACAGGCTCTCCGGCCCACTTGCTCGCGGGGCTCGCGGAGGCGAATTCGTACATTGTGATCCCCGAGGAGCAACCCGATGTTCGCCCGGGCGACGTTGTCGATGTCATGTTTCTCTCTCAGGGCTAGCAATGATTGATCGGCTTGCCCATTTGCTTTTCGACGAACCGGAGTCTCACCCTGGATGGCCTGAGGCAACACCGGTAGCTACGCTACCTTCGGGGATCAGTGTTCAGCTCCGCCCAACGGTCAAAGCTGATGGCAAGCTCTGGTCTGCTTTTCGACGAGAAGATGAGGACTCACTCCGAACGGTAGAGCCCACAGCTCTTGATTGGAAGACCGCGAACTCGGTCAGCGCGTGGAACACGAATTTCAAGTTCCTGTCGCACGAGGCCTACGCCGGTCGACTCGTGCCGCTCGCAGTCACCGTCAACCGCGCCTTTGCCGGTCAGCTTACTTTGGGTAATGTCCAAAGAGGAGCGGTCAGCGAAGCATGGATAGGCTACTGGGTGAGCTCCCGCTACCGGGGTATGGGGGTGGCCACGACAGCGGTCGCTCTCGGGGTTGACCACGCCTTCGCGCGGATGAAACTGCACAGATTGACCGCGACGTATCTTCCGGAAAATGAACCATCACGTGCAGTCCTGTCCCGAATTGGTTTCCAGCAGGAGGGATACCTGAGAGGGGCTTTGCATATCGACGGGCAGTGGAGAGATCACGTCATGGTGGCTCTCAACGAGGACGACTTTTCCACTCTCGCCATCAACAGACTGTGGCGGATGGGGCGAGTAGTTTAATTTTCCGCCTTTCCGCGTGGCATAACCCGCAGCTACCGGCGCGAAGCTTAAGATTCACATAGCGTAAAAATCGTCGTCTAGCTTGAAGGTGGAACCCACGTGTCCGGAAATCTTCCCATCGTGCTCATCGTAGTGATGTGGATTTTCGTCCTCGCGCCCCTGCTCCTTCGTGGGCAGAAGCCGATCAGGCGTACCAACAAAGCTCTTGAAGAGACCCGCGTGGTGTACGAGGGCGGTTCCGGGACGATCAACGTGCCGCGCCGTCGACCGCGTTTTACTAAGAACGATATCCACCGCGAGGATGCGGAGGTGTCCGAGGATTACGAGCTTATTGATTCCTACGAGCTCGAAGACAACCTCGATGACGAAGACGGAGCGTCGGCTTCGGAACAAAGCTCCGCTGACAACACTGAGGCTGAAGCAGTGCTGGATGGGGAAGTGCTCGCGGAATCGGGTGGAAGCGTCGCCGTGCGAGTGGATGCGTCGATGCTTGAGGACCTCACAGCAGCTGACAGTAGTGACACGAGCGAAATCGAAGAGAACAGTGTTGATCTCGGCGCGCCCAGCGAAAAAGAGCAGGGCGAGCGCGGAGACACATACGACCTCGACACGTCCTACACAGAACCCGCTGATTTGCTTTACCCCGGTGAGCCCGACGCCGACGAGCTCGAGACTACTGAGGCTGCCGTTGCTGAAGATAGCGACGCGGAATCGCAGGAACTCAGTGCCGAAGAAATTGCCTTCGCCGAGCGTAGAAAAGGTCGCGGTGGATTTGACCCTCAGGCAGATGCCGAGGTCAGTCTCGACCGCTACGAGCGACGCAAGAGAACACTCCTTGCCCTAGTTGTTGCTTTGGTTGCGTCGATTCCCGTCGCGTTCCTTGTCGGGCGTTGGATGTGGATGCTCCCGGTACTCGTTGTCGCCACGATTGCGATGTATCTGTGGGCGCTACGTCAGCAGGTGAAGCAAGAAAATCGGGTTCGCGCTCGGCGAATCCGTAACCTCCGTCGCGCTCGCCTAGGAGTGAAGTTGGGGGCAGAAGAGGAGAAATCAATCCCCGCCCGCTTGCGCACGCCGGCCGGAATTGTGTTGGAGGTCGATGACCCGTCTCCAGATTTCGATGGGTCGCTGCCAGAAGTACAGTTCGTATCCTCGGAGCTGCAGCAAGCCGGATAAAGCGCCCCCCATTTTTGGAAATTGGTTGCGGGAGAGTATCGTTAGTCACCGTACCAATGAGGGGCCTTGGCGCAGTTGGTAGCGCGTCTCGTTCGCAATGAGAAGGTCGCGAGTTCGATTCTCGTAGGCTCCACGGTTGGCATTTCCCCAGGTGAGTGTTCGCCTGGGGATTTTGCGTATCTGATCGAGTGAACTCGTTCTTTCTCTTCACGCAGTGGGGGTTCATCCGTGCTGCTTAACGCCGGATTGGTGATCATTTTTTCTCCCCCTGTGGAGTCCAATAAAGGATTCGATGGCGGGGATGCGCACTGCGCTACGGTTACTTCGTAGCACTTATGTGACAATGGAATACAAAGTCTTAACCAGGGCTGGAATGAAAACCAGGATCAGGCTTACGAAACCGGGGCCCGGTTTAAAAGAACAGAACCCGGTTGCGAAAACCAGATCCCGACTAAAGAAAACGGAATCAGGCGTGAAGGCTCACGATGGGTGGAGTTCACGCTTGCATCCACGATGCAGTGGCCAGAAACCGGGGTAAGGAGGGGGATTCGAGCAATGCGTGGGTTCCACAAGAGTTGCATTCACGTGTGTGAGTGAAACAGGTTTTGTGTCGTTGCTGAGCGCAGTACATACAGCTGGCGCGCGTTGAAAGAGAGTATCTCATGCGACGAGTGGTAGGGAAGGTATCCTAAGTTTCATGGATCGTCCCTTCATTCGAGAAACTGCACTGTTGCTCCTTCGTTTGGTGCTGGGCGTAATCTTCATTGCCCACGGGTGGGACAAGATGTTTATTACCGGGCCAATTGAGACCGCAGGCCAATTCTCCGCAATGGGCGTGCCAAATGCTCGATTTTCCGCCTACGCCGCCGGGATCGCCGAACTAGCCGGTGGTGGAATGCTCATTCTTGGGTTTTTAAGCACGATTGTCGCCGGAGTTCTCATCCTGTTGATGGGTGCCGCGATCTTCTTCGCACACTGGGGAAGCGGGTTCTTTGTCGGTCAGGGAGGGCCAGAATTCGTGATGGTCCTCATCGCCGCATTGATCATGATTGTCGTCTTTGGTGCGGGTCGAGTAAGCCTAGATCGGGTGTTCGCCGATGATTAGCTGCCAGGAAATTCAGCGAGCGATTTCGGCAAAGCTGGACAACGAGAAAGCGGACGTCGATGACACGATCATCGAAGCGCACCTCGAGGGGTGTGCGGACTGCCGAGCGTATCTAGAAAATGCTCGTTTGCTCAAGGCTGAGCTTTCGGTTACGGATGATGACGTACCTGATCTCACGGATCTTATCCTTGCTGGAGTTGGTCCAGAAGTGCGCCGAGCAGAAAGCCGTAGAGCGACCAGCCTCGCAATTGCGCGTACCTTGCTCGTCCTCCTTGGGATCGCCTACATTATCTGGGCAATCGCGACTCTCGTAGAGTCAACGCACCTCGTGACAGAGGGGATTTTCTCCGAAGATCCCCTCGTCTCAGGCATGCTGGTCAACCTAGCGGCGGCCCGTGTAGCGCTCGGCTTTGGGCTACTTTTCGCATCCTGGAAGACAGAAGTAGCAACGGGAATGCTGCCTATCTTTGCCACACTGTGGACCTTCAGCTTTGGGTTTGCCGCACGAGACCTCATCGTGGGGACGCTTTCCAACGGCAATATCGTCGGTTTGCTGCTTCTCCTAGCAGCAACGCTCGTACTGGTCTGGACGTGGTTGTCCGGCTACGGCAGGTCGGCTGTGCGGAGAGCCTGGCAAGCTGCCAATGCCAGGCCAACGTTCTAATCATTTCTGGTCCTGCGGATCCGCATCATAGAAATCGGAATCAGCGCCAGCTGGGGAGCATCATGATGGCGTCATAGAGGCCGGAGGGGATGAGCAATCCGTAGAGGATGGGCGAGAACCAGACAAAGCTTGCTGCGACGGCAGTGAGATAGCCCGTAACGATCCAGTGTCCCCAGGTTTTCCACCTGTCTAGTTGGGAGAGAATGAGCGCGAATCCAACGAGAACGAAGGGGATCATCGGGACAGCGTAGAAGAAGTACATCTGGCGGTCGAATACGACGAGCCAGGGGAGAAACGCCGCTGCAAAGCCGATGAGAGGAACGGAAAAACGTAGATCTCGCCGCGTGATGAGCATCCAGAGGCACCATAGGATCCCCGGAACGATAAGCCACCAAATAATGGGCGTGCCGAAGAGATAAATCATGGTTTTGCACGAGTCGCCGACGTAGCAGTCATCATAACTGCCCGATGAATATAGGACTGGACGGGCAGCCACGAGCCACGACCAGGGCTTAGAATCCCACGGGTGGGAGTGACCACCGGAACTAGTCAGGGAGCTGTGAAACTCGAGGACTTCCTTGTGGTAGTAAAAGAAATTTAAGAGGGCCGGAGGAAGGGGAAGCGAGGACTCAAAGTCTCCCGCTTCCAGTGAGTGCCTGAAGACACCTGTCTCGGACGCGAACCAAGAACGCCAGGACCACAGGTATAGCGCAACCGGCAGAATGACAATGCTGGCGAACGCCGGGAAGGCATCACGGAGCAACGCTCCGACGAGGGGCTTCTCCACACCGAACGTACGTCGGCGGTACCAATCTAATGCGACCGCATAGAGGCCGAAGAACGCCATGAAGTAGAGCCCACTCCACTTCACGGAAACGGCGGCACCGAGACAGATTCCGGATGCGAAACGCCACCAGCGAAATCCAAGTCGCGGACCCAAGCCCGCTGTATCCATGCGCATGTCGTACATTCGTCGACTCATCTGTTGATGGTCGAGGACAAGGAAGTACAGAGCGGCAACAACGAAGGTAGCGAGGAAAATATCGAGCATTCCGAAGCGGGAACTGACGAGGAGCACACCGTCGAAAAGCCCCAAGACTCCGGCATAGGCACCAGCGACCCGAGAGGAAGAGATGTCACGAGCTAGAAGATAAAGGAGCGCGATCATTGCTACACCGAACAGGGCTACCATTGTGCGCCAGCCCCAGGGCGAATAACCGAACACCGCCTCACTCATCGCCATGATGCGTTTTGATAGCGGTGGGTGAACGACGAGGCCGAACCCAGGATTGGCCTCAATGCCGGGTTGGAGGAAACCGGAACTCTTTAAGATCTCCCACGCCTGCGGAGCGTAGTGCTTTTCATCGAACACGGGGGTGCCACCATCGGTGGCCGCGCCCAACCCAAAGAACCGAGTGAAAAACCCTAGTGCCACGAGGACACCGAGGTTCCACCAATCCTGCTTCGACCACGGTAAACGCCGTGTAGGGGGGAGCGGCGTGCGTGGGTGAACATGGCTCACAGGGGTCGGGGCTACTGCTGTACTCACGCACCTAACTATAAGGTATGGGATATGGAGAATCAGGAGTATGGCGAGCACACCGAACGAAACAGTCCCGCGACGGCCGTCGCGCTGCCACGCACGGGAGTGATACTGGCAGCAACACCGTTGGGGAATCTTGGAGATGCGTCACCAAGACTTGTCTATGCACTCGAAAATGCTGACGTTGTCGCGGCTGAGGACACGCGTCGCACGCGTCAGCTGGCTAACGCCCTCGGCGTCACTATCCATGGCCGTATCATCTCCAACTTCGACCACAACGAGGAAGGAAGAGTCAACGAGCTGCTTGAACACGCGCGCACGGGGACAGTCCTGGTTGTTACGGATGCTGGTATGCCGAGCGTAAGCGATCCCGGTTTTCCCCTGGTCGATCGTGCCCACGATGAGGGAATCTCCGTGACCTGCCTGCCCGGGCCATCTGCGGTTCCGACGGCACTTGCGTTATCGGGGCTGCGGGTCGGTACTTTCTGCTTCGACGGTTTCGCACCACGCAAGGACGGCGCGCGGCGGGAGTGGCTTGAGGATGTGGCGACCCAAAAGCGTGCGACATGCTTCTTTGAATCTCCGCATCGCTTGGCTGCGACGCTAGCTTTGGCAGCTGAGATCGTTGGACCGACGCGTCGCGCCGCCGTCACCCGCGAACTGACAAAAATGCACGAGGAGGTTCGCCGGGGCAGCCTGGAGGAACTCGCTAGGTGGGCGAAAGACGGCGTGCGCGGGGAAATCACCGTTGTCATCGAGGGAGCAACAGCTGAAGAACAAGCGGTGGCACTGGAGGACCTTGTACCCCTAGTCCTGGCTGCTGTGAAAAATGGTGAGCGGATGAAGACCGCTGCAAAGCGTATAGCATCCGAGCATGGGCAGAGCACGAAGAAGCTTTACGATGCCTGCGTGGCAGGCCGCGGTTAGAGTACTCCTCATGGGTATAACCAGCGGGTTTTTATCGGGAAAGTTATATATTTGTTGTAGTTTCGTGCGAAAAATGCTTTTCACGAGGTGATTTTCACATTACGGATTGGTAACGAAATCTGTTTGTGCTGGTCGTAAATCTGCCGTTTTAACCATAAAATTTGGGTGAAGGGGTCACGCCACCAACCATATAGGTATGGAAGAAACTTCGGACAACCGCGAAAAGGAAAGGGGTAACTCGTCAGTTCGAGAAGGAACGCACGAGGATACACCGCGCACGACGCAAGAGGCATCCTCCACGGCCACAGCTGTGGAGGGAGCACAGAAAGACGGACATGATGAGGCTCCCAAACGCTCGGCGACGAGCGAGCTAGCCTCTATGCTCAGCCATGAAGGCACCTACGAGGACCCGACGCAGTTGGGTCTCGAGGATGATGATGAACCGGATCGTCCTCTTAACTGGAGTGTTATCGCTCCCGCAGGAATCGCTGTATTAGCGGTCGTGTGTTGGGGCCTGTTCGCTCCCGATCACTTCGCTAATTTTGCTACCACCACTCTGGAGTGGATTGTAGATAAATTCGGTTGGGCCTTCGTTTTGTTTACCACCGTGTTTGTCGGTTTCGCGTTGGCTATCGGATTTTCCAAATTTGGATCGATCAAACTCGGACGAGACGACGAACAACCAGAATTTTCCACTCCCTCGTGGATTGCCATGATGTTCGCTGCGGGGATGGGCATTGGCCTCATGTTCTACGGCACAACCGAGCCGTTGACGTTCTTCCGTGACGGTGTGCCCGGGCACGATTCCGGGAACATGCGGCAGGCTTTCGCTTCGACGCTCTTCCACTGGACGCTTCACCCGTGGGCTATCTACTCCATCGTGGGGCTGTCCATCGCCTACATCACATTCCGGCGGGGTAAGAAGCAACTTTTGTCTGCTGCTTTCATCCCCCTAATCGGTGAGAAAGCTGCCGAGGGATGGCTTGGAAAGCTCATCGATATCCTCGCGATCTTCGCCACTGTTTTCGGTACCGCCTGTTCCCTCGGCCTGGGTGCCTTGCAAATCGGTGCAGGTCTCCAGAAGTCCGGGATTATCTCTGAACCAAACGCTAAGATCACGTTGATTGTTGTCCTTGTTCTAACCGCGTGCTTCCTCGTCTCTGCTATGAGTGGTGTGGGTAAGGGCATCCAGTATCTGTCCAACGCCAATATGGTTCTTGCCGGTCTGCTCGCCCTCTTCGTTTTCATTGCAGGACCGACGGTAGCGATTTTGAACACGATCCCGCTGGCTCTGGGGAGCTACCTCGACTCCTTCTTTGAGATGGCTGCCCGTACGGCCAACACCGCTGGTGGGGATGCGGCCGAGTGGCTGTCCGGGTGGACGATCTTCTACTGGGCGTGGTGGATTTCGTGGTCCCCGTTTGTCGGTATGTTCCTGGCTCGTATTTCCCGTGGCCGCACGGTTCGCGAGTTCATTATTGGTGTCATGGCGGTGCCCGCAGCTGTGTCCCTGGTCTGGTTCTGTATTTTCGGTGGAACCGCCATCAAGCTCGAACAGATTGGACGCTCCATCTGGGGCGACGGCGCGGCTGAGTCCCAACTTTTTGATCTTCTTCATTCCTTCCCGTTGGGAAACATCGTCGGGATTGTGGCTATGGTTCTCCTTGCTACATTCTTCATCACCTCGGCGGATTCGGCTTCCACAGTGATGGGATCGATGAGCCAGAACGGGCAGTCGGACGCAAACCGATGGGTTACGGCCACCTGGGGTGTGCTGACGGCAGCCATTGGTCTGGTATTGCTCATCTCCGGTGGTGACGATGCGCTGAATAATCTGCAAAACGTGACGATTATTGCAGCCAGCCCATTCCTCCTCGTTCTTATCGGGCTCATGGCAGCCATCGTTAAGGGCTTAGCTAACGACCCGAATTACTTGGATATCAAATCTCAGCGGAAGTTCGCTATGCGTCTTGCGCGCGAGCGTCGGCTGCACAGAGAAAACCAGCGTCGTTTGCACCGTGCGCAGCGTAACCCGCTCATGCCTAAGGTGCGGGGTACGAAGACCGTCATTAACGAGGAGCCACGCCGCTACTCCTCTTAGACATACGGTGCAGGGGTTTTCACCATGGAAGCTGTCTTCTTGAACCTTCACCCGGTGAAAAAGCGCGTAGTTTCGCCGTGGCGGTGCCCTGAGAATGTGGCCTTTCTAGCCCCGATCCTGTCCTAAAAGGGCAGGATCGGGGCTTCCGTGTTCGTGTCGCGGAGAGTAATCCTCTAAGGTAAATGCCATGAATAATGTGCTCGTGAATGTAGCGTGGCCGTACGCCAACGGCCCGCGTCATATTGGCCACGTGGCAGGCTTCGGCGTGCCCTCCGACGTTTTTGCCCGTTACCAGCGAATGCGTGGCGAGAACGTGCTCATGGTGTCCGGTACCGACGAGCACGGCACCCCGCTCCTCGTTCAAGCGGACAAGGAGGGCACGACTGTTCAGGAACTCGCAACGCGCTACAACGAACAGATCGTCCACGATCTGGCAGGTTTGGGGCTTACCTACGATCTCTTTACCCGCACGACGACGCGCAATCACTACGCGGTTGTTCAGGAGCTTTTCGACGGGCTGTACAAGAACGGTTACCTCATCAAGCAGACCACGAAGGGGGCAATTTCTCCGTCCACAGGCCGCACCCTGCCGGACCGCTACATTGAAGGCACATGCCCGATCTGTGGGGCCAGCGGTGCGCGCGGCGATCAGTGCGACAACTGTGGTAACCAGCTTGACCCGGTCGATCTCATCGATCCGGTAAGCAAGATCAACGGTGAAACCCCGAAGTTTGTGGAGACCGAGCACTTCATGCTCGATCTCCCTGCCGTGGCAGATGCCCTGGCGGAGTGGCTCAAAGGGCGTGAGGACTGGCGCCCGAATGTGCTCAAGTTCTCCCTCAACCTGCTCGAGGATATCCGCCCGCGCGCAATTTCCCGCGATATTGACTGGGGCGTGCCGATCCCGGTCGAGGGGTGGCAGGATGACCACGCGAAGAAGCTTTACGTGTGGTTCGATGCCGTCGTCGGCTACCTGTCCGCCTCCATCGAGTGGGCGCACCGTTCCGGTAACCCTGAGGCCTGGCGCGACTTCTGGAACGACCCGGAAACCCGGTCCTACTACTTCATGGGTAAGGACAACATCACCTTCCACTCGCAGATTTGGCCGTCGATGCTCCTCGGCTATGCGGGGAAGGGGGCTCACGGTGGCGAGGTATATGAGCTCGGTGAGTTGAACCTTCCCACCGAGGTCGTCTCCAGCGAGTACCTGACGATGAGTGGTTCCAAGTTCTCCTCGTCCAAGGGCATCGTCATCTACGTGAAGGACTTTTTGGAAGAGTTCGGACCGGATCCACTCCGTTACTTCATTTCCGTGGCCGGACCGGAAACGAACGACACGGACTTCACCTGGGAGGAATTCGTCCGCCGTGTGAATAACGAGTTGGCGAACTCCTGGGGCAACCTGGTGAACCGCACCGTGTCCATGGCGTACAAGAACTTCGGCGAGGTGCCACAGCCAGGCGAGCTGACAGATGCTGATCGCGCCCTGCTTTCCCTGGCTGAAGAGGCCTTCGACATCGTCGGCGACCACCTCAATAACTCCCGCTTCAAGCAGGGGATTAACCATGCCATGCACGTGGTGGGCGAAGCTAACGCCTACATCGCTGAGATGGAACCGTGGAAACTGGCCAAGGACGAGTCCCAGCGGGAGCGCCTAGCTACTGTTCTGTGGGTAGCGCTGCAGGTGGTGAGCGATTGCAACACACTGCTCACCCCGTACCTTCCGCACATCGCCCAGCAGGTCCACGAGACCTTGGGACGCACCGGTGAGTGGGCCGCTCGCCCGCAGATCGTCGAGGTTACCGACGATTCTCCGCGCCCGATCAAGGGTGTCGACCTCCCGCCGGAGGGGCGTCATTACCTCACCATCCAGGGTGACTACACCAAGCAGCAGGCTGTCTGGAAGCGTATTGACATGCAGGCTGGCGTGGCACTGTCCAAGCCGAAGCCGCTTGTGCAGAAGCTAGATGCCAAGCTCGGTGAAACCGGCCCCGAGTGGGCACCTGTGAACTAGAGCCCGCCCCACGCTGGTCCCCGGCTCGTTGGTCTAGACCCTTAGGCCACCCGCGTGCGCAGTTTTGTTCAGCCACGTGCGCGGTTTTGTTCAGCCGCGTGCGTGGCTCTGTTCGGTCGCATTCTGGGGTTAGCGCGGCTAGCAGGCCCTTTCGAGGATTGTGACATCAAGCCAGCGTCCACATTTGTAGCCAACCTCTGTGAGCCTCCCTTTCTCCTCAAAACCGTGCCTGCGGTGGAGGGCGAGGGAGGCTTCGTTTGTCGATTCGATCCATGCCACCATGCGGTGCACATCAGGATTGGCCTCTGCGTGTGCGATGAGAGTCTGAAGTAATCCGGTTCCGATGCCTGCTCCTTGGTTTCCGGGAAGGACGTAAACCGAGTTCTCTACCGTGTGGCGGTAACCGGTGAGCGTGCGAAACGGCCCATATGAGGCGTAGCCAATGACTTCGCCGTCGACATCGGCAACGAAAACCACAGGTTCCTCGGCAAGCCACCGTGTGCGGTTGGCGACGGTGACCGGGGTGTCGTCGAAAAGCGCCGTCGATTCCTCGGCTGCCCAATTTCGGATGTGGGCGAGGGCGGGTGCGTCTGAAGCTAGCGCGAGGCGAATAAGCATTGTCATTAGTTTCCTACACATGGCTTCGTACGTATCCGCAGGCTAGCTTTCGGGTGCATGTCCCAGGTGCGTGTTCACGGCACGTGCGAGCGAGGGGAGCTGAGGAGGGGGAAGCGGGAGAAAGACGCGGGAGAAAGACGCGGGAGGGAGAACACGTCGGAAAGCCGGTGTGACTAGAGTGTGTAGGCATGTCTCGAAAGAAGCCCCGTCCCTTTCCCGTGCCCCACGACCCCATCGCCGGAATCAGCGACGCGCACACCCACCTCTGGTCGTGTGGCGCCCGCGATGCCGAGGCGGTGCGACAGTTCGTACGTCGCGCGCAGGACGCCGGGGTGGAAAAGCTCGTTACTGTCGGTGATGACCTCGCAGAAAGCGAGGCCGTGGTCGAGCAAGCGACATGGGATCCGGCGGTGTACGCCGCCTGCGCGATCCATCCGACAAAGGCAAACGAGCTTGACCAGAACACGCGCCAACGTCTTCGGGAACTCGTCGCGCACCCGCAGTGTGTCGCAGTGGGAGAGACCGGCTTGGATTACTACTGGCTGGAACACGAGCCGGACACCACAGCAAGCAAAGAGCAGCAAGAAGAGGCGTTGCGCTTCCATATCGACCTTGCAGTCGAATCAGGCAAGACGCTGATGATTCACAACCGTGAGGGGGATACCGACCTCCTGCGAATCCTTGCCGATGCGCCGCAACCTTGTTACGTGCAACTCCACTGTTTTTCCTCCCCACTGGCGGTAGCGGAGGAAGCGCTTAGCCGCGGATACATCCTCAGCTTCGCAGGTAACGTGACATTCAAACGCAACGAGGAGCTGCGCGAAGCAGCCCGGATCGCTCCTGCCGGTCAGATTCTCATTGAGACGGATGCCCCGTATATGACGCCGGAACCCTTCCGTGGCGGGAAGAATGAGCCCTCGCTCATCGGCCATACCTTTGCGCGTGTTGCGGAGGTGCGTGGAGAGGAGCCCGAGGAACTCGCAACGCACGTCTCCCGCACCTTCGATGCCATCTTTGGACTCTCCAAGAAGCAACATTTACCACACTAGTAACAGTGGTAAATGTTACTGGACAAAACCGCCATTGTTACCTTATCGTTACATTCATTACTATCGTTACTGTCACGTTCGTTACTATCGTCGCACTGACGTTTCGTGGTGCCGTTGCGGAGAGTTCGCACGCGGTACCGCACAGCACGCCGGTGAGAAAGGCTGTTCAATGACTTCGCACGAGGGCAACGGTTCTTCGCTGTACACCTCTAAAAGCTCCCGCCATAGTCGCGTCAGGCGACGCTTGAACGAATCCACCTATGCGCGCCCGGTAAAGATTGCGGCCGGTGGTGTTCTGGCTACTGTCGTTGCCGGTGGCGTGTTTGCCGTAGGGAACACGAAGACTATAACCCTCGATATCGATGGTCAATCCACCGAACTTTCGACGATGTCTGCCTCGGTTGGCGATGCCCTTCAGTCAGTCGGCTTCGAAGCGAAGGACTCCGACCTTGTTTCTCCTTCGCCCGCCGATAAGCTTGTCGACGGCACCCATATCACCGTCCGCTCGGCCAAACCGGTCGCCCTCGTTGTCGACGGCGTGCAGCACGAGGTCACCTCCAACGCGCTCACCGTGAGCGAGCTTCTCCAGCACTTCAACGACGGTGAGAAGGCGAGCATCACGAAGGCCGCCAAGATTTCCTCCAGCCCTGAGCAGGTCATTCCCGCCGGTGGCTTCACCGTCAAGGTGACCAACCCGAAGATCGTGTCTGTCGATGACGCGGGCAGGGTTGTGTACGATTCCATCGCCGCCGAGACTGTTGGTGACGTACTCGAAAAGCGCGGCATTTCCCTCGGTGCCGAAGACGTTGTTACACCCTCCGTGGACACACCACTGAAGGACGTATCCTCGATCAAGGTTGATCGCGTGCGTACTAGCAACGTCATCTCTGATGAGGAGTACACCGCAGAACCTACCTACACCGAAGACCCGGAGTCCCCCGAGGGTGAGGAGACGGAAGTTTCTCCCGCAGAGCCCGGCCGTAAGACCGTGACGAGGAAGATCGTTTTCGTCAACGGCCAGGAAGTTTCCAATGAGGTGTTGCAGGAAACCGTCACCGCGCCGTCGACCGGCGCCGTCATAGCCCGTGGCACGAAGAAGGCCCCGGCAGCTGCATCCGTTGCTGCCGGCTCAGTATGGGATTCCATCGCACAGTGCGAATCCGGTGGAAACTGGGCGATTAGCACAGGCAACGGCTACTACGGCGGTTTGCAGTTTAATGTCGGCACGTGGAGCGCCTACGGCGGCGGCGAGTACGCCCCCACAGCAAACCTCGCCACCCGTGACCAGCAGATTGCTATCGCTCAGAAGGTACAGGCGGCACAAGGCTGGGGTGCCTGGCCCGCGTGCACCGCATCCCTTGGTATTCGCTAGTCGCACCAGACGGGGCTACCATGTGTAGCGATATGAACGATTCACCTCGCCTCCTAGGTCCCGCCGAGATCCGCGCGCTCGCCGCGCAGTTGGACATCGTCCCCACAAAGAAACTGGGGCAGAACTTCCTGCACGATCCCAACACGGTGCGGATGATTGTTGCTGCAGCAGGCCTCGAACCAGATGACCGCGTCATCGAGGTGGGGCCAGGGCTCGGTTCGCTCACCCTTGGCCTTGTCGGAGAGGTTTCCGCTGTCACTGCGGTGGAAATCGACCGGCGCCTAGCCGAACAGCTCCCCAAGACCGTCGCCGATCACGCGCCGGGGTGCGCCGAGCGACTGTCAGTGGTGAACGCGGATGCGCTCGCCGTCACTAGGGAAGCCTTCGGAGAGGCGGAGCCCACAGCCATTGTCGCCAACCTTCCCTATAACGTCGCCGTGCCCGTGCTCCTGCACCTCCTGCGCACGGTGCCGAGCATTCGTCGCGTACTTGTGATGGTGCAGGAAGAGGTCGCTGATCGGCTGTCTGCCAGCCCCGGAACAAAAATCTACGGCGTGCCTAGCGTCAAGGCCAGCTACTTCGGCGAGGTAAAGAAAGCCGGCACAGTGGGCAAACACGTCTTTTGGCCGGCGCCGAACGTCTCCTCCGGACTCGTCCGCATCGACTGCTTCGAGTCCAACCCGTGGGGCGTGTCGCCCGAGGTGCTCTTTCCGCTTGTCGACGCCGCCTTCGCCCAGCGCCGCAAGACTCTCCGCGCGGCCCTCGGCAGCTTTTTCGGCGGCGCGGACCGCGCTGAGGCGATTCTGACGGCTGCGGGCATCGACCCACGACAGCGCGGGGAAAAACTCGGTGTCGACGAATTCGTTCGCATTGCCAAGGAGGCAGCGTGCTAGAGACAGCGACGGCCACAGCACCCGGCAAAGTTAACCTCTTCCTGGAGACAGCAGCGCCCCGACCGGACGGGTACCACGAGCTAACGACGGTCTTCCAGGCTACGGCCCTACAAGAGTCAGTCACTGTGACGCGGGCCGAAGAGATGCGGATCACCGTGTCCGGCCTCGATGCCGACTGCGTGCCCACGGACAGCTCGAACCTCGTCTGGAAAGTGGCTGAGAATGTGCTTCCCAGCACTCCTGTCCATCTGCACATCGTCAAGGCGATTCCCACAGCCGGTGGCATGGCAGGTGGGTCTGCCGATGCCGCAGCAGCCCTCGTTGCGTGCAATGCTCTTCGCGAGCATCCTCTGGGTATCGATGAGCTGGACACCATCGCCGCACGCCTTGGCTCAGACATTAATTTTGTGCTCCACGGCGGGACAGCGCTCGGTTCCGGGCGCGGCGAAATCCTCACGCCAGTCCCGTTTACCGGTATCCTGTGGTGGGTTTTCGCAACCCAAGGCCAGGGCCTTTCTACTCCGGCCGTGTTCACAGAGCACGATCGCGCCGGTGCGTGGGGTCATCCCCACAGCGTCCAGCCCCTCGTTCATGCCCTGAAAGCAGGAGCCTCAGCTAGCGATCTCGCGCCGTTGCTTTTCAACCGTTTGCAGGATGCCGCACTGTCGCTGCGGCCAGAGCTTGCACGCACGCTGTTCGCGGGCGAGGACGCTGGCGCCCTACGCGGGATTGTCAGCGGTTCCGGCCCCACCTGCGCGTTCCTCTGTGCAGATGAGCAGCAAGCGAGCGCAGTCGCGCGGGCACTAGAAACAAGTGGAACCTGCCGACACACCGTAACGACGACGACAACCGCACCCGGGGCCGTCGACAAGCTACAGACAAGCTACAGAAAGGACAACCGTGGTTAACCTCATAAACCTGGAGAAAGTCTCGCAGTCCTTCGGGTTGAAAACATTGCTAGACAATGTCTCCTTGGGGGTTAACTCCGGTGATCGCGTCGGCATCGTCGGGCTCAACGGTGGCGGCAAATCCACCCTAATCAACGTCCTGTCCGGCCGTCTTGAGCCGGATTCCGGGCGCGTCAGCCACATGCAGGACCTGCGCCTGGCGGTCGTCACCCAGACACCCGATCTGGACGAGGAAGTCTCGATCGCGGACAACGTCATCGGCCCTCTCGGCCTGCAAACCCACGAATGGGCCTCAAACCCGCGCGTGCGAAATGTCCTCTCCGGTCTCGGCATCACCGAGCTCGGCCTGGACACGCGCGTCAGTGACCTTTCTGGTGGTGAGAAGCGCCGCACGTCGCTTGCCGCCGCACTTGTGCGTGACCTCGACATCATCATCCTCGACGAGCCCACCAACCACCTCGACGTGGAGGGAGTGGAGTGGCTCGCTAGCTACCTCCTGGCTACCGACATGGCGGTCGTGGTCGTCACCCACGATCGTTGGTTCCTCGATACCGTTGCCAACTACACGTGGGAGGTCCACGACGGCACCGTCGACGTGTACGAGGGCGGCTATAACGATTGGACTTTTGCCCGCGCCGAACGCGCCCGCCAAGCAGATGCCAACGAGCAGCGTCGCCAGAACTTGGCCCGCAAGGAACTCGCTTGGCTGCGCCGTGGTGCCCCCGCCCGCACCTCCAAACCCCGCTACCGCATTGAGGCAGCAGAGGCACTGATCAAGAACGTGCCGCCGCCCCGCGATACCGTGGAGCTTTTGAGCTTTGCCAAACGCCGACAGGGCAAGGTCGTGGTGGAACTCGAGGATGCCACCATCTCAACCCCCGACGGCCGGCCACTGGTGGAGAAGCTCACCTGGCGCCTCGCGCCCGGCGAGCGCATCGGTCTCGTCGGTGTCAACGGCAGCGGCAAGACGACGCTCCTCAAGGCCCTGGCAGGAGAACGACCTCTGGATAAGGGGCGGCGTATTGAGGGCAAGACAACGCATATCGGTTGGCTGCGCCAGGAACTCGATGACCTCGATGAGAACCAGCGGGTCATCGACTCCATCGCCGACGTGAAAAACTACATCACCGTCGGCGACAAGGAAATTTCTGCCTCACAGCTCGCCGAACGTTTGGGATTCAGCCCCAAGCGGCAACGCACTCCCGTCCGGGATCTTTCCGGTGGTGAGCGCCGCCGACTGCAGCTCACCCGCGTCCTCATGAGTGAGCCGAACATGCTCATCCTCGACGAGCCCACCAATGACCTGGACATCGACACGCTGCAGGAACTCGAGGACATCCTCGATTCGTGGGCGGGAACCCTCGTTGTTGTCTCTCACGACCGGTACCTGATCGAACGCGTCGCCGATTCCACGTGGGCGCTCTTCGGCGACGGCACACTGACCAACCTGCCCGGTGGCATCGACGAGTACCTGGCCAGGCGCAAGGAGAGTGGCGCGAGCCAGCACGCGCGTGGGTCCGCGGGTAGCAGCGAGCATGCGTCCACGGAAGAGGACCCCGATAAGCTCAGCGACGCGGAATTTCACGCCCTGTCCAAGAAGATGAGCTCCCTTGAGCGCAAAATCTCCAAACTGGATGCCGAACTGGGCAGCATCGACGCGAAACTTGCGGAGGCAAGCGCCAGCGCTGATACCGATACCGTCATCGAGCTCGCGGAAAAGCGCAATGGGGTAGCCGCTGAAAAAGACGCGCTGGAAGAGGAGTGGTTGGAGCTCGGCGAGCAGCTGGACTAGCGGGAGAAGTGGCGAGAATCTCGGTTCCTCGTTAGGCTGGGCTGCATGATTTTGATCAACGTAAAGTACAAGGTAAAGCCGGAATTCAAGGACAACTTCCGCGAGCTCGTCGCGGATTTCACCAACGCCACCCTCGCCGAAGACGGCAACTTGTTCTTCGAGTGGTTCCGCTCCACCGATGAGGACGATGTCTACATCCTCGTTGAGGGATTCAAGGACGACGCTGCCGAAGCACACGTCAAGTCCGACCACTTTGTCAAGGCCTGCGACGACATCCCGCAGTACTTGGTAGAGACCCCGACCATCATAAACACCCTCATCCCTGGCAAGACCGAGTGGGATGAGATGGCCGAATTCCAGGTCAAGTAGCGAACGCACGCACACCGGCTGCAACGATTTCGTTGCAGCCGGATTTTTTATGCCACACTTGATGTATGACTGACTCCGCATTTGCCACCGAGTACGTGAAGACTTCCACCCTGCATACGACAGGCATCATTGAGCTGGATCGGCCCCGTGCCCTCAACTCCCTTAACGTGGACATGTTTGGTGCCATCGACGAGGCCCTGGAGAAGTGGGCTTCGGATGATCGAGTCCACCGCATCATCATTAGATCCACCAACCCAAAGGCGTTTTGCGCGGGCGGGGATATGAAGCTTTTCCGTGAACATGCCGTCAACGGGGACCACGATTTTGGCGATTACGGCCTTGCACGTGAGTATGACATGAACGAACTCATCGCCCATTACGCGAAGCCAATTGTCGCGCTCATCGACGGCATCTGCATGGGCGGTGGCCTGGGAATTTCCGTCCACGGCTCCCACCGGGTCATCACCGAAAAAGGCTGGATGAGCATGCCAGAGATGGCCATCGGATTCGCCCCTGACACCGGAGTGACGTATATGACGCAGCGGATGGCAGGGGAGTACGGGCCGAGCTCCGCGTTGGCTGCTTTTATCGGCCTTACAGGCTACCGCATGACTCCTGCCGATTGCCTTTGGAGCGGCCTTGCCACGGATTTCGTGCGCTCGGAAGACCTGGACAGCTTCGCGGAGATGGTGATCTCTGAGTCGCTTGATGAGGCGCGGGAACGCTACGTGGACAATGATGCCGCCGGTACGTCTCGCGTGGCAGGGATGATTTCAGCGATCGAGGAGTGTTTCGCAGGGGACACGTGGGCGGACATCGACGCGGCATTGGACGCGCATGCCGACACCGAGTTTGTCGATTTCGTTCGTGATCTTCAGTCCAATGCCAACCCCGCCTCGCTTGTCGCCACCGCTGAGCTATACACCGCGAACAGGAGCGCCCGCGATATCCGGGAGGCACTCGACAATGAGTTCGCCGTGGGTGCCCTCCTTCGCCGTGAGCCGAACTTCCTCGAAGGCGTGCGCGCTGTCCTCGTGGACAAGGATCGCGATCCGCACTTTGACCCGTCGGCCACCGATACCGTTGACCCCACCCCCTACAGGGGGGCGCTTGGTATCCAGGCGTAGCTCTGGGAAAGCTAAACACCCGTAGGCAGTGCGCCTGCGAACCTGGGATCCCCAACACCAGGGGATCCTAGACAGTGGAGTTCCAGATAACGAGATAACCGGATCACGGGGGATACAGTTTGCGGGGGAGAGGTAGTTTGCGGGGGCAGACGGATTACGAGGGGAGACGGAACGCAAAGTCCTGGTTTCCCTGGGGCCCGTGGCATGCCTTTCGACGGGCGGTCCGTCCCTTACCGCCCAGCTGTGCCCGAGAACGCCCCGTGCCCGGATTGGAGAACAACAATCTTCAATCTGCGCGTGAAAGATCTCCCCGAGCGATGGGGATCCCAGCGAGACGAACGAAGTGGAGGTAGCCGTGAACTGCAGCGGGTATCTCCCCTCCAGCGGTACGCAATGTTTCGCTATGGTTTCGGCCAGCTGGATGCCAGGTAGAAGTTTGATAACGATTACATCATTTTCGCACTCTGCCCATGACGTGCGGATTTTAGACATGTAGACTGGGGCACCGCGTATGAACGTGGATGAACGCATATGAAAAATAATCGACATGCTAGAAAAGCATGAAAAGGAGTGAGAAGCCTATGGCAGAAAACGAGTTCCCGGGAAGGCCGTCAGATTCGTACGGCCAATCCCCGTACGATCACACCCCTGAAGGCTTTGACACGCCGGACGACCGTGGAGCAGCCGGCACCGGTGCGTTCCCCGCGTACCCCGGCTCGGAAACGAGCGGTGGCGCGGGCGAATATCAGCCATTTACGTACACGGAGCCGGGCGAGGAACTCGTCCAATCTAATGGAACAGTGTCCCCGGTCGGCGCACTAGGCTTCGGCTTCTCCCGTTTCTTCAAGAACATTTTGCCGTGGCTTGGCATCATCATCGTGGCGGGGGCGTTCTCCGGCGGTTTCAATTTCATTCTTCAGCGAACGGGTGGTACCACCATTGGACTGTCCGTCTCAATGATCGTTAGCTTGATCGTTTCTTGCGTCATGCTGACTGGCGCGCTGAAGAACGTAAACGCACCGAAGGTTTCCTTCGGCGAATTCTTCAAGGATGTCAATTGGCTGCCGATCATCGTAGTTTCGTTGGCGTCGAGCCTCGTCAACGGGTTCGTTACCGTAGGCGTGTTCTTCCTGTTGCCCGGGGCACGAAATTTTGTCGCGGCGGTACGAAACCTGGATCCGGCGCTTGTGGAGGCGGCGCAAAACACAACAGATACCAACGCAGCTACAGAGGCAATGATGACCATCCTAGAGTCCCTTCCGTGGGGCGGGATCATTTTCTCCGGCGTGATCGCTTTCCTCCTGGGCCTTCTGCTGCGGCCACTGCTTTCGTACTGGGTGTTCTACGCAGCCGACCACCGCGCAGGTATCGGCGGTGCGATCTCGCAGGGCTTCAATGATGGTCTAAAGAACTACAGCGCCGTGATCCTCTTTGAGATCCTCGCAGCTCTTGTCACCTTCGTTGTGTCCGTGTTCTCCCTCTTCATTCTCGCTGGCTTCATTGTGGCACCGATCATGATTGCTCGTGCCCTCGTCTACCGGCAGATGAGCAAGGGGCAGATCCCCGCAAGCGTTGTGCAGTAAACCTACATAGTTTTCATCCGCGCGGTTCACACTGAGTGAACTGCGCGGGTATTTTTATTGCTCCTGCTTGTTCTTCCTCTTCAGAGGACTACAACCCGGCTTCCTGCGGGTCGAAGAGGACAAGGCAAGACCTGTCCGAGTCGAGCGGAATCCACGCGTGGCCTAGCAGGCCGAACACATATTTTGTGACCTCCATCAGGTGAAGGTCATCGGCGGTCTTCTTGGGCATGGAGGCAGCAGTGAAAGGAACGAGCCCCTTGTCGTAGCCAAAGCTCCGGAGTTTCCCAGCCGCCGATCGTGGCACATTCGGGTCCGCCCACGCCCACGTCCACGTCCCTGCCGCCACCGTGGCGACGGGTAGACAGCGTGCCTGCCGATTGTGCGAAAAGGAAACGTGCGCGAAGTCAGGAGACAATAGTGGCGGGGTGTTCCCCATTGCCTGCATGAGACGCTGTTGGGCGTTGTCGCTGGGTTTTTTCGTCGTGGCGATCATCGCATCGAGGTTGTCGTCGCCCACGCCGACGATATGACCTGCGGGGTGGACGTGAACCTGCAGCTGCGTCGGGTTGCGGTGCAGGTAGGTTG
>ERZ1030944.65-NODE-65-length-29823-cov-37.874059_pt1 | contig 29823 bp, 26 predicted proteins | sample MGYA00518599_ERZ1030944 | MGnify/ENA primary metagenome ERZ1030944 (study PRJEB33718, sample SAMN03159697) | human skin metagenome | collected 2014-05-20 | study: EMG produced TPA metagenomics assembly of the PRJNA266117 data set (Human skin bacterial metagenome... | reverse complement strand
GCGGGGCGGTTCCTGTCGACCGGTCAAAATATCCACCACCGAGCGAATCGCGGCGTCGCCGAGCGGCGGCACGGTGCGCTCCTTCTCGGGCGCGTGCTCGCGCGCGGGCGTGCGGGTTGTCGGCTCGACGGTGATGCTCAGCGTCTCGCCGCCGAGCTCCAGCCCGGTCTTGGGGTCAACGCCGGCCACGCGCGCGGCGTCCACCAGCGCGACAAGGTCCGCGAAGGTGGCGTTGTTCAGGTCGATGGTCATGTTCACTGCCATGGGCTCGAGCATATTGCCTATCGACGCCACTGCGCCTCCCCGCCCTAATCGAACTCGTGCGACGGCACCTCTCCCCAGAACACCTCCTCGACCACCTTGTGGGCGTGGCGGGTGATGCGCAGGTAGTCCTCTAAGAACTCCTGCTGGTCGTCGGGGTCGTAGCCGGCAGAGCCCGCGACCTGAGCGAGCTGCGGGCCCGGCGCGGGAAGTTGGTCCGTGCGCTTGCCGGTGACCAGCACGATGGCGTTGCGGGCGCGGGTGGCCGTGAGCCACGCGGTGCGCAGTATCTCGGCGTGCGAGCCGCGGATGACGGACGGGTCGTCGAGCTCGACGAGGAAGTCCAGCGCGTCGAGGGTGGACGGGGTGCGCAGCTCCTCGTGGGTGTGGGCGTGCTGCATGGTCAATAGCTGCACGGTCCACTCGACGTCCGCGAGCGCGCCGCGGCCGAGCTTGGTGTGGGTGGCGCGGTCGGCGCCGCGGGGCAGGCGTTCGTTGTCGACGCGGGCTTTGATACGGCGGATCTCGCGGATGTCGGAAGGCTTGGCGCCGCCAGCTGGGTAGCGGAAGGCGTCGATGGCCTCCAAAAACGCGTCGCCCACGCCGCGGTCCCCGGCGACGACGGCCGCGCGCAGCAGCGCCTGGCGCTCCCAGACCTCGCCCCACTCGCGGTAGTAGCGCTCGTAGCTGGCGATGGTGCGCACCACCGCGCCGGAGCGGCCCTCGGGGCGCAGGCCCAGATCCACCTCGAGGGGCGGGTCGCCGGAGGGCTTGGACAGGCGGGCGCGCATCTGGTCGACGATCTTCGCCACCCAAGCAATCGCGTCGCCTGCTTCGTCGGCTTCCTCGCTCGGCTCGGCGACGATCATCACGTCGGCGTCGGAGCCGTAGCCGAGTTCGGCGCCGCCGAGGCGGCCCATGCCGATGACGGCGATGCGGGCGGGAGGCTCGTCGTAAGGCGAGGATGCGAGATCGGCATGCACCTCGGCGCGAAGTGCCGCCTCGAGCACGGCCTCCCACACGTAGGTCAGCTCGAGGCAGACCTGCCGCGGCTCCATGAAGCCGAGGAGGTCGGCGGACGCGATGCGGGCAAGCTCCGCGCGGCGCAGGGAGCGCGCCACTGCGACGGCCTTGTCGGGGTCCGCCTGGTGGCGCTTGGCAGAGGCGAGGATGGCTTTGTGGACTTGGTCGGGGGCGGCGTCGAGAAGCCTCGGTCCGTTGGAGCCGTCGCCGAGCAGTTTGACCACGTCGGGCGCGGAAGTGATGAGGTCGGAGGCGTACGGCGAGGTGCCCAGGATGTGCATGAGGCGTTGCGACGCCACGCCCTCGTCACGCAACATGCGGAGGAACCAGCTGCGGTCCACGGCTGCGTCCGAAAGCTTGCGGTAGTTCAACAAGCCCTGGCCGGGGTCCGCGGTATCGGCGAGCCAGTGCATCAGCGACGGCAGCAGGATCGCCTGCAGCTTGGCCTTGCGCGAGGTGCCCTTGACCAGCGCGGAAAGGTGGTCAAAGGCGCGCGCCGGGTGGCGGTAGCCGAGCGCGGCGAGCTGGGCCTTGACCGCGTCCGCGGAGAGGGTGGCCTCGCCGACGGACATGTCCGCCACCGCGCCGAGCAGCGGCCGGTAGAACAGGCGCTCGTGCAGGTCAGAGACGTCGCGGCGCACGCGCTTGAGCTCGCGGTACATCGCGTCCGGGGCGGAGCCGCGGTGGTTCGCGGTGAAGCCGGCGGCGCGGGCGAGCCAGCGGTTGCGTTTCTCGTCGTCAGGCTCGGGCAGCTGGTGGGTGCGCTTGAAGCGCTGCAGCTGCAGGCGGTGCTCGAGCAGGCGCAGGAACTCGTAGGCCTCGGTGAGCACGCGCGCGTCCTCGCGGCCGACGTAACCGGCCTTCGCCAGCGCCGCCAGGGCTTCCAGGGTGTTGCGGGCGCGCAGGGTGTCGTCGATGCGCCCGTGCACGAGTTGCAGCAGCTGTACGGCGAATTCGACGTCACGCAGCCCGCCGGGGCCGAGTTTCAGCTCGCGGCGGCGCACCTCGGCCGGCACGTTTTCCAGCACGCGCCGGCGCATGGCCTGGACGTCTTCGACGAAGGAGTCGCGCTGGGAGGCCTCCCACACCAGCGGCGCGATCGCCTCGGAGTACGCCCGCCCCAGCTCCATGGTCCCGGTCTGCGGCCGCGCCTTCAGAAGCGCCTGGAACTCCCAGGTCTCGGCCCATTTCCGGTAGTACGCCTGGTGCGATTCCAGCGTGCGCACCAGCGCGCCGGAGGCGCCTTCCGGCCGCAGGTTCGCGTCCACGTCGAAGAAGCACGCGGAGCCGATGCGCATCATCTCTGCGGCCACGCGCGTGATCTTGGGCGAGGCGGGCTCGGCCACGAACACGACGTCCACATCCGAGATGTAGTTCAACTCGCCGGCGCCGCACTTGCCCATGGCGATCACGGCGAGCTGCGCGTCCGGTTCCTCGTCGCCGTAGACGTCGCGCACCGCCACCGCGAGCGCGGCCGTGAGTGCCGCGTCCGCGAGCCAGGTGAGCCGCTCGGTGGTGTAGCTGTAGCTCATGGATTCACCCTCGCCGTAGCCCTTGACCGCGGCGAACGTGCCGGCGAGGTCGGCGGCGGCGATGCGCATCACCAGGTCGCGGTGGGTGGCGCGGAGCTTTTGCTTAGCGACGTTAACTTCGCCTTCCCCCGCCTTGTACAACCCCGGGCCGTCAGCGTCGACCCCCACGGCGGCGAGCATAGTGCGGTAGAGCTCGGCCTCATTGGGCAGGTCCTCGAGCAGCAGCCGCCACTGCTGCGGGTGCGCGATCAGGTGGTCCGACAGCGCGGTGGAGCCGCCCAGCAGCGCGAAGAACCGGGTGCGGAAGACGGGAAAGTCGCGCAGTGCCTCGAGCAGCTGCGCCCAGCCGCTTCCCAGCGCGTCGAAGAGCCGGTGGGCGTTATTGAGCGCCAGGTCCGGGTCGCTTGCGCCGGCGAGGGTGTAGAGCGAAGCTTCGTCGATAAGCGAAAGCTCCTCGATGTCCTCGGCGGCGCGCGGGCGGGTCAGTCCGAGCTTGGCGGGTGAAATCACAGGTCGATCCCCGTATCAATCTCCCAGGGAGTGATCTGGGCAGTGTAGTCGTGCCACTCGGCCCACTTGGCGCGCAGGAAGAACTCGAAGACCTGCTCACCTAGGACCTCGGCCATGAACTCGGAGCGCTCCATCTGACGCAGCGCCTGGTCCAGCGAGTTGGGCAGGTCCCGGTAGCCCATGGCGCGGCGCTCGCGGCGGGTTAGGGCGAACACGTCGTCGCGGGCGGGCTCGTCTAGCTCGTAGCCCTCCTCAATACCTTTCAGCCCCGCGGCGAGCACAGCCGCGAACGCGAGGTAGGGGTTGCACGCCGAGTCCAGCGAGCGCACCTCCGCCCGGCGCGAATCCGCCTTGTGCAGGCGGTATGTGGGCACGCGCACCATGGCGGAGCGGTTGGAGATGCCCCAGGTGGCGGCGGTGGGCGCCTCGGAACCGAACTGCAGGCGCTTGTAGGAATTGACCCACTGGTTGGTCACCGCGGAGATCTCGCCCGCGTGCTCGATGATGCCGGCAATGAACTGGCGGCCGGTTTTGGACAGGCTGATTTCGTCGTCCGGGTCGTGGAAGGCGTTGGTGTCACCCTCGAACAGGGAGAAGTGGGTGTGCATCGCCGAGCCCTCGAGGTCTTTGAACGGCTTGGGCATGAACGTGGCGTGCACGCCGTTCATCTCCGCGACAGTTTTCACGATGTAGCGGAACGTGACGATGTTGTCGGCCATGGTCAGTGCGTCGGTGTGGCGCAGGTCGATCTCCTGCTGGCCAGGCGAGCCCTCGTGATGGGAGAACTCGGTGACAATGCCCATGTACTCCAAGGCGGAGACGGCCATGCGGCGCAGCTTCGGCGCCTCGTTGCGCTTGGCCTGGTCGAAGTAGCCGCCCTTGTCCGCAGGTGTGGGCGGCTGGTCGCCTTGGCCGGGTTTGACCACGTAGAACTCGATTTCGGGGCTGGCCACGAACTCGAAGCCCATGTCGCGGGCGTTGGTGATCTGGCGGCGCAAAACCTGGCGCGGGTCGGCGTAGAGCGGGTCGCCGTCGGGCATGGTGATGTCGCAGAACATCCGCGCGGTTTGCAGGCCCGCCTCCTCGTCGAAGGGCAGCGGCTGGTACGTCGACGGGTCGGGCCGCAGCAGGGTGTCCGACTCGGAGACGCGGCTAAACCCCTCGATGGAGGAGCCGTCGAAGCCCACGCCCTCCTCGAAGGCGCTTTCCAGCTCCGCCGGCGACATCATCACGGTTTTCAGCGAGCCGAAGATGTCGGTGAACCAGAGGCGGATAAAGGCGATGTCCTGCTGCTCCACCATTCGCAGCACGTTGTCGGTTTGGGCGCTCATGCTGCTCAACTGTAGCGGGCCTTTGGTCGTCGATAGGCAGGCTAAGCTTGGTAGCAACAAACCATTGAAGGAGGACAACGATCATGGCTGCACAAGCACCCGAGCAGTTCCTCGAGGTGGAAATCAAACTCGCGGTCGACGAGGGCACCGGCATGCCGGACCTGACGCAACTGCCCGGCGTGGAGGAAATCTCCAGCATGCGCGAGCACAACCTCTCCGCCGTGTACTACGACACCAAGGATCTGCGCCTGACGCGTTCCAAGATCACGCTGCGCCGCCGCACCGGCGGTGCGGATGACGGTTGGCACCTCAAGCTGCCCAAGGAGGGCGGGCGCAACGAGGTGCGGATGCCTCTCGACGATCCATCGGCCGTGCCCGAGGAACTTCTGGCCCAGGTGCGCTCGATCGTGCGCACGGAGGAGCTGGCGCCGGTGGCGCAGGTGGATAACCGACGGGTAGAAATCCTGCTTACCGGCGCCGAAGGCGCTGTCGCGGAGTTTTGCGACGACCACGTCACCGCCTGGTCGCTGCTTCCCGGCGGCGAGCGCACCAACTGGCGCGAGTGGGAGCTCGAGCTGTCCGAGGCGCTCGCCGGCACCGAGGCGGGCGAGACGCTGATTAACCAGGGCACGAGCTTTCTGATCTCGGCGGGCGCGCGCAAGTCGTCCTCCCCGTCGAAGCTGGCTACCGCGCTGGGCGATTCGGTCAAGACCGCTCCCCTGCCGCCGCACATGCAGGCGGACCTGGAGGCGGACTCCCCGGCCGCCGCCGTGGTGGATTCCCTGCGCAAGCAGCGCGACGCCATCGTCGCCTGGGAGCCGCGCGTGCGCGCCGACGAGTACGACTCGGTGCACCAGCTGCGCGTGGCCACCCGCGAGATGCGCTCCCTGCTGGAGACGTTCGAGGGTGTTTTGGAGGGCGAGCAGCTCGGCGCGCTTGAAGACGAGCTCAAGTACGCCGCCGGCGTGCTGGGCGTGGCCCGCGACGCCGAAGTGGTCGAAGAGCGCTTCCTGGAGCTGCTGGACTCGGACGAGTCCGGGCTTGTGGATGACGCCGCCCGCGCGCACATCGCTGGCGACATGCGCCGCGACTACAACGACGCCCACGCCGAGATCGTGGCCATGCTCGACTCGCAGCGCTTCATGGATCTGCTGGACGCGATTGACGGGTTGTTGGCCGAGCCGCCCGTCGCAAAGCAAGAGGCTTCTGAAGAACCCCCGGCGGAGTCGAAGGAGGTCCTCTACGACCACTTGAAGCGCGGCTACAAGAAGCTGAAGAAGCGCCACGACAAAGTCGACGAGCACTACCACGACACCGACCTGCCGCTGCACGAGCGCGAAGACTACGTCCACGACGTGCGCAAGGCCGCGAAGAAGCTGCGGTATTCCGCCAACGCGGCGGCCGATGCGGGGTTGAAGGCGGGGCGGCTGGCGAAGGCGTGCAAGGCGCTGCAATCCAAGCTGGGCGATTTCCAGGACGCCGTGACCTCGCGCGACCGCATCCAGCGACTTGCCGAGGAGGCCCGCGAACGCGGCGAGGACACCTTCGCCTACGGCATGCTCTACCAGCGCGAACTCGACCGCGGGGAGCAGGCCTTGAGCGGCTACGACGAGGCCGTGCGCGAGGTGCGCAAGGCGTTTAAGAAGATCAAGCCGTAAGGCTTACCCGGGGCTACTTCTCCCAGGACGGGGCCTCGCCCCAGTTGTCGTCCGCCTCGTCCTGGTTGTCGGCGCTCTTGTTGCGCTGCGCGGCGATCTGCAACGCGGACTCGGCCTCCTCGCGGGTGGCGTAGGGGCCCATGCGGTTATCCCAGGCGGCTTCCTTGCCCTGGGTGACCTCGCCGGTGGACGGGTTGTAGTAAAACTGCTCGTCTGCCATTTTCGTTCCTTTCGTGGTTTGTTTACCCGTCCGACTGTACCGGGGCGGTTGGTAGTGTGGTGGCGGTTAAAAGGAGCGTGACATGGCATTGTTTGAAACCCCTTCGAAGTCCCCTGTGGAACGCGTTGGCGCAGCGTCTGGGCGTGTCGCATCCGCGCCGGGCACGTGGGTGCTCATCGGTGAAAACGTCGACCACTTCGGCGGCGTGACCCTGGCCGGCACCGCGTCGCTGCGCGCCGCGGCGGCGGTGTCCCCGCGCACGGACGGCGTGATCTCCATTGCGGCCCGCGGCCCGCTCGGCCAGGAGTTCTCGGCGCAATTGCCTTACAACGACGAACCCGCCGACGGTCTCGCCCGCCGCTGGTGGGGGCTTGTGCATACGCTCGTGCAGCGCCAGGTCCTCTCCCGTGACACGTCCGGGATGGATATCACCGTGGAGTCGGACGTGCCGGTCGGCGCGGGCCTTGGCGCGCTCTACGCCGCCGACGCCGCGATCGCGCTGGCCCTGGCCGGAGAGCACGACGACGTGGACACCGCCCCGTTCCGGGCGCGCCTTGCGGAGATCTGCTCGCGCGCCGTGGCCACCTACTCGTCGCAGCCGGTGCTGCGCGCCCGCCACTCGGTGGCGCTGCGCGGGGCCGACGGGGTGTCGGTGGTGGACTACGCCGACGGCTCGCTGACCCAGGCACCGCACCCCTCGCGCCACGGCGTGCGCGTGTTCTCCGTGTCGAAGGAGCTCGGCGCGCCGTTTACGCAGTCGCGCGAGGCGATCGCTGAGCGCCGCGCGTTCATCGACGCCGCCTGCTCCAACTTCGGCGTGTCCTCGCTGCGCCAGCTTCCCGACGCCCCCAGCCGCGCCGTCCAATGGGTCGAGGCCCGCCGCGCCGCCGGTGACTCGAATGCGCCAGAGCCGGAGGCGGCGCGGCGCTGGGTACAGTTCTGCGAATCGGAGACGCTGCGCTCCCTCGCCGCGGCGAAGGCCCTGCGCTCGCGCCGCGCCAACGAGCTTTTTACGCTGCTCAACTCGCCGTCCGAATCCCACGACCTGGCCTCCCCGGACGCCCTGGTCGCCCTGGCCCGCAAGCGCGGCGCCGTCGCCGCCCGTCCCGCCGCCATCGGCACCTCCGACGCTGTGATCGCGTTCGTGCCGGTGCAGGAGGCGGACTCATTCGCGGCCGCGATGGCGCGCGAGTTCGAGGTGGTGGAGGTCGCCGCCGGCGAACCCGCCCGCCTCGAGGGGTAGGCGCGGGCCCCTAATCCGCGGGCCAGGCGAACCCGACCTCGCGCGCCGCCGGGTCCGCCCGCACGAGGGAGAACTTCGTCTCCGCGCCTTCCTCGGGCGCGCCCGCAGACGGGGCGAGCACCGGCGGGTCCACGATGAACACGCGCGCCGCGTCCTCCCCGCTCTTCAGCGTCACGCCGTCGAAGTTGTGGCCCACCCACGGCTCGAGCACCGTCGCCTCCGTTAGGTGCAGGCACGCCTTCTCCACGGTGTTGGCGAGCTGGGAGGACCGTCCCATCGTCTTGATGACCCGCGGGGCGTCGCGCTCGACCCACTCCGGCACGTCCTCACCGGCGCAGATGGCGAGGCAGACTTCGGTGGCGTAGCGGTCGATCAGCCGCCGCAAGGGCGCGGTGACGTGCGAGTAGAACCCGCCGATGCCGGCGTGCACCTCGGCCTGCTTCTCGGACAGGTCCACGTAGCCGGACCCGCGCAGCAGTTTCTGCGCCTCGCGCATCACCGCCATCCCGCGCGGGGTGTCGGCGTCCACGCCGGCCAAAAACTCGCCGATGTCGCCGGCGACCTCGTAGCCCAAGTTGCGTGCTTCTCGACGGAACTCCGCCTCGCCGCCCTCATCCGCCGGACCCAACGTGCGCAGGAAGCCCACCCCGGCATCGACCATCATCCGTCCCGCCACCATGCCGGTGAGCAGCGAGATCTCCGAGTTGTAGTCCATAACTGGATGGCGCGGCTCGATGACCAGCTCGAATGTGCCGCCGTCGCCGACCACACGCACCGACGGCAGGCGCAGGTTGATCGCGTGCCTGCGCAGCGAGGACTGCTGCCGCAGCTGGCCGACTTCCTCCAACAGCGCAATCGACGGGTGCACCGACCCTGCCTGCATGTCTTCGTGCACGCCCTCGTAGTCCAGCCGCGCCACGGACCGCACTAGCGCGCGCTCGACGTGCGCGGAGTCGACCTCGCCGCGCTCGTCCAGCTCGAACGTCCACAGCACGGCGGGCCGGTCCACGTCGGGAAGCAGCGAAGCCGAGCCCTCTGACAGCTCCTCCGGGTGCAGGCGCGCGGGCTCGTCCGGCAGGTAGATGGTCTGGCCGCGCTCCAGCGACTCCGCCGCCACCGTAGAATCCGGGTCCACGAACGCCGCCACATCCGCGATGGCGTAGCGCACCACGTAGCCTCCGCCGTCGCGCGCCTCGATGTGCACCGCCTGGTCTAGGTCCTTCGACCCGACGGGATCGATGGTGACCAGGGGCACGGAGCGGGCGTCGATACGCAAATGCGAAAAGCGGTCCTCAAGCTGGGCGGCCTCGGTGTGGAGCTCCGGCGTAAATGAGGTGCGCACGTCGAATTCGCGCGCGATCGAGCGGAAGTTCAGGGGCGCGGCGTAGAGCTTCATAAGCAGCCATCGTGCCACGAAAAGGGCGAATGAGTCGGCCTATGAGCCGGATTCTGTTCCCCTTGCGGGGCGGCGACCATCCATCTGGACCACCCATCGCTGGGCGCCTCAAGCAGCTACCTTCGGACTGGGCGGGCAGCCTACATCCGACGACCTCCGCCTTGCGGCGGGGGCTCTTGCCTTGCTCCCGGTGGGGTTTACCTGGCCACCTACGTCACCGCAGATGCCGGTGCGCTCTTACCGCACCCTTTCACCCTGACCTCGTCGCCGAGGCGGTCTACTTTCTGTTGCACTTTCCCGCGGATCGCTCCGGGTTGCTGTTAGCAACCACCGTGCCCTGTGGAGTCCGGACTTTCCTCGACCCGCGCCTTCCCCAAGGTTGGGGTGGTTCACGGTGCCGCGGCCGCCCGGCCGGCTCATTCGCGAGGTACAGCATACGCTTTCCGCCGGTTGGAACGGAACTGCCGGGCATCGGTCGAGGATGCTTACCCAAGGATGCTTATCCCTCGAGAGCGTTGCCGAGCATTTCTCGCGGCCACTCGAGGAGTAAGCGTTTAGGAGTAAGCATTCTCCCCCGGTAAGCATCCTGGGGTAAGCATCTAGCCCCGAAACCTACCCGCGGTGGTGTGCGACGTCGTTGACGCAGCGCACCACGCCAAAGTCGCCGTAGTAGTCCACGACGCTGATGCTGGCCAGGTCCAAAAACAGGTGTTTGAACAGCTCCGGCCCGGCGCCGAGGGCCTGGCGGACGAACGACTTCACCGGCGTCATGTGCGTGACCACCAGCACGGTCTTCCCCTCGTAGCGTTCCTGCAGCTTCGACCGTGTGCGCGAAACCCGGCGGTGCAGCGCGGTCAGCGACTCGCCGCCCGGGGGCGCGTTATTCGGCGAGGACTGCCACTCGTCGAACGCCGACGAATCCCGCGCTACGGCCTCGTCGCGAGTGAGCCCTTCGAAGTCGCCGAAGTCGATCTCGCGCAGCCCCTCCTCCACAACCACGTCGAGCCCGAGCGCCCCGGCGGCGATGCGGGCGGTGCCCTGCGCGCGGGCCTGCGGCGAGGCGACGACGGCGTCGATGCGCCCGAACTTCTTCAGCGCGTCGGCGGCCAGGCGCGCCTGGTCGCGGCCGGTGTCGGTCAGCTCGGGCTCGGCGGCGCCGGAGAAGCGCTGCTCGGCGGAGTGCTGGGTCTGCCCGTGCCGCAGCAGGATGAACCGGGTGCGCGGCGCGTCGGCACCCGCCCACTGCGCGGGGCTCGCGGTCTGGTGCGTGTGCTTCTCGACGTCCTCCGGTTCCCCCCGCTTCTCCCCCACCCACACGCCAGTGCCTTTGACGATGCCGGGTTTGTCGCCGCGGGCGGCGGCGTCCATGGCCACGTTGGACAGCTCGTCGGCCTTTTTGTTCTTCGCGCGGGGGACCCAGGTGTAGGTGACCTTCTCAAACGAGGAGGCCAAATCGCGCGCCTCCCGCGCCAGTTTTTGCATGTCCGGGTGCTTGATTTTCCAGCGGCCGGTCATCTGCTCCACGACCAGCTTGGAGTCCATGAACACGTCCACCTGCGTCGCCCCGACCTCACGGCAGGCATCCAGGCCGCGCACCAGGCCGTAGTATTCGGCGACGTTGTTGGTGGACTTTTTGCCCACGACGTAGGCGATCTCGCCGAGCGTTTCCCCGGAAGCGTCGTAGACCACCGCGCCGGAACCGGCCACACCCGGGTTGCCGCGGGAGCCGCCGTCGCAGTACATCGATACCTGCATCAGCTACTCCGCCGGAGAAACCCGCACCAGCAGCGTGCCGCAGTTCGGGCAGGTGGGCAGCTCGTCCTCCGGCTCCCCCAGCACTTCGGCGCGCTCAGCTGGCGGCAGCTGGATGAAGCAGCCGCCGCAGGCGCGGCCGTTGAATTTGGCGGCGCTGATGTCGTCGTAGGCGCGGAGCACGTCGTCAGGCAGTTGCGTTCGCAGCGCATCGGTGTCCACGACGTCTTCCTCGGGCAGGGCATCCACGGCGCGCTGGGCGGCCTCGACCTTGCGGTTGGCCTCGTCAACGCGGGCAGCGTGGACGTCGCGGTTGTTGCGCAGCGCCGCGATCTCGTTGTGCGCCTCCTTCAGCTCGGACAAAAGGTCCGCAATGCGGGACTTCGCGGCGTAGCGGTCGTGCTCGAGGTCCTTGCGGCGCTCCGGGTCGGTCTCGGCGGACAGCTGGCGCTTGTCGTCCAGCTCGCGCTTCTTCAGCTTGCGCTCGTCCTCCTGGATGCGCAGGATTTCCAGCTCCATGTCGTCGACTGCGAGTTGGGCTGCGGCGGAGGCGTCGGTCAGGCGCTTGCGCTCGTCGATAAGCTTCTGCAACTCCTGCTCCTCGGGGCGCACGCGCGGCTGCGAGGACGCGGCGTCTGCCTGCGCGAGCTGCAGGAGGACGGGCTGCAGGTCTTTGGAAAGGTGCATCGTTTCTCCTTACTCGGGGTGCGCGGAGATGGTCCACGGGTCCGTGCGGATGTGCAGGATCTCGGTGTCCACGCTTAACGGAGCCACGATACTCTCCGCCTGCTCGGTCCAGGGAAACTCGCTGGCCCAGTGGGCGGTATCGATCACGGCCGGCCCGCCGGCGCGCAGGTGCTCGTCCACGGGGTGGTGGCGCAGGTCGGAGGTGACGTAGACATCCACGCCGAGCTTCGCCACATCGCCGAGGAAGCTGTCGCCGGAGCCAGAGGAGACCGCAACCTTCTGCACGATCTGGTCCGGGTCGCCGGCGGCGCGCACGCCCCACGCGGTTTCCGGCAGCGCGTTGGCCACCTGCTGGGTGAACTCGCGCAGCGTCATCGGTTCGGGCAGTTCTCCGATGCGCCCCAGGCCGGTCGCTTTATCGAGGTCGCTGGTGTCGGCCATCTGCACCACGTCGAACGCGGGTTCTTCGTAGGGGTGCGCTTCGCGCAGCTTCTCGACGATCCTCCGGCGGTCCCCCGCCCTGGCCACAAACTCGATCCGGATCTCGTCGCCCGTGTAGTGCGTGCCCACGGCCCCGTCGGTGGGGTTCGCGCCCTCGACGGGGGTGAACTCACCAGTGCCTTCGACGGAGAAGGCGCACTCGCGGTAGTCGCCGATCGCGCCGGCGCCGACGCTGAAAAGCGCGCGCTTCAGGTCCGCGGCGGCGGCTGGCGGGACGTGCACGCCCCAGCGGTCGGTGGCGTCCAGGGTTACGGGCTTGATGGGGCGGCCGGGCGTGATGCCGACGAGTTCCGCGAGCTTGTCGGAAACGCCCGGGCGGGCCGAATCCGCGTTGGTGTGCGCGGCGAACAACGCGCAGCCGCCGGCCAGCAGCGTGTGGATAACCTTGCCTTTCGGCGTGTTCGCCGCAACCGAGTGCACGCCGCGCAGCAGCAGCGGGTGGTGCACGACCAGCAGCTGGGCCCCGGCGGCGACGGCGCGCTCGGCCACCTCCTGGGTGCAGTCGAGCGCGAAGGCCACCTTGGTCACCTTCGCGTCCGGGTCGCCGCAGATCAGCCCCACCTGGTCCCAGCTCTCGGCAAGCGCGGGCGGGTAGGCCGCCTCGAGCGCGTCAACAACTGTCTGCACTGTTACGTCTGTCATGGCAGCCAGCCTACAAATTTGGAACAGTGGGTATGTGTGAACGCCACTTTGCTTTTCGACGTCGACGGCACGCTGATCGACTCCTTCCCCGGCATCCGCCACGGCTTCCTGGTCGGGCTCGAGGCCGTGGGGTGGGAGGTGCCCGACGAGGAATTTATCCGCCGCATCCCCGGCCCGCCGATGCCCGAGACGATGCGCTCGCTCGGCATGACCGCCGCGCAGGTAAATCAGGCCATGGGCGCCTACTCCGACTACATGTCCGGCGAGGGCTGGCAGCGCTTCGAGGTCTACCCCGGCATGGATGCGCTGGTGCAGCGGTTGGCTGGGGAGGGCTACCGCGTGTGCACGGCGACGTCGAAAAGCGAACGCTTCGCCCGCGCCGCCCTTGAACGCGCGGGACTGTTGGAGCACATCGACTTCCTGGGCGCGGCATCGAACGACGGGGTGCGCGCGAAGAAGGTCGACGTGATCCGGCACGTGCTGGACCACGTGGCGCCCGAGCGCCCGCTGATGGTCGGCGACCGGCTGCACGACTTCGAGGGCGCCAAAGAGTTTGGCATCCCGAGCGTGGCCATGACCTGGGGTTACGGCGCTGCCGAGGAGTGGGAGTTGGCGGACTACGTGGCGCGCGACGCCGACGAGCTAGAAAGGATCATCCGTGAGTTCTAAATTGCACATCGACTTCGTCTGCACCGGCAACATCTGCCGCTCCCCTATGGCGGAGGTGATCCTGCGCGAGAAGTTGGCGCAGGAGGGGTTGGGGGATGCGGTCACGGTGACGTCGTCAGGCATTGGCGGCTGGCACGTCGGGCAGAAAGCCGACGAGCGGGCGCGCGCGGAGCTGGCCGCCCACGGCTACGACGGCGAGTCGCACCGCGCGCACCAGTTCGGGTTTGCGCAGGAGCAGGCGGACCTGATTGTCGCGCTGGACACGAACCACGTCTCCGAGCTGGTCGCCCGCGGCGTGGACGAAGATAAGGTGCGCCTCATCCGTTCGTTCGACCCCGCTGCCGAGGAAGGCGCCGGCGTGGCCGACCCCTACTACGGCGGGCCGCAGGGTTTCACCGTCGTGCGCGAGCAGATCGAGTCCGCAGCTGACGGCATTATTGCCTGGGTGCGCGAGCGACTAGACTGACCCGGCGTGAGCGCCAACAATCAGACGTCGAAGCCGTGGTGGCGGCAGATGCTTACCCCCGGCTGGGTCATCGCGGCGCTGTTAATCGGGGTGTTTTCCTACTACGCGTTTACGTTCCTGGCGCCGTGGCAGCTGGGCAAAAACGAGGCGCTGGTCGAGCGCAACGAGCACATCTCCGCCGCCTTCGAGCACGACCCGGAGCCGTTGTCCTCCCGCGTGGGTGCCGACGGCTCCCTGGGGGCGGACGCCGAGTGGTCCCGCGTGGTCGCCACCGGCCACTACACAGGTTCGGACGTGCTGCTGCGCCTGCGGCCCGTCGACGGCACACCCGCTTTCCAGGTCCTCACCCCGTTTGTGCTTGACGACGGGCGCGCGATCGTGGTCCACCGCGGCTGGGTCAAAGCCGAAAACTCCACCCAAGTGCCCGCCGTGGAACCGGCACCTTCCGGCGAGGTCACCCTCACCGGCCTTCTGCGCGCCGACGAAGGCGAGCACCCCAACCCGCCCATGCACGAGCAGGGCTACGACATGGTCTACTCCATCAGCCCCGCGCAGATCGGCACGCTGACCGGCACCAATGTGGTCTCGCCGTACCTGCAGCTGCTCGGCGGCGAGCCGGGCGTGCTCGACCCCATCCCGCTGCCGCAACTCGAAACGGGCAACCACCTCTCCTACGGGCTGCAGTGGATCCTGTTCGGCATCGCCGCCCCCGCCGGCCTGATCTACTTCCTCTACGCCGACTCCCGCGAGCGGCGCCGCTTCGAGGCCGAGCAGGAGCAATTGCTTCTCGACGACACCACCGCCGCCGGCAGCCCCGACCCTTCTGCTGCGGCTGCCGCCTCGGCTGCGGCTGTGCCCACTGTTTCCACTGCCCGGTCCCGCCAGCGTTACGGCTCCTCCCGCGCCAACCCGTGGGCCAAGGCCTACGATAAGGAAGAAGAACGCTAGCTTTCCTTGATCGTTGAAGGGGACGGATGTCTACCGCCGTGAATTCGACCGCCGACCAGCTCCACTCCGCCCTGTTCACCCTCGAATCCGCGGGTGTCGACCTCGCGGATGACATCGAGGTGGACGACATCGACGACGCCGTGGCCGACCAGCCAGTCTTGTTCCCCACCCGCCCGTTCGCGGTGTTGGCGCAGGTGGCGGGACTGTCAGACACCGACGAAGCTCTGTTCGCTCTCGCCCGCCCCGGCTCCCTGGAAACCCGCGCCGCCCGCGCCTGCGCCGCCGCCGGCGTCGAGCTTTGGAGCCTCGCCATCGTCCCCGACGCCAAAGGCTCCGCGGCCGGATCCGCCCGGGTGCAGTTCTCCGAGTGGGACGTCGCCGACGTGCCCTTCGACGGCCCCTCCCCCTGCTTCGAGCTAGCGATCCTCGCCGCCATCGAGTCCCGCGCGCTGTAGCCCCGCACTGCCCGCGCTCCTCTGCTGGCGCCCCTGCCCAGGGTCTGTGGGCACCGAAACCCCGCCCCAGGCTAGATGCTTACTCCTAAACGCTTACTTCTCGACGAACCTCCGGCCGCGCCCGCCACCGCACTCGAGAAGTAAGCATCCTCGGGTAAGCATCTTGGCCGGGTAAGCATCCTGGGGTAAGCATCCTCGGCCCAGATGAGCTGAGTTACCCAGCCAGCAGCAGTTTTCGCTTCCCGTAACGGCTCTGCTACTCTGCTTGCTACGCGCGCCGTTAGCTCAGCTGGAAGAGCAACTGGTTTACACCCAGTAGGTCGGCGGTTCGAGCCCGTCATGGCGCACCAAATCAATGGTCCCGATCCGGAATTCCGGAACGGGACCATTCGCGTTGCCGCCAAGGCGGAACCAGCGGCCCGAACCCGGCAAACCCAGCGAGGCTAGCGGTTGCGGGGCGTGAGGCAGGAGCCCTGCCAGGCGCCGAAGCGGTCCGCCTTCGTCTGGATGAAGCCGGCGAGCTGGGCAGACTCGGCGATCTCGCTGGGCGGGACCACCCCGGTGGAGGCGGAGCCGGCGCCGGGGGTCATCAGCCAGATGCGGCCGCCGGGGCCGAGGCCGCGGGAGACGTCGACGAGATCGTCGACGAGGTCGCCGTCGCCGTCGCGGAACCAGAGGAGGATGGTGTCGCAGGGTTCGTCCACGTCTTCGTCGAGAAGCTCGGCCCCGATGGCATCCTCGATGGCCTCCGAGATGGCGGAATCCGCGTCCTCGTCCCAGCCGATCTCCTGCACAACATCACCCGGTTTTACCCCCAGGCGGGATGCGTAGGTGTCCACTCCTGTGGCACTCAAATCTCCATGTCCTCCAAGTATCAAAATGGTGTGGTTTGGGCGATAGCTTAACGTCGAGAAGCAAAGAATGCTTGGAAACCCGTGATTAGTCTCACCAAAGGCCACCCGCTGTAAGAAAGCGCGCGCACGAACACGTAAACTCGGGGACGTATTGCCCGACTGAAGCCAGGAGGTTGAAGTGGCCCAGAAAGAGACCAAGATGGAAGACGCTCGCGTGAAGAACGCGTCCGAAGTTGACACCAACATTCTCTCGCTGCGCGAAGGCGTAGCGTCCTACCTGCACGACGCAGACCCGGAGGAAACCCAGGAATGGATGGACTCCCTCGACGGGCTGCTGGAGGAATCCGATCCGGAGCGCGCCCGCTACCTCATGCTGCGCCTGATCGAGCGCGCCAACGCCAAGCGCGTGCCGCTGCCGGCGCTGTCCTCGACCGACCTGGTCAACACCATCCCCACCAAGCTCGAGCCGGAATTCCCGGGCGACGAGCAGATTGAGAAGCGCTACCGCCGCTGGATGCGCTGGAACGCCGCAGTGATGGTGCACCGCGCGCAGCGCCCCGGCATCAAGGTCGGCGGCCACATCTCCACCTACGCCTCCGCAGCGGCGCTGTACGAGGTCGGCTTCAACCACTTCTTCAAGGGCAAGGACGCACCGCAGGGCGGCGACCAGGTGTTCTTCCAGGGCCACGCCTCCCCCGGCATGTACGCCCGCGCCTTCATGGAAGGCCGCCTGAGCGAAGACGACATGGACGGCTTCCGCCAGGAGCACTCCCGCAAGCAGGGCGGCCTGCCGTCCTACCCGCACCCGCACGGCATGCCGAACTTCTGGGAGTTCCCCACCGTGTCCATGGGCCTGGGCCCGATGAACGCGATCTACCAGGCACGGTTTAACAAGTACCTGCAGGACCGCGGCATCAAGGACACTGACCAGCAGCACGTCTGGGCATTCCTCGGCGACGGCGAGATGGACGAGCCGGAATCCCGCGGCCTGATCCAGATGGCCTCCCTGTACGGCCTGGACAACCTCACCTTCGTGATCAACTGCAACCTGCAGCGTCTCGACGGCCCAGTGCGCGGCAACGGCCAGATCGTCCAGGAGCTGGAGAGCTTCTTCGTCGGCGCAGGCTGGAACGTGATCAAGGTCGTGTGGGGCCGCGAGTGGGACGAGCTTTTGGAAAAGGATGAGGACGGCGCACTCGTCCACATCATGAACACCACCAAGGACGGCGACTACCAGACCTTCAAGGCCAACGACGGCGCCTACGTCCGCGAGCACTTCTTCGGCCGCGACGAGCGCACCAAGAAGCTCGTCGAGAACATGACCGACGAGGAGCTGTGGAACCTGCGCCGCGGCGGCCACGACTACCGCAAGGTCTACGCCGCCTACAAGCGCGCGCTGGAGACCAAGGGCAAGCCGACCGTCATCCTCGCCCACACCGTCAAGGGCTACGGCCTCGGCCACAACTTCGAGGGCCGCAACGCCACCCACCAGATGAAGAAGCTGACGCTGGAAGACCTCAAGCTCTTCCGCGACAAGCAGCAGATCCCCATCTCCGACGAAGAGCTGGAGAAGGACCCGTACCTGCCGCCGTACTACCACCCGGGCGAGGACGCCGAGGAAATCAAATACCTCAAGGCCCGCCGCGAGGAGCTCGGCGGCTACCTGCCGGAGCGCCGCGAGAAGTACACCCCGCTGGAACTGCCCGAGTTTGAAAAGACCTTCAAGGCGCTGTTCAAGGACTCCGGCAAGCAGGAAGTCGCCTCCACCATGGCGCTCGTGCGCACCTTCAAGGCGCTCATGCGCGACAAGGAGCTGGGCAAGCGCGTCGTCCCGATCATCCCGGACGAGGCCCGCACCTTCGGCCTGGACTCCTGGTTCCCCACCCTGGGCATCTACAACCCGAACGGCCAGAACTACGTGCCGGTGGACCACGACCTGCAGCTGTCCTACAAGGAAGCCACCGACGGCCAGATCCTGCACGAGGGCATCAACGAGGACGGCTCGTCGGCCTCCTTCATCGCCGCGGCGACGTCGTATGCCACCCACGGCGAGCCGATGATCCCGATGTACATCTTCTACTCGATGTTCGGCTTCCAGCGCACCGGCGACAACTTCTGGGCCGCCGGCGACCAGATGGGCCGCGGCTTCATCATCGGCGCCACCGCCGGCCGCACCACCCTGTTCGGTGAGGGCCTGCAGCACATGGACGGCCACTCCCCGATCCTGGCGTCCACCAACCCGGCCATTGTCTCGTACGACCCGGCGTTCGCCTACGAGATGCCGTACATCATCTCCAAGGGCATCGAGCGCATGTACGGCCAGGGCGCCGGCAAGGACGAGAACGTGATGTACTACATCACCGTCTACAACCAGCCGCACCACCAGCCGGCACGCCCGGAGAACCTGGACGTGGAGGGCCTGCACAAGGGCATCTACCTCTACGACGAGGGCAAGGACCTGGACAACAAGGTCTCCCTGCTCGCCTCCGGCGTGGGCATGCAGCAGGCGCTGCGTGCGCAGGAGATCCTGCAGGAGCAGTACAACGTCGGCGCCGCGATCTACTCCGTGACCTCCTGGACCGAGCTCGCCCGCGAGGGCCAGGCCAAGGCCACCGAGCAGCTGCTCAACCCGGGCGAAGATGTCGAGGAAGCCTTCGCAACCAAGCAGCTGAAGCAGACCTCCGGTCCGTACATCGCGACCTCGGACTTCGCTTCCGACCTGCAGGAGCAGATCCGCGCCTACGTCCCGGGCCAGTACATCGTGCTCGGCGCCGACGGCTTCGGTTTCGCCGACACCCGCGAGGGCGCTCGCCGCTTCTTCAACATCGACGCCGAGTCCATGGCCGTCGCCGCCCTGCTCGGCCTGGCCAACGAGGGCAAGATCGACCGTTCCGTCGCCGCCCAGGCAGCGAAGGACCTGAAGATCGACGACCCGACCGCCACCGCCGCCAAGCAGGACGGCGAGGACGAGGGCGACGAGAACGCCGCTGAGTAGCTTGAGTTAGGGCCTTCTGCCTAGCGACGGAGGGGCGTTCCCGGTAGCGGAACGCCCCTTTTCGTGTGCCTTTTTGGGGTGGTTTTGGGCGGGGCTTGGGTGGATTCCTGACAGATTACGGCGGCCCTTTGTGCCGACCTGGGCCGATGGGGCCAGACTGACAGATTCCGCCGCGATGCGTCTGGGCCGCGCGTCCTCGTCTACCGGCACGCCTGGATTTGTTCACTACGCGATGAATCAACCCACCCCTTTCGAACATCCGACCTGGGCAAAATGAACAAACCACCGCGAAGATGAGGGGTTTGTTCACCAGCTAGCAGCCCGCGAGTGAACAAATTCCCGGGGATGGCCCCGGGAGAGCCCGGGGCCCCTACATCTTGGGCAGGAACTGCTGCAGCTGTGGCCACGCGAAGGCGGCGGCGCTTACCAGCAGCGCCAGGATGCCGAAGACGAGAGCGGCCTTCTGCGCCGTGGACGACCCGTTAGAGCTGCCCTCTCCGCCCGGCGCCGGCGCATCCGGCTTCGCCGCCGGGGGCTCCGGCAGCTCCACACCGACACCAGAGTTGTCGATGCTGGTCCAAGTCTTGCGCTCCGACCCATCCGCGAACGTAGTGACTACCTCGAAGTTTGCGTCGCTGTAGGAGTCGGTCGGCACCGTCGCGGTGATGGTGCCCGTCTTCTGGTCGACGCTCCAGTCCCACCCCTCGCCGCCGGTGACCTTCCAACGAGCGTTCGTCGGCAGATCCAGCTGGTATTGGTTCTCCGGCGTCAAGGTCACGGTCTGGCCGGGGTTGGCGGTGACGCGGGCGTCGTAAAGCGGGTTGTAGTAGAACGCGTCGTCGGAGGTCAGCGTGACCTTCTGCGAATACAGCTCATTCGACCCGTCCGGGAACAAAACGCGGACCGAAAAGTCGATGACGTTTTCGCCGGGCTGCGGGGGTGTTTCCCTGGTGTAGTTGTTCAGCCTGACGCCGAGCGGCTTGTCCACAAATTCGGTTTCCCCGTTGAACAGCTGCGCCTTCTTCCGCAGCGTGTCCTCGCCGGTCTGCTTCCACTTCGTCCCCTCCGGCACACCGAGAAGCTCGTATTCGACGGTCTCCGAATACCCGTCCCCCGGCTTCACAGCCGCATGCCGCGGCGCCGGATCGAAGTGCGGCGAATACTCGTCGGACATCGCGGCGGAGGCGGCGGGCGCGAGCAGGCCAGCGGCGACGACGACCACGGCCGGAAGTGCGAAGCGTTGCATGCGCTTATCATAACGGCATGGAACTTTCGCAGCGGTTGGACCTTGGCGGCTTGCTCGCCGACGACACGGACGCCCAAGAGCAGGCGGAGGCGCGGGGCACGTTCGCGCGCATCGCGGAGCTCGTGGAGGACGTCTCGGGCGTCAACATCGAGCCCGGGACGAGGTTGGACGGGAGCGGGGTTTCGTCGTTAAGCCGCATTGAACTCGCGGTTCGCATCGAGGAAGCATTTGGAGTGCCTATCGACGAGCACGTGTACGCCCAATGCACCACCGCCCAAGACCTCGCTGACTATGTGGAGGAGCACCAGTGATTTCGTACTTGACCGACATGGACGGCGTGCTGCACCGCGAGGGTGAGATCATCCCCGGCGCGAAGGAGTTCATCGGCGCGCTGCGCAGCGAAGACATCGACTTTATGGTGCTGACCAACAACTCGATCCAGACGCCGCGCGACCTGTCCGCGAAGTTGCAGCGCATGGGCCTGGACATCGAGCCGGAGCGCATCTGGACCTCCGCCACAGCGACGGCGAAGTTTTTGTCGCAGCAGGCGGGCGTGGCTTCCGCATACGTCATCGGGGAAGCTGGCTTAACGACGGCGCTGCACGAAATCGGCTGGATCCTCACCGACGCGGACCCCGACTTTGTCGTGCTGGGCGAGACTCGCACCTACTCGTTTGAGGCGCTGACCACCGCGTCGAACCTGATCCGGAACGGCTCGCGGTTCATCGCCACCAACCCGGACCTCACCGGCCCAGGGCCCGCGGGCGTGGTGCCGGCGACCGGGTCCGTGGCCGCCATGATCACCGCCGTGACCGGCATGCGCCCCTACTACGTGGGCAAACCCAACCCGGTGATGATGCGCTCGGCGCTGAACAACATCGGCGCGCACTCGGAGAACACGGTGATGATCGGCGACCGTATGGACACCGACGTCAAGGCCGGCCTCGAGGCGGGCATGCGCACCGTGCTCGTGCGCAGCGGCATTTCCGACGACGCGGAAATAGCCAAGTATCCCTTCCGCCCCACCGCCGTGGTGGATTCCGTGGCGGACCTGGTGGAGAGGATCCGGGATCCGTTCGATGACGGGTTTTACACCGACGGGGAGTAGGCACCAATCCCCCTCAGAATCCTCCGAACTGCTTGCGGGTCACCGTATATGGTTTTGCCGTCGCCCGCTATGTTCTCAAGGATCGCGCCCGGGTTTTCCTGGCCGCGCGTCCACACGACAACGTTGGCGGGCGCCCCTGTCCAGGCCTCTACCTGGCGCGACAGCTCATAAACTCCGCTTTCCGCCTTCAACGCCGCCGACTCATTGTCCACTAAAATGAGCAGGTCGATGTCACTGGAATCCTCCATCTCACCCCGGGCTGCCGAGCCAAAGAGGACGCATCCCACCACGTCTGCCGGCCAAGCTTCCACGCACTGTGCAATGCGGGAATGAAGCTCCGCTGTTGCGTGAGCGATGTCCTGAATTGGGCCAGCCAGCAGGTGCTGTTGGTTCAAGGAGTAGCCCCTCGCCTGCCCCAACACCCGCTCGTGGATGACCCCACCCTGAGCGAGCCGTTCCAAACTACGGCGAACGCTGGAAAGCGACGGACCCAACGCGAGACCGTGAACCTGCTGGGCGGTGAGCTCCACCGGCGCCCGGCCAAGTGCGAGCAACACCGCCGCATCTGCGTCGGAGCAGATGGCAGTAAACGGGTTCTGAAGCTTCATAGTGTCAATTTTGACACGCGTGTGTCATTTTTGAAACACCTGCGTCAAAACTGACACGGCCGAGCCCCCCCGGGCCACCAGGCCTCTAGTTACACCGACGAGTCGGAGCCGGCGACGTAGAAGCGCTGGTGGTTGACAAACTCGTCCATGCCCAGCGGGCCGAGCTCGCGGCCCAGGCCGGACGCCTTCACGCCGCCGAACGGCAGCTCGGCGCCGCGGGCCTGCGGGATGTTCACGTGGATCATGCCGGTGTCGATCTTCGCGGCGACCTTCTTGGCGCGCTCGGCGTCCTCGGACATCACAGCGCCGCCGAGGCCGTAACGGGAGTTGTTGGCCAGCTCGATCGCCTCTTCCTCGGACGCGACCTTGTACACCTCTGCCACGGGGCCGAAGAACTCCTCGTAGTAGGAGTCGGAGCCGACGGGGATGTCGGTGATCACGGCCGGGGTGATGTATGCGCCCTTGCCGGTGACCTCGCCGCCGACGCGCAGGTTCGCGCCCTCGTCGACAGCTAGGCGCAGCTGCTGCGCCAAAAGCTCCGCGGCGTCGCGGGAGGACAGCGGGTAGAACTCGTTGCCGTCGCCGGGGTTGAGCGGGTCGCCCTCGCTATACGACGCCGCCAGGTCCACCAACGCCTGCACAAACTCGTCGTAAATGTCCTCCATAACGATCATGCGCTTGTTGGACGTGCAGGCCTGGCCCACGTTGCCAATGCGCTTGTTCCACGCGGTCTTCGCGGCGGCCTTGACGTCGGAGGCGTCCAGCACGACGTAGGCGTCGGTGCCGCCGAGCTCGAGCACGCACTTCTTCAGCGCCTGGCCCGCTTGGGAGGCGATGGTGCGGCCGGCGCGCTCGGAGCCGGTCAGGGACACACCCTGCACGCGGTCGTCGTTGATCAGCGTGGAGACCTGCGAGTGCTTGGCGTACAGGTTCGTGTACAGGCCCTTCGGCGCGCCCGCCTCGTCGAAGATCTTCGCAATCGCCGCGGCGGAGCGGGGGCAGATCTCGGCGTGCTTGACCATCACCACGTTGCCGGCCATCAGCGCGGGCGCCGCGAAGCGCGCGACCTGGTAGTACGGAAAGTTCCACGGCATGATGCCCAGGATCACACCGAGCGGAACCTTGCGCATCACAGAGGTGCCGCCGCGCTGGTTCGGGATCTCCTCGTCGGCGCCGAACTCCGCGCCGTTGTCGGCGTAGTAGTTGAAAATCTCGACGACGTCGTTGATCTCGCCGTCGCCCTCCTTGACCGATTTGCCCATCTCTTCTGCGATGATGCGGGTCAGCTCGGCGCGTTGCTCGTCGAAAAGCTTCGCCACCTTGCGAAGGACCTCCGCGCGCTCCTCGAAGCTCTTCTCGCGCCACTGCTTGAACGTGTCGTTTGCGGTGGTCAGCGCGGTCTCGAGCGCGTCGTCGGTGATGAAGTCGAAGGACTCGACGATCTCGTTGTTCTTCGGGTTTTGTACGCGGTATTTAGTAGACATGCGGCCCATCGTAGGAGCGTGGCGTGAGGCTCGCCACAAAATTTTTCTCCCGCGAAAGGCGCTCCATGGCCTGCGCAAACGCCTCGATCTCCTCGTGCGTGGCGTAAATCGTCTCGCGGCACGAGTACGTGCGGTCCGCGCGCCGCTGCCAGCGGGTGAACCAGATTTCGCCGGGCGCGCCGTCGGGAAGCAAGAGCATTTGCTTTTCGACGCTCCGTCGTTCCCGCACCCCCATCCCCTCTACACAGAATGTCCACGCGAGTCGGGTGCGCGGGGCGCGGCAGGTGGGTGCGGCCAGTGTTGTCGTCATTGGTGGGGACCCTTCTTGCGGGCGCCTTTCGGCGTGCCCGCATCGGTGGCGGCACACTCCGACCCCGGTGACTAGGCGGGATTTTGCGCCGCGGCGGGTGACTAGTCCGCGCGGCGGAGTGTGAGACGAGAGGTTCGTCTTCCCCAACGGCCTCTGATTTCTCTCGGCCGATATTGCTTCACACGAGTTGACTCGAGCAACCCTCAACCGCTGGTTGATCCCCCTATTTGCTCGAGCTTCGGTTGAGGTTGAGGGGCGGCGGGCACGCGTAGCCCGCACGTCAGGCCGCGAGCCCCTCTTGCCGCCCCGATCGCAAATGCCGATATCGGCGTTTACGCCTTCCGAGATGCGGCGACCTGGGCTTTTGCAGTGCCGCTGCGGGTAAACGCCGATATCGTCGTTTAGCAGACCGCCCTACAGCAGCCGCACCGCCAGCACGCCGAGGAAGATCACCACCAGGCCCGCCAGGCGCGTCGCCGTCAGCGGGTTCTTCCGCGCCCCGAACGCCCCGCGCGCCTCCAGCGCCTGACCTGCGGCGATGGTGCCGGCGTTAAACGCGATCACGGTCGTGGCGGTGCCCAATAGCGGCGCCAGGGTCGCGCCCGAGATGACAAACGTTGCGCCGACCAGGCCGCCGAGCCACATCCACCACGGCCCCGGCTCCGGACGCCGCACGAGCTGACCAGGGCTGGTCACCAGCGCCGCCACCAGCAGCAGCACCGCACCTACGGCCAGGTTGATCTCGCCGGCGTGCAGGGAGGAGCCCGCGATCGTGCCCAGGTAGCCGTTCACCGCCGTCTGCACCGCGGAGCCCACGCCAACCAGCACGCCGAGTGCCCGGAACAGCCACAGCTCCAGCCCCTCCGCGTCGCCCTCCAGCACCGGTCGTTTGCCCGCGCGCAGCACCACCACGATCCCGGCAAAGACCACCGCCGCGCCCAAAACGCGCATCCACGACACCGGCATCGCGGGTGCGCCGAACAGCCCGAACCGGTCCACGAGCAGCCCCATCACCACCTGCCCCAGAATCGGCAGGACCACGGTCTCCAGCGCACCCAGGCGGGGAAACAGCAGGATGTTGCCCAGCACGAAGCACACGCCCATGACGCCGCCGAGCCAGCCCCACCAGGGCACGTCGGCAGAAAACTGCGGCACCGGGTTGCCGCGCAGCACCGTCGTCGCCACCACCGCGAAAAACAGCGCCGAGCTAAACGAGATCAGCGCCGGCATCACCGGCTTATTGCCCACACTCGCGCGCAGGCGGGAGTTCGCCGCGGTCTGGATCGGAATCAGCCCGCCTACCGCGAGCGCCACAAGCAACAGCATGCGCCGATCTTCTCACGCCGAGCGCGCGACCATTTACCTAGCCCGCAGCGGTAGCTATTTCAACCCGTAGGCGCGGTACAGCGCGGCGATGAACTCCTCGTGGGTGATCTCGCCGTCGACGGCTGCGAGCTCGTCGCGCACGTCCTTGCGCGTCGGCGCGGAAATCAGGGTCGGATTGGCGTTGCGCTGCCGGTACGCAACGGGCGGAAGCTTGCCGCCCACCCGGTGCTTCATGCGCGTGAAATAGCTGTCCACGGGCGCGAGCGCCTCCACGCCAGGCACCGACCAATCCAGCCAGTACGCGGCCACACCCAGCGCGATGCCGAGCAGCGCGGATACCGCTAGGCCCACCGACTGCCAGCCAAGGTCGTAGAAGAGCTGCACGCTTATCGACGCCACTATCGCCGGGACCACGTACAACTGGCGGTCAATGAGAATGTTGGGAATCTGCCCGATCATCATCTCGCGGATGACCATGCCACCGGTGGCGGTGAGTACGCCCATGAGGATGCAGCCGAACCACGTGACGTCGGCACGCAGCGCTGTGACCGTGCCGGTGACCGCCCACACGCCAACGATGACCATGTCGCCGTGGAAGCGGAACAGCTCCCACGCGCGGCCGCCGATGGACAGCGCGAACGCGACCAGTGAACCCACCAGCGCCGTGCCGATGTACCACGGGTTCTGCAGCGCGGACGCCGGGGTGGAGCCGATCAGGGCGTCGCGGATCATGCCGCCGGCCATGCCGGAGATGATGGAGATGACCATGAACCCGACGGCGTCGAAACGCATCCGCCTGGCCACAAGCCCGCCCATCAACGCGTTGAGGAACACGCCGATCAGATCCATCACGGCAAACGAGAAACCCACGGGGGTGAGCACGTTGTCGAAGTACATGCGCGCCATCGTAAAGGGGTTGGCGCTGCTTCGGGGCGGGTTTCTGGTTTAGGCTTTCGCCTCCGTGCTCTCCTTCACCTCGTTTTGCAGCATCACCCGCAGCGCCTGGACCAGCTGCTCGTCCGAGGCGTTCTCCAGCGCGTTGCGGACCTCCTTGCCGGACTCGGCCGGGCGTCGCGAGTCGGTGTCCACGCCCAACGCCTCGCCGATCTTCTCTTCAAGCGGGCGCTCGATGCGCTTGGTCTGGAGCCCTAAGAGCTTGTCGCCGCCGAAGTACACCGCCAACGCAAACAGCGGCGCGGCGATCGCGGCGGCCAGCATGCCCTCCCACACCAGGTCGAAGCGGTTGAGCACCAACATGATCACCGACGCGATGATCGCCGGGAACACCGTCATCTTCTCGCTGGTAAACAGCGCCGGGATCTGCCGCAGCACAACGTCTCGGGCGAGCGTGCCGCCGGTTGCGGTGATCACGGCCAGCAGCACGCACGGCACCCAGCTCAACTCCGCGTTGAGCCCCTTGATCGTGCCGCCGACCGCCCACACTCCGATGGTGACCACGTCCGCGTAGAACCGGAAGTTCTCCCAGAGCTTGCCGCGCAGGGGCGCGAAGTACGCGATCAGCCCGCCGATCGTGGCGGTGATCAGGTAGCCGGGGTTGGTCATGGCGGCGGCGGGGCCGTCGTTAAGTATGGCGTCGCGCATGAGGCCGCCACTTAGCGACGAAATCAGCGCCACGAACGCGAACCCCACAATGTCGAAGTTCATCCGCTTGGCCACGGTCCCGCCGATCGTGGCCGCCAACAACACACCGGTGTATTCGAGAACAAAGTAAAGAGTGCCCACGTCATCAGAAAAGTCCATGGGCGCCAAGGCTAGCCATCGTGCGGGGTCTTTGGCTGGGTGGTCAGTGGGTGGCCGGTGTGGGGTTGCTCCGCATGCCATAAACCGGCTACCTAGGACCGGTTACCATCCGAATTTTCGCATGGTAGCCGGTTCCAGGTAGCCGGTTTTGCGGGAAGAGGGCGAAAGGCGCCCCTAGCCGAGGCGCTCGACGGCGTCGACCACGAGGTCCCAGAACCGGTCCACGTCCAGGCGCGTCGCCACCGAAGTGTTGCAGGCCGGGTCTGCGGCGGACGCAGCAGCACCAGCAGCGCCACCGCCCGGCACGCCCGACGCGAGCGCAGCGCCGAACGCGCGCAGGTCCGCCACGGTCCGCCCGCGCGTCAGCGTGCCGGCAAGCTCCACCGACACCGGCACGGGCACGGTCTCGACCACAGACGGGTCGATGACGTACGCCACCGCGCACGGGTCGTGCACGGGCGGGTTGTCAAAGCCCTGGGCGTCCTTGTAGTTGGCGCGGAATGCGTCCACAAGCGCGACCAGGAAGTCGCCACTCGCGGTGCCCAAGGCGCGGAAACGGTCCTGCACTGCGGGCGTCGCTAGGGCTTGGTGAGTCAGGTCCAGCCCGACCATGACCACCGGCCAGTCCTCGCCGAACACGATCGCGGCTGCCTCCGGGTCGACGGCGATGTTGAACTCCGCGGACGGCGAGTAGTTGCCGGCCCCGTACGCGCCGCCCATCAGCACGACCTCGCGCACCCTGGACACAATCCGCGGCTCCAGGCGCGCCGCCAAGGCGATGTTGGTCAGCGGCCCGGTGGGCACCAGGGTCACGGTCCCCGGTTCTTCGCGCATCAGCGTATCGACGATCCACTGCACCGCACCGATCTCCCCCACCGGGACAGCGGGTTCCGGCAGGTCGAAGCCGTGGATCTCCATGCCGGTGTTGCCGTGGATGTCTTCGGCGGTGACGACGTCGTTAAGCAATGGGCGCGTCACCCCGCGGTAGACGGGGACGTCCTTGAGACCGGCGACCGTAAGCACCTGCTGCGCGTTGCGCGTGACGTGGTCGATGGTGTGGTTGCCACCGACGGTGGTCAGGCCCAGCAGCTCGATGTCCGGGTTGCCGGCGGCGAGCAGAATGGCGACGGCGTCGTCGTGGCCGGGGTCGCAGTCCAGGATGATCTTACGCACGGGCGGCCAGGTCCTCCGCGGCGATCGTGTCCGGAACGGTCTCCGGCTTCGGGATGAGGAAGGACGCCGCGAACGCGCAGCCCAGCAGAATCGCGCCGGCGATCATGCCCGCGCGGTAGTTTCCGTCGGTGGCGGTGAACACGGCGAAGATGATGGTGAACGACAGGCCCGCGCCCAGGTTGAATGCGCCGCCGTTGAGGCCCGGCAGGTAGCCCTGGTTGTGCTTCGGCGCCAGCACGACGCCGAGCGAGCCGAGCATGATGTTGCTCATGCCGGCGTACGTGATGCCGGCGAGGATGGACATCGCCAGAAGCATCGCGTGCGTGGCGTTGCCGACTACGACGGTGCCGAACAGCACGGACAGCGCCGCGCCGGCGATGCCGATCTGCAGGATGATCTTGTAGCCCACGCGCCCAGCGAGCCAGCCGGAGATCGGACCCATGGCCAGGCCGGCCAGGGCGTACGGGGTCAGGGTCCACCAGGACACGACGCCGGCGGACATTCCCGGGCCGGCCTCCGGATCCTGCGCGAGGTTGGGCACCAGGCCGTTCATCACGGCGAACACGCCGGTCATGGTCAGCGTGGTGGTAAGCAGCAGCGCCCAGGTGCGGCGCTGGGACAGCAGGTCGGTGGACATCAGCGGGTGCGGGCTGGACTTCTCGGTGCGCCAGAACCACACCAGGGACGCAATGCCGACGACCAGCAGGAGGATCACCATGAACCAGTTCGCCGCGGCCAGCTCGCCGGCCATGTTCAGGGCGGTCAGCACGAGGCCGACGCCGACGACCAGGCCGACAACGCCCTTCCAGTCCATGGGCTGGAGCTGGTCGGACTTGGTCTCCGGCACGCCGTACTGCACGGCGAACACGGCGATCAGCGCGGCGGCGCCGATGACCCAGAAGAGGGAGCGGAAACCGAAGGCGTCGGTAAGCCAGCCGCCCAGAATCGCGTCGATGCCCGCGATGCCGCCGTTGACCGAGGTGAGGATGCCCACCAGGAACGCGAACTGCTTCTCCTCGCGCACCGCCTGACGCAGCATCACGGACGTCAGCGCCACGGTCGGGCCGGAAACGCCCTGGATCACGCGGCCGATGAACAGCATGGTCACGTTGGTGGCCAGCGCCGCGACGACGGAACCGATGACCGTGACGATCATCATCCACACCAGCACCTTGCGGCGCCCAATCAAGTCACCCCAGCGCGGCATGAACAGCGCAAACACAGCCGCCGCGGTGAAGAACGCCGTCTGCGTCATGCCGATCTGCGCGGTGGTGGCGTTGAGGTCCATCTCCATCGTGTGCAGCGCCGGCGCGAGCATGGAGGCGTTGAGCTGGAACGCGAAGACGGCGACCAGCAGCGCCGTCATCAGGGGCACGACCTGATTGGTCGGCAGCTTCTGCCCCGCTGCTGGTAGCGGGGTGTTTGTCGTAGTCATGCGTGCAGTTTAAAACACTGCGCGCCGCGCGCCTACACGAAAAAGGCGGCGGCTACACCCGAAATGCGGGGGCATTTTGCCTATCGACGCCCACCTGGCCGCCACTCCCCCCCCATCGAGGATCGCCACTTACCCCAGCGCCTCCCACAGCGCAGTGTTGGTCTCCTGCCACAACGGCTTGGCCCAGTCGCCGAACTCGCGGTCCGTGAGCACCACGCACGCCTGCCCG
>ERZ1030944.63-NODE-63-length-30014-cov-39.587703_pt1 | contig 30014 bp, 26 predicted proteins | sample MGYA00518599_ERZ1030944 | MGnify/ENA primary metagenome ERZ1030944 (study PRJEB33718, sample SAMN03159697) | human skin metagenome | collected 2014-05-20 | study: EMG produced TPA metagenomics assembly of the PRJNA266117 data set (Human skin bacterial metagenome... | reverse complement strand
GAAATAAACTGCTGCGTATCGGTCACGCGGCCATTATGGCGCAGTCGGGGACTCCTCGCCCTCCTTGAGGTACACGTTCGAGCCCAAGTCGCGGAACTCGCGCGCCATCTCCTGCTCGCCCTCACGCGCGTCGGAAGACGCGGCCGGGGAGTCCGCGTCGAAGTCGAAGGACGGCATGCCCAGGTCCGCGATCTGGTCACCGAATTCGTCGCGGATGTCCTGCGAAATGCGCATGGAGCAGAACTTCGGGCCGCACATGGAGCAGAAGTGCGCCGTCTTCGCGGGCTCCGCCGGCAGCGTCTCGTCGTGGTAGGACTGCGCCGTCTCCGGGTCCAGGGACAGGGCGAACTGGTCGTGCCAGCGGAACTCGAAGCGGGCCTTGCTCATCGCGTCGTCCCAGTCCCGCGCGCCCGGGTGGCCCTTGGCCACATCGGCTGCGTGGGCGGCGACCTTGTAGGTGATCACGCCGGTTTTCACGTCGTCCTTGTTGGGCAGGCCCAGGTGCTCCTTCGGGGTGACGTAGCACAGCATCGCCGTGCCGCCGGCCGCGATGTTGGCCGCGCCGATGGCGGAGGTGATGTGGTCGTAGCCCGGCGCGATGTCCGTGACCAGGGGGCCGAGCGTGTAAAACGGCGCGCCTCCGCACCACTGCTCTTCCTTTTCGTTGTTGACCTGGATCATGTCCAGCGGCACATGCCCCGGGCCCTCGATCATCACCTGCACGTCATGGTCCCAGGCACGTTTGCACAGCTCGCCGATGGTTTTCAGTTCGGCGAACTGGGCGGCGTCGTTGGCGTCGGCCACGGAGCCGGGGCGCAGGCCGTCGCCAAGCGAGAATGCGACGTCGTACTTGGCAAAGATCTCGCACAGCTCGTCGAAGTTCTCGTACAGGAAGGATTCCTTGTGGTGCGCGAGGCACCAGCCGGCCATGATCGAGCCGCCGCGGGAGACGATGCCGGTGACGCGCTTGGAGGTCAGCGGCACGTACGGCAGGCGCACGCCGGCGTGGACGGTCATGTAGTCGACGCCCTGCTCGCATTGCTCGATCACGGTGTCGCGGAAGATCTCCCAGGTCAGGTCCTCAGCGATGCCGTTCACTTTCTCCAGCGCCTGGTAGATCGGCACGGTGCCGATGGGCACGGGGGAGTTGCGCAGGATCCACTCGCGGGTGGCGTGGATGTCGTCGCCGGTGGACAGGTCCATCACGGTGTCCGCGCCCCAGCGGGTGGCCCAGCGCAGCTTGTCCACCTCCTCGCGGATGGAGGAGGTCACCGCGGAGTTGCCGATGTTGGCGTTGATCTTGGTCAAAAACGCGTTGCCGATGATCATCGGCTCGCTTTCCGGGTGGTTGATGTTGTTCGGGATGATCGCACGCCCTGCGGCGACCTCTTCGCGCACCTTCTCCACATCGCAGTGCTCACGAAGTGCGACGAACTCCATCTCGCGGGTGATTTCCCCGCGGCGGGCGTACGCCATCTGGGTCACGCGCTTGCCGTGTTTCGCACGCAGCGGTGTGCGGGACTCGCCGCGCCACTCCTCGCTGGCGGCGCCGCGTTTGACGGCCGCGCGGCCGTCGTCAAGCAAATTGCGCTCGCGGCCTGCGTATTCCTCCACATCGCCGCGGGCGGTGATCCATTCGCCGCGCAGGCTGGGCAGGCCCACCTCCGGCTCTGAGTGCGGTCCGCGGGTGCGGTAGATCTTGAACGGCTCGTTCGGCCCGGTGGGGGAATCATCCAGCTGGATCGCGGTTTCCGGAACCTCCAGCCCGTCTTTCACAATCGGGGCGTAGGAGTGCTTCGGGTGGATTTCATGGGCATAGATGTCGTGTACCACGACCTTCTCCTTCCTTCGCTGGTGCTAACCAGACAGGTTCGAACGGTGCTCGCGCGGGCGTTAGCGCGATCTCAGCCCGGTGCCCCGGGCGCCCGTGTTGGGTCGCAGGCCACTGTATCCCGTCTTGGTGGCCGCGTCAGGCGGTTCGCTAGACTTTGCCCCTATGCAGCCGGAAACTCAGACGCGGATCAAGGACTTAAGCTCCACACTTTCCACCATTGAGAAGGTGATGGACCTGGACGTCCTGCGCGAGCGCGCCCGCGAGCTGGAGGCGCAAGCCGGGGATCCGTCGCTGTGGGACGATCCAGCGCACGCGCAAAAAGTCACCACCGAGTTGTCCAATGTGCAGGGGCGCTTAAAGAAGGTCGCCTCGCTTCGCTCGCGTATCGACGACCTCCCGGTGATGTACGAACTCGCCGAAGAAGAAGGCGATGCCTCCATGGCCGACGAGGAGCTTGCAGACGTCGCCGCGCAGATCGACTCGCTGGAGGTGCAGACCATGCTCTCCGGTGAGTACGACGCCCGCGAAGCCGTGGTGAACATCCGCTCCGGCGCCGGCGGCGTGGACGCGGCGGACTGGGCGGAGATGCTCATGCGCATGTACACCCGCTGGGCTGAAAAGGCAGGCCACAAGGTGGACGTGTACGACATCTCGTATGCGGAGGAAGCCGGCATCAAGTCCGCCACCTTCGTGGTGCACGGCGAGTACCTCTACGGCCAGCTGTCGGTGGAGCAGGGCGCGCACCGGCTCGTGCGCATCTCGCCGTTTGATAACCAGGCGCGCCGCCAGACCTCGTTTGCCGAGGTGGAGGTGCTGCCGGTGGTGGAGCAGACCGACCACATCGACATCCCGGACTCCGACATCCGGGTCGACGTCTACCGCTCCTCCGGCCCAGGCGGGCAATCGGTGAACACCACCGACTCCGCAGTGCGCATCACCCACATCCCCACCGGCATTGTGGTGACCTGCCAGAACGAGAAGTCGCAGATCCAGAACAAGGCTTCGGCGCTCAACGTCTTGCAGTCCAAGCTGTTGGAGAAGAAGCGCCAGGAGGAAAAGGCCGAGATGGATGCGCTTGGCGCCGGCGGCAACGCCAGCTGGGGCAACCAGATGCGCTCCTATGTCCTGCACCCGTACCAGATGGTTAAGGACCTGCGCACCGACTTTGAGGTCGGCGACCCGCAGAAGGTCCTCGACGGCGACATCGACGGGTTCTTGGAGGCCGGCATCCGCTGGCGCATGGCGCAGCAGCAGCAGGAGGCGTAAAGCCCTTAGGCGTCGCGGAGGTCGATGCCCTTGGTCTCCGGCAGGATCTTCATGCTGATCAGGGTGAGCACGCACAGCACGACCACGTAGATGCCGGAGATGTGCGTCAGGTCGTGGGACGTGAACCACTGGAAGATGTACGGCGCGGTGCCGCCGAAGACGGCCACGGACAGGGAGTAGGCGAAGCCGATGCTGCTGGTGCGCTGGGAGGTGGGGAAGACCTCCGCCATCACCGGGGCCAGCAGCGCGCCGCCGGCGGCAACGGCCACCACCGCGACGGTGGCGGCGATGAGCATGGTCCACGGGCGGGAATCGATCATCCCCATCAGCGGGATCTGCAGCAGGCCCACCGCAATGGCGAAGGTGTACATCACCGGTTTACGACCGATGCGGTCGGACAGCGCGCCCCACAGCGGCAGGGCGATCAGGCCACAGGTCTGCGCGAACACGGAGACCCAGTACGCGCCCTGGGTGGACATGCCCTCGTGCGTGATGGCGTAGGTGGAGACGTAGGACGTCCAGGTGTAGTGCGCGGCAGTGACGCCGGAGACCATGCCAATGACCAGCAGGATGTTCATCCAGTTGGAGCGCACCGGGGTTTGCGGGCGGGTGGCCGACAGGTCGTCGTAGGACTCGGCGCCGCCTTCCTGGATCTCGTTGAAGTGCTCGGACTCCTGCATGTGGCGGCGCAGGTACAGGGCCACGAACGCGGCAGCGGCGCCCAGCCAGAAGGGGATGCGCCAGCCCCATGCGCCGATCTGCTCGTCGCTAAGCACAAGCGAAATGATGCCGCCGAGGGTGTAGGCGATCACCGAGCCGCCGAAGATGGACATGTAGACCAGCGAGCCCCACTTGCCGCGGCGATCGCGCGGGGCGATCTCCGGGATGTAGCTGTTGGCCGTGGCGGATTCGCCGCCGTGCGCGAAGCCCTGGATCACGCGCACGAGCAGGAGGCCTACGGAGGCCCAGATGCCGATCTGTTCGTAGGTGGGCATGACACCGATGACCACGGCGGACAGCGCCATGATGATGATCGTGATCATCAGCACGTTCTTGCGGCCCACGCGGTCTGCGATGCGGCCGAAAATGATGCCGCCGAGCGGGCGGACCAAAAAGCCGACGGCGAAGACACCGAAAGTGGCCAGCAGTGCTGAGGTGGGATCGGATTTGTCGAAGAAGGCTGCCGCGATGAACGGGGCGAACACGGCGTAAGAGCTCCACTCGAACCATTCGAGCAGCTGGCCGATGAGGCTGGCGCCGAGGGACTTCCTGTCCGCCGGGCGCTCGGCCTCGATATGGGTCGTGCCCATTGTGAAGTGTTGTTTCGTACTCACGGGTCCTCCTACGGAGACTGGTGTTTGACCGAAAATGTATTTCCTAGATCACGTTTGCGGGCACGAAATGACCCGGAACACGTTTGTTGGGGTGGGGCCGGTCCGGGGCTGAGGGGAGAAGTTGCAGCTCACGGGCACTCTTTCGCGATAGCGTTCCCCGGCAGGCGTTCGTTATGCGAACGCGCGTGCTCCATGCGCACCCCAGAACGGGGGGGAGTGGTTTATCACGCAGATTTGCCCACAAGGTGCGGTTTCACAACTTTGGGACGAAATGAGTCGCGCTTCACACTTTTCCGGGCGTACATTGAGCGCAACGGTGGCGAGCCACTCGGCAATAGCCACGGTCTGGCGTTTCTAAGGAGGAACAATGGCACTTAGCCCAGAAGAGCTGAGCACAGAGAGCCTCGCTGAAATCTTCGCCGCGGGTGGTCGACCGGCGGACAGCGAGCGAGAAATCAAGATCATCGACACCACGCTGCGCGATGCGCACCAGTCCATCTGGGCGACCCGCATGCGCACCGAACACATCATGGATTTGCTCGACGACGTCACCAACGCCGGCTTCGAGCATGTGGACCTGGTTGCCCCGATCCAGTTCGACGTGCCGGTGCGCTACCTCAGGGAGGACCCCTGGGAGCGCGTGCGCAAGGTGCACGAGGCCGCGCCGAACACCAAGTTCCGCTCCATGGTCCGCTCCCGCAACCTCGCGTCCTTCGACTTTTTGCCTGACGACGTCATCCACGCGTGGGTTGAGCGCCTCTACGCCAACGGCTTCCGCGTCATCGGTGCCTTCGACGGCCTCAACGACATCGACAACATCGCCGACACCCTCATCCTGGCCAAGGAGCTCGGCGCCGAGACGTACGGCTGCCTGTCCTACTGCCTGAGCCCGGTGCACACCGACGAGCTCTACATCGACAAGGCCCAGGAGCTGGTGGAGCGCACCGACGTGGACCGCATCATGCTGAAGGACGCTGGCGGCCTGCTCACCCCGGACCGCATGAAGACGCTGATCCCGGCGATCCGCAGCGCCATCGGCAACGAGCTGCCGCTGGAGGTCCACACCCACTCGCTGACCGGCCTGTCGCCGCTGACCTACATCTACGCCGCAGAGCTCGGCGTGGACTCCATCCACACCTCGATCGCCCCGCTCGCCAACGGTCAGGGCCAGCCCGCCACCCAGGCGCTCGCCCGCGACCTGCGCGCACTGGGCTACACCGTCAACATCGACGACGAGCGCGTGGACAACGCAAGCAAGAAGCTCCAGGAGATCGCGGACCGCGAGGACAAGCCCGTGGGCAAGCCCCGCGCGTTCGACGGCGTGCACTACATGCACCAGCTGCCGGGCGGCATGCTCACAAACTTCGAATCCCAGCTGGCCACCGCCGGCCTGTCGGACCGCTTCGAGGATCTGCTCTACGAAACGGCCCGCGTGCGCGAGGAGCTGGCGTACCCGATCATGATCACCCCGTTCGCCCAGTTCGTGGGCACCCAGGCCGTGATGAACGTGATCTCCGGCGAGCGCTACTCCGTGGTGCCGAACGAGATTAAGAAGTACGCGCTCGGCCACTACGGCGAGCCGCTCGCGCCGATCGACCCGGACGCGCTGGAGAAGATCAAGGCCAACGGCTCCTCCGAAATCAAGGAGGGCCGCCCGGAGCTCGAACCGCGCCTGCCGGGCCTGAAGGAGCAGTACCCGGACGACGACATCGACACGCTGCTGCTGCGCGCCAACATCCCCGGCAACAACGTGGACGAGATGCGCCGCTTCGTCGCCGAAGGCCGCGCGGGCCAGGGCGAAGGCGTGCCGGGCGGCGAGCTGACCAAGCTCGTGCAGAAGATCTACGAGACCACCACTTCCGGCGAATTCCACCTCAAGACCGACGACCTCGAAATCAACCTGACCAAAAAAGGAGAGCAGTAAACCATGTCTGACACCACCAACTTCAACGAGCTGAAGTCCCTGCTTGAGTGGGTTAACCAGTCCGGCGACATCGAAGAGCTGAGCATCAAGTACGGCGACATCGAGCTCGCCCTGTCCAAGACCCCGGGTGGCTTGAGCCACCTCAAGGCGGCCCCGGCGGCCGCACCGGCAGAACCGGCTCCGGCCGCTCCGGAAGCGCCGAAGGCTGAAGCACCGGCACCGGCACCGGCACCCGCTCCTGCTCCGGCCGAGGCCCCGGCGCCTGCAGAGACACCGAAGGAAGAGGCACCCAAGGCTGAGGCCGCCCCGGCGTCCTCCAGCAACGGCGTGGAGGTCAAGTCCCCGATGGTGGGCACCTTCTACGCCGCCCCGAAGCCGGGCGCGGACCCGTTTGTGCAGGTCGGCGACACCGTCGAGGTCGGCCAGGTGCTCTGCATCGTCGAAGTGATGAAGCTGATGAACAACATCGAAGCGAAGACCGCCGGCACCGTCACCGAGATCCTCGTGGACAACGAGGACGCCGTCGAGCACGGCCAGCCGCTGATGGTCATCGAGCCGAAGTAGGTACCCCATGGCTGAATCTGAAAAGCTGCTGGACAGCGTCCTCATTGCCAACCGCGGCGAGATCGCGCTGCGCGTCATCCGCGCCTGCAAGGAGCTCGGCATCAAGAGCATCCTCGCGTACTCGGAGGGCGACCGCGACTCCCTGCCAGTCAAGGAAGCGGACCAGGCCGTGTGCATCGGCCCGGCCAACGCCGCGAAGAGCTACAACAGCCCCGAGCTGATCGTCTCCGCCGCAATGGCGTTCAAGGCCGACGCCATCCACCCCGGCTACGGCTTCCTCTCCGAGAAGGCCGACTTTGTCAAGATGGTCGAGGACGAAAACATCGGTTTCGTCGGCCCGTCGTCGGAGCACATCCGCCGCATGGGCGACAAGATCGAGGCGAAGAAGATCGCGCAGGCCGCCGGCGTGCCCACGGTGCCCGGCTCCGACGGTGTGGTGACTGAGTTCGGGGAAGCTTTAGACGTCGCAAAGCAAACTGGCTTCCCGCTTCTGATTAAGGCCGCCGCTGGCGGCGGTGGCCGCGGCATGCGAGTGGTGGAGTCCGAGGACACGCTGGAAAAAGACCTCAACGAGATCATGAACGAGGCGCAGTCCGCGTTCAACGACTCGTCCGTCTACATCGAGCGCTACCTCACCGACATCCGCCACATTGAGATCCAGGTGCTCGCGGACGGCGAGAACGCCATCGCCCTCGGCGAGCGCGACTGCACCTCGCAGCGCCGCAACCAGAAGCTCATCGAGGAAGCGCCCTCGCCCGCGATTGACGACGAACTGCGCGCTGGCCTCCAAGAAGCCGCCATCAACCTCTGTAAAGAGGTGGGCTACAAAAATGCCGGCACCGTCGAGTTCGTTTTCGACAACATCGAGCGCAAGTACTACTTCATCGAGATGAACACGCGCATCCAGGTGGAGCACCCGGTCACCGAGATGATCACCGGTGTGGACCTGATCCAGGAGCAGCTGCGCATCGCCTCCGGGCAGAAGCTGCGCCTGACCCAGGACGACATCCAGATCCGCGGCCACGCCATCGAGTGCCGCATCAACGCCGAGGACCCGAACGAGAACTTCGCCCCGCGCCCCGGCAAGATTGAGCACTACCGCACCCCGGGCGGGTTCGGCGTGCGCATGGACACCCACATCGAGACCGGCTACACAATCCCGCCGTTTTACGACTCGATGGTGGGCAAGCTCATCTGCTGGGCGGACACCCGCGACGAGGCCATCGAGCGCACCCTGCGCGCGCTCGACGAGCTCAAGGTCGACGGCGTGGTCACCACCGCGCCGTTCCAGGCCCAGCTGATCAACAGTGAGAAGTTCCGCTCCGGCGAGTTCAACACCGGCTACGTGGCCAAGATGCTGGAGAACATGGACACGATCCCGACGGACGAGTAGCCGTCGCAACGTGTAGGGCAGGCAGCCGGGCGCATTTCGCCCCGGCTGCCTGTTCAGCTTGAGGGAGGAGAACACAGTGCTGCTGCTTTTGGCCATGCTGGTGGGCGCGATCGTGCCCGTCCAGACCGCGATTAACACCCGGCTGCGGCAAAGCGTCGGCTCGCCGATCGGCGCGACGTTTGTGTCCTTCATCATTGCGGTGGTGGTCGCCTCCGTTATTTCTTGGGGTGCGAGTGGGGCACTGGTGCCAGACTTATCGACGGCCGCCTCGCAACCGTGGTGGGCATGGCTCGGCGGGTTCATGGGCGTGATGTTCATCGCCGGCAACATCGTCCTGTTCCCCAAACTCGGCCCGGTGCAGACCGTGATCCTACCGATTCTGGGCCAGGTGATCATGGGGCTGTTAATCGACCGGTTCGGGCTGTTCCAGTCGCCGCAGGTCGCCGTCGGCCCGCTGCGTCTTCTGGGCGCGCTGATCGTGGTCGGCGGCATCGCCATGGTGCTGGAGATCGGGCGCACACGAACCATCCACGGCACCGCCGAAGGCGCCACGCTGTGGGCGCTGCGCGCCTTCGGCGTGGTCATAGGCATGGGCTCGGCCACCCAAACCGCCGTCAACGGCCACCTCGGCCGCGCGCTGGGCAGCTCGCTGCAGGCAGGCCAAATCTCCCTGGTGGTCGGCCTTGCGCTTCTGGCCGCCATGTCCGTGCTGCTGCCCGGCCCGCGCCGGGCACTGGCCACAGGTATCGCGCCGGGGCCGTGGTGGATGTGGCTCGGCGGCATGCTCGGCGCGTTCTTCGTGTTCGGCGGCGCGGCGCTGTCGCCGATCCTCGGCACCGGCACCACCGTGATTGCGGCCCTGGTGGGCAACATCATCTGCGGCCAGGTGCTGGAATCGCTCGGCGTGGGCACCGGCGGGCGCCGCAGTGCGCCCACGCCCTACCGCCTTGCCGGCCTTGCCATTGTGTTGGCGGGCGTGGTGATGGTGCGCATGCTTTAGGCGTCGATAGGCAATCTTCGCCTAGCCGCGCAGGTTCCTCCACCGCTCCAAAGTGAGGGTGGGGGACAGCGAGCGGGAGACGCACGTGGCAAAGGCGCCGTTTTCGTGCTGCTCCTCGGTGAAGATGCTGTCGCGGTGGTCCGGGGTGCCGTCCACGACGCGCATGATGCAGGTGCCGCACGTGCCCTCTGAGCACTGGGACAAAATTGGCACGTCCTCGTCCTCGAAGACGTCCAGGACGCTTTGGCCCTCCGGCACCTTGTAGGTCTCGCCGTTGAGGACGACCTCGAACGGGCCGTCCGCGTCGTGGTTGCCGGCGAGGGTTTCTTCCGCGGCGCGGAAGGCCTCGAAATGGATGTTGGCCTTGGGCAGGTGCTCGGTCGCGACGTCGATGACCCCGTCCATGAAGCCCTGCGGCCCGCACACGTACAGGTGGGTGTCCTCCGGGGCGGTGTCCGAGGCGGCGAGGGACTCCTCGATGTAGCCGGACTGCTTGTCGCGCTCCCCGGTGGCGAAGATGCTTTTGGTCTGGCCGTGGAGGTAGGTGTCGATGAGGTGGCGCATCAGCGCCCGCTCCTGGCTGGACGCGAAATACAGCACTGAGTAGTCCGCCTGCTGGATCTGCAGCTCACGCGCCAGCGAGAAAATCGGCGCGATGCCCACGCCGGCGCCCACCAGGATCGAGCGCTTCGCGCCGGGCGCGAGGCCGAAGTTGTTGCGCGGCGGCAGGATGCGCACCGTGTCGCCCGGCTCGATGTTGTGGGCGGCGATGGAGCCGCCGCGCGAATCCGTTTCCAGCTTCACCTCGATGCCGTAGACGGCGCGCTGGTCACTTTCTGCGGTGCCGAGGCGGTGCATGGGGAACAGGGAGAACTGGCGCACAAGCTCCTCGCCCTCGGGGGAACGCAGCAGAAAGTCCGCGTGGCATCCCGGCTCGTAGCCGGGGATGGGGGAGCCGTCGCGGGTCTCAAGCGTGATCAGCGCGATGCCGTGGGCGCGTTCGACGTCGACGGCGGTCAGTTCGATGACGTTGGTGGCGTCGCTGGGTTGCTCTGCTTGGCGAGCTTGCCTGCTGGCAAAGGCCTCCTCGCGGTCGAGTGCGTTCGGATCTTTGCCTCTGTTCCTGCCGCCGAAAAGTGTGGTCAAGCTGCTCAATCCCTTGCCGTTTCTCACGTCAACCTCCGTTGCAAAATTTCGCCGCAAAACTGGTTGCCGGCCTCTTGTGTAATAGATAGTATAAGGCCACGCAAAAGTGACCGACACCACAAAATTGTTCGCATATCGCACAAACAACAATTTGTACTGGTCGACAGGGTTGTCGGCGCTTGCGGCAAGGCCCAACATCAGGAGCCCTGAGCTAGGGCCTCTACGTCAAAGGGAAGTGACACGAATGACTGCCAGCACCGATGCTCGCGAGGAGCATCAATACCAACATCCGGTGCACCCGGAGATCCTGCCGATGTCGGACAATCCCTTCGAGGATTTCCGCTACTTCTACAGGGACGGCATGCCGCTACGCCCGGCCCCGAAGCGCCGCACGCGCCGGCCGGGCTGGGCGACGCTGCGCCACAACTTGTTCGACCGCTGGCACACCGTCGCCGACGAGTGGGAGGGCTACACCAGCTTCCAGACCAAGCTTCTGGACGATCACATGTGGCAGACCGACGAAACCGGAGCCAAGCTCGCCGAAGCCTTCAAGCGCGACGGGGCGGAGAAGTCCCGCGCCGACTTTGAAACGGCGCTGAACCAGGGCATCGACAAGGTCGCCGACCCGTCGCCGGAGCTGGTGGAGTTCTTCGGCCAGGTGGACAACATCCCGGACTGGATCGACCTCGAAGCCGCCGAGCGCGGACGCATCGCCTACTACAACGTCACGCCGTCCGCGGAGCTGCTTTCCATCGGCTTCGCCTACTGGGCCACCACGATGGAGGACCGCACCTCCGCGGCCACCGGCGAGACCGCCATGTTCGAGATCGAGTCCTTCACCCGCATCATCGAGACGGTGAAGTTCTTCGTGGACTTGGGCAAGAAGGGCGTGTTCGACCGCTACAGCGACGGCCTGAAAGCCGCCGTGCGCGTGCGTCTTTTGCACGCCCAGGCCAACCGTGGCCTGGAAAAGCTGTGGGGCCCGGACCACTACAACGAGTTCGGCCGCCCCATCGGCTCGTCCTTCCTCGTTTCCGGCGAGGGCTGGTTCGCGCTCATGCCGATTGGCGTGGACGAGTTCTTCGGCCGCCCGCACACCGGCGAGGAGTGGGACGACGTGGCCATGTACTGGGCGTGGGTGCTCTACCTCATGGGCGCTGAAGAGCGCCTGATCCCGAAGACTGGCGACGAGATGCGCAAGATGACGGACTTCATCTACGCCAACGGCGGCTACTCCTCGGACTACCACGTACGTGTGGCAACCGCCCTGATGGGCATTTTGGAGGACCTGGACCCGAAGATGCCGGCGCAGGTGCTCGGCGCGCTGTCCTTGATCATCGGCGACGAGGACACGAAGTTCATGGTCAAGGGCTCCCGGTTCGAGGGCACCCCGTACCTGCACTGGAAGATCGCCTTCCTGCTCAAGGCGAAGGCCGAGGCCGTGATCTACCGCGTGCGCGACAAGCTGCCCGGCGCCCAGGCAGCGAAGGCGAAGAAGGCGGCGGACGGCAAGCCGCCGTGGTCCGACGTGTTCAAGCAGATCGAGGACTACGTCGCCGAGAAGGCCCCGCACGTCAAGGCCGAGTACAAGCTGCACGACACATCCAAGGAAGGCCTGCGCTAACCCGCGCGAGCCGGCCCCGACAACCAAGGAGCACAACCATGACTCAGACATTCGTTGACAACCCGCTCGCGCAGGACCACTACAGCCGCACGGATTGGCCGGCGGCGCGTGGGAGCCGCGAAGCTTTCGTCGAAAAGTTCGGCGAGGAACGCGCAAAGCGGTTCGAGCAGGCGTTTTGGGCGATGGACCCGATCGCCGACGCGCTCTACACCAGCGGCAACAAGAGCAAGGACGTCATGCCGAACCTGCGCGCGGAACTCGCGCGCGGCGAGGCGGACGCCGATACGCTGCCCGAGGTCAAGGCGCTTATCGACGACATGAACGCCGCCCTCGAAGGCGTGGACTGGGAGCGGCTTGAGCGCGGCCAGAAGGCGGCGCTGGCGATCCCGGTGCTGGCGCAGAACCTCTCGCTCGGCCCGGGCGCGCTGATCCACACCTACTCCGCGCCGTCCATCGCCGACATTCTGGTCAACACCGGTGAGCTCACCGAGGGTGCCGTGCACCGCCTCGCCTACACCACCAACTGGATCTACTCGGTGTACCTGAAGGACGGGCTGAAGCCGGGCAACGTCAGCTACATCCACACCGGCATGGTCCGCGCGATGCACGCGCACGTGCGCCGCGTGCAGACGCAGCTCGGCCTGGACTACTCCGAGTGGGGTGCGCCGATTTCGGAGCTGGACATGTTCCGCACCTGGTTCGACTTCACCTACATCGCGTTCACCTACCTGCGAAACCTTGGCTACCGCCTCACCCTGGAGGAGGAGCAGGACTTGTTCTACCTCTGGCGGGTCGTGGGCCTGATGCTGGGCATTCCGGGCGACCTGCTTGAGCCGGAGACGGACATCGACGCCTCCCAGGAGACCATCGACGCGATCCACTTCGTCGACGGCGAGCCGAACGACGCGTCGCACGCACTGGTGGAAGCGTTGTTCAACGGCTTCCGCATCAACGCTCAGGAGCTGCTGCCGTTCCCGGACGAGTCCATCGACGACTGGATGTACACCGCCACCCGCCTCATGCACGGCGACGAGGTGGCCGACATCTACGACGTGCCGCACGCCGTGTCCCGCCCGTTCGCCGAGCTGGACCTTCCGCTCGTGCAGCAGCGCTTCGACCTGCTGCGCGCCAACCCGGAGGTGCTGGCGCAGGTTGTGGAGGAAAACCACAAGACGCTTCTCGACGCACTGACGCAGGAAACCTCCTACATGGGCCAGGACCAAGGCATCAAAATGAGCGACGGCGCTTACAGGCCTGGCGCTTAGTGATATAGTTCACAACCGATATAAACCGAACCCCGAAAGGAACACCATGTCCAACCAGTACCGCGTGCAGAACCCCGTGACCAACGAGGTTGTGGAGACCTTCGAATTCGCCACCGACCAGGAGATTCAGGATATCCTCAGCCGCTCCGAGGAAGCGTTCAAGACCTGGCGCAACACCTCCTACGAGGAGCGGGCGGAGATCGTCGGCAAGGCAGCGCAGTTGCTCAAGGAGCGCGCAAACGAGCTGGCGGAGATCGCCGCCGAGGAAATGGGCAAGCCCATTCCGGAGGGCGAGTGGGAGATGAACTTCTCCGGCGACATCCTGCAGTTCTACGCAGACAACGCCGCCGAGCACTCCGCCGACAAAAAGGTCGACGTCCCGGGCGGCAAGGCTGTCGTGCGCCGCCTGCCGCTGGGCACGCTGCTCGGCATCATGCCGTGGAACTACCCGATCTACCAGATCGCGCGTTTCGCCGGCCCGAACCTGATGAACGGCAACTGCATCATCCTCAAGCACGCCGAGATCACCCCGAAGTCCGCTGCCGCCTTCGAGCAGGTGCTCAAGGACGCCGGCCTGCCGGACGGTGTGTACATCAACGTCTACGCCACCCACGAGCAGATCGAGACCATCATCGCGGACCCGCGCGTCCAGGGTGTCTCGCTCACCGGCTCCGAGCGCGCCGGCGCTAAGGTGGCGGAGACCGCGGGCAAGAACCTGAAGAAGGTCGTGCTCGAGCTCGGCGGCACCGACCCGTACGTCATCCTCGACGCCGCCGATGTGAAGGCCGCCGCCCAGGAGGCGTGGGACAAGCGCGTGCACAACGCCGGCCAGGCCTGCACCTCCAACAAGCGCATCATCGTCATGGAGGACATCTACGACCAGTTCGTGAACGAGATGGTGGCAATCGCCGAGGGCTACAAGAAGGGCGATCCGTCCAACCCGGGCGAAAATGAGTACTACCCGATGTCCTCCCGTCGCGCGGCAGAGCTGCTGGATGACCAGGTCAAGCGCGCTGTGGAGAAGGGTGCGAAGCTGCGCACTGGCGGAGAGCTGGAGGACAACTCCGCCTACTACTCCCCGGCGGTGCTGACCGATCTGCCGGTCGGCTCCGACGTCTACTACGAGGAGTTCTTCGGCCCGGTCGCGGAGATCTACAAGGTAGCTTCCGAGGAAGAGGCCGTGGAGCTGGCCAACAACTCCTACCAGGGCCTCGGCGGCGCGGTCTTCTCCGACGACACTGAGCGCGCCATCAAGGTCGCGGACCAGATCGACACTGGCATGATCCACGTCAACCTCGGCCAGTACTTCTCCGCAGTCCTGCCGTTCGGCGGCGTGAAGCGCTCCGGCTTCGGCCGCGAGCTGTCCGTGTTCGCGCTCGACGAGTTCGTGAACAAGCAGTACCTCTACGTCAACGACTAAGACGCTGCCTTGTCGGCGCCGGGCAATCCCACCTGTTTTGCAGGTGGGATTGCCCATTGGCGTGGGTTCCTGACAGATTACGGCAGCTTCTTGCGTCGACCTGGGGCGATGGGGTCCGGCTGACAGATTCCGCCGCGATGTGTCGCGGGGCGCGCGTCCCCGTCTGCCGGCCCGCCGCCAACATTCACTACAGCAACATCAGTAACAGGTAAGGTGTGTCGCGTGATCCGATTCGACCATGTGACCAAGGCGTACCCGACGTCCACGCGCCCCGCGCTCGACGACGTCACGCTCGACATCCCCGACGGCGAGTTCGTGTTCCTCATCGGCGCGTCCGGCTCCGGCAAGTCCACCTTCCTGCAGCTCCTCATCCGCGAGGAAAACGTCTCTTCGGGCGACATCTTCTTCAACGATTTCCACGTCAACGCCCTGGGCGGCAAGCAGGTGAACAAGCTGCGCCAGTCCATCGGCTACGTGTTCCAGGACTTCCGTCTGCTGCCGAACTTGAGCGTCTACGACAACGTCGCGTTCGCGCTTGAGGTCATCGGCAAGCCGAAAAACCGCATCGCCAAACTCGTCCCCGACGCACTCGAGCTGGTCGGCCTCGGCGCCAAAGCTAACCGCATGCCGCGGGAGCTGTCCGGTGGTGAGCAGCAGCGCGTGGCTATTGCGAGAGCTTTCGTCGATAAGCCCAAGCTCATGCTTTGCGACGAACCAACGGGCAACCTCGACCCCGGCACCGCCGACGAAATCATGGCCTTGCTCGCGCGCATTAACCGCATGGGCACGACTGTGGTCATGTCCACGCACAACGCGCGAGCGGTGGACGAGATGCGCAAGCGCGTGGTGGAGCTGCAGCTGGGCAAGATCGTGCGCGACGAGGAAAACGGCGTGTACGGGGACGTGAGGAGGTAGCCGTGAACTGGGAGTTTATTTTCCGTGAGGGTGTCAAGGGCCTGGGCCGCAACCTCACCATGACCATCGCGCTGATCATCACCACTGCGCTGTCACTGGTGCTGGTGGGTACCGGCGTGCTGATTTCCAAGGCCACCACGCAGACGAAGGACCTGTACCTGGACCGCGTCGAGGTGATGGTGGAGCTGGACGAGGACATCTCCGCCAGCGACCAGGACTGCTCATCGGACCGCTGCAAGCAGGTGCGCGACACCCTGCAGGCGGACGACCGCGTGGAGCAGGTGACCTTCCGCTCCCGCGAGCAGTCCTATGAGCGCTTCAAGGAGCTGTTCCAGGAATCCGAGCCGGAGCTGGTGCGCGAAACCGCCCCGGATGCACTGCCGGCGGCGCTGCACGTGCGCCTGGCGGACCCGACCGACACCTCGCCGCTGGACAAGATCCGCGACATGGACCAGGTGGAGGTCATCTCCGACCAGGCGGACACGGTGCGCTCCGCCGCCGGGACCCTGAACACGTTCCGCAACGTCGCGTTCGCTGTGGCGGCAGCCCAGGCGCTGGCCGCGGTGTTCCTGATTTCCAACATGGTGCAGCTGGCGGCGTACAACCGCCGCGAGCAGATCGGCATCATGCGCATGGTGGGCGCCTCGCGCTGGTTCACCCAGGCGCCGTTCGTGCTGGAGGCGGTGCTGTCCGTGCTCATTGGCGCGGTGCTGGCCACCGTCGGCGTGTGGGCCGGCAAGCAGCTCATCGTGGACCCGCTGCTGGGGGACCTCTACGCCAACCAGCTCATCGCGCGCGTGCCGGACAGCACCGTGTGGGTGGTCATGCCGCTGGTGGGCCTGGTCGCCATGGTGCTCGGCGGGCTGGCCGCGCAGGTGGCGCTTCGCTCTTACGTGCGCAAGTAGTACACTTGGCGCTCTTATGTCCAAGAAGAACAAGAAGCAGAAGCTTTCCAACACCGGTGTGCTTGCCACCAACCGGAAAGCTCGCCATGACTACCACATCTTGGACACCTGGGAATGCGGCCTGGTGCTGCAGGGCACCGAGATCAAGGCGCTTCGCGAGGGCAAGGTCTCGCTGGTGGAGGCGTTCGCCACCATCGACAACGGCGAGGTCTGGCTGCGCAACATGCACATCCCGGAATACTCCCGCGGACACTGGACCAACCACCCGCCGCGCCGCACCCGCAAGCTGCTTTTGCACCGCCGCGAGATCGACTCGCTGGAGGGCAAGGTCCGCGACGGCAACCGCACTCTGATCCCGCTGTCGCTGTACCTCAAGGACGGTCGCGCCAAGGTTGAGCTGGGCCTTGCGCAGGGTAAGCAGGACTACGACAAGCGCCGCGACATCAAGCGCCGCACCGAGGACCGCGAGATCACCCGCGATCTGGGCCGCAAGCTCAAGGGCATCAAGGCCTAGTTTCGCTACGGTGGGTGCCTATGAAGAAGGCGCTGATTACTGGAGCATCCCGCGGCATCGGCCGCGCCATCGCCGAGGACCTGGGCAAGGACCACCACGTTTACGCCGGCGCGTCGAAGGACGCCTCCGGCATCGTTTCCGCGCTGCCCAGCGCGGAGCCGTTCGAGGCGGACCTCACCGACACCGGCGCCATTTTGGAGGCGGCTTCCAAGATCGAGGAGCTGGACGTGCTCGTGCTCGCCGCCGGCGTGATGGACGGCGGCCCGCTCGAGGAGCTCACCGACGACAAGTGGCGCGAGATGATGGAGGTCAACCTCTTTGCCCCCGTCACCCTCACCCGCGCGCTGCTTCCTGCCTTGCGACGATCCTCCGGCCTCATCATCACCATCAACTCCGGCGCCGGGTTCCACGGCATGGCCGAAAACTCCGCCTACTGCGCGTCCAAGTTCGCCCTGCGCGGGTTTACTGAAGCGCTGGCGCAGGAGGAGGCCGGCAAGGTGCGCGTGACCTCCCTGCACCCGGGCCGCACCGACACCGACATGCTCGCCGGTAGCAACGACATGCCGAAGATGGCGGCTGACGAGGTAGCCAAGGCGGCGCGCCTCGCCGTCGACGCCGGCCCGGACGCTGTGGTGGAGTTCCTCCGGGTGCGTCCGGCGTTTACGTCGTAAAGCCTCTTGTGCATCTTGGGCGCGTGCGGTAAAGTTCCATCTCCTACGTTTCTTCGTAGTTGAAGGGGTCGATTCTGGTTTCGACTTCATCTACTTAGCCAGGGGAAGCGTGCCGGTGCAGGCAGGAGACCACCGTAAGCGTCGCTGTAACTAATAAACGCAGAGAAGAACTCTCAGCGTGACTACGCCCTCGCTGCCTAAATAGAAAGGTCCAGCGACCTGCGTGTCCGTCAGGCCGGGGATGTCCCCGACCCGGTACCTGGCGTCGACTTAGGGGACTTGCCTTCCGGCTCTGTCAGTGGGGCCTTGGAAGGGACATCTTTCACTGACTGGGCCCGTCATCCGGACATGTTCGCCTGATCCGGAGGGTCGATGAGAGACAACGTGCGAACTGCGCACGGAGAAGCCCTGGCGCGGTGATGAAGGACCCGGGTTCAATTCCCGGCGGCTCCACCGAAAGCGGACGTTTTACAAGGTAGAACGTCCGCTTTTCCGTTTGGTGGCTCAGTCAGACTTTCTGCGGGGCTGGAGACGTTTTCTTTGGGAGATCAGTTTCCGATCCGCTTCTTGAAGTGCCTCGACGAGGCTGCGGTCTGCTTCACGGAACTCGATTTCTTTGCGCCCCTGGTCGTAAAGACTGTAGCGGTCCTCGGCGAGCTTGTCCGCGTCCCTTCGTGCAATGCGACCGTGGTCGTTTAGCGGTTCGTAGTCGTTGAACTCGATGAACTGGTCTGCTTTGGTCAGCCAGTCCGACATGTGGACAACCTTGCGGCGTTCGGCTTGGTCCTGGGCATAGTTCAGGAAACCAGACACGAGGTAATTCAGCCGGCGCAGTTCATCACCAGTGAGGTAGTTCTTCGCAGTGGTCACGTCACCTTTGCGGACCACTTCGCCCTTCCAGTTGGTCAGACCGAGATTGTCAGCAGACGGGTCGCAGCGCGTCGCGATGATCTCGGCTGCCGTGTTGCCAGTGATGGCGTAGTGGAGCTTGTCCTGGATCTTCGCGAATAGGTGGTGAGTGGCTTTGCTGCTGACGTCGTAGTCATCAGCCAGGGCAATGATGTTGCGCAGTTCGAGATAGAGTCGCGCTTCGCTGGAGCGGATATCCCGGATGCGCGCGAGGAGCTCGTCAAAATAATCCGCGCCGAGGGGGTCTTTCAGCTTCTCGTCGTTTAGGGCGAAGCCTTTAACAAGATATTCCTTGAGGACGGTAGTTGCCCAAGTGCGGAACTGGTTGCCGCGAGGGCCACGTACGCGGAAACCGACGGCCATGATGGTGTCGAGATTGTAATGCTCTAAGGTGCGTCCATACCCTGCGTGACCTGGCTCCTTTCGGAATTTCCGAACAACTTCATCACGGTTAAGTTCGCCAGTGTTGAAGATAGATTTAAGGTGCTCGCTAACACTGGAACGGCTGATATCGAAAAGCTCTGACATTTCGGCCTGGGTCATCCAGACTGAGCCCTCAATGAGGCGTAATTGGACTTTGGTCCGTCCGTCCTCCGTGTTGTAGATGACGAACTCGCCGGTGGAGTCGGTGTGCGTCGTGAGGGGTGCGCTTGGGTCCTTCATTACGTTTTGGGTCCTTGGAGGAGAGCTTTCGGCGGTCAGTGGTAGGGGCGTCGGTAGAAACGAGGATTGTCCTTATCGGCCGTCATGGTAGTCACTGCCGCCGAGGCACAGGGCCTAGTCGATCGGGTAACCGGTGACCGGGCCCTCGGTGTTCGGCTGCCAGTCCAGCGCGGGGGCGACGTGGGTGGCGAAGTTTTCCAGGATCTTCACGTTGACGTCCACGCCCATGCCGGTGGGGATGGTGATCAGCAGGGTGTCGGCGGCCATGACGGCCGGGTCGGCCTTGAGCTGCTCGATGAGCTTGTCCGGCTCGGCGGCGTAGGTGCGGCCGAAGGTGGAAGCGCCAACGTCAGGCAGCATGCCCACCTGGTCGGAACCGGAGGCCTGCATGCCAAAGCGCTGCATGTCTGCGCCGTCGACGATGGGGAAGATGGTGCGGGACACGGACACGCGCGGGGTCCAGTCGTGGCCCGCTTCCTTCCATGCGGCGCGGTAGCGGCTGATCTGGTCCGCCTGGATTTCGCCCAGGGTCTCGGCGGTGGTCTCGGAGACCAGGGTGGACGACATCAGGTTCAGCCCATCCTTGGCGGTCTGTTCCGCCGAAGTGTGGGTGCCAGAGCCGTAGAAGATGTGCTTGCGCAGCTCGGGCGCCATGGGAAAGACCGGCAGGGCGGAGCCGGGCTGGAACATGTTGGGGTACTGGCGGTCCAAGGGCGCTGCGGTGGCGAACCCGTTGCCGTCCACCGCGGCCATGAAGGTCTTCAGGTGGGCGCGTGCCACGTCCGCGCCGTTGGGGGCTTCGCCCTTGTAACCGAAGGCCTCCCAGCCGCGCTCGGCAACCTCGGGGGCGCCGCGAGAGACGCCCAGAGCCACGCGGCCGCCGGAGAGCTGATACAGGGAGGCGGCCTCTTCGGCGAGGTAGAGGGGGTTTTCGTAGCGCAGGTCGATCACGCCGGTGCCCACCTCGATGTGCTTGGTGGTGGCTGCGACAGCGCCGAGCAGCGGCATTGGGGCGGAGGCCTGCGGCACGAAGTGGTGGACGCGGAAGGACGCGTTGTTCACGCCGATCTCGTCGGCGGCCTGGGCGATCTCCAGGTGGGTCTTGGCGATTTTCTCCGCGAACGGGCCGCGCTGGCCAGCGAAAGCGTGGTGGCCGAAGCTTAGGAAACCGAATGCCTTCATTGCGTAACACTCCTTTTTGGTGACGTATCAACAATAAGGGTAGTGCTTTACCCGCACATTGTCACGGGTCGCGTCAGGCAGCGCCGCAAACCCTGAGCAAGGGCCCCAGAGCAAGGCTCAAATTAGCGCATTCTCAGCAGGGCTTGCTCAGGCTTTACGGGGTGTCCGCGAGCTGGCTGCCCAGGTGCGCCCGCTCGCGATCAACGTCAACGACCTCGACTGCAGCGCACGAGCCGGTGCGCCCGTGGCGCTCTCCGCGGAAGTGCCCGAGCTGACCGAGCAGCAGAAGAAGCTCGCGGGGTTCGTGAAGATCATGGACGAGGAGATAAGCAAGCGCATCGACCGGGCGTCGACCTCGCAGTCGTCCGTCAGCCGTCACCGCAGATCGAGAGCGTCGAGAGCAGGCTGAGAGAGCGAGAGGACGCTCAGCGAGTTCGTGCAGAGTCTCGACGGGAAGCGGCTGCAGAGCGCCTCGCAGAGTTTGATCGCGCGAGGCGCAGAGGAATCACGCGGCTACGACCTCGGCGATTGACGGGCTCAAGACGCGGGCGGCTGCGAACCGGAAGCTCGTAGGCCAGATCGGCGGCGCGGTGCAACGCATCGAGAAGCGGACCGAGGAGCGCGTGCAGAAGGCCGTCGAGCAGGTCGCCGGGGAGGCCAGGCGGATCGTCACGGCGAACCTCGACGCCGCGAACGAGCGCGCCGAGCGGATCATGCAGGCGACTGCGAAGCTGGAGGCCCATCAGCTCTGGTCGGCCACCGCCGCGATGTGCCTCGCACTCCTGCCGGTGGCCGTGGTCGTCGCTGGGCTCTGGATGGGCATCGCTGGGGTTTATCACGGGCGCTGGCTCGTGGTCGCCGTGGGCCTCGGCGGGGTCGGCTACGGGCCCTTCGCCTCCGCCCGCTGGACCGCCGGCCTGGTGGAGACCTTGAAGGGCCGAGGGATGCCGAAGTGGCCTGCCTGGCGCAAGAGGTGACTACGCTGCCCGAGGGCAAGCGTGCGGAGCGTGTGCGGCAGCACTGGATGACGTGCGAGGCCTGGTCATTCTGCTTTCTGGATTCATGAGTACATAACTGGTATGCTGTTACTCATGGCCAGACCACGCGCATTCGACGAGACAGCCGTCCTCGACGCCGCTGCGGCGGAGTTCCGAGTCCACGGTTTCGCGGACACCTCGACCGAGCAGCTGTGCGAGGCGGCAGGCGTCCGCCGCAGCAGCCTCTACAACACCTTCGAGTCGAAGGACGGGCTGTATCTGCGCGCCCTAGAGCGATACGTCGAGACGACCGGTCTCGCTCAGGAGGTCGTACTGCTCGACGAGGGGCGTAGTGGGATGGCTCGGCTGGTCGCCCTGATGGATCTCCTCCTCGACGAAGAGCGCGAAGCCGCCACTCATGGTCACGCAGCAGGCTGCATGGTGGTTGGCGCGCGGATGACGCCCGACCTGGGCACGAAGAGTGAGAGGGTCAAAAGCCTGCTGGATCGCGCACTGGAGCAGCAACTCGCTCTGATCGAGCAGGCTGTCCGCACCGGCCAGCTCGACGGTTCGATCAGGAAATGGCTGCCCGCATCCGATGCGGCTCGGACTGTTGTCGCTCTAGTCTCTGGCATGCGTGTACTCGCTCAGGCTGGCTCCACCCCGAACGAGTTGCGTCAGGTGGTGATGCTCGGACTCGACGCCCTGCGCGCCTGACACTGCCCGCACCAAAAACCGGTGCGGGCTTCACTTTGCCCGAATTGTGTACTTCATTATCCAGAAAGAAGCTCCATGAAGAAGCATCTCTACCTCCTCATGGTCACCATCATGGTGACCGTCATGAGCGAGCTCCAGGTCACCGGCATGATGCCCACGATGTCCGCCGACCTCGGTGTGTCCACCGGTCAGATCGGCATGTTGGTCTCGATGTACTCCGGCGGCATGGCCATCGGTGGACCGCTGTTCGCCTACTTCCTTCGCCACAGCCCGCCCAAGGGAGCCCTGCTGACCATCGTCGCGCTTTACGCAGTGATGCAGGTGCTCGTGCCGTTCGTCGACGCGTACTGGTGGGTTGCGCTGATTAGGATCCTGACCGGCGCACTGGCGGGCGCGTCGTTCGGCTTGTCGGTGACGTACGCTGCGCTGCTGGCGTCCAGCCCGCAGAAGATCGGCGAGGCCATCTCGATCGTGCTCGGCGGCATCATGGTCGGCACGATCCTCGGCCTCCCGCTCTCCCACTTCATCGGCGACCGCTGGGGTTGGCAAGCCAGCTTCTACGTGCTCGGCGTGCTCGCCTTCCTGCTGTTCCTCGCCAGTCTGGCGATCCTTCCCAGGCGCGACGCCCCCGAGCAGGAAGCAGTCGCGCAGGACGTGCGGAACCTGCGGATGCCGCGCCTGTGGGCCCGATACCTGGTCAGCCTGCTCACCGTCGGGGCCGCCTACGCCTCGTTCTCGTACTTCACGCCGCTGCTGGAGGCCGGTGCCGGGTTCAGCGCGAACGCGACGACGATCATCCTGCTCGCGTACGGCGTCTGCTCCTACATCGGTAACATGATCGTGGGCAAGTTCGCCGACAAGCACGCCGTCGCGGTCTTGCGCGTCGGTCACGCGCTGTTGTTCATCGCGCTGGCACTGCTGGCGACGTTCAGCTACGTCCAACCGATCGTTCTGACCATGGTCATCGTGGTCGGATTCGTCGGCGTGTCCATGAACCCCGCTCTGGTGACCCGCGTCGCCGAGGTCGGAGGGGCCGGGACGATGGTCAGTACCGTCCACACCGCGGTCATCTCCGCCGGAGTCACGCTCGGATCCGCGGTCAGCGCCGTCACAATCGGAATGTTCGGCGACGACCCCGCCGTCGCGATGTGGACGGGGGCGGTGCTCGCCATCCTCGCCGCCGTCGTGCTGGCAACCCAGAGCAGGGCTCAGAAGAAGCAGCCGACCGAGGCCGTCGCGGTCGAATAGCACCGAGCTGAGTGCTGGCGCTTCCCTATGGAGTGCGGCAGCACCCAATCCTGATCAAGCGTCATAACTCCGACATGCGCTAGCGCATGTCGATCACACCGGTGCCCACCTCGATGTTCTTGGTGGCGGCGGCGACGGCACCTAGTAGCGGCATTGGAGCGGAGGTCTGCGGCACGAAGTGGTGGACGCGGAAGGACGCGTTGTTCACGCCGATCTCGTCGGCGGCCTGGGCGATCTCCAGGTGGGTCTTGGCGATTTTCTCCGCGAACGGGCCGCGCTGGCCAGCGAAAGCGTGGTGGCCGAAGCTTAGGAAACCGAATGCCTTCATTGCGTAACACTCCTTTTTGGTGACGTATCAACAATAAGGGTAGTGCTTTACCCGCACATTGTCACGGGTCGCGTCAGGCAGCGCCACAAACCCTGAGCAAGAGCCCCAGAGCAAGAGCCCCAGAGCAAGGCTCAAATTAGCGCATTCTCAGCAGGGCTTGCTCAGGCTTTGCGGGGTGGTCGCAGCGATTTTTGCGCCTTTTTCAGAACAGCGCCGAAGCATCGTTCTTTAATCTCCGGCGGCATGAACCGCAGCGCCATCGCGGCACTCGCCGTCACGACCTTCGTGGTCGTCGGCTGCAGCGGCAAGCCCGAGGTGCAGCACGTGACGGTGACCGAAACCGTGGAGGCGCCGGAACTGAGCCGCCGCTTTACGACGACTCCGTCTGGCCCAGGGCGGCGAATCCGCCGAGGTTGTGCAGTACGGCGAGGTGGTCAACCACGGTCCGTGCGCGGTAGAAGAAACCGGCGTGACCTGTTTGGGGCTCTGAAAGCGGCAAAGGGGCGTGGCTGGAGCGCGAGAGGTGCTGTTCTTCTAGGCCGCCCTAACGCTCGCTGGCCGTTGGGTTAAAGGAGTGTCCAGGTTGCTTAAAAGCTTCGTAGGGACCCTCTCACACTGCTCAACGCCAGGTAGGTTGGCTCTCATGACTGCAAAGACTGTAAAGACGTTGTCCGCAGCAACTGCTCTCGCCACCCTCGCCGGTGGCTTTATTGGTGCAGGTACTGCCAACGCGCAGATGTCTTCCAACGGTCCCGCCGACATTGAGGGCTGGACGCAGATGGGCTGGTCTGCGTATAGCGGCTCCGTGATTAACAAGGGCGGATCCCACATGCTGCTGAAGAATTTGCCGGAAGGCGCGAAGCCGCTGCCGGCAGAGAAGGCGAAGGCTGCCCTGGAGGGGCTACTGCCAGTCAAGGGTGACGCGTCCATGACGGTCACCTTCGGCCCGGACGGCAAGCTGTCTATTTTCGACGGCTGCAACGCCGGTAGTGCCGGATATTCCATCGACAGCGCCGGCGCCGTGAAGGTCGGGGCCATCGCCCAGACGCAGCGTCTGTGCGACCCGACCAAGATGAATAAGGCGGACGAACTGAATTCCATCCTGCGTTCTAACCCCACGGTGTACCGCTTCGACAACGAGACGATCGCCCTGGCGGCCCAGGGCAAGGCTATTGAATTCTCAAAGGCGGCTGCGAACTAATCCACGCTACCTACACCTCCCGCTGCCCACCTCTGGGCAGCGGGATTTTGGTTTTGCAAAGAGCTATAGCGTAGCGCGAAGCTATAAGTTGCGTAAACGCAAGTGTGGAGTTGTATTGAAGTTCCCTTGAGCCCCTTGTTCGCCTGAAATCGCTCGGTAGCGTGATGGCCATGGTTACTTCGACCAAGACCCTAAGGAAGTTGTCCACAACGACCGCAGTAGTCGCCCTCACGGGCGGCCTGCTAGGCGTCGGAACTGCCGACGCCCAAGAGCGCCCCGAAGCCTCCAGCATCGACCAATTCGTGCAGATGAGCTCGAACCTGTTCGGTGACCTCGGCGGCGCACCCGCACCGGCCCCGGCGCCAGCACCGGAGAACCCGGCTGGCTCCGAGCTGATCCAGCAGATCCCGGAAGGTGCGGATCACCTCACGGATGACCGCCTCACCGCCGCGCTGGACACCACCCTGCAGGCAAAGAAGAACACCGCCATCACCCTGGACTTCCGCGAGAACGGTGTGCTCCACTTGAACGACGGCTGCAACTCCGGCACCGCCAAGTACCAGATCGACAACACCGGTGCGCTGCACCTCAGCGACTTCACCGAGACCAAGATGGCCTGCGATCCGGGTGCGCAGAAGGACGCCGACGACCTGAAGATGGTCCTGCAGTCCAACCCGCAGCTGTTCCAGCTCGACGCATCCACCCTGTTCCTGTCGGGCCAGGGCCACGGCATTGAGCTTCAGAAGATGCACGGCCGCGACTACCAGTAATTTCTGCCCGAGCAACGCGAAAGCCCTAGACCACCGCTGTGGTCTGGGGCTTTGCGCTGTCCTAAGGGCGCGCCTTACACGGCCACCTCGAACGGGGCTTCGGTGGCTTCGCGGACAGACTCCACCGTCTCGCCCGGGGCAACCTCTGTCAGGGTCAAGCCCTGCTTCTCGTCCACGGTGAACACGGCCAGGTTGGTGATGATCTGGTCCACGCACTTCGCGCCGGTCAGCGGCAGGCGGCACTCCGGCAGGACCTTCGAGGCGCCTTTCTTGGTGGTGTGCTCCATGAGCAGGATGACCTTCTTGGCGCCGTGCACCAGGTCCATCGCGCCGCCCATGCCCTTGACCATCTTGCCCGGGATCATCCAGTTGGCCAGGTCGCCGTACTGGGAGACCTCCATGGCGCCGAGCACGGCGACGTCGATGGCGCGGGAGCGGATCATGCCAAACGACGTCGAGGAGCCGAAGAAGGACCCGCCCGGCGCCACCGTGATGGTTTCCTTGCCGGCGTTAATCAGCTCCGGGTCGACGGCGTCGTCGGTGGGGTAGGGGCCCACGCCGAGGATGCCGTTTTCGGAGTGGAGCACCACCTCCACGTCCTTGGGCAGGTAGCCCGGGATGAGGGTGGGCATGCCGATACCCAGGTTGACGTACTGGCCGTTTTCCAGCTCTTGGGCTGCACGCGCGGCCATTTCTTGCTTGGTCCAAGCCATTATTCGCTCACCGTCCTAAATTCGATTCCGGTCTCCTGCGGGCCCACCTCGACAACGCGGTCGACGTAGATGCCGGGCAGGTTCACCTCGGCCGCGGGGATCTCGTCCACCACTTCCTCCGCCTGCACGATGGTGATCTTGCCGGCCACGGCCGCGTCCGGGTTGAAGTTCTGTGCGGTCTTGGAGAAGACGAGGTTGCCAAAGCGGTCCGCCTTGTGCGCGTGCACGAACGCGAAGTCCGGGGTCAGCGCGGTTTCCATCACGTACTGCTCGCCGTTGAACTCGCGCAGTTCCTTCGGGCGGGAGTACTCGGCGATGGTGCCATCCGGGTTGTAGCGGGTGGGGATTTCGCCGGTGGCCAGCGGGGTGCCCACGCCGGCCTTGGTGTAAAACGCCGGGATGCCCGCGCCGCCGGCGCGCATGCGCTCGGCCAGGGTGCCCTGCGGGGTGAACTCGACGGTGAGCTCGCCCTCCAGGTACTGGCGCGCGTACTCCTTGTTCGTGCCCAGGTAGGAGCCGATGGAGCGGGAGATCCGCTTGTCCGCCAGCAGCAGGCCGAGGCCGAAGCCGTCGGTGCCCAGGTTGTTGGAAATGATCGTGAGATCGCCGGCGCCTTGGGCGCGCAGGGCGTCGATGAGCCGGGCGGGGATGCCCACCAGGCCGAAGCCGCCCACGGCGATGGAGGCGCCGTCCGCAATGTCGGCGACCGCCTCCTCCGCTGAAGAAACCACCTTGTTAATCATGTGTGCATGGTAACTGTTGTTCGGTTACTGCACAAGGGTTCACAAAGCGAACCTGTATCGGCTAGGATCACAACCATGTCTGGTAGTGACGTGCAACTCGTACAGAGCCTCTCCCGAGGCCTAGCGGTCATCCGCGCGTTCAGCGGTGCCCGCCCGCGCCAAACGCTCGCCCAGGTCGCGGAATCCACGGGCCTGCCGCGCGCGACGGTGCGCAGGTTCCTGCACACGCTCGTCGCAGAGGGGTACGCCTCCAGCGACGGCACGGTCTTCTGGCTCACCCCGAAGACACTTGAGCTGGGCTTTTCCTACCTGTCCAGCCTGGGTCTTCCGGCGATGGCGCAGCCGCACCTGGACGCGCTGTCGCGCTCGCTCAACGAGTCGTGCTCGCTGACCGTCCTCGACGGCTCCGACGTCGTCTACGTTGCCCGCGCCGCCGCGAACCGCATCATGAGCGTCAACATCACCATCGGCACGCGCTTTCCCGCTTACGCGACGTCGATGGGCCGCGTGCTGCTCGCCGACCTCCCGCCCGCGCAGTTGGACGCCTACCTCGCGGACACCGCGCTCGAGCCCATCACCCCCGAGACGGTCACCAGCAAAGATGCGCTCAAGCAGTTGCTTATCGACGTCCAAAGGCAGGGCTACTGCATCGTCGACCAAGAACTTGAACTGGGCCTGCGCTCCGTGGCGTGCCCGGTCCGCGGCAGCGACGGCAGGGCCGTCGCCTCGGTGAACGTGTCGGCCCATGCAGGGGCCGTGGGGCACCGGGAGGTCGTCGATAAGCTGCTGCCCCCGCTGCAGGCGACGGCGAGCGCGATCGAGCGCGACCTGCACACAACAACCCCGAAGGAGACATCATGAGCGACCCGAAAGATATTGTCATCTGCAACCCCAAACGCACCGCGGTGGGGCGCTACGGCGGCGCATTCGTCGGCGTGCCGGTACAGGAGCTGGCCGCGACCGTGGTCAAGGCCGTGATCGAGGACGCCGGGATCTCCGGCGAGGTGATTGACGACATCATCCTTGGCCAGGCCTCGCCCAACGGCGCCGCACCCGCGCTGGGGCGCGTCGTCGGTCTCGACGCTGAGCTGGGCGTGGACGTGCCCGGCATGCAGCTGGACCGCCGCTGCGGCTCCGGCCTGCAGGCGATCGCAACGGCGGCGGCGCACGTGGCCGCTGGTGCTGCCGACCTGATCATCGCGGGCGGGGCGGAATCCATGTCCAACACCGAGTACACCGTGGACGGCAAGATCCGCTGGGGTGCGAAGGGTGGGACCATGGAGCTGAAGGACCGCCTGCAGGAAGGCCGCGAGCAGGCGGGCGGCAAGCACCACCCGATCCCGGGCGGAATGATTGAGACCGCGGAGAACCTGCGCGAGGAGTACTCCATCGAGCGCGAACGCCAGGACAAGCTGGCAGTGGCGTCGCACTCGCGCGCAGCGGCGGCGCAGGAGGCCGGCGATTTCGACGCGGAGATCGTGCCGGTGTCGGTGCCGCAGCGCAAGGGCGACCCGGTGGTGGTGGACAAAGACGAGCACATCCGCCCCGGCACCTCCGAGGAGTCGCTGGCTAAGCTGCGCCCGGTGATGGGTAAGTCCCTGGAGGGTGCCACGGTGACCGCCGGCAACGCCTCGGGACAGAACGACGGGGCCGCCGCGATGATCGTGACCACCCGCGCCAAGGCCGAGGAGCTGGGCCTGGACCCCTACGCCGTGCTGCGCGGCTGGGCCGTGGCGGGCGTGGCGCCGGAGACCATGGGCATCGGGCCTGTCGACGCCACGAAGAAGGTGTTCAACCGCCTTGGCCTGACCTTCGATGACATCGACCTGATCGAGCTGAACGAGGCGTTTGCCGCCCAGGCGCTCGCGGTGCTGGACGCGTGGGGTATCTCCGAGGACGACCCGCGCGTGAACCCGGTGGGATCCGGCATCTCGCTGGGCCACCCGGTGGGTGCGACCGGCGCGCGCATGGTCGTCACCGCCGCGCATCGGATGCGCCGTACCGACGCCAAGCGCGCGCTGGTGACCATGTGCATCGGCGGTGGTCAAGGGCTTGCCGCGGTAATTGAGAGGGCTTAGAGTGGGGCGGGTTTGGCGCCTAAGTTTGGTTAGCCTAAGGTGGGTCAGGTAACCCTTACCTTATGAACTGAACGGAAGGACGACCGTGACCCGTTTCTCGCGTACCTCTCTCATCGCCCTCGCGGCCGCCGGTGCCCTCACACTGGGCGCGTGCTCCACCCCGGAGACTGAAACCAGCACGGATGCCGCCGCTGGTTCGGAAACGGCGGCGACCGGAGGGGCGTCGACAAGCAATGATGCTTCCGACGGCACCGTGACCGTCACCGACAACTACGGCGAGAAGACGGTGCCCAGCCCGCCGAAGCGCGTGGTCGCCCTGGATAACCGCTCCTTCGAGCTGCTGGATTCCTGGGGGATTAAGCCGGTCGCCGCGGCGCGTCAGCTTGTGCCCAACTCGATTCCGGGCATCGCGGACGACGAGGACATCATCGACATCGGCAATCACCGCGAGCCGAACCTGGAGGCCATCGTCGCCGCCGATCCGGACGTGGTCGTCTCCGGTCAGCGCTTCGAGCAGTTCGACCAGGACATTGAAAAGCTGGTACCGGACGCCACGCTGCTGGACTTCGAACCGCGCGACGGCGAGCCGTTTGACCGCGAACTGATCCGCCAGACCCTGGAGCTGGGCGACGTCTTTGGCAAGCAGGCCGAGGCAGAGCAGGCAGTTCAGGAATTCACCGAGGCTGTCCAGCGCGCCCGCAACGCCTACG
>ERZ1030944.61-NODE-61-length-30725-cov-8.761624_pt1 | contig 30725 bp, 29 predicted proteins | sample MGYA00518599_ERZ1030944 | MGnify/ENA primary metagenome ERZ1030944 (study PRJEB33718, sample SAMN03159697) | human skin metagenome | collected 2014-05-20 | study: EMG produced TPA metagenomics assembly of the PRJNA266117 data set (Human skin bacterial metagenome and... | reverse complement strand
CCTTTTGGCCGATTCCACCGGTGCCACCATCACCCTCACCGAGGTCGAAGATGCCCCCGAAGAGGAGCCGACCGAATCGGATGACGTGTTGGGGCTCGACCCGCAGTAATTGCGATGAGTGAGTCGCCACTGGTCAAGCGCGTATTGGCGGTCGTTGCCGTAATCCCACCCGGCAACGTCACCTCCTATGGCGAGGTGGCCAAGGTGGCCGGCTGCGGCGCGCGCAACGTCGGCACCGTGTTAAAGCGCTATGGCGGCGGTGCCGATACCGCCTGGTGGCGCGTCGTGCGCGCCGATGGTGCCAGCCATGATCCCGCCCGCGCTGCGGAGTTCTGGGATCGCGAGGCCATCGCGCACGCCGGCGGCCGCGTTAAAATGCACGAGCACGGAATCGACGCCCGCGAATTACAGGAGTTGATGGAGTGAGGGCCTGGGTCATTCTTTTTCTCGCGATTGCTAGCGAAGTCGTGGGCACCGTCGCGCTGAAGTACGCCGTAGAACATTTCTGGATCTACGGCGTGGCCGCCCTCTGCTTCATCCTCGCCTTCGTGCTGCTGCACCGCGTGATGCAAGAAGGCGTCAACGTGGGCGTGGCCTATGGTCTCTGGGCATCTGGTGGAGTCATTTCCACTGCGCTGCTTTCCGCCGCGCTATTTGGCGAGCCGCTCGGCGCAGTAAAACTCGCCGGCATTGCGCTCATCATGGGCGGCGTATTCTGCGTGGAAATGGGCGCTAAGCCGGACAAGGACCACGACCGCACCGTGGAGGTGGCGCCGCAATGATCTGGTTCCTCCTTTTCCTCGCCACCGCCATTGAGGTCACCGGCACGCTGTGCCTGCGCATGTCCGCGGTAACCGGCCGTCGCTTCTGGGTGGCGCTCGTTGCCCTGTGCTATGTCTCTGCCTACGGCTTCTTGGCGCTCGTGCTCAAGGCCGGCATGGATCTGGGCGTGGCCTACGGCATCTGGGCTGCCACCGGTGTTGCCCTGACCGCCATCGCCTCCTACCTCCTATTCAAGGAGCCATTTACCTGGCTGAAATCCCTCGGCGTGGTGCTCATTGTCGGGGGAGTGTTGCTCGTCGAAGCCGGTGCGTAATACCCACGGTGGCGTTAGGATATTTTCATGATGAAAAAGCTGGCGGTAGGTTCCTTGGTTACCGCACTCTCCCTCGTTACCATCCCCGCCGCCCAGGCTGTCACTCTCGACCCGCACGCTGTGCCCGCGCGCACCCAAATCACCGTCCGGCACGATTCTGGGGCCACGGTGTCCACCGCTAATTCCCATGAGTCTCGCCCCGCGCTGTCTTTGAGCAAGCTCTACTTGGGCTATTGGGTTCTAAAATACGGTGCACCGGCCGATAAAGCCCGCGTGGAGCATATGATTCGTGTGAGCGATGACAACGTGGCTACCGACTTGGACCGCCGCTACCCGCAGGCCATCCCCAGCATCATCCACGAATTTGGCCTGCGCGAAACGCACTACACCGGCTACTGGGGGACAACGACCACCTCCACCGAGGATGTAGCGCGGTTTACCTCGCGTATCCAGCACGATCCCCTTGCCGCGCCCATCATGACCGGCATGGCTAATGCCGCCCCTGTGGCTGCCGATGGCTACCGGCAGGATTTTGGTACCTCCCGGATTCCGGGTGTTACCGGAACCAAGTTTGGCTGGTCAGACAATCGCCGCATCCATGCCTCGGTATCCACCGCCCCTGGATTTACCGTAGCCGCCAATACTTACGGTGATGCGGCCACCCATACCGCAGATGTCACCCGCGCAGTACATAATGCCCCAGGCGCAATCCCCGCAGCGGGCGGTTCGAGCGAGGCCATTGGAGCTCGTATCGAGCACGATCTGCATCTGCAAGGCCCAGCGCGACAGGTTGTCCGAGATGCCACCCGCACGGCAGCGAACTACGAGCGCCAGGCCTGTGCAAGTGCGAATCAAGCCCTAGCGCAGGTAACGCCAATGCGCGTGTGCAACTAGGGCTTTTAGAGGCTTGAGAAAATGCAAAACAAGCACGTTTCGTCTCCCGCGGGGGTGTGAAAAAGACGAAACGTGCTTGTTTTGTATGAAGGCGGCGAGCTTTAGCGGATGTAGGCGAGGGCGTCGTCGGCAGTGCTGTGGCTATAGCTCGCATCGGACCTGGCGAGCTTATTGCCGCGCAGCACCAGCCATATGCTCAGCGGGTAGAGGATAAGCGCTACCGTGACGGCCTGGATGATGGCTGCCACCTCGGAATCGTGCATGTAGTTCCAGCAAAAGTGCAGGAGGAAAGCGGCGGCGAGGCAGCCGAGAAAGACGCCGATACGCCACCACAGCGGTTTGGCGGCGGCATAGAGCGCCCAGCCGATGCCCCAGCCGGCCAGCGCGGTGAGCAAGACGTGTAGGCCAGGACCGGCGATAAGCCGCAGGCCCCACATCTCAAATAAGCCCTGGATATCACTATCGGGATGCATGGTGGCACCCATGGCGCCGTAGAGGATGTTTTCGCAGGCCTCGAAGCCTAGGCCCACCACTGCGCCCACCATCCAGCCATGCCACGGGCGGTTGAGCTGGCGGAAGGACATGAGCACGAAGATAACGCCGGTAGCCTTGGAGATTTCCTCTGGGTAGGCGCCGCTCCAGGACATCATGGCATCGACCCAGCCGGTGCCGATGGCGAGCTGCATGACCGGCCCAGCGCTGATAAGCGCCAAGGCGACGGCTACTCCGCCGCCCCAAAGAAAAGCTAGTGTGGCCCACAGGCGCGCCGGGCGAGCCCACATGGGGCTGCGCTGCAGAAGGTAGATGACCAGCGCCACGAGTATGGCGGCGATGAGCAGGCTGAGCAGGCCCATCAGGGGAGAAATCAAAAATGTGCTTAGCGTCTGGAAAAAGAAGGCGATGAGTCCAATGCCGGATAGGATCCACAGCGTGGTGCGAAAGAGCTTAGACATCTAGAACATCAACTCCCCGTTAAAGTCAGCGAATTCTGAATCGGCATCGGCGGGTAGATCCTTTTGGCCGAAGGCATGCCAAATGCGGGAGGCGGTGGCGCGGGCTTGCTCACCCTTGCCGGTCACGGTGACCACCCAATCCTTGTTTTCGTCCTCGCCGGTGCCGTCGAGGGAGAGGGCAGCGGTGGAGGAGGGGGCGTCGGCAAGCAGGAGCGCTCCGTTGGTGCCGTCGAAGGTAGGGGCATCGGCCGGCAAAGGCGCCATGGCTAGGGCGCGGACCATGCGGCGCAAGGTGGTGGCATCGTCTTTGGCATCCTCGGTAAGGGTGGCTTGTACGCTGACATCGCCGCAGTTCCAGCCGATGCTGGCGAGGGATTCATAGTCGCGCTCGCAGTAAAGATCGGGAACGTCAATTTCCCAGTCCTGGCTGGGCTCGGCCAGGGTGACCTGTTCGACGTCCGCGGAGGAATCCGCCAGCGCCGCCTGCACAATTGTGGGCAGAGCGAGAACCACCGCCACGAACGCAATAACGGCGAGGAAAAGGCGCCGCGGATGCGCTGGAGGAAAGCGATAAAATTCCATAGCCCACACCTTATCTTGCTGCTTTGACCTAGAGTGGCAAGCATGAAAGATCTTTATCAACTAGTCAATGGACCCTGGCTGGAAAGCCACGTCATTCCCGATGATCGCGGCGTGGATGGCACCTTCCACGCGCTGCGCGATGAGGCGGAGGAACTCGTGCACGAGATCGTGGACAAGGACACCGGCCGCCCGGGCAAGCTCTATGCCTCCTTCATGGATACCGAGGGGGTCAACGCGGCCGGCATGGCTCCATTGGACGCGGATCTGGACCGCCTGAGCGCGGCTGACCCCGAGGAACTGGCGCAGCGCCTGGGTGAGCTTGAGCGCACCGGCGTCGGCTCCCCGGTGACCTTCTGGGTATCCAAGGATTCCGGTTCCGAGGACGCCATTGCTTATGTCATCCAATCCGGCTTGGGCCTGCCGGATGAGGCTTATTACCGCGAGGAAGCCCACGCGGAAACGCTGAGCGCTTATGAAAAGCACGTGGCCGAGATGCTGGAATTCCTCGACCCAGCCCGCCTCTTTGGCCTGGGCGCCGAGGTAGCCGCCCACCGTATCGTCGCCTTGGAAAAGGAGCTGGCCGCTGGCCATTGGGACGTGGTCTCCACCCGCGATGCGGTTAAGACCTATAACCCCTGCGAATTTAGCGAGCTGCCCACCATGACCCGCGCTCTGCTCTCCGGCGGCAACCTGCCAGAGCACCGCGTGGTCAATATGATGCCGTCCTACCTCGAGCACTTCGAGAGCCTCTTTACCAGCGCGCGCATGGCCGATTGGCAGCTGTGGGCCACCTGGCATATCCTGCGCTCCCGCGCGGCCATGTTGCCGGAGGAAGTAGGCGCGAAGAACTTCGAGTTCTATGGCACCAAGCTCTCCGGCGCTACCCAGCAGCGCGACCGCTGGAAGCGCGCCGTGGGCTTGGCCGAGTCCCTCGTGGGCGAAGAGATTGGCCAGGTATTTGTGGATAAGCACTTCCCGGCTTCCTCCAAGCGCGAGATGGATGAGCTGGTGGACTACCTCATCGCCGCCTACCGTGAGCGCATCTCCCAGCTGGAGTGGATGACGCCCGCCACCCGCGAGCGCGCGCTGGAGAAGCTGTCCCAGTTCAAGGCCAAGATTGGCTTCCCGGATTCCTGGCGCGATTACTCCGGGCTCGAGGTCTCTGGCAAGGGCGCGGACCTGCTGGCCAATGCCCGCGCCGGCTCCGCCTTCTCCCATGACTTTGAGCTGGCCAAGATTGGCAAGCCGGCCGACCGCGATGAATGGGTGACCACCCCGCAGACGGTCAACGCCTTCTATAACCCGGTGGTCAATGACATCACCTTCCCAGCCGCCATCCTGCGCCCGCCGTTTTATAACCCGGATGCCGATGCCGCAGAAAACTTCGGCGCCATCGGTGCCGTCATCGGCCACGAGATCGGACATGGCTTTGATGACCAGGGCTCGCAGTTTGATGGCCAGGGCAACCTGAACTCCTGGTGGTCCGAGGAGGACCGCGCGGCCTTTGACAAGCTCACCGCCAAGCTAGTGGAGCAGTTCAATGGCCAGGTACCAACGGTGCTCAAGGAGGCCGGCATCGACTCCACCGGTGTCAACGGCAGCTTTACCCTGGGCGAGAATATCGGTGACCTCGGCGGCCTGGGCATCGCCGTGGTGGCTTTCAAGAACTACTGCGCCGATAAGGGTATTGACCTGCAGGGCAAGGAGGAGAAATTCGAGGTAGACGGCGCTGAGCCAGAGTTGGCCGAGCACACCTACACCGGCCTGCAGCGCTTCTTCCTGGCCTGGGCCCGCGTGTGGCGCACCGCCATCCGCCCAGAGATGGCCACCCAGTACCTGGCCATTGACCCGCACTCGCCGGCAGAGTTCCGCTGCAACCTCATCGCTGCCAATATCGCGGAGTTCTACGAGGCCTTTGACGTAGCGGAGAATTCCGCCATGTACATTGCGCCAGAGGACCGCGTTACCATCTGGTAGCCCCTTTAGCCGGTAGGCGGTGCGCGTAGGCTCGGTGGCATGACTAACGCAGATGCTAACCAGGACCCGCACCGCCCGCTGGAGCCCGGCCAGGAATGGCACATCGGCGGCCAAGACCGCCAGATGGAGGAAAAGGAACAGCTCGAGCAGCTCGTTGCCTATATCGACGCCCACTATGACACCCCGGATTTCCGCCCGCCGTGGGCTGGGGGCGGCTCCCCTGAGGCGGACCAATATTGCGCGCTCTTGCCGGATCGCATTACCCATGCGGCAATGATGGTGCTCGGTACTGCGGTGGATCATGCGCTGCCAGGTACTGCGTACACGGAAGGAATTAGCGTAGAAGAGTCCGAGGTGGGCGCCATTTTCCGGCCCAGCACGCCCACCGGCCGGTGGGCGGTGTCGCTGCATTCGGGCGGCTGGTGGCGCGGCGATGGCCAAGCGCTGGAGATGCAGTGGCGCCCCGAGGTAGCCGCCGCCGCGCAGCTATCCGGCACCACCATTATTGACGTGGATTATCCGCTCGCCCCCGAGCACACCGTGGCAGAGATGGTCACTGCCGTGCAGCAGGCCATTGACTATGCCCGCGCGCAGGGTGCTTCCAGCGTTACTACCTGGGGTTATTCCTCTGGTGGGGCGCTGGCGGCGCTGGCGCCTGCCGACGCCCTCCTGCTCACCTTCCCCGACTTCGGCTCCCTGGCAAACCTGCCGGAGGACCTGCGCGCTGGATACGACATCCCAGCGGATCTATCTGAGCTAGGTCCGCACACTTTCGTGCAGACCGCCACCGAGGATGAGATTGCCGCGCGCGTTTCCGTGCCCGGTGCCGCGGCGCGCGATTATGTTTCCACCCACCGCGTGTCCACCCCGGCGGTGGCGCGGCAGCGCGTGCGGGATGCGGCCGCATTCCTGGCAGGCGAGCTAGAAAAATAGCCCCCCGCCGTGCTGGCGGGGAGCGGGCAGTGGAGAGCTGTAGCTGAGGAGGCTACTCCTCGCCCTCGGGGCGGATCTTCATCTCGGAGTCTTTCCACAGTCCGGAACGGGTAATATCCTCATAATCGATCTCGGCGGGGACTGGGGCATTGCCCTGTGAATCGGTACGCAGCTCGTACTTTTCAATGGCACCCCAATCGCGGGCCCAGTCATTATTGAGGTAGCTTGGGATCTCATAGGAGTAGTTGACCGCCTCCGCGGTGGACATGGCGCCACCGCCGGAGAAGGACTGGAAATCCGTCAGCGAGGTCTGTGCCGAGGAATCCGGCAAGATGCGGTACTCCGGGATTTCCGTGACGCCGGCGAAGTGGTCAAAGGTGCGCTGGCACGGGAATTGTAGGGCTACGGCCCAATCCAATAGCGCCGGGGTGTCCTTGGAGAACTGGTTATTGATGGTATCCAGCTCTGGGACGCGCGGCGGAGTAAAGGCCAGCCAGTCATCCTCATCGGTGGAGTCATCCGTTGCTACCAGGCGCACCACGTTGGCATCCTTTGGCAACTTATCCAGCGGCAGGCGAAGGTTGCGCCACTTTGGCGTGGCACCAACGGCGGCGAGTTCTTCCTCGCCAGTATTGATGACCTTTCCGGAGTCATCGATGGTGCCGTACTCGAGGCTAAGCTCCATGCCTTCTTGCTCCACCCCGTTGACGTCGTGGTGGTAGATATTGCCGGCTGCAGAAACGGCCAGCACGGGAGCATTGTCCTTGGCCTCTGGCAGGTTGTACCACTTGGTGGTTACCTCAGAGGTGGAGTCTTGGTCTTCGTTATAGGAACCGAGCACCGGCACCTTGGTGTAATCCAGGTTGAACGGCAGGTGCATGGTGGATCCATTGACGCCCTGGGTGCCGCGCACGCCGCCCTCAGAGGTATTGGTGGTTTCCTTGGACTTCTTGTCCTTCTTTTCCTTCTTATCCTTCGACTCCTGGGAGTCGGAAGACTCGCTCGCGCCGCCGGATTCAGCATCCGCGCCCGAGGTAGCGGTCTCCGCGCTATCGGAGGAGGAATCGCTGGAGCCATCCGCGATGGCACCCACGGAGGCGGAATTCTGGTTTTCCGGCTCGATGGATTCGGGGATGAAGTTTGGATCGAAGCCCTTGTGGGTCTCGACCTGGTCCACCAGAGAATCGCCCAAGTCGCCTTCGACCGGGGTCAGGAAGGAGTCATTGGTATTGGTCTCCACCATGGTCTGATCCGCCAGCGCGCAGGTATTGCCGCGCAGGGAAGCCAAGTTGCCCTTGCCCACGGAGTAGGAATCCGCCTGGGAGACGGTGGCCTTGGCAAAGGAAGCACAAGAAAGGGCAACCACGATGGCGCAGGCAAGGGCGATAGGCGCGGACATGATTCCGGCCGAACGCGAGACCTTGGCGGCGGCATTCTTCTCAAATTCCGCCAGGGTTCCGGCTTCTTCCGCCTGGGACTTGCGGTAGCTATGGCGCAGGGACTGCACCACGCCGATGGCGAAGATAATGAGGGCGATGGCGAGGAGCACCTTATTGGCCTCGATGGCCTTGAATTGCACCGTGCGATCCCACCACGGAATGCCAAAGGAGGATACGTACCACCAAGCGTTCCAGCCGGCGAAGGATATAGCCAGCAAGAAGACCACCGCGGCGATGGCGAAGGTGCGAGCGCGCGGCGAGCGCAGCGCGAACTGGGAGAGCACCACGGCACCGAGGGCGGCGATGACACCGGCCACGCCGGCGTAGATGCCAAAGTGGTGGGTCCACTTGGTGGGGGTGAACATGAGGAAGAACATGGACAGCGCCACGATGATGAGCAGGCGCTGGGTCGGGCCGACGGCAGCACCAACGACGCGACGGTCCTTGATAAAGGCCGCCACGATAAGAACCAGGCAAAAGAGCATGGTGAAGACCGCGAAGCGGCGGGTGAGCGAGCCGTCCACCGATTCCTGGAAGAGGGTGGAGTAGCGCGCGTACTCGGCGTACCACGGTAGGGAGGGGCCGACCTCGGAGCGCACGCGGGTGGACTCCAGCACGGTAGACAGCGTCTGGTCACCAAAGGCGGCGACCATGATGGCGGTGCCAGCGCTCAGGAACGGCGCAATGAGCGAAAGCCAGCCGAGGGCGCCACCGCCCATGGACGGCACGCGCTCAGCCATGGCACGGAAGAGGTGCGGCAGGCTAACCAGGAAGACGCCCACGGCAAAAAGGCCGGTCGGCCCAGCGGCCAATGTGATGGTTGCGGCAATGGTGCCCACGGCCGCCGGAAGCAGGCGGCGGGTGGCAATGGCGCGCTCGAAGGAAGCCCAGGTAAACATCACGCCGAGCGCCACGATGGGCTCTGGGCGGGTGCCGTTGTTATACGGCAGCCAGAAGGCCAGGAACATCAGTGCTGCGGTCCAGTGGGCGACCCGACGGCCGTCGACAAGCTGGCCAAAGCGCGGCAGCATCTCGCGGGAAAGGATAAACCAGATGATGAGCCCGGAAATCAGGCCCGGCAGGCGCACGAAGACCGAGGCGGTAGAAATCTGGGAGAGTACGGCAACTAGGTCGTAATAGGGGGAGCCAAAGGGCGCCTCCGGCACGCCGTACCAGCGGTAGTAGTTGGCCATGTAGGTCGCGTGATCGAAGACGCGGCTCATGGAGAAGATGAAGCCATCATCCGAGGTATTGGCGCCGAGGATGTACCAGAATCCCAAAATTGCGGCCACCACGCCATCGAGCGGGCGCACCTTCTTCCACGTCTCAGGCATGAAACCGAAGCGGCGTCCATCGAGGCGGTCGATGCGCCATAGGCAGAACAGGGACACGGCCACCATGGCGATGCCCAACCACATGGCAATGGTCTTGAGCAACGTCGGGGACGAGGTAAAGCGGGAGTTGATATCGACGTGGACATTGAGGCCGTCGTCAAGCAGGGCTTGCACGTCAGCCTTATCGTCGATTTCGGTATAAACGCCGGTGACCTGCGGGCGCAGATCCTCCTCGGTGGTCTTTTCATGCTCGCCCACGCTCACGGAGGTGCCATCGCCCGTAGCGGAAATTTCAATCCTGGCGTCCTTGGGGAGCTTGGCTACCTCTTGGGCGTTGAGGGTAAGCAGCACCTCATCCAAGGACACAACGGACAGGCCCTCGTCATTCGCGCGGACGAAAAGGCCGCGGTTGGAGGCCTTCTTGGATTCCGGCGGGACGGTGCCGTAAACCATGGACTGGCCCTCGCGCAGTTCATCGACTGCGGAGATGGGGATGGTGGCCTTCAGGTCCTCTGGGGCGACGGAAATGAGGGGCGCGTTGATGGACTGCACGGAATCATGCTGCGGCCAATCATAAGAGGATTGGGTTTGGGTCACCGGCAGTAGCGGGGTCGCTACAAAACACAGGAAACCAATCAGCCCGGCAATGATTGCGGTCCACCGCAGGCCCGCGGGGGCGGCGGTGAAGCGGGAGCCGGCAGCGGCAGGTCGCGCTTGGGTGGTATTCGTAGTGAGGCTATCTGACACGGCGATTAGTTTACGTCAGATAATCCCTTCGGCCCGCGGGCACACCCTGCCGCGGGCGGGAAGTGTGGGTGAACTTACTTGGTGCGAACGGCTGTTACAAAGGGGCCGGTTTGCTGTAGCTTCCAGCCCTTATCAAAAACATCGGCGTTGAAGAAGACCGCGCGGTAGCGAATATTCGGCTGGTTGGGATAGATATCTTCTGCCAGGTGGAACTTGAAACCATCGTCCTTATTTTCCAGATCGCCGCGGAACATCATGACATCCGGGCCTCGCCAGGGAGCAGAATCCAAGGCCTTGCGGAACTCCTCCGGCTGCATATCCCAGGAATCATTGGCCCACGTTTCAATCTGCTCGTTGCGGGTGCTGAACTCGCCCAAGGGATTGGCGTAGTGGCTGGTAAAGGCGTTAAAGCCCCAGTAGGGGTAATAAGACATGAAGGTCTTTTCATCCGTGAGCACCACCGTCTCATCCGGTGTATAGCCCTGGTCCTGAATGAAGTTGTGAATATCCAGGTAGTAGTGGGCGGAATCGCTGGTGAAGCGGTCCGCGCGTTCGCCATAGCCATCGGTATCGCTATAGGCGTGATCGATGGCGTTCTCGTTGGCCTCTGGAATCTGTTGCGCATAGAAAACGCCGGCCAAGGCCAAGACGATGCCAAAGACCGCGGTGATCTGCTTATTGGTGGTGCGGGAAAAACGCGCCGGGTAGAGGCGGTGCACGCCGAGTAGACGAATCTCTGCCAGGGCCAGGATGCCGGCGGTGGCAAAGAGGAGCACCACGATGACCTCGAGGCGGAAGCTGAGCAGCGTGGTGCCGGCCAGGGTTGCCACCATAGACGCCACGGTCCACAGGTAGGTGCCAAGGAGGGAGATGCCCAGCGCGCGTACCTCCACGTCATTGAGGCGGATGACGATGTAAATGAGCCCCATGAGGCAGAGGAAACCCACAATGCTCAAGGACAAGAAAGGCACTGGAATTTGCGTGCCTTCCTCCGGCAGGTAGTGCTGCGCGGTGGTTTGCAGCGGCACCGGTGAGTGCATGACTGACCATACGTAGGGTCCCCAGGCGATGAGCGCGATGGCAATGGAGCCTACCGCCATGATCACCAGGCGCAGGATGGGGCGCCACGTATGCTCATAGAGCGCGGTAAACAGTGCGATGAGGCTGACTACGGTAAGTGCGGCCGCAGCGGTGAAAAGGGTATAGAACGTAGCGGAAATGCCCAGGTAGAGCGTCACTCCCAGGGTGGCCAGCCAGGAGCCGCGGAAGGCCCGGGCGCTAAGTACCGCAACGGCGGGCAGGCCCATGGCAATGACCGCGGAATAGGGCTCCTCGGCCGCGATGGTGAGCGTAATCGCGGTGGTCACCAGGGCGATGGCGGTGGCGACCGGCAGGGAACTGGTCAGGCGCTGCCATATGGGCACCAAAATACAGCCGGCCACGGCAATGGAGATGAGCGCCCAGGGCTGGTAGACCTCCCAGCCCGGAATTCCCATGAGCGCACCCAAGCGGCCGCCCAACCAGAACCAGCCAATCGGATAGAAGGACGGCATGTCCTGGTAGTTCATGTCCGCATAGCCCATCTCATCCACCGAACGGGTGAGGAACTGGGTGCGGAAGGCCTGGTCCACCTGCACGCCATCGAGCCACAAGCGGGAGGCGGACAGCGGCAGGCCCACGGCGGCCAGGGTCAACAGGGCCGGGGAGAGGTAGGTGACCGCGTAGGTCAGCCAGGCCCGCCAGCGCGGCCGGGCAAAGGAATCCTTGTAGTGGTCATAGAGCCACCACACGCACAGCCCGCCGGCCAGGGCCAGCGTGAGCACCACCCCCACCGTGGTCAACGCACGGGTGACCATGGAGGTATTAAAGGACGGCAGCGAGACCGTCTTGAAGGCAAACCAGCCCAGCAGCGTTACCACGCCACCGGCCAGGGCGGCCAGCACAATACCCAGCAAGGTCGCGCGAGGGGTCAGCGCATCAGCGCGGTAGGCCTCGGTGCGGTTATCCTCGCTTACGGGCGTTGACTGGGCGGGTACAGCGGTGCTTGTCATGCCCATTAGTTTCGCATACCCAAGCCCCACAGCCCAGATTTGGCGCGGGCAGGACAGCACTTGCTTGGCGGCATCCCCCTGATACACCACCGCCCCCGTCACCTCCCTCGCCGCCGGCGTGCGGCGAGGGAGGTGACGGGGGCGGGGCGGCTACGCCTACGCGGAAAGCCGCGGCGTTTAGAACGGCAGCTTGCGGAAGATGGCCTGCGGGATGAACTTGAATGCCAAAGACACGTACTCAAAAAGTGGGTGTACGAAGATGGACTGCTTGCCCTCGAGCACGGCCTTGACGGTGGCCTCGGCAACGTCGGAAACGTTGACGGTCAGTGGGGCGTCGCCAGCCTCGGCGGACATCTTGGTGCGCACCTGGCCTGGGCGTACAACCAGCACGTTGGCTCCGGTGCCGCGCAGGGCCTCGCCCAAGTTGATGTAGAAGCCGTCCACGCCGGCCTTGGAGGCGCCGTAGACAAAGTTGGAACGGCGCACGCGCATGCCTGCCACGGAGGACATAGCGATGATGGTGCCGTGGCCCTGGTGCTTGAACTTCTCGCCCAAGAGCACGCCTACGGACACCGGTGCGGTGTAGTTGGTCTGTGCGGAGGCGACAGCCTTGTCGTGGTTTTGCCACAGTTCTTCCTGGTCACCCAGGGTGCCGAAGGCAACGATGGCTACGTCGACGTCGCCGCTTTCCCAGGCCTTATTAATAACGTCTGGGTGGGAGTCGAAGTCGGTGGCGTCGAAGTCCAAGACCTCTACGTCAGCGCCGCGGGATTCCAGGTCAGCCTTGGCCTGGGCGATGCGCGGGGACTCCGGGCGGGCGGCCAGGGTGACCTTGGCCGGGCCGCGCTGCAGGAACTCGGAGACGACGCCGAGGCCGATCTCAGAGGTGCCGCCCAGAAGCAGGATGTGTTGTGCTTGGCCTACTGCATTAAGCATGGTCAGTAAATCTCCTTAAAGGTGTTATTTCCAGTGATTAGTGCAGCTCGAGGCGGCGGGACATATCGGAGGCAAAGACGCCGGTCGGGTCGATCTCGTTGCGGGTCTTCAGCCAGCCTTCCATGCCCGGGTACATCTTGTGGAAGTTTTCGGCGGAGGTGCGGGATTCCTTGGCCAGGTAGAGGCGGCCGCCGAATTCCATCACGCGGCGGTCCAGGTCATCCAGGAACTTGCCCAGGCCCGGACGGATGGGGAAGTCCACGCAGACGTTCCAGCCCGGCATCGGGTAGGACAGCGGCGCGCGGTTGCCTTCACCGAAGAGCTTGAACACGTTGAGGGCGGAGTAGTGGCCGGAGCGCTGCATATCGCGGATGATCTCCTTGAACGGCTCCACGGCCTCGGTCGGTACCACGAACTGGTACTGCAGGAAGCCCTTGGAACCGTAGCCGCGGTTCCACTCGCCAATGAGATCCAGCGGCTGGTAGAACTGCGTCAGGTTCTTGACCTGGTTCTTCGCCGGTGCACCCATGGTGTAGTACGCCAAGCCCACGGCGGAGAGGGAGAGCTTATTCATGGTCCAGGACGGGAAGATGTCCGGCACCGTCATCAGCTGCGGCGCATTGAACTTCAGTGGGTCCTTGGCCAGCTTCGGGGCTAGCTCTTCCAGCTGCGCCAGGGTGGCCAGCGAACCGCGGGAAATGGTGGAGCGGCCCAGCTTTGGTTCTGGTGAGATGACATCGAACCAGGCGGAAGAATAGGTGTAGTTGTGCTCGGAGCCATCGGAGTGGAAGGCGATGGTTTCATCCAAGTTATCGGTGCGGTCCGTATCCGCGATGAAGTAGGCGGTTTCCGTCTTGGTCATGCGGATGGTGGCGCGCAGAATGATGCCGGTCAGGCCCATGCCGCCAACGGTGGCCCAGAAGAGGTCGCCGCTCGGGTCATCCTCGGAGCCTTCCGGGGTCAGGTGCAGCACGCGGCCATCGGCCACGAGCAGCTCCATGGAGACCACGTGGTCACCAAAGGAGCCGGCGGAGTGGTGGTTCTTACCGTGAATATCTGGGCCGATTGCGCCACCGATGGTGACCTGGCGGGTACCCGGCAGAACCGGAACCCACAGGCCATAAGGCAGGGCAGCCTTCATCAGCTGGTCTAGGGTGACACCACCATCGACGTCCACCAGAGCGGACTCTGGGTCGATGGAGTGGATCTTATTGAGCTTTTGCATGTCGATGACCAAGCCGCCGCCGTTTTGGGCGGGGTCACCGTAGGAGCGGCCCATACCGCGGGCGATGACGCCGCGGCGCAGGTGGGCGGGCTTATCCGAGTTATCTTCTGCAACCTGAGCCACGGCCTTTTTGATCACGTCCACGTCTTCGGTGGAGAGCACGTGGGCGGTCGTCGGGGCGGTGCGGCCCCAGCCGTGCAGGGACTTTTCAGTGGTATGTAATTCCATCTCTTACTCTTTGCTCGACGGATGTATGTCGGATCTCTAGCCTACCTAGCTCACACAAGGGTAGGCGGAGTGACGCGAGTGATATTCAGAACAAAACGGACGCTTGTACTGCCCGAATGTGCCCGTTTACAGATCCATGAGCGCGCGGATCTCCTCCGGCAGTTCCTCTTGGGATTCAATAATCGGGCCGTCATACTCCCGCAAAAGTTCATAGACGCGAGCCCGTGAGGAGGAGTCCAGCATGGGCAATTCCTCTGCCATCAGGCGAGTCATGAAAGGGCTCAACGGCACATCGGTATGCTCCGTGGCCTCGAAGTGGCCGTTGCGCTTATCGTCCTCTGCACGCACATCCTGAGCCGCCTGCTGCGCCGGCGTCATATGCTTTGTCTTTTCCGAGTACATGCGCATTAGCTTACCGCCGCTTAAAGTAGTCGCTATGACCAACAACCGTGAGACGCACGATCAGCGCCAAGACAACTACGCCCTCGATGACACTCTGGCTGGTCGCATTACCCAGGCCGCCGCCGTGGGCATTGCGACCTCCTATCCGGATTGGATTAAATCCAAAGGCGGTTTGATTACTGCCTATACCTTGTCTTTCTTTGGTTTTGGCGCCCTGGTGGCCTATACCAACGCGCACGCTGAGCAGGACGGCGATGAGCCGCGCTCGCCGCAGGATAGTGACGATCAAGGCCTCAAGCCCTGGGCTATTTTTGCCGCAGTGGTGCTGCTGCTCATCCTGGGCGGGTGGATGAACGTTGCCCTTTCCCGCCGGATGGTGAAGTTCCTGCGCAAGCGCGGTGCCAAGCGGCCGTGGACCCTCTTGGGCGCCATTGGGGCGGCACTGACGTTCCTCATTAGTGAGCTGGAAGCGCGCGATATTGCAAAACTAGCTTCCTAAAACTTGCGTATGGTGGGGCTCATGAATGCAGGGGTCACCGATATCGCACAGGCGCGGGCCAAACGCGCCGATGGCGTGGTATCCCTCAAACGCGAGCCCCTCACCATCATCTGCCAAGCCGCGAATATTCGCGCCGATGGCGAGGTGCACCGCCAGATTGGTTTTAGCGATGCTCTGACCTTTACCGAGCTACACCGCGTTCTGCGTATCTGCTTTGGCCTGCCGGAGGAGGAATCTCCCTGGCACTTTTATGAACACACCGAAGCCCGTGGCCCGCGCATCGATCCGGAGCGCCAGGTCTCCGAATTCCTGTGGCGCGAAGGGGATCAAGTCGACTTCGCCTGGGGACTGTGGGACTTCGAGCTGGTAGTAGCCGAGATCTATCCCCGCGATAATGGCACCCCAGAGGCGCTGTGCGTGGGCGGCTCCGGATCACTCTTTCAGCCCTTTGAGCTGACCAGCGTGAACCGTGAATTGACCGGACAGGAAGTTACCGATGAGGTCTTTTCCGCGGTATCGTCCCCCGTGCGCGATTTAATTGAGCGCACCAAACTCTATGACTTCGTCCCGCTGCTGCAAGCGATGGACCTAGGCAGGGAAACCGACCTATCACCGCATGCTTCCCGCGTGCTCGCCAGCTTGCCGCGCGAGGTGACCCATGAAGGCAAAGACGCCTTTTGGTCCATGGCGCTTGCCCTTTCCTGCATGGGCGGCGCGGAGCTGACCGATTCCGTCGTGGAGACCACCATGGATGCGCTCGGCTGGGTCAATGACGATGGCACGGCACTCTCCGGGGCCGACGTGCGGCAGCTTTGCGCGGCGTCGTTACAGCAATTGGCCGAGATCGGCGCTTATGGCACCGAATCCGCCGCGCCGGTGGATCGGTTGGACATGTACCGAGCGCTCTTGCGCGGGTAGGCTACTCACTCGTGACTAATTCCGCTGACGACGCCGTAGAAGTAAAGCCCTCATCCACCTCGCTGCACACCCAGCTGGTGCGTTTTATTTCCGTGGGCGTATTTACCGCCGCCATTGACTATGGTCTCACGCTTTTATTGACCTATCTGGGGCTGCACCGTTCCGCCGCCAAGGCCATCGGTTGGGTTTTTGGCACCATCGCCGCCTACCTGGCCAATGCGCGGTGGACCTTTGGGGCCAAGGTGTCTGGCCGCACAGCCGCGACCGTGGGCATTTTGTACGCCTCTACCTTTGCGGTCCAAAACTTCCTGTACTGGGTGCTCAATGAGCCGCTTATGGCTCTCGGCTTTGAGGGCGCGGTAAAAGACACCATCGCCTTCGTCATCGCCCAAGGCGTGGCCACGGTGACCAACTTTGCCATTCAAAGGGCCTTTATCTTTAAGGAAAAATAGATGGCAGCAGCCTCCTCACGGACGTGGTGCGGCGCGGCTCAGCGGGCTTCGCGCTCGACCAGCCTGCGCGCGCAAAGCGCCAAGTTCGCTGTGACGGGGGCGCTTGCCGCGCTTATCGACGTCTCCTTAACCTGGCTCCTGCAGATCGGCTTTGGTCTGCTTAGCGCCGACCCCGCCCGCGCGGTGGGCTTTATTATCGGTACCTGGGCAGCCTATCTACTCAATCGCCGCTGGACCTTCCAGGCCGAAGCCACCGCGGTGCGCTTCGCCGGTGTCCTTGCCACCTACGGCGTGACCTTCGTGGTCAATATGGTGGCCTATAAGTTCCTTTTTGAGCTTTTCGCCGTCCACTGGGAGTGGAACTCGACCCTTTCCCTCGTGGTGGCCTTTGCTATCTCGCAGGGCACCGCGACCGTGGTGAACTTTGCGGCGCAACGCTGGATTATTTTTAGGAAGGCGGGGGTCAGGGTCGTCGCCAAGCAGGATCCGTCCTAGCCCTGGTTAGGGCGGCGGAAATCTTCTTGGCGCCCGCGGTTGTGGAGTTTTAGCCATTCGATAAAGCCGGCTGGGTCGTGGCGCTGGACCAAGAAGAACCAGCCAAAGCGGGCAAATTCCTGCGGCAGTAGCTTGCGCATACCACGCTGCCACAGCAGGTAACCGCGATTGCGGTAGGTGAAAAAGCGCTTGAACTCACCTTCTGGGTACTGGGTATGCATCTTGCCGCCCAGGATGGGTTTGAACTCATCCGATCCGTCCGGATGTAGGTAGCTGGTGGTCAGCGCCGTGCCGAAGGAGAGTCCGGAGTTGGCCAGCCGGCGGTGATATTCCACCTCATCGCCGCGGATAAATAGCCGGTAGTCCGGCACGCCAATGATCTCCATGGCCGCGGCGGAAATCAGCGCACCGTTAAAAAGCGAGGCGATGCCGGGCAGGAAATCGCCTTCCAGTTCGTCCATTCGGCGGCGCCATACCAGCCCCTGGCGCAGGGGGAAGGCGAGGCGGCCGGGATCGTCAATATTGCATACCGCCGGGGATACCTCATGCAGGCGGTTGACTTCGGCCACTCGATACAGCTCCGCTAGTACCGCGTGATCGGCGGGGCGGCCATCATCATCAGCGCACCACACGGCATCGACGCCCAAGGAAAGGGCGGTGAGAAAGCCCAGTGCAAAGCCGCCAGCGCCGCCCAGGTTGGTTTCCGAAGGTACGTAGACGCCCCGGTCACCCGCCATGGATTCGACGAGTTCGCGCACCGCATCTTCCGCGCCATTATCCACCACGACTACCCACTGCACAGGGTGGGTTTGGTGGACTACCTGTTCAAGCGAGGCTCGCAATAGTTCGGCGCGCTGATGGGTAACAATGACGGCGGCGGTGGAACCGGTGGAAGTCAGGGTGGCAGTCATGGGCTCCATCTTGCCACCGGGCTGGCGCGGGTTAGCGCAGAAACACTCCGCGCAGCGGAAGCGAGATGCGAAAAAGAGCGCTGCTAATTGTCGCTCGTATCCTCATTTTCAAAACGCTCGCGCAGGTCGCGTACATACTCGCCCACCTCAGGGCCTTCGTATTCACCGACGACCTCGGAAACCTCACCCACCGAGCGGATCTCGCCATGGTCGATCCACAGCGCGGTATTACACAGCTGCGCCAAAAAGTCATTGGAGTGGGAGGCAAAGACCAGGATACCGGAGCGCTTCACCAGCTCTTGCAGGCGCACACGGGCCTTGGCCATGAAAGCGGCGTCCACGGCGCCGATGCCCTCATCCAACAGCAGGATTTCCGGCTCAATGGATGTCACCACGCCGAGCGCCAAGCGCACGCGCATACCGGTGGAATAGGTGCGCAGCGGCATGGAGAGATAATCGCCGAGTTCAGAAAACTCCGCAATCTCATCCATCTTTTTCTTCATCTGCTTGATGGACTGGCCCAAAAAGAGGCCACGGATAATGATGTTATCGTAGCCAGAGACCTCTGGGTCCATGCCCACGCCCAAATCAAAGACGGGGGCCACGCGGCCGCGCACATCGGCAGAACCACGGGTGGGCTCGTAAATGCCAGACAAAAGGCGCAGCAGGGTGGACTTGCCGGCGCCGTTATGGCCCACCAAACCCACGCGGTCGCCCTCGCGCAGGTGCAGGTTAATATCCTTTAGCGCCTCCACCACGACGGTGTTCTGCGCATTTTTGCCAATGGCGCCGCCGGCGGAAGAAAGCATGGCCTTCTTTAGCGAGCGGGATTTGGCATCAAAGATAGGAAAGTCCACGCACGCGTTATACGTATCAATCGAGACCATCAGTCTGTATCCTTTCGAGGAATCTCAGGAAGTGCAGGGCGTGGGCTTAAACCCAGTAGCTGACGCGGAAGCGCCACTTGCGCATGACCAAGCCGGCGATGAGCAGGCCGAGTACGGTGCAGCCGATGACGATCCACCAGTGGTAGGCGGCCACCGGCTCACCGATCATGGGCGCACGGACGATTTCCAGGTAGTGGTAGAGCGGGTTGATTTCCGCGATGCGGGCGCGGCCGGCCACCGCACCGCCCTGGTCCTTCAAGGTATTAGTCATCCACACAATCGGGGTGACGTAGAACAGCAGCTGGGTCAGTGCTTCTAGCAGCGGAGCGACGTCACGGAAGCGGGTAGCGATGATGCCAAAGAACATCGTGACCCACACGCCGTTGACCAACAACAAGGCCAAGCCAGGGAGGAAGAGGAAGAACTCCCATCCCAAGTTGCGCGGGAAGATAAGGATAAGCAGCAACCAGATGATGAGGTTATGGCTCAAAAACAGCGTCTGGCGCCACACCAAGCGGTAAACGTGCACCGACAGCGGGGCGGGGAGCTGTTTAATCAAGCCCTCGTTGTCAATGAAGACGGTGGAGCCTTCCTTGATGCAACCCGAGATGAAGGTCCACATAATAAGGCCCACGGTGACGTGGGGGAGGAACTCCGCGACGGGAATCTGGAAGAGCATGGAATACAACAGGCCCAAGGCAAGGGCCATCACGCCGGTGGCGATGGTGATCCAAAACGGGCCCAGGACAGAGCGGCGGTAGCGCTGCTTAATATCTTGAATGCCCAGTTTGAACCACAGCTCGCGCTGCTGTGCACCCTGTGCCAGGTCCGCGAAGGCGGCCTTGAGGGTCTCGGACTGGGACGCTGGGGTGGCCTCGCCGTCTGGCTGGGAGGTCATGCGGGCGATATCAGCGCGCAGTTGATTGTTATCTTGCACGCTCAACACCCTAGCGCGCGGGCTGGGCAAACGGGAACTACACGCCGCCGGCCTGCGAAAACAGCGATATCCAGCGAAAATTCAGATTTGGGAAACTTGGGCCAAACGCGTATACAGTAGGGAACCGACCGCCACTGTGTGGCGATGCCTAGTGCGATACAGAAGGGGACCGTAATGCCAGCAGGAGCTTCGGCACACTACGACGTATTCAGTGTGCGCGGTTTATACACCGGGCTATCTGATGGTTGGACCTACCTCAACGCGCACGCGGTGCCCCAAATTTCTGAGCGCGTTGCCTCCGGCGTGGCGCGCTCCTTCCGGATGTCCACTGCGGTGGCCACCCAGGAGGGTCCAGGCGGCGCCCACTCTGCCACGCCCGCGCCGGGCCGTTTGGAAGGCGAGGGTAATTACACCGCCGCACGCATGGCTGTAGCGGATCTGACCGGGTCCAAGGCAGACCGCGTGGTGCTTGGCCCGTCCTTGCCCGTGTTGTACCAGTCCTTGGCGCACGCGGCCCGTCCGCTGTTGGGCAGCAATTCCTCGGTGGTGCTCTCCAAGCTGGATCCGCCGTCTTTGTACTCGGCATTCTCTGAGGTCAAGGCAGAGACCCGCTGGGCCCAGCCAGACCTGGGCACGGGTGAGCTGCCAGGTTTCCAATTTGCCGAGCTTGTCGACGGCTCCACGCGCCTCGTCGCTTTTTCCGCCGCGCACGAGCTTTTGGGCACGGTCTCCCCGGCCGCCGAGATCATTGACACCGTCCATGAGCGCTCCCGTGCCTGGACGCTTCTCGACGTCTCTGCGATCGCCCCCTACCGCCCCATCAACTTCGATGATCTCGGCGCCGATATCTTAGGCCTCGACCTGGGATTGCTGGGCGGACCGCAGCTAGCGGCGCTTGTCTTCCGCGATACCCGCATGTTCCGCCGTCTCGACGCCCTCGATCCGGTGCATACCGGCAAGGGTTCTCGCAAGCTGGAAACACCCATTTCCTCTGGCTTGGCCGGCGGTGTCGGACCGCTCGTGGACCATCTTGCCGCCCTCGCCGGTGGGGAGAGCGGCTCGCGCCGCAAGCGCCTGCGCACCTCCATGGATGCGCTCAGCGTCTACTTGGAGGAGCTGCGCGCTGACCTCTATTCCTTCTTGAGCACCCTGCCCGCCGTGCATATTCTTGGCGTGACCGGGGAAGCGGCCGCCGGCGCATCCGACGATCGCCTGCCGCGCCTCACCTTCGCAGTAAAGGGTGTTCCGGCCGAGACGGTTTATAAGCGCCTCTTTGATAACGGCCTTGTTACCACGCTTGCCCCGCAGACTCCGTTGCTCACGGAGATGGGCGTGGAAGAAATTGGCGGTGCCGTTACCGTTGCGCTCGGCCCCTTCAACACCTATCACGACGTCGAGCATCTCATCCGCGTTGTAGCCTCACTGGCTTAAACGGTAAGCACCAAGGTGCCGGTGACCTCGCCGCTGTCTAGGGCAGTGTGGGCTTGGGCGGCGTCGGCAAGCGGGTAAGTGGCGTGCAGTGCGTGTTTTACGCGGCCGTCCTCCAACATGGGCCACACGTTTTCTACCGTGCCCGCCACAATCTGTGCCTTATCCTCCAGATCGCGGGCGCGCAGCGTAGTGCCCTGGATGGTCAGGCGCTTGGGCAGCATGGCGCCCAAGTTGATTTCCGCCTTGGTGCCGCCCTGCATGCCAATGATGATGAGCTTGCCGTCCTTAGCTAGGCACTTCATATTCTTTTCCAGATATTTCGCGCCGATGATGTCCAGAATGACATCGCAGCTTCCCTTCAACTCTTCTAGGAAGTCGTGCTCCTTATAGTTGATGAGAATATCGGCGCCCAGCTCGCGGCAACGCTCCAACTTCTCCTGTGACCCGGCCGTCACCGCTACCTCTGCGCCGAGCGCCTTGGCTACCTGAATGGCAAAAGTACCAATGCCGCCGCCTCCGCCATGGATGAGGACGCGTTGGCCCTCGTGAAGGCCTGCCTCGATGCCCAGGTTGGACCACACGGTGCACCCGACCTCAACCAGCGCTGCAGTTTCTTCAATGCTCAACCCTTTGGGCACGGGAAGCAGCTGGCCCTGCGGTACCGCGACGTATTCGGCGTAGCCACCACCGGCAAGCAGGCAGCCCACCTCGGTGCCTACCTTCCAGTTCGTATCCCCGGCATCGGCGATAGTGCCTGCTGCTTCTAGGCCCAAGATTTCCGATGCCCCCGGTGGTGGCGGATAGGCACCCATCGTCTGCAGGATATCGCCGCGGTTCACGCCAGCTGCCTGCACCTTGACGAGCACTTCGCCTGATTGCAGTTGCGGAACGTCGACCTCTTGAAGTTCCAAAGACCGACGTTCCTGGGAATTGGTCTGCACAATTGCCTTCATTTTTGTTGTAGTCATAGGGCCCAATCTAACGAAACTAGTGTGGTCTATGCCACGAAGGCTCCAGTATCGTCTTATTAGTTCCAGCGTTGAAGGTGGCGGTTTGGGAAACCGGCCTAACTTTTTAGTACACTGACCAAGTTGCTTCGTGGGCGAGAAGTTCGCTTTCCATATGCAACGTGGAGACGTGGCAGAGCGGCCGAATGCACCGGTCTTGAAAACCGGCGAGGTAATACCTCCGCGGGTTCAAATCCCGCCGTCTCCGCAAGGTCATGAGTCGCGACATGTTTGACAGATGAGTCACGACATCGTTGACAAACCGGCATCTCAGTCGCTTTTTGTTCTGGGGTGCCGGATTCTTCTATCGAGCGAGCAGTGCAAGGGGTCACCGTTCCAAGCAGCAGTACCAAGGCGCCGTAAAGAACACTTGAGTCTTGCGGTCGGAGTCATTTCCCTCGTGCACTTTAGAAGGCGCCATAGGTTCTAAGTGGCCGCACTCTGTATCGACGCCATTGGGCTGCGGCCTTGGTGACATATAGCTTTGACGATGGTCATAGTACGGTTAGGATTGTTCATAGTGTCAAACATGTCGCGACTCACCAGTCAAGCTTCACCCAACACGGTTAGGTAGCCCTAAGCGTCAAATATGTCGCGGCTGATCTGTCAAGCGTCACGACGATTCCCTCAGGCACCGACTGTCAAATATGTCATGAACTCAGTCACCGCTGTCTCCGCAATATTTGAAGTCGTGTGGGATCGTTCCTTTCGGTGTCGCGCGACTTCATTCGCTTTCGAAGTTTCATTCTGATGACTTTATTCTGCGCGTTTTGTAAATTTGGCGCCAAAATAGGGGATAGCGCGCCGTTTGCATTGTGTTCTACTACGGTAAAAGGAGAACAGAGCTGGAATCGTGGAAACTAACGAGCTTATGATTTTCCTGCTTACTTAGAGTGAAACGTCCTGGGTTTAGTTCCGCTTCTTTTACGACCCTGTGTTGATGGGTCGGGTGCGATAGTACTTGGTTTTACTTCTTGTGGGGTGGATGAATTGGGGTGCTTTTCTACATTTACGCAGTTCTAATCACTTTTTTATGAGGGGTCTATAGTGCTGAGTCGTGTAAATTTCAGAGAGTTGAATGATGTGTCAACGGTTGCGTATTTCGAGGGGGGAATTATTGCAATACTGCAGCTCAATCCAGTAATTCATCTAAGATTTTATTAATTTTTCGCTTAATGCTTCCTGCTTCGGGTATCGTGCGCGGGCCGAAAACATTAAAGAAGGTGATGGATGACAGCCAGCACATCCAGATTCCATACACAATAGCGCCCCTCTGGTCGCCCGGATCTGTGTTCAGCCAACTAGTAAGGTGGTGCCCGTGTACAGCCTTGATCGCCAGACGCATCTTTATCTCCATATTGCCGATGAACTGCGTTCCCGGATTACTAACGGCGAATTGCGGCCAGGAAACGCGCTTCCATCGGAACGCACGCTGTCGGAACAATTTGAAGCATCGCGAATTACGGTTCGGCGGGCCCTCGATATTCTCGGAGCAGAGGATCTCATTGAACGCCGACGAGGCCGAGGTGGCGGGACCTTCATCAAATCCACGCCTCCAACTGTTGAGATAAACAGGATTGAGGGCTTTCTTCCACAGCTTAGGGCTCGAGGCCGGACTGTTGAATCTCAGGTTTTGGCAACAGATTTGGTCTCTGCACAGAACGAAATTGCCGATGAATTACAGCTTGAACCACGGTCCCAAGTCTTTCGACTCGTAAGACTACGCAAAGTCAGCGGAGTACCGATGCTCATTGAAGACTCATACTTTCCCATTAGCGCCGCACCAGATTTGCTGGACCAAGACCTCACCGGATCGCTCTACGAGCTCCTCGCTGAGCGCTACAACGTAAAGCCTGCGCACAAAAAAGAAACTATTACTCCTGAAGTTCCCACTTCGTGGGAACAGAAGAAGCTTCAATTACGTCCCAATCAACCGATCCTTAGGGTAAAAAGGACCACCTTCGAAGAGACCGACGCTCCTATTGAATTTTCACGTGACGTTCTACGGTGCGACCTAGCGCAAGTGGAAATTGTTACAGCCCCTTCACCAGGCGCGTAGGGCTGCATGAGCCGCCTTTTCCATCGACGCGAATGAGTATTCCGCTAAGCATTTCGCCTTTTCATTCGGACCTACAGCAACTGTCCCCATACCCGCAGCACGTGCTGCTTTTATACCGGCTCCGGAATCCTCGAAAACTAACACATCATTTGGTGCCACCCCCAGAGTTCCAGCCCCCTGGAAAAACCCTTCGGGAGATGGCTTACCTCTGCTGACATCTTCAACGGTCACGGTGTAGGGAAGTAGACTATCGAGGCCATTTTCCTTCAGAACAGGTTCTAGAAGCTTTCTGAAGGTGCCGGTAACTACTCCTACCTTCTTGCCTAGGTTCTGCAGTTCATTTACAAGCTTTATCGTATTGCTCCCAATTAAACCTGCCCCATGACTTAAGGTTAAGTACGCCTCGATCAGCTCTTCGAGCAGATCCTCAACACTGTGAGATGAGCGGCGAATAACCAACAAGTTGTGTGAGATATCCAAGTCGCTAAGACCGAGGAGGGCTTCGTATTCGCCTTCCCTCAATGGTTCAAGATTCAAGCTCCTCAGAGCAATGTCATAGGACTTTTCCAGAACCACCTCGTCATTGCTCATGGTTCCGTTGAAATCGAAAATTACCGCTGAGACACTCCGTACCCGCTCTTCAAAGGCCATATTGTCTCCTGTCGTTCATTAGTCTTGCTACTTGAAAAATCATCTTAAGCAAGTCTTTTAAAGGACAGGAACACTAGCTTAAAGGTATTAAATTATCTTCTACCAAAGTTAACCTTGACGGAACCTAGGGGAAATAATGAGGTGCCAAAATCTCCACTGTCCAGAAAACGATCCTCTTTTTGATCCGGACTCGAAAGGATTCCCAGATGTCCAATACTTTGTCCCGGCGCACTATCCTCCAAGCACTCGGTCTCGGCGCGGGGTTTGTCGCGACAGGTACAACCCTTGCTGCTTGCGGTGGAAATGGCTCCACATCCTCCGCTAACCGTAATGTCGGTCAAAACATCGACGAAATAATCAAGCTTGCCAAGGAAGAGGGCGAAGTTCGCCTCATTGCTTACCCCGAGACCTGGGCAAACTACAAGGGGCATTTCCAAAAGTTCGAAGAAAAGTACGGGGTGAAGATCAAGGTTGACTCACCAGATGCGTCATCCGCTGAAGAACTTGAGGCGGTTAAGAACCTTCGTGGCCAAGAAACGCAGCCTGACATTCTCGACATTGGATACTCGTTCACCACTCCGGCGATCAACCAGAAGCTCATTGAGCCATACAAGCCGTCTAATTGGGATGCAATCCCGGAGGATCTTAAGGATAAGGACGGCATGTGGGTGGGCGCCTACTACGGTGTCCTTACTTTCGGTGTCAACAAGAAAAATGTCGATGTTCCTACGACTTTCCAGGATCTCAAGGATCCCCAGTACAAGGGCAAGATTGCGCTACCTGGTGATCCACGTCAGGGAGCATCATCCATCGCCACTGTCTTTGCCGCAGCACTTGCTAATGGAGGTTCTCTGGACGACATTCAGCCCGGTATTGACTTCTTCGCTGAACTTGCAGACATGGGACACCTCGTTCCCATCTTGGATCCGGCTCCAGGAATGACTACAGGAGAAGCTTCAGTTATCTTCGACTGGAACTACAACTGGATTGGAGTGCAGGATCAGTTGGTGAAGGACGGGGTGGATTTCGAGATGCATGTTCCAGAAGACGGTGTATTCGGCAATTACTACGCTCAGCCTTGCACCATTGATTCTCCGCATCCGAACGCTGCCCGCCTATGGATCGATTGGCTCACATCAGACCAGGGATCCGAACAATACGCGCTGGGCGGTGCTGTGCCTGCCCGGTTTACCGAACTGTCCCAGGCAGGGAAGCTTTCCGATAAAGCCCTGTCCACTCTTCCGGATCCAAAAGTCGTTGAGAAGGTCAAGGTCCCGAATTCAGCTCAAGGAGACAAGGGCAATTCCGTAATCGCTACGCAATGGGCTCAGAAGGTCAAGTACTAATGACGCTGACGATACCTGATTCCAAAGAACCCCAAAAAGGAAAGCCGAAGTCTATGAAATCTCGTGCTAGCGGAGTTACATTGTCATCTATTGCTGGTGCCCTCCCCTACTTCGTCTTTGTCGCAGCGTTTCTAATCGTCCCTCTCATTGCGAATCTCTTTACCGCCTTCAAAGATGCCACGGGAAACCCTTCAACGGAAACAATGGTTGAAGCAATTGGTCCTACCTACAGGGGAGCTTTCCTGCTAACTCTGAATCTTTCTCTTCTTACCACTATTGTTGGCGGGTTGTTCGGTCTTATTATCGCTTGGGCATTGACTGCGAGAAAGTCCGGTCCGCGTTGGCTTTCGAACCTAGTGAATAGCTTTTCCGGTTTAGCTGCGCAATCAGGTGGCGTTCAATTAGCGTATGCTTTCACAGCTCTGCTCGGCGCTCAAGGCCTACTCACTGGTTTCATTCAGAAAATTTTCCCGGCCTTTGGTGAAATCTTTTCTATCACGGACTTCGCCGGCGTAACTCTGGTGTACCTCTACTTCCAGATTCCTTTGATGACGGTTCTCACGCTGCCGTCCATGAGCGCTTTGAAGAAAGAATGGTTCGACGCAGCCTCATCGCTGGGAGCCACCAAGACCCAATATCTCCGCGATGTGGCCTTGCCAGTGCTGTGGCCTCCGATTGTCGGCTCGCTGCTTCTACTTTTTGCGAACGCCTTCGCTGCTTACGCGACGGCATATGCGCTTTCAGGTGGTTCACTCAACCTCATTCCAATCGTCGTCGGATTCCTCATCAGCGGAAATGTGTTGCTCAATCCAGGACTTGCTGCTGCCCTCGTGACGTGGATGATGATCATCATTCTCGTAGCAATGGGCCTGCGCCTTGTGCTTACCCGAAGGAGTGACAAATGGCTCAGCAACTAGCTAGCTTGCCATCATCCCCCATTACCTCCTCAGTTCCTAAGAATTCACGATCTAAAGGAGGTAAAACAAACTGGGTTGTGACGACAATTTTTGTCATTGCACTCATTTTCTTCTTTGGCCCTTGGGTTGCTGCCGCAGTCTTCGGTTTCACTCGTCCCGGTGACGGTTTCACATTCGAACCTCTGCTATCGGCTTTTGAAAATCCGCGCGCGATGTCGGCTGTTATCGACACCTTGTTGCTTGCACTCGCAACCACCCTAATGATGCTCGTTCTTCTAGTACCGACCATCGTCTTCTTGAACCTTACGTCCTCGAAGCTTGCAAGAATTGCTGAACTACTTTCTGTACTTCCGCTGGTTATTCCCGCCGTTGCGTTGGTTTCCGGCGTATCCGAGTTCTATCAGGTAGTCGCGCCGTCGTTTCTCGTATCGAAATGGTCACTGGTGCCCCTTTACGTCATAGTGGCTCTTCCGCTTTGCTATCGGGCAATCGATGCTGGAGTTAAAGCTTTGGACCTCAAGACCATGTTTGCAGCATCCTCTTCACTCGGCGCTACATCAATGCAGACCTTGTTTAACGTCGTGTTGCCCAACCTTCGGGTATCCATGCTTTCGGCTTCCCTTCTGTCCATCGCGATGACTTTGGGTGAGTTCGCAATCGCATCGCTGCTCCTGCATTACACCTTCCCAGTCTTCATCGTTGAGGTATCCCGAGGGAATCCGCGTGGTATTGCGGCTCTTTCCTTCATCACGATTCTCATTACTTGGGCTTTGATGGCATCCATCTCAGCAATTGCAAAATTCGATTCCTCGCGAAAGGAAAACTAGCGTGAATTCTTCTCACGTAGAACTCAAGAACATCACCAAACGTTACGGTTCCAAAACCGTACTCGATAACCTGAATTTGGAAATCGGTAAGGCTGAGCTCGTAGCTCTCCTAGGCCCTTCCGGTTGTGGTAAATCCACTACACTGAAGATTCTCGCCGGCCTTGAGCATGCTAACGAAGGGTCCGTGTGCATTGATGGCGATGATATTTCCTATTTGCCTACTCGCCGGCGCAACATGGGCATTGTTTTCCAGGCTTATTCGTTGTTTCCACACCTCGATGCAATTGACAATGTCGCTTATGGCCTCAAGATTAAAGGGCGAAACAAGATCGATCGCCGCAACCGTGCCGGTGAACTATTGGAGCTCGTTGGGTTGTCGGAGCATACGACCAAGTTTCCGGGTCAAATGTCAGGGGGTCAGCAACAGCGTGTTGCTCTTGCCCGAGCCTTAGCAATCGAACCGCAGCTTCTGCTCCTCGACGAGCCTCTTTCGGCTCTCGATGCGAAGGTGCGAACCCAATTGCGTGATGAAATTCGGCGTATCCAGCTTTCAGAGGGCATTTCTACCCTCTTGGTTACTCACGACCAGGAGGAAGCCCTCGTGATGGCGGATCGCATTGGTGTCATGAATAACGGCGTGATTGAGCAGATTGGCTCGCCCTCAGAGCTTTACCACCATCCTCGTTCGCCGTTTATTTCTCAATTCGTCGGCGTCGTTAATCGTATCTGTGGGGTGTATAATGCGGGTTCTGTCGATGTACTTGGCACCCGCGTCGATGTTGTCAATTCAGAGATAGATCCGCAGGACGGAAATATCTTGGCCTGTCTCATTCGTCCCGAAGACCTTCGCATCACCTCCGATCCCAAAGGCCAGTATCGAGTCCTTAACAAGCAGCTCCGCGGAATTTTCACCTCGGTTATGCTTACAGGCCCTGGCAGCACTGTGATTCGTGTCGATATGTCCGACCGCGAAGCAAGCGAATTCCCCACTGGAAGCCAGGTCAGGCTGGAAACTTTGCGTCACGATGCCGTAGTCGATAGCGCAACCACTGACGAGGTATCTGAGGCGCAATCCTTCAATAAGCAAAGGAGCGCTAATGCGTAACCCGGGCAACACGGCAACACCCGAATCCGTAGATTCGGATCGTCGGATCCTACTTATTGGTTTGGACGGCGTTCGCTGGGATATTGCTGCCGAACCTGAAGTTGGCTCAACACTTCAGAAACTCGCTGACGAAGGAAGCTGGCATTCCATGCAGATGGAGGTCCCGACGATATCCGCGCCGGGCTGGGCAAGCATTCTGACCGGATCCACCCATGAACAGCACGGGCTTAGGGACAATAGCTGCGTAGGTGGAAGAACATGGAGCCGTCCTGACTTCCTTTCGCAAGCCTTCTACCACGACCAGTCGACTCGGACTTTCGCTGCAGCAGGCTGGCCTGTCCTCGTAGACCCCAGTGGGCTTGGCCCCATTATTCATCCTCGAATCGAGCAACAATACGCCGGGCTTCACCGTGTCATAGTCCGCGACGGTGAGACCTACGGCTACGAACGGATCGATGCTGAAATTACGGATTTCACTCTCGCCGCAATCCATGGTGGGAGCTTCGATGTTGGTTTTACGTATTGCTGCAGTGTTGATGATGCCGGACATGTTTATGGCTTAACAGGAGATGAATATCGTGATGCTATTAGATCCGTTGATCAGCATGTCGAACGGCTCGTGGATGCTGTAACTAAACGTGCCACAGAACGTGGTGAAGATTGGCTCGTTGTCGTCACTACCGACCACGGCCACATCGATGAGGGCGGTCACGGCGGAAGCTCAGAACGCGAACGCGAATCATGGGTTGTTGCATGGTCCCCGACAGGGGATCTGCCAGCCTGGCCCTCCCAGATTGAACCATACAGACTCGCTTCTCACATTCTTGCTGAACGGAAATCCTAGAACTCTCCACAGGGGCTTCTTCAGAAGGTGCCAAACCCAATGAAGGAGCCCTTCTCTCTAAATCTCGTAGTACCGCAACTAATTGGGAGAGTAGGTCACCTACTTTTCCGTTCTGGTACTTACTGCTGCGTGTGCTCTAAGAGAGCGTCAGGGAGTTTGTGTGTGGTTCTGATCTAGAATGTGCTTCACACATAAACTCCCTGACATTCTCAAAAACGGACTAGTCAGATTCGACTACTCTAATCACAGACTTAGATTTTAGGGCCGATGCTGGCACAGAGACAAGCTATGCAATTTTTCCTAAGACATTCGCCTTTTGTTGTTTCTGAGACACTCTCAATTGAGCGTTCGATACTCAGAGCGACTATCCTCTTGCTGCGGATTAAGGCTGCTCGAGCCAGGAATTGATGCCGCCGCGCAGGGAGACGACGTTGGTGAAACCTCGCTGGCGGAGCACGTCTACGGCTTGTGCGGAACGCATGCCGCTGGCGCAGTAGATAATGGCCGGAGCATCCGGTTCGATGTCGGGGTTTTCGCCGCCGAGGATGCGGTCGAGCTCAAAGTGCGTGGAATTGGGGATCGCGGATTGGGCACGCTCGGGGGAGGTGCGGACGTCGATAAGCGGGGCGTGTGGGGGAATCT
>ERZ1030944.60-NODE-60-length-30832-cov-8.160282_pt1 | contig 30832 bp, 32 predicted proteins | sample MGYA00518599_ERZ1030944 | MGnify/ENA primary metagenome ERZ1030944 (study PRJEB33718, sample SAMN03159697) | human skin metagenome | collected 2014-05-20 | study: EMG produced TPA metagenomics assembly of the PRJNA266117 data set (Human skin bacterial metagenome and... | reverse complement strand
AAATGTCGTTTACCCCGACACGCCGGAAAACAACACATCTTGTCGTTTAACCCGGCTTAAACCAGTCTCCTAAAAGGCAAAAAGAAACGCCCGCAAGGTAATCCTTGCGGGCGTTTAGCTATGCGCTTTTACTTCTTGAGGCCGTCAACACCATCGGTGTCGATCTGCTCCTTGCGCAGCTCCTCAGTGTGAGTCTCGGTGTCGCGAACGGTGTCCTTCTTCAGGTTGATCTTCTCAACCGGAACGGTTTCCTTGTTCACGTTTACGCGCTCCTCGTGCAGGGTGACGGAAGCTTCCTCGGAGTCACCGGAGATAGCGCCGTTGTAGTTCTTGGCATCCTCAGCGTTGATCGGAGTGCGCTCGACGCGAACCTCTTCGCGCTCGACCGGAACCTCGACGCTCTCGGTGTCAGTCACAACGTACTTGCGCAGGCGAGCCTCACCGGTAGCCACGCGCTCCTTGTTGACGTTGAGCTGCTCCTCGGAACGGATGAGCTCGCCATCGTTGTTGGTGCGTGCAGCTGCAGCGTCATCAGCTACGCCAGCCTTGCGCTCGGTAGCAGCGGCATCGGTGGTGTGGGTGTCTGCCTTCTTCTCGTCAGCATGTGCACCAGCAACGCCTGCACCAGCAGCGCCAGCACCTGCGGTCAGGTTGTGATCCTTGTCAGCGCCAGCCTGAACGTCGCGCTTGGAGTCAAGGTTGGAATCCTTGTAGTCGGTAACGTCGCGTGCGTTATCCAGACCGTAGTGCTTGAAGATATCGGACTGTGCTTCAGGGGTCAGCGGCTTATCGGAGTCGAAGTCCGGAGCATCCTTGATACGGTCCTTGGAGAAGCCCAGCTTCAGGTCATCGCCGGAGAAGTCGTGTCCACGCAGCGGAACCAGGCTGGAGCTCATGCCGAACAGGCCGTGGTTAACTTCAACGAAGGTAGGCTGGCCGGACTGGTCATCAACGAATACCTCGTTAACGTCGCCCAGCTTCTCGCCGTTCTTGTCGTATGCGGTTGCGTTAAAGAGGTCCTTAATGTTCTTACCCATTGTCAGTAAATCCTTTCTGCTATTGGTATAGCTATCTTCAACCAAACAAAAGGACATTTTCTAACCCCGCCACGTGGAGTGTGGGGGTGAAAATCTCCAATTGATTGCTGTAACAACCACCATACGGAGAAATCAAAATTTTTCGACCGCTAGCGGAGATTTTTCTCGAGTTTGTTCACCAAAGCCAAGCTTCATGCAGCTCAGAACGGTTGGTAACAGTTCTATAACATTGGAAAATCTGCACCATAAGCACCCGAACTGCGAAAACCGGATGCCGATTCTCTCGCCCGCAGCGCCCTAGCCGCACCCCTTCACGATCTCCAAATCGTCCACTGTTCTCCACACCCCCGAAATGCGGTGACAGCTACCCCACAGAGTTCTTTAACGAGGGTGTACTTTTTCTCCCAATATCCACAGGCGGTATACAGGCCCGTACACCCGAACAGGCTTACACACATATTGGTCTAGTGCGCATTTACTTCAGCTGTCGGCAGAAAGCTGAGAAGATTAAGCCTTAGCGGAATAGGTACGGGCGTCGATTTTCCAGGCCGGCTGGTTCCACATGAATGAACGCACTGCAGCCTGGGTAAAGCTGGTCGAGGGCAATTTCCACTGCGTCTGCAACCTCGTGGGAGTGCATGACGCTCCACTCCCCTGGCACCTCCATGGTCAGGTACACCAACCGCTGGCGGCCAGAGGCCACGGTGCGACGATCCGTGAAGTTTACCGAGTGTTCCTGCTCCAGCCGAGCTAGGAGCTGCCTAATGTTCTGACGCTCGTCGTCGGGAAGCGCCTCAGAAAGCAGGCTACTCACCGAATCGCGCAGGAGGCTATAGCCCGTCCATAAGATATTGATGCCCACTGCGAGCGCCACTACAGGATCCAGCCACCACCAGCCAGTAAGGAATACGGCGGCGATGCCGACAAGCACGCCGACGGAAGTCCAGACGTCGGTAAGCAAATGGTGCCCATCCGCATCCAAGGTGGCGGACCGGTAGTGCTTACCTGCACGGATGAGCGCGATGCCCACCGCGCCGTTGAGCACGGACGAAAGCGTTGACAACGCCAAGCCCCAGCCCGGCTCTTCAATCGGCTGCGGAACAAAGAAGCGTTGGATCGCCGTGTACACGATCATGCCGGCCGCAATAAAAATCATTGCGCCCTCCACCAAGGCGGAGACGTACTCGGCTTTGCCGTGGCCAAACTGGTGGTTATCGTCGGCCGGCTTAGAGGCAATCCGGAGGGCATAAAAGCCGGCGACGGCCGCGACGAGATTCACGAGGGATTCGAAGGCATCAGAGAGGAAGCCCACCGAGCCGGTAAACCACGCGGCCAAGGCCTTGAGGATGATGGTAGCCACAGCGGCGGCGATGGAAAGCTGCATGAAGCGCTCAAGAATGCGCTGCTCTGAGCCTATGGAGGACATAGTCACTTCTCCCTTCGGTTCGGTTGCGGACCGAAGGTCTCGTTCACGGCCGCGGGCACTGCGGGCGCTGGCTGGCCGGGCTAAACGCCAGTATGTCGACCAGTCATCTCGGAATTAACCGAGGGAACTACTCCCCTTCAGGAAATCCTAACTTTATAGGGCATGTGACACCGGCGCAAGATCGAAAAAAGCCACGGGAAACTCCCGTGGCTTAAACTCGTGAAACTTTAGTGCTGGCCCTCTGCAAACTCTTCTACCAGCTTGGCGTTAAAGGCTGGCAGGTCATCTGGAGTGCGGGAGGAGACCAAGCCCTGGTCGCAGTGAACTTCCTCATCTACCCAGGTGGCACCTGCATTGCGCAGGTCGGTCTGCAGGGACGGGAAGGACGTCAGAGTGCGGCCCTTGAGGGCTTCAGCATCAGCCAGGATCCAAGCACCGTGGCAGATGGCGCCGAGCGGCAGATCCTTGCTCATGTGGTTGCGCACGATTTCTACTGCGGCCTTATCCAAGCGGATGAGGTCGGCGTTATCGGTACCGCCAGGCAGAATAATGCCGTCGAAAGACTCGCCAGTGGAGTCGCCGGTAGCGGCGTCTACGGAAATCTCCGTACCATTCTTGCCGGTAATGGTGCCGGCCTTTGGAGCGAGGACACGCACGGTAGCGCCGGCCTTCTTCACGGCCTCCAACGGGGAGGTCAGCTCAGAGTCTTCGAAGCCATCGGTAGCGATGATGGCAATGGTCTTGTTATCTAGTTCAGCCATGTTGCAACCTCCTTTGTTCGGGTACGCCGCCCACAGTAACGCGGAAGTTTCGTCTTCGCTACCTTCTTTTCGCTTCTGCGGACAAGCCCCTCGCCCACCGCCAACACCAAGCTCAGACCGGCGTGGAATCAGCCACCAATCTTAAAGTCGCACACATCGCCGTCCTGCATGATGTAGTCCTTACCCTCTTGGCGGACCTTGCCATGCGCACGAGCCTCAGCCATGGAGCCGGCCTCTACAAGATCATCGAAGGAAACGATCTCGGCCTTAATGAACTTCTTTTCAAAATCGGTGTGGATGACTCCAGCTGCCTGCGGTGCGGCAGAGCCTTGCTTGATGGTCCACGCACGGGCCTCCTTCTCCCCGGCGGTGAGGTAGGTCTGCAGCCCCAGTGTGGCAAAACCTGCCTTAGCCAGGGTGGCTAGGCCCGGCTCATCTTGGCCTACGGCCTCGAGCAACTCGCGGGCTTCATCTTCTTCTAGCTCGAGCAGCTCGGTTTCGGTCTGCGCATCGAGGAATACGGCCTCAGCCGGGGCGACGAGCTGGCGGAGTTCTTCCTTCTTAGCGTCGTCGGTAAGCACTGCTTCATCCGAATTGAAGACATAGAGGAAGGGCTTAGCCGTCATCAGGTGCAGATCGCGCACGAGGGCGAGGTCAATCTCGCCCTCCTTCGCTGCGGCGAAGAGGGTGCGATCATCTTCCAGAATCTCCTGGGCCTTCTTGGTTGCTTCCACCTCGGCGGCCAAATCCTTATTCTTGCGCGCATCCTTTTCCAGGCGCGGCAGGGCCTTTTCGATGGTCTGGAGATCCGCAAGAATGAGCTCGGTATTAATAACGGAAATATCGTTGCGCGGGTCCACCTTGCCATCGACGTGAATGACATTGTCATCAGAGAAGGCGCGCACTACCTGGCAAATGGCGTCTGCCTCGCGAATATTGGCTAGGAAGGCGTTGCCCATACCTTCACCCTGCGAAGCGCCGGAGACGATGCCGGCGATGTCCACGAAGGACACGGTGGCAGGAAGGATGCGCTCAGAGTTAAACATCTCCGCCAGTTGGGTCAAGCGGGAATCCGGCAGCTCCACCAGGCCCACGTTGGGCTCGATGGTGGCAAACGGGTAGTTCGCCGCCAGGATCTCGGAACGGGTCAGGGCATTAAACAAAGTGGACTTGCCCACATTGGGCAGGCCGACGATTCCTAGTGTAAGACTCACGGGGCCAATCCTAACGCACCCGCCTTCTTTTAAGGCAAGATGGTGGGGTGAATTCTGATAACCAACCGCTGCCCGATGACCCTCAAGCGGGCTTGGGCGATAAGTTTGATGAAAGCTTTGACACCAGCAAGCTGGAAGATGTATCCCCACATCCACCGGGTGATCAGGTAGACCGCTCCGTCATCGCCGGCGAGGTGGTTAAGTCCGCCTCCCTATGGGCCGTTCGGCTGCTCATCATCTGCGTTTTCCTCTACGCCCTCTACCGTTTGCTAGGTAACTTCTGGCAGGGCCTTTTGCCGGTGCTTTTGGCCCTTATTATTTGCACCGTTCTGGCGCCGGTGGCGAAGAAGCTGCGCAATATTGGCCTGCCCGCCGCGTTGGCGGCCGCCGTCACCATTTTGGTTTCTTTCACGGCTGTTGGCGGCCTCATTGCGTTTGTTGCCCCAGATTTCATGCGGCAATCCCGGTCACTGTATTTGCAGACGGTCTCCGGCATCCAAAGCCTGCAGCTCTGGGCCCAGGGCCCACCGCTTAACCTCGATAGCGATGACATGAGTAGCTACATCGACGAGGCGGCGTCCTGGCTGCAGCAACGTGCCGGCGCCATCGCAGGCTCGGTCTTCACCGGCATCGGCACCGCCACCTCCATCTTGGTCACGCTCTTCATCGTGTTGGTGCTGACCTTCTTCTTCCTGAAGGACGGCGCCAAGTTCCTTCCTTGGCTGCGCGATGCCACGGGCAAGCGCGCCGGCTGGCACCTTACTGAGCTGCTTACTCGCGCCTGGAATACGCTGGGCGGCTTCATTCGCGCGCAAGCGGTTGTCTCGCTTGTCGACGCCGTCTTTATCGGCGTCGGCCTCGCCCTTATCGGCGTTCCGCTGGCCATGGCTTTGGCGATCATCACCTTTATCGCGGGCTTCATTCCTTTCGTCGGCGCGATTGTGGCCGGCGCCCTCTCCGTCACCATCGCGTTGGTCTCCCTTGGCGTCACCAAGGCTCTGCTCGTCCTCGGCCTAGTGTTGCTGGTCCAGCAGTTGGAAGGCAATGTTCTCTCGCCCTGGCTGCAGTCCAAGGCTATGGACCTGCACCCAGTCATCGTCCTAGTTTCCGTAACGGTGGGCTCGGCCCTCTTTGGCCTGATAGGTGGCTTCCTCGCGGTTCCGGCGGCCGCGATGTTTGCGGTGGCCTACCGCTACGGCCAAGACATGATGAAGCTGCAGTCGGGCGAAAAGACCGCCGCGGATCTGGACTTTTCTACAGTGGCTGGTTATCTCATCGGCCGCTACACCGAAGACCAAGGGCGTTATAAGCGCGAGGCATGGCTCAAGATGCCGGACTATGCAGCCCCAGAAGGCGCGTTTGCCGACGTCTCCGCGGACGGCGATTCCACTTCCCTCGACGCCGCCCTCAATGTGGAATCCACCCCCAAGGAGCATGAAAAGCCCGGCATGCGCGCAAACCTGCGCCGCGCCCGCGATGCCTTCGAAGGCCTTTTGAACGGAGATTCGAAAAAATAGTGAGTCGTGTCGGCGGCGCGTGCCATGCTGGAAGCCATGACTTCCACTTTGCCCGTGCTGCTACTTTTTATCGGCCTCATTCTCGGCGCGGTAATGGGCTGGTTAGCCCATTCTTACTCCGCTACGCGCTCCGCGCCGAGCGCCGAGCACCGCGCGCTGCAAGACTCGCAGCGCCGCCAAGCCGAACTCCAACCGCTAGAAAAGGCCATGGACCGCTTGGGATTTCAGCTCCAAGAAATTGAGGAAGACCGCACCGCGCTGCTCGCCTCCCTCTCCAGCCAGGTGCAGGCGGTGACCCGCACCTCCTCCCGCCTGACCGAACGCACCGACAAACTAGTGACCGCTTTGCGCTCACCCAATGTGCGTGGCCGTTGGGGCGAGGTGCAATTGGAGCGCGTGGTTGAGCTCGGCGGTATGACCAAACACGTGGACTTTGATTGCCAGGTCTCCGCCCCATTGGGCGGGCGCGTCGTCCGCCCTGACATGCTCATCAATTTGGCCGGTGGCCGCCACATCATCGTCGATGCCAAGGTTCCTTTTACCTCTTACCTTGACGCCCTAGAAACCGATGCCCCGGAAGAACACGCCGGCTTCCTCCGCCGCCACGCGCATTTAATGCGCGGCCACGTCCAAGCACTATCGCAGAAGGACTATATTGAGGCTTTTCAACCAACGCCCGAGTTTGTCATCCTCTTCGTTCCCGCAGACCCCTTCCTTGATGCTGCATTATCGGTGGACCCAGAACTTATCGAGTACGCCTTTGAACGCAATGTAGTGATCGCCACCCCCAGCTCGCTTTTTGCGCTCTTGCGCACGGTGGCCATGGGGTGGCACCAGGAAGATATTTCCGCCAAGGCAAAGGAGGTCCAGCGCTTGGGGCGCGAACTGTATACGCGCCTGAATACGCTTTCTGATCACTACGGAAAGGTGGGCCATAACCTGGAAAAGGCAGTCGAAGCTTATAACGCCACGCTTTCCTCGCTCGATTCCCGCGTGGGCGTCACCGCCCGCAAATTGCATGAGATGGATATCCCGGGCCGCACGGATCGCACCCCGCGGGAGCCCTTGCCAATTGATACGTGGCCACGCGGAAATTCGGCACTATAAATCCGCCGCTTTCGTGCGTGGAAATAGCCATAGGCCGGCGGCAACCGGTAGGATCTTCCGACGTGTCACAAGCCAAGCAAAGAAAGTCCTCCGCCGCCCAAAGCTCCGGTCTCCCCAGCATCGCGCTGGGCAAGGGCCTTGGGCTGCTCGCGGCACTCTTGCTCACCGGCGCGTTTATTTCCATTCTGATGGGTTCCATCGGGTGGGCTTACCTCGCGTTCCTTGTCATCGGCTCACTGCTGGTGGCGCTCATCGTAGAAGAGCGGGGTCTTTTCCTCACCGTGGCTTCTATCCCCATTGTGTATGCCATAACGGTGGTCGTGGCCGGTTTCTTTATCACCAAGGCCAACTTGCCAGAGGGCGCATCGGCGTTTTCCAAGACGGCGATCGTCACCGCGGCTTTCCCCCTTGTCCAGAAGTTCCTGTGGCTCCTTATTGCCTTGGTGGGCGCGGCACTCATCGCCTGTCTGCGCTGGGCGCGCTTCCGCAAGACGGCCAAGCGCACCGCCGAAATGGAAACCGCTTCCCGCCGTACCAACGCCGAACAAGACCGACGCAACCGCGAGGAACGCCTATCGGTTGCAGATTTGATGGCTCGCGATAAACCGGCAAAGAACTCCAAGCGGTCTCAAGCCGCTCCGCAGCGCGCCCGCGCCTCGCACACGCTGAAGAAGTCACGCCCCGCGCCCAAGGATCGCCTACGCGGTCGCGACCGTGAAGAGCGCCGCCGAATGCAACAAGAGGAACGCGACAATCCACTGCGCCCTGATCCAGCCCGGCGCGCTGGCGATTCCGTTCCGGCGTCTCAGCAGGAGAAGGAACAGCCCAAGCAAGGTTGGGACGATAACCTCTACGACGAGGATTAAAGCAAAAAGAAAGGCCCGTTTGCGGGCCTTTCTTCCGTTTTAACTGCCGTATAGGCAAACGCTACTTAGGTGCGTGCTGGGCGCAGGTCGCGCGGTAGGGCGAAGGTAATCGTCTCGGTAGAGGTCGTTACCTGTTCTACGTCGCTGTAACCGCGCTCGTCCAGGAACTCCAGTACTTCGCGTACCAGCAACTCAGGTACCGAAGCACCGCAGGTTACGCCGACCGTCTGGACGCCTTCCAACCAAGATTCGTCGATTTCCTTGGCAAAATCCACGAGGTGGGAAGTCTTGGCGCCTGCCTCAAGCGCCACCTCAACCAAACGCACCGAGTTAGAAGAGTTCTTAGAGCCCACCACAATCATCAGGTCGCACTGTGGGGCGATGGCCTTGACGGATTCTTGGCGGTTTTGGGTGGCGTAGCAAATATCGTCTGAAGGCGGGTTCTCCAAGTGCGGGAAGCGCTCGCGCAGCTTATTGACGGTGGTGATGGTCTCATCCACCGATAGCGTGGTCTGGGACAGCCAGATAAGCTTCTCATCCTGCAGGAACTCTGGCAGCTTGGCGACGTCCCCGATGCCATCCACGAGGTGGGTGACCTCAGGTGCCTCGCCGGCGGTGCCTTCTACTTCTTCGTGGCCTTCGTGGCCAACCAAGAGGATGTGGTAGCCATCGCGCTGGAAGCGCTGGGCTTCCTTGTGCACCTTGGTAACCAATGGGCAGGTGGCGTCCAAAGTAAGCTGCTTGCGCTGCGTTGCTTCTGCGCGCACGGCAGGCGAAATACCGTGGGCGGAGAAGACTAGGTGGGCGCCTTCTGGTGCCTCAGAGGCCTCGTCGACGAAGATGACGCCGCGGTCTGCCAGAGATTCTACGACGTAACGGTTGTGCACGATTTGTTTGCGCACATAAATGGGCGCGCCGTACTTTTCCAGCGCCTTTTCTACGGTCTCGACCGCGCGGTCCACGCCTGCGCAGTATCCGCGCGGGGCCGCGAGGAGAACATTTTTACCATCAGTCATGGCTCCCAGAGTATCGAAACACTACGCAAAACAATAGTGGGGCCTAACGTCACCTTTCTGGCTACCCCGAGCGGGGCAATAGACCGCGCTGGCCCCTAAACTAGACGGAAGAACACGGCAGACTGAAGAAAGGGAGGCTGTGTGAATCAACCGGCAAATACTCCGGATACTCCCTGGCCCGTTGGCAAGGTCAATGACCAAGTCAAGGGCTGGATCGAGCGCCTGGGTTACCTGTGGGTAGAGGGTCAGTTGACCCAAATTAACTTCAAGCCCACCTGGAAGCTGTCCTACCTCACTCTGCGTGACGTGCAGCAGGAAAAGTCCGTGCAATTGACTTGCCCATCATCGATGTTGCAGTCATTGTCAGCACCGCTGAAAGACGGCGACCGCGTCATTGTCCACGGTAAGCCCGCCTTTTACGCTGGACGCGGATCCTTTTCACTGTGGACCACCGAAATTCGTCATGTGGGCATTGGCGATCTGCTTGCTCGCATTGAAAAGCTGCGCCAACAGCTAGCTGCTGAAGGCCTTTTCGATCCCGCACGCAAGCGACCTCTCCCCTACCTGCCGCACAAAATTGGGCTGATTACCGGCCGTGGTTCTGCTGCAGAGCGGGATGTGATGGCGGTAGCCCATGACCGCTGGCCGGCGGTGCAATTCCGCGTCCTCAATACCGCGGTTCAGGGTGCGAATACCGTACCTGAGGTTATTGATGCGCTCCAGCAGCTTGATGCGGATCCTGAGGTGGACGTCATCATCATCGCCCGTGGCGGCGGCTCCGTGGAAGATCTGCTGCCCTTCTCGGAAGAAGCACTGCAGCGCGCAGTGGCGGCGGCCGGCACCCCGGTAGTCTCTGCCATTGGCCACGAGCCGGATAGCCCAGTGCTCGATAACGTCGCCGACCTGCGCGCCGCCACGCCTACCGACGCCGCAAAACGCGTCGTGCCCTCTGTGGCCGAGGAACGCGCCATCGTCGCAGAGGCTCGCTCTCGCATGGCGGCCGCGCTGCGCGGCTGGGTGGAAAGGGAACGTCGCGGCCTCGACAATATTCGTTCCCGGCCTGTCATGGCAGACCCGATGACCCCTATCCGTGCGCGCCGCGAGGAGGTGGAGCGAACCCGCGCTACCATGCGGCGAGAAATTGAAGTCATGGTGGAGCGGGAAACCCGCCACGTGGAATCGCTGCGCGCCCGCGTATCGGCGTTGGGACCGTCGGCGACTCTCGCCCGCGGATACTCCATTGTCCAGGTAGTACCCAAGGACGGTTCCGGGCCCGAGGTTGTCACCTCTTATAAGCAATCCCCGCCTGGCGCTCAACTGCGCATTCGAGTGGGCGATGGCTCTATTACCGCAGTTTCTATGGCCTCCCAGGCCGCCGATTAATCACCAACCGAGGAGAAAATCATGTCCGATGACACCATTGGTACCGGCCAGCCAGGCCAGGATGCTTTTACCCCAGTAGAAAAATTGAGCTATGAGCAAGCCCGCGATGAGCTTATTGAGACCGTGAAGATTCTCGAGCTTGGGCAGATGGGCTTGGATGAGTCGCTAAAGTATTGGGAGCGCGGCGAGGCCCTTGCGCGTGCGTGCGAGGCGCACCTCGACGGCGCGGCGAAGCGTGTGGAAGACGCGCTCGATAAGGCCGAGGACGCAGACGCTGAAGGAGACGAGTAGTGCAGATCTATGGTTATCCAGGCGAGCGCGTGGATTTTGTGTCGAAATCCGCGGCCGCCGGTTCCATCATGGCGGGCGATTCCCGAGATTTCGTAGAAAAATTCTTCGGTCCTGCACACACCCGCGACGATAATGAGGTGAGCTACTTCTCCCGATCCGTGGTGCTGCGCTTTACGGACGACAAAGTACGCGAGATTGCTATTTATCCGCAGCGCTCGCAGCGTGAGCGCATCGATGTCTTTGCCGGAAAGACACGCCTCAGCGGCCTGGATGCGGAGGCTTTGGCGGAGGTTATTGCCCAGGCCGGCGACGGTCTTAGCGCTACCGCCGCGGAAGAAGGCTTGGGCGAGGTTATTTTTCGGCTATAGGTGCGGCGTCGATAAACGCAGCGGTAGCAGCCTCAAAGTCACTGTCGTCCGCGGCGCCGGAAATGATGAGGCGGGCATCGCCCAAATCCGTAACCCACAGGCGGCGCACGGAATCATCGTCGCTTTCTAGCACCCGCACTTGGTGCCCCTTGACCTCGCGGGCGGATTCAATGCCGCGGTAGTTGGCGTCGTACGTCTCGCCTGCCTTATCGGCCGCGACCTGCGTTTGCGTAGACTCCACAAACCCTTGGTCAGCGGTCACCCAACTGACCACGGTGGCGTTCTCGCCGCCCATATCTACACGGCGGGCAGCATTGGCCTCCCAACCCTCTGGCATTTCGGGATTGCGAATTGCACCGACCCCTGCGCGGGCTTGGGTGTCTAGGAAGGTTTGTTCATCCACTTCCTGCACCGCTCCCTGCTGGGTTTCGGAGTTAATTGAACACAGGCCGGTCGCTCCCACGGCGAGCAGCATCATAATCACCACGACGGCGAGGGACAGGGAGATGTCCTTCGCGCCTTCAAAAATCTTTGGTCTTTCTTCTGCAGCCACGCGCCTTAGTATCGCACGGCCTGCTTTCAAAAAGCCACACGGCCCCTTTCCCCAAAAAAGATCTGTCAATCCCCCACAAATGGGGCGCAAAATCGAACCCATTAGAGCAAAAAAGTGCGAGAATGGAAAGGTAGAGCATCAAGGGGAACACCCCTCGATGAGAAAACTATGGAAGGCAACCACTACACATGTCCGAAAATACGTCTTATCTTCCTGACCGCAACCTGGCAATGGAACTGGTTCGTGTCACCGAGGCAGCAGCACTCGCTTCCGGCCGTTGGGTAGGCCGCGGCCAGAAGAATGAGGGCGATGGCGCGGCGGTCGACGCCATGCGCAAGCTCATCAATTCCGTAGCGATGAACGGCGTCGTTGTCATTGGTGAGGGCGAAAAGGATGAGGCCCCCATGCTCTTTAACGGCGAAGAGGTAGGCACCGGCGAGGGTGCCGCCATGGATATCGCCGTAGACCCAGTCGACGGTACCCGTTTGATGGCAGAAGGCCGCCCCAACGCCATCTCCGTCATTGCGGCTGCCGAACGCGGAACCATGTATGACCCTTCCGCAGTCTTCTACATGGAAAAGATTGCTGTTGGCCCAGAGGCAGTTGGCGCTATCGACATCAACGAGTCCGTGGAGTGGAACATCAACTCCGTGGCCAAAACGAAGAATATTCGCCCCGAAGATCTGACCGTGGTGGTCCTTGACCGCCCACGCCACGAGCAGCTCATCTCTGAAATTCGCGCCGCTGGCGCCAAGGTACGCCTCATTATGGATGGCGACGTAGCCGGCGCCATCGCCACCTGCCAGGATTCGAACTCCATCGACATGATGATGGGCATCGGCGGCACTCCAGAAGGCATCATCACCGCCTGCGCTATGCGCTGCATGGGCGGCGAAATCCAGGGCAAGCTGTGGCCGAAGGATGAAGAGGAAGCAGAAAAGGCCCGTGCAGCCGGCCATGATTTGGACCGCGTCCTTACCACTACTGATCTGGTCTCCTCTGAAAACTGCTACTTCGCTGCCACCGGCGTGACCAATGGTGACATGTTGCGCGGTGTTTCCTACCGCAATTCCGGTGCTACGACCCGCTCGCTGGTAATGCGTTCCAAGTCCGGCACCATCCGCTACATCGACTCCATCCACAAGCTGTCCAAGCTGCAGGAGTATTCCGTAGTGGATTACACCACCCCGACCAAAAACTAGGGTTCACCCCCGAAGGCGGCCCTCCTTTTAGTTCTCCGCCATACTGGAAAGCACACACTCCCCAATTAACTGAGGTGATCTTCACATGACTGAATACCGCATTGAACATGACACCATGGGCGAAGTAAAGGTTCCCGCAGATGCCCTGTGGCGTGCACAGACCCAGCGCGCAGTGGACAACTTCCCTATTTCGGGCCGTGGCCTGGAAAATGCGCAGATTCGCGCTCTTGGCCTGCTCAAGGCAGCCTGCGCCCAGGTAAATAAGGATTCCGGCAAGCTGGATGCAGATAAGGCCGATGCCATTATTGCCGCCGCTACCGAAATCGCCGAGGGCAAGCATAACGATGCCTTCCCTATCGACGTTTTCCAGACCGGTTCCGGCACCTCGTCCAATATGAACACCAATGAGGTCATCGCCTCCTTGGCACATAACAATGGCGTGGAAATTCACCCGAATGACCACGTGAACATGGGCCAGTCTTCCAATGACACCTTCCCCACCGCTACGCACGTGGCTGCTACGGAAGCTGCCGTTAATGACCTCATCCCGGGCCTGAAGGTCCTCCACGAGTCCTTGACCAAGAAGGCCAAGGAATTCGCTGATGTGGTCAAGGCCGGCCGCACCCACCTGATGGATGCCACCCCGGTTACCCTGGGCCAGGAATTCGGCGGCTACGCCCGCCAGATCGAGCTGGGCATTGAACGCATCGAGGCCACCCTGCCGCGTCTGGGTGAGCTGGCCATCGGCGGCACCGCCACCGGTACCGGCCTGAATACCTCCGCTGACTTCGGCGCCAAGGTGACCGAGGAGCTTAAGAAGCTCACCGGTGTGAAGGAACTGAAGGAAGCAGAAAATCACTTCGAGGCACAGGCTGCCCGCGATGGCTTGGTAGAATTCTCCGGCGCCATGCGCTCGGTTGCTGTATCCCTCAATAAGATTGCCAATGACCTGCGCATGATGGGATCCGGCCCCCTGACCGGCCTGGCAGAGATTCACCTGAAGGACCTGCAGCCAGGTTCTTCCATCATGCCAGGTAAGGTCAACCCCGTCATTCCGGAGGCCGTCACCATGGTGGCTGGCCAGGTGGTGGGCAATGATGCCGCAGTTGCCTTCGGCGGCGCCCAGGGCCACTTCGAGCTCAACGTCTTCATCCCGATGATGGCGCGCAACGTACTCGAGTCCGCTCGCCTGCTGGCTAATGCTTCCCGCGTCTTCGCTGATAAGTGCATTGATCACATCGAGGCCAACGAAGAGCGCATGAAGCACTTTGCGGAGTCTTCCACCTCCATCGTGACCCCGCTCAACTCTGCCATCGGCTACGAGAACGCAGCAAAGGCAGCAAAGCACGCCCTGCACGAGAAGATCACCGTCCGCCAAGCCGTTATTGACTTGGGTTTCGTCGACGGCGAAAACCTCACCGAGGACGAGCTGGATAAGCGCCTCAACGTGCTGAGCATGACTAACCGCGATCGCGATAACTTCTAAGTAATCGCCGCACCGCTTCCCCGCCCGGGCAGGACTCGGGCGGGGTTTTGCATGTCTGGGGGTAAGGGGACGTCGGCAAGCGCTATGGCATAGCACACATTAGTGGAAACGCACCTCTAAAATCACCCTTTTTGCACTTGGTGCAAGTTTGCACCGAGTGTAAAGTTGCATGGCGTGCAAGAAGAACTATCACTACGCGAGCAGAAACGCCTCGAGACGCGCCTGCGCATAGAGGATGCAGCCACAAAACTGGTGGATGAACAATCCTTCAGCGCGGTCACGATTGAGCGGATCTGCGAAGTAGCCGGTATTTCTCGGCGCACCTTCTTCAATTACTTCGATTCCAAGGAATCCGCCGTTTGGGGCGCTCCAAGCACCGAGTTTGCGGAAGAGATGCGGGAGTTCTTCCTCAATGAGCCAACGACCAGCATGGTAGAACTCCTCCTCCAGTTGGTTAGACAGCATATGGAAGGCCACCACATCAACCCGACCATCCGGGATCGCCGCAAGCGCATCTCCAATGATCCAGATGCAGCTGCAGCGGCAATCAGCCGGAAGCGAGCAAAATCCATTGAGCTCATCGATCTCGTTGAAGAGCGCCTTAACAAAGAACCGGAGCTTCGCGTCCTCGATAGCTGCTCCTCGAGCACCGAGGCGATGCTCATCGCCGGCGTCGTCCGCGAGGCACTGTGGCTCGCGATGGCATCCCCCGATGCGGATTGCAGCAAGGACCTCCACGCGCGACTCGATACTTCCCTCACGCTAATAACAGATTTTATGAAAGGAATGCGATGGTAGATACGGCTAATAAGGCCCCCTCGCAGGGCCAATCCCGAGCCAATAACCTCGGGCTTATCTTCTCGGCTTTGATGCTCACCATGCTGATGAGCTCCTTGGGCCAAATGATCTTCTCTTCCGCTCTCCCCACCATCGTTGGTGAGCTCGGCGGCGTCGACCACATGAGCTGGGTCATCTCCGCCTTCCTTGTCACCATGACCATCGCCATGCCTATCTCCGGCAAGCTGGGTGACATGCTGGGCCGCAAGTGGCTCTACATTGGAGGTATCGCCATCTTCGTCGTGGGTTCCACCCTCGGTGGCTTTGCTAACTCCATGGCGCTGCTGATCATCGCCCGCGCTGTACAGGGCTTTGGCGCAGGTTTTATGATGATTTCCTCCCAGTCCATCATCGCCGAGGTGACCTCCTCCCGTGAGCGCGGCAAGTTCATGGGCATCATGGGCGGCGTCTTTGGCCTGTCTTCGGTTCTCGGCCCCGTCCTCGGCGGCTGGTTCACCGACGGCCCAGGCTGGCGCTGGGGAATGTGGATGAACATCCCGCTGGGTATCCTCGCCATTATCGTGTGCACCCTAGTGCTGCACCTGCGCGTGGGTGATGCCGATATGAAGCGCTTTGACTGGCTCGGCGCCACCTTCATCGCGATTACTACCGCTTCCCTTATCCTCATGACCACCTGGGGTGGCACCGAGTACGAGTGGGGCTCTTCCATGATCCTCACTTTGGGTGCCATCACCATCATTGGCGCCATCATCACCATCCTGGTGGAGCTGCGCGCTAAAGAACCTCTCATCCCGGTCCGCCTGTTCAAGAACCGCAACATGGCCCTGACCACCCTCTCCGGCGTGGTACTTGGCCTGGCAATGTTCGGCGTTCTGGGCTACATGCCAACCTACCTGCAGATGGTGCATACCCTGACCCCAACCAAGGCGGGTCTCATGATGATCCCGATGATGGTGGGCCTTATCGGCACCTCCACTGGCGTAGGCTTTATCATCGCCCGCACCGGTCACTACAAGGTCTACCCCATCATCGGCCTGGCAATTACTGCTGGTGCATTGTTCTGGATGTCTCACCTAACCGTGGAGACTTCCCTGAAGCAGCTGGGCTGCGAGTTCCTGGTCTTCGGCATCGGCTTGGGCATGGTTATCCAGGTCCTCGTGCTCATCGTCCAAAACTCCTTCCCACTGTCCCAGGTGGGTACAGCTACCGCGGCGAATAACTTCTTCCGCCAGATCGGTTCTGCACTGGGCGCTTCCCTGGTTGGCTCCATGTTCATCCACAATATGAAGGATGAGATGGCTACCCGCATGCCGGAGGCTTTCCAGAAGATGGGCCCGGAAGGTGCCGCCTATGCAGAGAAATTCGGCGATGCTGACGGCGGTGCCAATAGCCTCACCCCGGATTTGATTGCCTCCTTCCCTCAGCCCATCGAGGAAGCAATCCTCAACTCCTATAATGACGGCCTGACCCCGGTCATCGCCCTGATGGTTCCGCTGGTTATCGTCGCCCTCATCCTCCTCCTGCCGCTGCGCGAGGAGCGACTGAAGGAAACGATTGACTAATGTTACTGTCACCTGCAGAAATATAGGCCACTAGTCGGGAGCTGCATGCCCTGCGCGATGCACTCCCGCTTGCCGACGCCCCCATAGAATCCGCCCTCGGCTATGCCCCCTCGGCGGCCTTCAGGCGGCGTTGGATATTCAAACCGGTCCCATCGAGGTGCGGCGTACAAGGGACTATCTAGTTTCCCTAGCCCGCGCGCACGGCACCCCGATCCCGCGCTTTAGCTGGTTTCACTCCTGGGACGTTCCTGCAGTGTAGCGCCCAAAATGCCCCTGCCATCGTGACCACGAGTGTGGTACGAGCAGGGGCTTAAATGCGCTGGGGAAACTACCGCTTCTTTTCCTCCGGTTTGGGCAAAAGCAACTCATATACGTCGGTATCGCGCCACTGGCCCGCAAGCTCGCCGTAGGTCATCTTCGCCATATGCGAGTAGGTGCCTACCTTCACGAAGCCGCGCGATTTATGCAGCCCCGCAGAACCTGAATTTTCGGGGAAAATCCATGAGTGGATGGCCCACTTGTGCAGGTCCTGACACACCTCAATCAGACGATCCAGAAGTGCGCCGCCGATGCCGCGGCCCTGTGCCTCGGCACCTAGGTAGATGGAATCCTCCACCACTCCGTGAAAGACGGTGCGGGTAGATACCGGCGCCGCGGAAACCCACCCCAGGACCTTAGAATCATCATCTGCTTCAACGGCCACATGCACCGAAGGCATGATCTTACCGGCTTTGAATTCCTCAAAGGTCAGGGATCGGGTCTCATAGGTAGCGTGCCCAGTATTGAGTCCCTGTTCATAGATCTCTCGCATCTGCGGGTAATCCGCCGCGGTAAAGGGGCGGATGCGGAAATCTTTCTTCTTGTCGTCCGAAGACGTCTGCTTAGCGTTCTCGCTCATATACAACATTATTACTGGGCCATGCCCAGCTTCGCCACGCTGTACACATAAAGATCGCCAAACGCGAACGAACTTGGCCTAGTTGCCGCCTTCCAACAGGTCAGTAACGAGCTCCGCAATGGCAGAGCGCTCGGAACGCTGCAGCGTAATATGCGCAAAAAGCTCATGTCCCTTGAGCTTTTCAATCACTGCCTGCACTCCGTCGTGCCGGCCCACGCGCAGGTTATCGCGCTGTGCCACATCGTGAGTAAGAACTACTCGCGAGCCCTTCCCCAACCGAGAAAGCACAGTAAGCAAGACGTTTCGCTCCAAGGACTGCGCCTCATCCACGATGACAAAAGCATCATGCAGCGAGCGCCCGCGAATATGCGTCAGCGGCAAGACTTCGATAAGGCCACGCTCGTGTACCTCTTCCATGACATTGTCAGACACCAAGCCCTCCAAGGTGTCATAGACCGCCTGCGCCCACGGGTTCATCTTGTCCGATTCAGTGCCCGGTAGGTATCCCAGCGACTGCCCGCCAACCGCATACATCGGGCGAAAGACCACAATGCGCCGGTGCTCCCCGCGCTCAAGCACCGCCTCCAAACCGGCGCACAGCGCAAGTGCCGACTTGCCGGTGCCGGCGCGGCCACCGATGGAGACAATTCCCACGTTTGGGTCCATCAGCAAATCCAAAGCGATACGCTGCTCTGCAGAGCGTCCCTGAAGGCCAAAGGCATTGATATCACCACGTACGAGCTCGACCACGCCATCAGCACTCATGCGCCCCAGCGCGGATTGCGCACCCGCTGCCAAGGTCAAGCCGCAGTGCACCGGCAGTTCCTCCACCGCGGTACCCTTTTCAGTTTCGACGCCGTCTAGCATGACTTCCCCATTACGATAGAGGGCATCGATGACATCCGAGCTGGTTTGCACCGTCGCCATTCCGGTATAGCCGGTCAAGACTACGTCCTGGGCGTGATACTCATCCGCCTGCACGCCTACCGCACCGGCCTTCACACGCAGTGGCACGTCCTTCGTGACGAGCACGGTGTCCTTCCCCTCGTGCGCAAGGTTGAGAGCGCACGCCAAGATGCGGTGGTCGCCCTCGGGCCCGCGGAACGCGGTAGGTAGCAAGGATTGGTCTTGATGGTTCAATTCCACGCGCAGGGTGCCGCCATCCACATTGACGGGAACCGGCTGGTCTAAGGCCTCATAGGTAGCGCGCAGCTCCTCCAAAAAGCGAAGAGCTTGGCGGGCGAACCAGCCAAGCTCCGGGTGATGACGTTTTCCTTCCAGTTCAGAAATAACTACAACGGGAAGGACCACATCGTGTTCTGCAAATTTACGCAGGGCCCAAGGGTCAGAAAGCAAGACCGAGGTATCCACTACATAGGTCTTGGTAGCGACGGTGTTATCAGTAGTGGCAAGCGGAGTAGAAAGTACAGAGGAACGAGACATGATGGCAGGGTTCTCCCTTAGTGTGCGGTAGATAAGACTTCTTCCGAATCACCCCGAATCCCCGGGGTTGCCACCCAAAGTAGGCACCGAAGGTTGAAATTACATGGGTGCAAGATGAACATTAAGAAAACGAAAAATCCCTCCGCAGCAGAAGCTGCAGAGGGAGAAGCTCTAAAAGAGCTATTTACTTCTCTACGGAAGAGGTGAACTTGCCGCTCTCGTCCTGGATCCAAGAGATAACGCCATCGTCGAACTGCTGGGTCCAGCCCTTGCCCTGAGCAGCCTTTTCCTCAGCAGCCTTAGGCAGGCCTACCTCAGAGTCCAGGCCACCCTGCTCCTTCCAGGTTTCAGCAATCTTGCCAACGATAGGCTGAGCGTCCCCATCGTCGTCGAAGGTCAGCAGGTTGCCGTTATCAAAGTTAGCGAGGAACTCATCATCGTCACCCTGCTCGATGCTCTTTACGTCGCCCCACTCAGCCTTCTTCTCTTCAATAGCGGAAGCGAAATCAGCCGGAACCTCTACGTCGCCGTTAGCGGTAGCGATGGACTTGGTAGCGCCGTCCTTGTCGTCCGCATCTTCAGAGTCAGATGCTTCTGCATCCTCGGAATCGTCCGCGTCGTCAGCGTCATCCTTAGAGGTGGCCTCAGCGGCAGCGGAGCCAGCAGCGTCGGTAGCGTCTGCGGCTACGGAGCCGGCAGTGTCCTTGGCGTCGTCAGCTGCATCCTCAGCATCGGAGCAAGCTACGAGAGCAACGGACAGGGTTGCGGCTGCGAAGCCACCTGCGATACGACGGGTCATCTTCTGCATTTCTGCATCATCCTTTCAACGAGAAAGTAAGTTAATTCTAAATTTTTGTTTAATCGTCCTTAATGACGAACGACGCCCACCGTAATGGCACTACCCAGCTAACGCCACCTGCATGGACAGGAAGCGGCCAGCAAACAGTAAAGGACTACCTACGTTTGCGCTGCTTAGAGGCCTTCTTTTTCTTTTGTAACGAATTGTTAACGTTTCTCCGCGCCTGCTTCGCCTTCGCCTTCTCCCTGGCGCTGCGCTTCGGCTTCTCCTGCCGCGAAGACCGCGCGGTGCGGCCCTTGGCGACGCCCACGAAGTCCTGAATTGCCTCCCCGTCATCGTCCTTGCGCCACACCAATGCAATCTCTGTTACCGGCACGGACTCATCCTTTAGTCCGAGTGGCACCACCTGTTTCTTGCTCAGCACCTTGAGCAGGGGGCACGGCGCAATCGCGATGCCTACATTGGCCGCCACTACCTGCAGGGCGTCGCGGACGGCGGGGACATCGACAAGCCCGGAGTCGGCGAGGCGGTAGTTAAGGTGTTCATCGGCGACGTCGGCAAGCGTAAGCTCCTCGCCTACCTCCGCATAGACCGAGTCTTTGGGAACGGCGATGCCAGGGGTCTCCTGATATAGTCGCACCACATGAAAAGTGTCGTCCACCCGCGCATCCGGCAGGCGTGCGAGGGCTAGGTCCACCTCGCCGGCTACCAGCGGGGCGAGCGCATCGTCCGCATCAACGGTGTACAAGCCACCATGAGCAGTATTTTCTTCGAATCGGCGAAACCACTTTCCAGGCTCTGTACCGGTGGCAAAAGCTAAGCGCAGCATAGAGGACAGTCTACTGAAAGTGCTACGGTAAAAGCGTGACTGAAGAACGAAAGCAACCATCCGGCACCGCTATGCGTGCCCAAACCGCGGCGAAGAAGCTAGGCATCTACCTACCCGCCGCGCCGGACGAGTTTCAAAATAGTGCCATTAGCCACGAAGAGCTGCGCGAATTGCAGCATAACCCGCCCGAGTGGCTACAAACCTTGCGCCGCGAAGGGCCTCATCCCCGCCCTGAGGTTGCCCATAAGCTAGGCATCTCGGTTACCGCGCTCAAGAAGAACGATATGGATAAGCCGCTGACCACGGCGGAAATCAATCAGCTCCTCCAAGAGCAGCCGGAATGGCTCCAGCAGGCCCGCGCCACCATGGCGCAGGCCCGTGGCCATGAGGTGAAGGACTAGACCAGCTTCCAGTCCTCGAGGCCCTCATACAGCGGGTAGTGCTCGGCAATCTTGTCCACACGAGCGCGCAGGGCCTCCACATCGGCATTCTTGCCCTGTACCAAGGCGGTACCGATAATATCTGCAACCTCGGTGAAGGCCTCGGCATCGAGACCGCGGGTTGCCAGCGCAGAAGTACCAATGCGCAGGCCGGAGGTGACCATCGGCGGACGCGGGTCATTCGGTACGGCATTGCGGTTGACGGTAATCCCTACCTCGTGCAGCAGATCCTCTGCCTGCTGTCCATCCAATTCGGAATTGCGCAGATCCGCCAAGACCAAGTGCACATCGGTGCCGCCGGTCAGTACGTCCACGCCAGCTGCCTTGGCATCTTCGGCGGTAAGGCGCTCTGCCAGAATACGAGCCCCCTCCAAGGTGCGTTCTTGGCGCTCCTTGAATTCCTCTGTAGCGGCAATCTTCATGGCGATGGCCTTGGCTGCGACCACGTGCATCAGCGGTCCGCCCTGCTGGCCCGGGAAGACGTTAGAATTGATCTTCTTGGCGTAATCCTGCTTGGCCAAAATCATGCCGGAGCGCGGGCCACCCAGGGTCTTATGCACGGTGGTGGACACGATATCCGCGTGAGGCACTGGGCTCGGGTGCAGGCCGGCCGCCACGAGACCAGCGAAGTGGGCCATATCTACCCACAGGTAAGCGCCGACCTCATCAGCAATTTCACGGAAGGCTGCGAAATCCATGGTGCGCGGGTAGGCAGACCAGCCTCCGATAATGACCTTCGGCTTTTCCTTCAGCGCCTGCTCGCGCAGCTTATCCATGTCCACACGCATGGTCTCTGAATCCACCTCGTAGGCAGCGACATCATAAAGCTTACCAGAGAAGTTCAACTTCATGCCGTGGGTAAGGTGGCCGCCGTGAGCCAGGGACAGGCCCAAAATCTTGTCGCCCGGCTCAGCGATGGTGGAAAGCACCGCTGCGTTCGCTTGCGCACCGGAGTGCGGCTGAACGTTGGCGAATTCCGCACCAAAGAGCTCCTTAGCGCGGCTGCGAGCTAGGTCTTCCACGACGTCGACATGCTCGCAGCCACCGTAGTAGCGGCGCCCCGGGTAGCCCTCGGCGTACTTGTTGGTAAGCACGGAGCCCTGTGCTTGGAGCACGGCGCGAGGCACAAAGTTCTCAGAGGCGATCATTTCCAGGGTTTCGCGCTGACGGGAAATCTCTCCCTGAATTGCGCCGAATACGTCCGGATCGAGGTCGCGGAGGTCAGAGGTAAAAGAAGCCATAAAGGTGTGGTCCCCTTCTCAAAATCAAGCGGTATGGGATGCTGCATATCTTATCGTGCCATGCTCCCTAAGGGGGCATACTTTTACCCACAGATTATGCAAGTGCAACAATGGAGCCATGGCGCGCACATTGGATTCGAGTCCCTACCTAGATTTTGACCGCGAGACCTGGCGTGAACTGCGTAAATCCATGCCTCAGGTGCTCACGGAAACCGAGGTGGAAAAGCTTCGCGGCCTAGGAGACCGCATCGACTTGGATGAGGTGGCTGATGTCTACCTCCCCCTCTCCCGCCTTATCCATATGCAGGTCATGGCACGCCAGCAGCTCACCACGGCTACCGAGTCCTTCTTAGGCAACCCTCCGACGCACGTTCCCTTTGTCATCGGTGTGGCCGGCTCCGTGGCAGTGGGAAAATCCACCACTGCCCGCCTCCTTCAGGTGCTCCTGCAACGCTGGGACTCCCACCCCAAGGTCGCGCTCGTTACTACCGACGGCTTCCTCTTCCCCACCGAAACCCTCAAGAAACGCGGCCTCATGCAACGCAAGGGATTTCCAGAATCCTATGACCGGCGTGCACTCCTTCGCTTTGTCACGGACGTAAAATCAGGAAAGCCTCTGGTCAAGGCGCCACTTTATTCTCATATCTCCTATGACATTGTGGACGGGGAATACCAGGAAGTAAACCAGCCCGACATCCTTATTCTGGAAGGGCTCAACGTACTGCAGACGAGTCCCACGTTGACCGTGGCGGACCTCTTTGATTTCTCGGTATATGTTGATGCCCGCACCGACGATATCGAGCAGTGGTATATCGACCGCTTCCTTACTCTGCGCCACACCGCTTTCCGCGAGCCCAACGCCCACTTCTCTGCCTTTGCAGACATAAACGATGAGGAAGCCCGCGCTCAAGCTCGCGAAATTTGGCAGTCCATTAACCTGCCGAATTTGGTGGAAAATATCCTGCCCACCCGTGTGCGAGCCTCCCTTGTGCTGAAAAAGGGCTCGCATCACTTGGTGGAGCAAGTACGGATGCGCAAGCTCTAGAGCCTATTTGCCAAAGCGGCGCGAACGTTGGGAGTAATCCCGCAAGGCGCGGAGGAAGTCCACCTTGCGGAATGCTGGCCAGTAAGTATCCGTGAACCAGATCTCGGAGTACGCGGCCTGCCACAGGAGGAAGCCCGACAGGCGTTGTTCACCAGAGGTGCGGATGACCAAATCCGGGTCCGGAAGTCCCTTGGTGTACAGGTGTTCCCCAATGGAATCTGCGGTGACGCGGTCCGCCATCTCCGCTGCGGTAGTTCCTTTCTCTGCTTCCGCACGCACCAAGTTCTGCACGGCGTCCACAATTTCTTGGCGTCCGCCATAGCCCACCGCCACATTGACGATGACCCCGGTATTATCCTTGGTTTCTGCCGCTGCCGTCACCATGCGCTGGCGGATATCATCTGGGAGTAGGTCGAGGTGGCCAACCAAGCGCGCCTGACAGCCGACGTCGCTATGGGATAGGTGCGTGACAACGTCCGAGATGATGTCAAAGAGCAGCTCTACTTCCTGCTCGCTGCGCTTCAGGTTCTCTGTGGACAGCAAATAAATGGTGACCACCTCGATATCAGTATCGCGGCACCACGAGATCATCTCTCCGATCTTCTTGGCGCCTTGGCGGTGACCATGGCTGATATCGGTAAACCCAGCCTCACGCGCCCACCGACGATTGCCGTCGGCCATAATGGCTATGTGCTTAGGCTGCGGCTTTCCCTTGATCAGGCGCGCCAGACGGGCTTCATAAGCTGGGTAGGCCAGCTGCTTGAGAGAACTCACGCTCATTAGTCTATCCGCCTAGAAAATGGACTTCTTGCGGTTATCGTAAATGCCGGCTTCCTTCATCGCCTTATCCACGGCTTCCTCATCGAATGGATCGATTCCGTGATCCTCCGCAAACATCATGCGGCGGCGAAAGCGTGAGTAACGGCGATGGAAATTCCAACCCGCAAACAGTACCGCAACGCCCATAAGCGCCAGGATCAGCAGGCCAATGGGCGAAGCTTTGCCAAATTCAGGGCCCATTGGGCCACCTTCGGCGCCCTCAGTTCCTTGGGCGAGTACAAATACGTCATGTGCGGCCAGAACGAAAGAGCCATACATACTCATATCTTAGGCCTCCTCTTTCTCTTCGATGCCGGCAAAAAGGTTATTTTCTGGCAGGGAGGTAGAAACACGGGTCTTCGCCAGCTCGAACTCCTCGGTGGGCCAAAGGCGCTGCTGTACCTCCACCGACGTCGCCAAGAAGGCACCCGCCGGATCGATCTGCGTGGCGTGCGCCCGCAAGGCCTCCTCGCGATTGCTGAAGTAATCCGCGCATTCCACCTGGGTGGTTACACGCGCCATGATATCGCCAAAAGCGGTGTCCCAACGCGCCAACATTGGCCCATAAGGACTGGTATTACCTTCTTCCAGGAGCAGATCATGGAACATCTTCATGCGCTGATAAACAAAGCCGTGCGAATAGTACAGCTTCAGCGGCTCCCACGGCTTGCCCAGCTCTGGGTGGTACTCGGCATCGTCTGCCTTCTCCCACGCGATCATGGAAGCCCGGTGCACCATCAAATGGTCTGGGTGCGGATAACCGCCATTTTCGTCATAGGTGACAATGACGTGTGGTCGAAATTCACGGATAACCTGGACGTATTCCTGCGCGACGGTGTCATCCCCCAGCAACGCGAAACAGCCTTCCGGCAGCAATTCCTCCATAGTCTTGCCTTCAACCGGGTCGGGCAATCCGGAATCAACGTGGCCCAGCCAGCGATGTTGTACGCCCAGTGCCCGCGCAGCGTTAGCCATTTCTTCCCGGCGGACCTCGCCCATCTTTTCCTTGATTCCCGGGCGGTCCATGGCGGGGTTAATCACATCGCCGCGCTCACCACCGGTACAGGTCAGTACCAAGACCTCATTGCCTTCTGCGGCATAGCGCGCGGTGGTTGCAGCCCCCTTGGACGATTCATCGTCTGGGTGCGCGTGGATAGCTAGTAGGCGAAAATCGCTCACTGAAAATCCATCCCCTTATTAATCTAGGTTCTTTGAACAGATGATTATCCTAGTAGATAATTGGAAAACCGTGGTCCTCGACTAGAGTGGAAGCCATGACTTCCGCCGGAAACTCTCGCTCAGCCGCCCGCTACGGCTCCCGCGGCTCCTCTGAAAAGAACTCTGGTAGCTGGACTAATAAGGCGCTGGTGCTCATCTTTGTCGCCATTTTTATCGCGCTTATTTTCTTCGGATTCCGGTATTTCCAGGAAAAGGAGCGGGTGAACGCACAGGTGTCCATCGTGACCCAGGAGGTTTTGAGCGATGATTCCACCCGCGTTTGGGTCGATGTCACCCGCAATCACACCGACGAAGATGCCTACTGCATTGTCCAAGCCTATGACTATTCCAAGTCCGAAGTAGGCCGCCGTGAATTCCCTGTTCCCGCGGGCGGAAACGAAACCCAGCGCATCGCTGTCGACGTCCCAACCAACGCTCGTGCCGTAGCTGGCGGGGCCTATGGTTGTTCCGGCAATATCCCCGAATACTTGGATATGGATAACCCTGACTACGCGGAAAGCCGCTAGCCGCGTGTGCTAGGATTTGTAGCGCCTAGAACTGGGTATATGCCCGGTTCCACTTTTACCTATAGCCCCAGGGATTAGCAGGGGCTTTGACCACAATTCCTATCTACGGAAGGTTGCAGAATGGCTGAGCAGCAAAAGCAGTACATCACCCCAGAAACCAAGGCGAAGCTCGAGGCCGAGCTGCAGGAGCTCATCGACCACCGCCCAGTAGTCGCGGCTGAAATCAACGAGCGCCGTGAGGAAGGCGACCTCAAAGAGAACGCCGGTTACGACGCCGCACGTGAGATGCAGGACCAGGAAGAGGCCCGCATTAAGCAGATTTCTGAGGTTCTTGCGAATGCCACCACCGAGCGCGGTGCTGTTCAGGAGGGCGTTGCCCACACCGGTTCCGTAGTTCACGTTTACTACAACGGTGACAAGGACGATAAGGAGACCTTCCTCATCGGTACCCGCGCCGCTGCTTCCGATAACAAGGACCTAGAAACCTATTCCGAGCAGTCCCCGCTGGGCGCTGCCATCCTTGGCGCACAAGAGGGCGAGACCCGCGAGTACACCGCTCCGAATGGCAAGACCATTTCGGTCACCATCGAGTCCGCAGCGCCGTATGATTCTGCTAAGGCCGCTGCACCACGCGAGTCCTAAACTTTTAACCACTTACCACTCTGGAGAAAGAGCACATCCCCATGAAGAAGTTCTCCCGTTTCGCCGCCGCTGGCCTGGTCTTCACCGCTGGCCTCTCCCTCGCTGCTTGCCACCCACCGAACCAGCAGGATTCTGATTCCAAGGTAGAAAATGCCTCCACCTTCACCGGTGAGGCCCCGATGCAGAAAGATGCTGAGACCAGCTCTTCCGCACCCGAGACCGTTATTGAAGAGGAAGCACCTGTAGTCGAGTCCAGTGTTCCAGAAGAGCCAGCGCAGCCGCACTTGAACGGTACCGCCACCGAACTGCCACAGCAGTAATAAGGCTTGAAGGGCCGAGGGATATTCTCGGCCCTTTTTCATGCTATTTTTCTGGGTTCACTTCCCGCACCCAATCCCCGATGACACCGGGCACGACAGCGGGCGGCTCCCCCAAGAGGTCGCGCTTATTCGGGTCCCTTTCGACCTGCGTGGTGACGGACTTTACGCGCTTTTTCTCACTGTCTTTGCCTCCGCGCATCCCCATCATTGGACCATAGGCTCGCGCCCCTCCGGTTGAGCGGCCTGCATTGCCACCGCGCGCTGCCGCGGCACTTTCACTGCCGCCTACGCCGGGCCGCATGCCCGCACCAGCACCGTTTCCTGCACCACTGCCAAGACCAGCGCGCATGCTCGAACCGCCGCCGAGTGCATTGCTATGGCCAGCGCGCATGCCTGCACCGACACCAGCGTAGGGCGCTCCGGCTCCGCGTCCAAGGTGCAGGCCCGACTGCGCTCCTCTTCCGGCGCGCGCCACATCGGCGCTGCCACTTACATTTCCTGCAGCGGATCCAATTCCGCCTCGTAGCGACTGACCGATGCGTACGCCGCGGCCCGCATCCCCGGGCCGTCCGGCTGCCATCATCGGCGCCATCCCAGAATTGGCGGATTGCGCTGTAGTTACCGGCGCCATCGCACCGCTGTTATTAAGCGCGCCTCCATGTGCTCCTGCGGCGACCGGATGCGCTATACCACTAGGAACCTGCCCCATCGCCCCGTTCGGCGAAGCGACACTCGGCACGGACGCCCCTTGGGTGGACACTTCATTCCCACCGATGGCTACTTGGTCTCCCAGACCAAGCCTTTCCAGCGCATTCCTGCCGCTAGTATGCATCTGCTGGTGAAAATCATTAATTTCCTGTGGGCTCATCCCCACCGCTTCCAGCCCGTTTACAGTGCCATTGACGACGTCAAAGTTCCCCGGCCCCAAATCACCTCGCGCAATCGCTTCCGCAATCTTCTTTGGCCACACCACGGCATCGGTGGTGTAGCGCTGCCCATCACCATCAACTCCAGCGAGGCCGGCGTCGACGCCGCCGCCTCCCGACGCCGGCGATTGTTCCATCAGAGCGTGCTGGTACGGCATTGCCTCTACCGCGAAGCGCTGCAGGTCAGGTTGCAATGCGGCCAATGCGGCCTTTTCCGCAATTTCGCGCTCGACCGGTTCTGGAATGGCCATCACTTCCATCGCCATGGCCATCGCAGTCGGCTGCATGCCCATCAGCTTGGCGTGGAATCCAGTCAGTTTCTCCCCCATGACCTTGGCATTTGCTACAAAGTGGCTTCCCGACGCCGCCACTTCCCTAATCTTGGCCGCCGCCCTCGACGTGGCTTCGCTGTCGTTCTCGCCTTCCAAAGACCCAGCTGCTTCCTGCAACCCGCTAACGATATCGTCGACTTCCGACGCCAACGAGCTCCACCGCGCATTCGCCTCCGACACATTCCAAATCTGCGTCGACATCAGGTCCGTAGCCAGCTTCACAATGTCCGTACCGACATTCACCACCGGCATGGAAAACCCAAACGGGCTGTACCCCGGCTCCGGCTGGTTCATAATCGGCATCGCCTCAATACCGATATCCCCACCTGCATCCGCGATCTCCATTCCCCGACTATTCGCGTCCTCCTGCGACTGAAACCCTCGGGCCTCCCGCCCGAGACTGTCGTACAACCATTCCAATTGCTCTGAAAAGTTCTTGATCGATTCACACGCAGATCCCGGGTCAGTCTCAAGAACCCTCTGATGAACCGCGCCTACATGATCAATTCCATTAACTGAAGAAAAGCCTGCATTAAGTGGAGAATTTATCCCCGCTCCTACTTCACTAATTCTTGATTGAAACTCATTAATTGCCATAGAATTCAGCTCAAGATTCTGACTACTCAGTTTCATTGCTCCCCCGATTTTTAATTACATTGTAAGGTCTTCAAAAATTTGCTCGGCATTTCCGCAGGAAGTCTCTACAGCCCCTTCTTGAAGATTGGAAAAGCTAACTTTCACTGTTCCACCTTTAGTCTCTAGAAATGCCGAACAATATCGGCCCAAAGGACCATCTTCCGGATATGCTACGAGAGGTAGATTCTCGCCTGTCAATATTGGTTCACCGGTAAATTTGATTGTTTCTTGGTCGAGCCCCAAATTCTTTGACGCCAAAGTGATAGAGGCTTCTCCATACCTCGCCTCAGAACCACGAAAGCCACAAAAACTCCATCCTGACTCCCGATGAACCGAAATAGGCTCAGGATGTATACCAGAAGCTTCTAATCTGTCGTACGGAATCTCCGTACACGGATCAAAAAGCTCGAAGCTCGGGTCTGCCGGATCGAAATCCCCCAAAGGCGGTAGGACGCCGGAAGTGTCTTCCGACCCCGTGGCGCCGGCCTCCCCCGGTTGGCCGGCGCCGTCCGCATTCTTCCCGCCATTAGTGTGTGCCGTTTCCCCCTGATTGCCTTCCGCGTCATCCCCCGGGTCCCCGTTGGCTCCCCCTGCACCGTCGGTCGAACTAATGCCGCCAAATTCGTCCACCTTGGTGGGTTCCTCCGACGCGCTCCTCGTACCGATGTCTGCAACGCAGCTGCTCAGCATAACGGTGCTGCCGACCATCAACGTTGCTACGGTGACCTGACGCTTCACAACAATCCTTCGCGCACTCACTTCCTGACGAGAGGAACAGGAAAAGTGAAACAGAGAACTTTTCACTTCATATTTCCCGTTCCGGTACACAGCATGCATGAGACACCCAGAATTTTCTACGCAACCGCAAAGGTTAACGGCAATTTAACAAAATTATTTGTCCCATATGCCACACCCATCACATCCAAAAGGCGAAATTTCCTGCTCATGAGCTGTATCATCTCTTGGAGTGGTTCGGTAGACCAAATGAAGGTTAAACCCTCACTTTATCCCCCAGCACTACCCCAGAAATTACACGTTTGTAAGCGAATTTTCGGCAACAAAAAGGCCCACACCGAAGTGCGGGCCAATACAAAAGAGTCAGTTAGTCTCGCTGGAGGTAGCTCAGCAAACGGAGAATTTCAGTGTAGAGCCAGACCAAGGTCACAGCGAGGCCGAGAGCAACGCCCCACGCGTTCTTAGCGGGAGCACCAGCGCGGATCATGCGGTCAGCCTGATCAAAGTCAGTCAGGAAGGACAGGGCACCAAGAACGATGCAGACCAGCGAGAAGATGATGGCAATCGGACCACCATCGCGCAACGGGTTGAAATCAAAGAAAATCGCGCCCAAGAAGTTAACAAGCGCCATGACAGCGATGCCAGCGATCAGGCCGAAAAGGATCTTGGTGAACTTCGGAGTCACCTTCACTGCGCCAGTCTTATACACAATCAGCATGCCGATAAAGACACCGATGGTGCCGACAATCGCTTGACCAATGATGGCCATGCCGCCCTCGCCCTGGAAGTTGACATTGGCGAACATCAAGGAGAAGCCGCCGACAAATAGGCCTTCAAATACGGCATAAATCAGGGTGACTGCAGCAGAACCCCACTTCTTACCAAAAGAGGCAACGAGCACGGTAATGAAGCCACCGATACCACCGACCAGAGTCAAGGCCATGGCGATACCTGGGCTCACTAGCATTCCCAAGGCGAAGTTGATGGCTGCGGCGACAATGATGACGCCGAGGGTTATGCCCGTCTTGGTCACTACATCATCCACGGTCATGGGACGAGTAGATACGTCCGCATAACCAGGATTTTGGCGGCTACTATTTTCGGTCAGAGAACTCATTACCGGATTGCTTGAACGCACGGTTGTCCTTTCTAAGAGAGGTGCAAATTAGCTATCTCACCACATTCAACGAAACACCACCCCATAAAGTTCCACATTCTTACCATTTAGCTAGAAGTTTTGTGTAAAGCTTCCTCATAAATGCTGTGGAGACATGGTGACGCAAAAAGTCTCGAGACGCTTCCAAGAAAGACGTCTCGAGACTTCACATGGTGCCCCCAGTGGTGTCTGGTTCGGAGACATCGTTCCGCATGTCTCATAAGATCGTTCCGGTCTAA
>ERZ1030944.57-NODE-57-length-31265-cov-12.202435_pt1 | contig 31265 bp, 26 predicted proteins | sample MGYA00518599_ERZ1030944 | MGnify/ENA primary metagenome ERZ1030944 (study PRJEB33718, sample SAMN03159697) | human skin metagenome | collected 2014-05-20 | study: EMG produced TPA metagenomics assembly of the PRJNA266117 data set (Human skin bacterial metagenome... | reverse complement strand
AGATGGAGCACTTGTTGTCGGTGATCTTCACGGTGGCGGCATTCGCGGCCGGAACGCACATGCCTACGGCGAGCGAAGTGGATACTATGGTGGCAACGGTGCGCGTGGATAGCTTTTTCATTGTGGACCTCTTATTCGGGGTTAATACGGGTACTGCGAAATGATGCAGTGTTGATGTAGCTTTCACTTATTACATAGCGTGATACGCGCCGAACGTTACAAGGATGGATTGTTTAGTCACGCTAGTCGGAACCTCTTTGGTCTCTGTCACAGTAGTGGTCACCGGCGCCGGTTCCTTCGGCGTGGCTGTCACCGTGGTTGTTGCGGTCTCGCGGGCAGTTGTCGCGATCGGCGTGGGCTGCTTTGCCGCAGCAGTTACTGTCACGGTTTTAGTTATGGGTGCCGGAGCTGGAGCCTTGACGGTCGTAGTCTTCCAAACAGTGGTTGGAACCGAGACTTCTTCCTTGGTGTCCGGCTTCGGAGCTGGGGTACTAACTGATGGAAGATTATCGGATTTCACTGAAAGATCGTCTTGCACGACACCATAGCCAACAAGGATAGTTTTGTATCTTCCTTCGGGATAGCATTCAAGGAAAAGGCTATCCCTGGAATTGGGCTTGAAGCATAGGCCGGGACCATCCAATCGTAGAGCCGGGTTTCTCTCGCTTCAATGTAGTCTTGGTGGGAAAGGTTCCATTTATTAATTTCCTTCCTCGCCGTCAACCGATCGAATATATTTGATGCTGCCTTAGAATCGCGTTCTGCTTTCGAGTAATAGGTTCCAGGCTCATTCCACGGCGTGAAAATGGGCTCAATGTATTTCTTTCCTGAGCCCTCCAATGAGCAGAAAAGTTCTTCATTTGTCGGGTTGGTGATGGTGATGCCGTCGGCAGCGTAAGAGCCAGTGAGGCCAATGACTGTCCACTCTTTGGATTCCGTGGGCTGGGCTGTGGCGGCCACGACACCGCCGGCGGTTACAGCAAGCGCTGCAACAATCGGAACTGCGACTTTTGAAATTTGCATAAATAAAAAATCAACAGACGAGGGCCGGCGGAAGTACCCGGAAATTGGATACGTGTTCGAATTCGGCTCCTCCATGTGGTGTAGTCCGATCCCGCATAAAAAGGTCTGGCTTGGCGCAGTTTTCACGTGCACGTGTCAAGCGCGGGGGAGTGCCGAGCTAAGGCGCTATTCCTCCCATGCGCCTCGATGGATCACCGCGAATGGTGTGTATGCGCCGTCCACTTGCTTGCATCCGGGTGTCACTACAGAAAGATTGCGGGGGTGCCGTACGGGGCTACTGCAAAATGCAATACCTGGCAACTGTTTGGATGCTGAAACTTTCGCACTAAAATATCGTGATGCAATCGTTTACATCGAGGTCAGGAGACGGGATGGCTGCAACAACCACCCTTGCCGATGTCGCCCGCGTTGCGGGTGTCTCCACGGCGACCGTCTCCCGCTTCCTGTCCCGCACCACCACCGTCGCACCCGAAACCGCCACCCGAGTACAAAAGGCGATGGACGAGCTGAATTACAAGCCGAACCGCCTGGCCCGGGCGCTGCGCACCAACAGAACAGGGCAGCTCGGCGTGGTGCTTCCAGGCTTTGAAAACCAATTGTTCTTTGAGCTGCTGCTCAACATCGAAAAGGCGGCGCGGAAACGCGGCTTCGGGGTCCTTATCGCGGGGAGCAATACGCTGCCGGATACGCTCGCCGAGCTTTCCCGGTCGCAGGCAGTAGATGGGATTCTTCTGGCGAGTTCCTCCTGGCCAAAGGCGGAGCCACCGAGCGCGTCGATCCCCATGGTCTGCATCGACAGGCCCTTGCCGGGGGCGCGCAGCTCGTTCGTCAGCGTGGACAATGTAAACGGCGCCAAAGCCGTCACCGAGCACCTTCTTGCCCAGGGGGCGAAGACGTTCGGGTTGCTCACCGGTCCCATGCGCATCCCGTCGGCACAGGAGCGCACGAAGGGTTTTTACGAGGCGATCCGCAACACGGCCACCTGCATAAAGGAAGAGGAGGGGGACTTCACCGCGCAGGCGGGAGTCGACTTTGTCGACAGTTTCAACAGGCAGACCGAAGGGCTGCCTGAAGGGCTGCCCGACGCGATTTTCGCCGAAAACGATCTCATGGCCGCAGGTGTCCTCAGCAGGCTCACCGAAACGAACCAAAAAGCACTGATCGCAGGGTTCGACGGCCTCACCTCAACGACGCAGCTGTATCCCCGGATCACCACTCTCGTGCAACCACAGGAAGAGCTGGCGCGGATAGCCGTCGACAAGCTCATCGATGCGATCGAGGGGGAGACCGCAACGGAACAGATGTACATACCTGGAACGCTCCTCATCGGAGACACCACAGCGAAGGAAGAAGGAAAATGAGTGCAGTCTACGTGGTTGGCAGCGCCAACTTCGACCGCTTCCTCTACGTCGAGCGATTCGTCGCGGCGGGGGAGACCATTTCGTCGACAAAGCTCGAGGAGGCGTGCGGCGGGAAGGGCCTGAACCAGGCGGTCGCCGCGGCGCGCGCAGGTGCGCAGACGTGGATGGTGGGCAACCTCGGCAACGACGGCGCGGGTGACACTATCCGCGCGGCTATATCCGAGGAAGAAAATCTCCATCCAGATTTCCTTTCTACGGACGCGAAGCGTCCCACCGGGCAGGCGATGATCCAGATCAACGCCGAGGGTAACAACGCTATCGTGCTTATCGCCGGGGCGAACGGCACGGTCACCAAAGAAAACATCGATTCCGCCTTTAATAACGCCTCCTGCGGAGGCACCCCCGCAGGAGGCACCTCCGCAGGAGGCGTCTCCGAAGGGGACGTCGTCGTCTGCCAGCGCGAAATCCCCGATGAGATGACCCGCTACGCGCTTCTGCGCGCGAAAGAGAAGAACGCGTTTACCATCTTGAACCTCGCGCCGGGCACGAGCGACCAGACGCTGGTGGAAAACGTCGATCTGCTTATCGTCAACGAGACGGAGGGTGCGATGTTGCTAGGCTCCGATGAAACGGAGCCGGAATTCATCGCCAGGAAGCTTCAACAACAAACCGGCACTGACACCATCCTCACCTACGGGGACAAGGGTGCATTCGTCGCCACCAGCACAGAACAGTTCCACGTCCCGGCCATAAAGTGCGATGTCGTGGACACCACGGGCGCGGGCGACGCGTTCGTCGGTGCCACCGCAGCGCTTATCGCCGAGAAGAAAGACCTCACAACCGCCACCCGCTTCGGCATCGCCGCCGCCACCGCAGCCTGCGGTTCAAAGGGCGCGCAGAGCTACCCGCAGCGCAGACCAGACTTCCAAAAATTAGCAAAGTAGGAAAACCAAGTGACAAACACGAAAACCAAAAACGTCGTCCCCCTCATGGCGGCGCTCCTCATCGCCGTCTTCGCCTTCCAGCTGAACGCGTCGATGCTGTCGCCGGCACTGGCGACGATGGAGAAGGAGCTGCACGCCACCTCCGCCCAGATCGGCCTGACACAGACGGCGTTCTTCACGGCGGCGGCGCTGTTCTCCCTCTTCCTGCCCCGCTGGGGTGACTTGATCGGCCGCCGCAAGGTGCTGATCGGCATGATGGCGGTGACGGGGCTTGGCTGCCTGGTCGCGGCGCTCGCGCCGAACGTGACGGTCCTCTTCCTCGGCCGCGTCATCCAGGGCGTGGCGGGCCCGACGGTGCCGCTGTGCCTCATCATGCTCCGCCAGCAGGTCCCCAATGAGAAGCAATACGCCCTGCTCCTGGGCATCATCACCTCCGTGAATGGTGGTATCGGTGGCATCGACGCGCTGGCCGGCGGCTGGCTCGCCGGGCACTTAGGCTTCCGCTCGATTTTCTGGGTCATGGCCGGCTTCTGCCTCGCTGCGGTCATCGCGGCACGAGTAGGCACCGAGGAGTCCACCGCGGAGGAGACGCACCCCATGGACTGGAAGGGCGTCGCCCCGCTCGCCGTCGCGATCGGCGCGCTGCTCACAGCGTTCAACGAGGCAGGCAAGATCCAGGACGCGAACTGGCTGCTCGTCATCGTCCTCATCGCCATCGGCGCAGCAGGTATCGTCGCCTTCTGGAAGATCGAGCAACAGGTCGCGCACCCCTTGGTCACGGTCGAGTACATGTTGCAGCGCCGCACGTGGGCGCTGCTGCTGACCACGCTGCTCACCATGACGGGTGTCTTCGCCATCATGAACGGTCTCGTTCCGAACCTCGCGCAGGACGCGGCGAACGGCCCCGGCATCTCCGCGTCGACGGTCTCCTGGTGGACGCTCACCCCGTACGCCCTGGCCGGCCTCTTCTTCGGTCCGGTCGCGGGCATGCTGGCCGCGAAGTTCGGCTACAAAAAGGTCCTCCAGGTCGGCATCGGTGGCACGCTCGTGGGCGTCATCGTCGCGATCATCCTCACGGCGAACCCCACGCCGCTCGGTCTGCTCTTCATCTCGCTCTTCGTCGGCATCACCTACGCCGGCATCGCGAACATCATGCTCAACGGCTTGGGCATCGTCTTGTCCCCGGCTGATAACCAGGGTTACCTCCCGGGCATGAACGCGGGCGCCTTCAACCTCGGCGCGGGCATTTCGTTCGCCATCCTCTTCGCCGTCGCCACGGTCTTCGCGGAGGGCGGCGGCGGTTACGCGGCGGGCATGGTCGCCGGTGCGATCCTCCTCGTCCTCGCGTTCTGTACTTCGTTCCTCATTCCTCGTCCGGAAACGGTTTCGGACACACTGAAAGGTAGTGAAAATGCATAAGATCATTCTCGACTGCGACCCCGGCCACGACGATGCGGTGGCCATCCTCCTGGCCGCCGGCAACCCGGACATCGACCTCTTGGGCGTAACGACGGTCGGTGGCAACCAGACCTTGGAGAAGGTCACCTTCAACGCCCGTCAGGTTCTCACCATCGCTGGGCTTGTCGACGTTCCTCTGTTCGCCGGTGCGACCCGCCCACTCGTGCGTCCGGTTGAGGTTGCAGAGGATATCCACGGAGATACGGGGATGGAAATCCACGGCTATGACCTTCCCGAGCCGCGTGTTGATGTGCAGCCCACCCACGCCGTCCAGTTCATCATTGACACGATCATGCGCGAAGAGCCCGGCACGGTGACGCTGGTGCCCACAGGGCCGCTTACCAACATTGCCCTTGCTGTCCGCCTCGAGCCGCGCATTGTGGAGCGCGTGAAGGAAGTTGTTCTTATGGGTGGTGGCTACCACGTGGGTAACTGGTCTGCTGTTGCCGAGTTCAACATCAAGATCGACCCGGAGGCCGCCCACATTGTGTTTAACGAGGCCTGGCCCGTGACGATGGTCGGCTTGGATCTCACCCACCAGGCGCTTGCCACCGCTGAGGTGGAGGAGAAGGTGAAGGCTGTGGGCACCGATGTTGCCGATTTCGTTGTTGGCCTGTTCGGTGCCTTCCGCAAGAACTACCAGGACGCGCAGGGTTTCGACGACCCGCCCGTCCACGATCCCTGCACCATCGCCTACCTCATCGATCCGACGATTGTGCAGACCCAGAAGGTCCCCGTCGATGTGGAGCTCACCGGTGCACTGACCACGGGCATGACGGTGGCGGACTTCCGCGCCCCCGCGCCTGCCGATTGCCACACGCAGGTCGCCACGAAGCTCGATGCCCCGAGGTTCTGGGATCTGGTGATAGATGCGATTAAGCGCCTTGGCTAAATAGCCACTGAGCAGGAATCCCCGCCGGCCGGTTCAGGGCAGGGCGGGGATTTTCGATTTCTCGAGGTAGAACATGGCGGTTTAGTCGTTAGTTATTGCTTGTGTTTTGGTAAGCAGTGACCGCTGTGTAGGCATGAATCCGTGCAGGTGCAGTTTGTGTGGCACGCTTCCCACTTGCACATAGACTCGCGGGAAAAAGATGCGGGACTGGTTTTGGAAAAAGAGCTTGACGTGCCTTCAACGCGGAATATGAGCAACGAGAAGGTGATGGAGCTGTTCGGAGCGTTTACAAGCGGTCAGATTTGTGACAAGTCGCTGGCGGCTATTTTCGATACGACGCTTAGAGCAGGGAGAAGTTCCTTGTGATGAGGCTCGATTGCAGTCAGTTAGGATTATCGTCATGGTGAACGTATGGCCAACTGTTGACGTACTAAAGGCCTTGAAGAAGGATGACAAACTGTCATCGAAGGCCCGGGAGTTTTACGATTGCGCGTCGGGAGCCACGGAAGAGAACGTGAAGGTTGATTACCTTGCGAAATGCATGTTGCAAACGAGTCTCGATTCGGTCCTAATCGAGGATTTTCGCTACAAATACGAGAACAGACACGCCGATACACAGCAGACAATGACTAAGATCGCAGGGCAACCTGTGTATGAGTGCCGTGAAAAGGTGCGGCCTGCTTGGCGCGGAGCCGTCATTTTTCCGAAAGATTGCCAAGATGCGTGGCTGGTCCTCGTTGGCACTCATGAGCATTTTCATAACGGGGGTCCTCGTTCACTGAAAGCCCAGCGCTCTGCTGGTTGTATTGGGCCTAGTGAATTGGACAAGCATTTACGTGACATCTGTGTTGAAGATATCGAACGCAAAGAACAAAGGCGTCAGCTCTATGAAGCCTTTATTGACGCATTGCGCCTAGCCGTGAAGGAAGAGACCGAAGCTCCCGTCACGCTACCGGAAGGGGAAATTTTTGAGGGCGGCAGTGTGACTCTGGCTGTTGCTCCCCAAGTGATCACCGAAGGTGATCTTGAATCGGCGCACGAAGATGTACTAGTAGTCACTCTAAAAATGGCTCAAAAGACACGGTACGAAGCAAAACAGTTTGTAACAAAGATAGGGATGAACCTGATCCAACCGGCGGAGGATGAGTATTACTCCATTATCAAAGCCGATACGAAAATAGAGTTCTTCGTTTCGCGTGCTCGTTTGCTTCAGTTACTGGCCTTGGCAATAAGCGATGTGCCTACCAAGGACTTCCAACCCCCAGAGCCAAGAGTTCTGCACTGGGCAATGAAGAAGCGATTGGTCGAGGCATATGTTGAGGGCACGGCAGTCCAAGCGGTATGCGGAAAGTGGTGGGTCCCCGTCGGGGACGAGAAAACACACAACACTCTCCCCGTTTGCCCAGACTGTGAAGCTGAACAACCGGCAGCGCAGGCATTAGAAAGCCTGCGCCACACTGATGTGTAAATGGCGCTAGAGATCACCAAGCGACGCCAGTTGTTCGCGGGCTGCGTCGCTGAGCGGTGCTTTGCGTGCCGGGGACGGGAGCGGCTGGTGAAGTGCATTGGCCGTGAACTCTGCACCCTTGTTTAGCTGGTCCATGAATGTGACAAGATCGCTCATCTTTATGCGCCGATTGTTACCGACGCGATGGAAAGGTAGATAGCCCTTATCCATAAAGGTCAGTAAATGCGGGCGACTCATTTTGAGTAGCTTTGCCGCTTGGTTAGGGGAGAGCTCATCCTCGTCGGAGAAAACATTGATATCGGTTCCTTGCTCCAAAGTTGTCAACATGCGTTGGAGCAAGATAGACATAGCGGAGCCTTCCGGCATACGTTTAATGGCAGCTGCGAGTTCCTTGCGATCCTCGTTGCTGAGTTCATTACTTTTAATTGTGCTAAGTGCTCCGCTAGTCATAGTGAAATCCTCGATTCCGAGCTATTGGGGTTGTAGCAATTGTGACAACTATCCTTACTGCAGTACTTAACTGTAGTAACTGTAGCAAGTGTAGCAAGTGTAACTAAAATGAGGTAATTTCACTAGTGTCGAGGGTGGTGGGGGTATTTTTGGTGAGACGATGGAATGGTATGGGCGCAACTAACGTGGGAAAGTGCTGCTCAGTTCTCAGGGCTAACGCTCTATGGCGTAATCAATGACGAATAGTGTGGGGTAACGGAAAAGTATGCCAAGCTTGCCCCAAAATCGATGTCAGCATCCTCTTTCTTGTACTTGGGGTGAAGGTTGCTTGGCCCTCGGATCCGCTCTTTCATAAACGTGGACTCGCCTTAGGATGTCTGGTGCGCGTATTCAGCCAAGCCAGCTACCGTACTCATTAATTGGGTTCGAAAAAGGCAAACCTCCTATATGTATGAACCGTGCATACTTTTCGGTTGATTGCCATTCCTCGGGCTACATCGCCGGTCACTTATGACGCAACTCATGACCTCCCGCGAGCGCCACCACAAGAGTCCTCCCAAAAGTGGAAGACTCTATCGCCGACGTTCCGAGGGCAATTTCTCATATTAGAAGTAGGTGAGCTCGTAGTGACTCGACATCAAATCGCAGTCCGGCAAACATACATTGCGCGAGCAGTCCTTATCGCTTTAAGACTTTTGGTGACCACGCTTCTTAAACCACTCCTCCTGCTTCCATTTATCCTTCAGCTCCTTCAACGGCCACGGCCTGTTCTCAATCACCATCCGCCGCATGTCATAGTTCTCCCGCAGGTACGCGCACAACTCACGGTAGTCTGAAACAACCTTCCGCCACGCCGACGCATGAAAGTAGTGATCAAGGATCGGCCAGTCGTCCGGGTTTGACGAGCTCACCCATCCCGAAGGACTTTCGCCACGCAGAATCTCCCAGTCGTACAGCTTGTCCCTCGTGTCCAGCTCTGCGTCCCTGCCCGCCCGCAGCGCGACGCCGTAGACATCGAGCAGCAGACACAGTTCATCTTCGTGTAGCTCTATCTGTTCCACGCCCGGCAGCCCATACGGCACAGCCCAGCCCTGACCATGGTGCCACGTCAGTTCGTAGGGGTGGATCGGCTTCACGTTGCGGATCGCTTCGTACTGGCGAACCGCCTTATCACCGGTGCCCGTGCCGTCGCACCAGTCGCGCATGGTTTTCACCGCGACGTCCCAATCTGCGGAGTCGCTTACCCAATCGTCCAGCGTAAAGATGTCCCACCACACTTCTGCCTGTCGCCTCCGCGTGCTCTCCACTGGATGAATCCTCAGTCGGGCGTATTCGCCGTCCTCCCGGAACAGCATCGTATATTCGTCGCCGTCGACGGTCGCCTCGATCAGGTAGTCGTACAGCTTGTCTCCCAGCGCCTCTATGAAGTCTCGGTAGGTCTTCATGGTCACCCTTTCTTGTTTGCTTCTCAGCGGACCATCCGCCGACGCACATACAACGTTAGAAACCCCCTTCCCAACCCTGCTCGATTTATGTTTCCGCAGGTAAAGTCGTTTCTGTGCAGGTCGTCCTTTACCTCATTGCCATCGCCGCCGCCATCGCTGCGGGGCAGTTAGACGCAGCCCCACGTCTCGCAGTGCTGATCACCCCCGCCCTCATGCTGCTACTGTTTGCCGCCTTCCTCGGCGTTCCGATCTCCCAGATCCGCACTTCGCTTCGCGGCACCCGCTTCCTTCTCACCATCGCCACCACCAATTTCGTCGTCATGCCACCCATCCGTCTGGGTCCTGTCCCGCTTCGTAGCAGACGACCCCGGCCTCCTCCTCGGACTCCTGATGGTGCTGCTCACCCCCTGTGTCGACTACGTCATCATCTTCACCGGCCTCGCCGGCGGCGACTGCGCCCGCCTCCTCGCTGCCACACTCATCCTCATGGCCGCCCAAATGCTCCTCCTGCCCGTCTATCTGTGACTGTTTGCCGACACCCAAGCCGTCGACAAGGGCCCATTTATCGAGGTCTTCCTCCTCCTCATCGTCATCCCCCTCGCTGCCGCAGCCCTGGTACAAAAACTCAAGCTCACACCCATCCAAACCGCGATGGAAAAGGCCATGGACGCCTTGATGATGCTCGCGCTCTTTGTCGTCATCGCCTCCCAAGTCGCAACCGTCGGCCCCAATTCGCGACGCCCGCACGGCTGATTCCCCTCTCCGCCGCCTTCGCCCTCATCGCCATCGCCGTCGGCTGGCTCGCTTCCCACCTCGCCAAGCTCAACGCCACCTCCACCGCGCCGAAATCTTCTCGACGACCACCCGCAGCTCCCTCGTCATCCTCCCCCTCGCCCTAGCACTGCCCGCAGAACTCGCCCTCGCACCTCTTGCCGTCGTCACCCAAATCCTTGTCGAGCTCATCTTCATGGTCGTCATGGTGACGTTCGTGCCGAGGGTCGTGAAATAAATCCATTCATAAAACCTGGTCATGTAGTGGAGATCAGTTCATCCTAATTTCTTCTTTAACGTATTGAAAGGGTTGTATAACGACATATGTATGTACATACGTACAGAAAAGCAAAACGGGCTTTAAGATGGGCAAAGATTAAGAAATGGGCAGCTCATAACCGAATTTTCATTCGCTTAGCGCTGAGAGAAGCAATTTCGATACAATCTTCTAAATACCCCTAATGTGGGGTATTAGTGAATACGTGAATGCGTAGGCACGTGGTAAAAAGAGCTCATGAGAGAAAACACAAAGGCCACGGATTTCCCTCCTCGGGACCGTACCGTTGCGATTCTTAACAACTGCGGCGGTGCAACGCCGGCTAAGGCGGTACTCGCTCTAGCGGTATCCGCAGCGCAGGTTGGTCTAAATTCCTTGGTGGTCGACCTGGATGGAGATCTGGCGGATCTAATCGGAGCAAATCAAACGGCGCGCCGTGAGCAATTTGAGGAAATTGAGGCTTGGGTGCACGAGCTTCCTTTGGACGGAGATCCCGCCGAGCTTGGTGAAGTCGTCTTCGCTCTTCGCCCATCGAGTCGTATTGCCTCCCGCTCAACGCTAGAGGTGCTTCAGAAAAACCCCGGTCACTTAGGCAACCTGATTAAGAAAATCTGCGATGACTGTGCAGCGGATACGATTCTGATCAATTCCTCTGTAGAGGAGGCTGAGGCTTTTGGAGATGTGCTGCCGGCGATTGCTGCACATGCTTGCCTGATAACCACTAGTGAGGACACCTCAGGGGGTCTCAAATACGTCGAAACTCTATTGACAGGTCCAGCGGTTAACCTAGTGGCGGTACTTCCGATTTACGGAACCGTGGGGGGACTGGGGGCCACGGAGCAGCAAAATTTGGCACAGCTTGAAGATTTGGCGAGTCGCTTAGCGCTAGATCCAACGTTTTTGCCCGTTATGGCAGAAGCTGATTTGAATGGGTTGGCCATTGAGGATCTGGTGGAGAATCGGGAAATGCAGGATTCTGATGCTATCTTGCATGTGCGAAATCGATTGGCCTGTGTACTAGTGGTGTTGCTTTACGAGCTCAGCGCAGTCTCCGAGCGAGCGAGACAATCTATGGCTAAGATTGATTTGCGTTCTGTATGGACTGAATTTTTCCAGATAAGCCTCTTGGAAGAGCCAGGGGAAGCAGATTTTTTGAAAATTAGGCCTTTGAAAAATGAAGGGGAGACCGTAGCAGATATGGAAAAAACTTTCACTAAGCCTGAGAATGGTCGGACGCGCTCCACTTCAATCAGGTTGCCGATAACGTTAGAGGAGCGGATGGACGAGGTTATTTTGATCTTGAAAAAGCGGTTTGGCCTGCGTACCGGCTATAGCACTTTTCTTCTGGGTGGGGCATACATGGTGATCGACAGCATCATGGACGCACTTAACGCTCAAGATGATGCAGCAGTTCTACGGGAGCTAGAGTGCATTGGAATTAAAGTTGACGATGGTGATTAGTTGAATGGTTAATGATTTTCCCCTGACGTTGGCCGCGATTCGATGCCTTTCTCGCTACACGGCCAAGGTTGGGCGGGGAGCGAAAACAAATATTTCTGTTAGTTGATAATTCACTCTGCTTGATCATCCCCTCATAAAGATTTGGTCTCTGATTCTCGAGACTTCTCCTTACCTCTTGCTCCACCTTCTGGAAGCACCCGCACGAGTTTTCCTACACATTTACATTTCCCGCCCCTACCATGGTGAATAGGAAAACATAGGAGGTCATGTGAAGAACTGCTGCGTCCCGGGCTGCGATAAACCTGGTGCATTTTCGACGAGAACGAAGCCCACGTGGTGCACTGAGCACCTTCAAGTTTTATACAACGAAGCTGGGCTGAAACTCCTGGAGGATTTCACTAAGCCGAGTTCGTTCCTGCTCACTGAGTGTCTCGAATGTGGCTTCCAGGCTCATTACCGCTTCGAATATGTGCAAAGCAAGCTGAAGATAGATGAGAAGGTCTGCCGAGCATGCTATTGGCGCGAATGGGCAAAGGGGTCACGAGCCACCAGCCTTCAGAAAGGGAAACCAGAAGATCTTAATGTGGTGAGAAAAGTAGCCGAGGAACATGGACATGAATTCCTTGGTTCGCTCACTAACCCCAGTCTTGTTGGTGATCCGTATGCCGTGAAGTGCAGACACTGTGGTCGCATCTCAGCAGAACGCCTTGGCGACATCGGATGGGGTTGTACCTGCACCCGAAATTCAAAGACCGCAACTGCCGGGACAAGTAAAGCCAAGGGTGCGAATCTGTTGAAAAACTCCGCAAAAGATGCAGTCTCTTGGTGGGACCACGAGCGTAATGACCAGGCCTTCTGGGAGTCAGTAAAGTCGAAATCCAGGAAAAAAGCTTGGTGGGTTTGCCCAGAGGGGCACTCTTTTGAAGAGACTATTGCGGAAATGACACGGCATGCCTCTTGCCCTAGATGCAATGAGAAAAGGCTGCGTGAATGGGACGAGAAGCTCCGTGACCTGGAGGGGAAAACGATTGCCGATGTCCCGGAATTACTAGTTGCGTGGAACGAACCCTTTCCGCCAAACTTGGTGCTGGTCACAGAATCAACGGGTGACTCTGGCTACCAGTTTGTCTGTCCGAAGGGACACAGAAATACCCGTCAGCCGCTGAGCTATCTCGAGGGAGGATGCTCAGCCTGCAAGGCGGAGGAGACGAAGAAAAAGAGCCTAGCGAAGGCTGCTGAGAACCCGATGTCCACGAGACTGTCCCCGGAGATCGCAAGCCAATGGCACCCAAAAAGAAACGGAAACCTGAAGCTAGCTACGATTTCCCCCGAATCCCGACGCAAGGTGTGGTGGCTTGACCCAGTCTGTGGCCATGAATTCCAGGCAACACCACGTGAACGGGACAAATACCAGCGCTGGCGTTGCCCAATCTGCCATACGATCCTTGATTCGCTCGCTTACCATTACCCCGATGTAGCCGAGGAATGGTCACCACAGAACTCACTGACAGCATGGCAGGTGCGACCGCATTCCACACAACTCGATCAACCGCCCCTGTGGGTCTGCCGTAACGACCCTAGTCACGTTTGGCGGGCAAACCCCTCAGCAAGAATTAACGGTGCTCAGTGCCCCGAATGTAAGGAGTACGGAAAGTCACAGATAGAACTCCTTTACACGGAAGCCGCGCGTGAGTACTGGGGCGAAGCCAAGTCTGGCCCTCGCGTCCACTCTCCGCACTTCCTAAACCATTCTTCATGGTCGGTAGATACACTCGTGCCGCTGCCCAGTGGCCGTTTCCTCAGCATTGAGTACGATGGTTCCTACTGGCACAAAGATAAAGCCAGAGTGGATACAGAAAAGAGTTTGGATCTATTGCGCGCCGGTCACATTCTCGTCCGGATTCGTGAGGTACCCCTTCTGTTGTTGAACATCGACCACAGGGATTACCACGAATTGACTGTTTATGTTAATGCCCAGGACCCGGGCAATGAGATCAGGAAAATTGCGGAGATGATCGGCGAAAAGCGCTGAATTGTTGATCGTTTCGGCTCGCCATCCTGCTGGCCGCCGGCAACCCGGACATCGACCTTGTGGGCGTAACGACGGTCGGTGGCAACCAGACCTTGGAGAAGGTCACCTTCAACGCCCGTCAGGTTCTCACCATCGCTGGGCTTGTCGACGTTCCTCTGTTCGCCGGTGCGACCCGCCCACTCGTGCGTCCGGTTGAGGTTGCAGAGGATATCCACGGAGATACGGGGATGGAAATCCACGGCTATGACCTTCCCGAGCCGCGTGTTGATGTGCAGCCCACCCACGCCGTCCAGTTCATCATTGACACGATCATGCGCGAAGAGCCCGGCACGGTGACGCTGGTGCCCACAGGGCCGCTTACCAACATTGCCCTTGCTGTCCGCCTCGAGCCGCGCATTGTGGAGCGCGTGAAGGAAGTTGTTCTTATGGGTGGTGGCTACCACGTGGGTAACTGGTCTGCTGTTGCCGAGTTCAACATCAAGATCGACCCGGAGGCCGCCCACATTGTGTTTAACGAGGCCTGGCCCGTGACGATGGTCGGCTTGGATCTCACCCACCAGGCGCTTGCCACCGCTGAGGTGGAGGAGAAGGTGAAGGCTGTGGGCACCGATGTTGCCGATTTCGTTGTTGGCCTGTTCGGTGCCTTCCGCAAGAACTACCAGGACGCGCAGGGTTTCGACGACCCGCCCGTCCACGATCCCTGCACCATCGCCTACCTCATCGATCCGACGATTGTGCAGACCCAGAAGGTCCCCGTCGATGTGGAGCTCACCGGTGCACTGACCACGGGCATGACGGTGGCGGACTTCCGCGCCCCCGCGCCTGCCGATTGCCACACGCAGGTCGCCACGAAGCTCGATGCCCCGAGGTTCTGGGATCTGGTGATAGATGCGATTAAGAGGCTTGGGTAGATAGCCTGCTATCGGCCCGCCGGAAGCAGGTCGCACTGAAGACGCGTTCGTCCCCGTTGGCGTTTTGGCTGGCGGGGATTTTTCCAGCCTGGGGTGTCAAGAACTAGTCCTGGCTGCGGAACTTAAGCCGATTTCGTAGTGCGCTCCAAGGCCCTTGCCATTTTCGAAATTGAATACTAACTGGTCGCTTTGTGGTTACTCAAGATGTAGAGGCCTTGAGGCCGCATTCAATAGATATTGAAAAACCTTGGCAGGTGCCGAATTGCCACCGCCCTTGAGTAGCCCCATCCTCACTTGTCGTGCTTTCGATAAACAAGCACGGGATCACCATTCTCAGCGCTGAAAGTCTCCGGAGCAATGGAGTTAGCTGCGCCTCCTTCCCTTTTGACAATTTTAAAAGCCTTATAGACAAGTTCAGAGTTTGGCAACTTGGCTCTTCCTCTACCCAGTGTGACAAGCTTGGCGTATTCGTCGCCTAAGGCTTTCAGCCCGGTTTCGAATTCATCAAAGTTTCGTCTTCTGTCGTAGTCTGCTAGCAAGTGGGCGAGTAAAGGCAACTGAGTTTTGCTCTTTTCCGAGTCATCAGCATTGATCGCCTCAATGATATGCTCGAAAGTCAATTGGAATTCTAATGGATCTGTCGATTTTGCGACGGTTAACCATCTATCGCCCAGATCCAAATTGGCGTTGGCAATTTCAAGTGCGGTTTGGCGCAAAGCGGTTGGAAGGTCTTCGCAAGTAATAATGAATTCAGCCGCTTTCTCTCCGCCGATGTTATCCGCTGAAAGCCATTCTTCAGCCTTCGAAAGTTTGAGAAATACTTCCCAGCAGGACCATTTATCCGTGCTCTCCTTCAGGGAGGCGTATGATGACGAGTTTCGTTCAACTAGTCCTGCCTCAACAACTGCCTTAACCTTTGAAGATGTTAGTTCACCAAGTTCAGTCCACTCTAAGAGAGGTTCAAGATCACCGAGTGTTTTTACTCGGCGGAGCTGCTGATCTCCAGCGTACGAATCAATGTCTTTGGATACTATGAACTCAGCTACGACCTTATTCTTGAGGGTGTCGTTCGATGGTACAAGTATTGATTTCTTTTCAATAAATGAGATGATGTCTTTCTCAGCGACAACGGAGGTCTCCTCGCGATCAGAGTCAGACGCAGACCTCACGATAAGGTCGTAAATGACATCGGCAGATGGCTGAAGCCAGTCCTTTTCTAAGAGTACGGAAACTACGCCATCTGGGAGTTGCTCGATTTCTCCGACTGGAGTCAGGGGTGATCCTTCCAATGAATTAGCCAGGAGCCGCACTGAAGATTCGTCCCCAGTTTCGTTATGAACGGCGCTTAGTACCGAGAGGATCTGATCCGGTGACTTGATGACGGGTACTTGCAACTCTTTGGCTATATGGAGGAACCCGCTTAGATCCTCGACGAGCCTATAGAAGAGGTCAGGCTCTAGATCAAGAGCTACATCAAGTGCCTGCATATCACCAGGTAGTTGAGCTATTGCTGCAATGTTTGGTTTAGTAATCTCGACCAGCCCTGCCTCGACGATACCGATTTGAACTGAACTTGTAAGATGAGTTAGGTCTTCGAGGTAAATTCCTTTCTCGTCAATTGCAGCGACAAGTACTTCCAGCTGTCTATCACTCAAAACGCCTGATTTGGATAAAGCTGAAGTCTCGGAATAATGCTTCCGGAAAATTTCGATACTGCGATCTGAATCGAGCCACGTAGAATCCTCCATTCCAAGGATCACTGCATCGAGTAGAACAGTCTCGAGTTCTTCGGGTCTTCCCTCGCCCGAGACCTCAAGTCCCAGATCCAGAAGAGCATTCTGATGCTTTGCAATGAAAACGAGCGAATTAAAGCTGTTCCTTGAAAAATCTGGATCGAGATCTTCACTTTGTTTTGGGGTATTTCTGGCAATCGATCTTATAAAGTCAGCTGCCAGATCCTTCGGAAATGACTTTTCGCTTAGCCTTCTAGCCAATCCAGCAAGTTGGAGTTTGAAGTTGCCGTCAGAATAAAGTCCGCAAAATAGATAGCCGTTATATATAGCTTGCGAGTCAAAGTATGAGTTGTTCCTCGCGATTCTATTACTTAGGTGTTCAATATCCGCCGGCCTTAATGGTTTATAAGGAACTGGGCGATTTCTTTCAACGTTGTTTGTTATGAAGACTTGTGCTTCCGGCGAATTTAGCCCGCTTACAAAGCTCGTCGAGTAAAGGTAATATCGGTGCGTAATGTAGCCCTCTTTAATTAAGCTCCTAACTACATCACTCGGGAAAAATTCTGCAAGGTAGTTCTCGAATTTGTGGCGGAATGCCGCCAAAATAGCGGGTCCGTCATTTACCAGTGCTTCGTACATTTCCCTGTAGCCGGCAAACTTGAGCTCTTGTTCAAGCTTTCGTAGGATTTTGAGTCTGCGCTGATACTCCTCTAATGGACCTTTCTGAAAAACATCTTCGGCGACCACCAGCGGGAAAATGAGACGCAGAAAACTTTCTCCGATATCATCTCCCCTGTTGTAATCATCGGAAACTCTTACTGTTGCAAGCTCATTCTCGTCCGAATCCTTAAGAAATTTTGTCCAATATTTCGAGGAAGACTCACCCTTGAAGGGGAACTCTGTGCCGTTAATAAATATACGAGTTGTATTTATGTGAGACCTAGTTGTTTCCACATACTCTTGAATTAATTGATCGAGTTTCGCTGCTTTGATATCACTAATTTCGTCTAAAGAAATCGCATGATTTGCTTGGGACCGCTCTGAGTCAATCGTCTTTAAGGTCTCCTGATGTAAATGCTCAAACATTCTCTGAAATTCATCGAGAGTGCTCTTTCCGGCGGGAATTAACTCGAACTCTTGAGGTGAGACCGCCTTAAACACCATCAAGGCGAATAACTCATTAAGCTCCACAAATGATTCGCCGTTATTAGTCGTCGCAGATTGGGTTAACTCTTCAGCGAAGACCAGAAATTCGTTCACGACATTGTTTAGGACTCTGTAATCCACGATTTCTCTGCCAACAATCTCCAAAAGCTTTTGGTCAATTGGGCATTCAGAATTTAGGGTGAGCGCATCATGAAGATATTGGTAAGCATTGTAGGAACCAGAGAACGGGACAACCGGAACGATGGCATCGAAAAACTTGACTCGGTCCTCCGGCTTCCCTACGTGCGTTGGGCGACCTTGTTTCTGTGTTCTTGAGGGATGACCGTTCGTAGTTTCGGTCACATTTGTTTTCTCGGAAGTTTCCGATGCAGGAGTGACGAAAGAAGAAAGCGCACTATCTCTAGTTGCAAATAGGAAACGCACTGGTTGTTTGCTGCTTACTTTCCCTGTCTGATCACGACCAGTTTGAAGTGCGATATTAATCAGTTCATTGAGCTCCTTAAGTGATTCGAAAATATAGGGTTGCCCGTAGCGATCTAGATCTTCGAAAACGACCAGATTGGTCCCTGACTGCTCGAAATAGTAGATAATTTCGTCTAAGTACTGATCGAAATATGATACCGACCCCTTATCAAGTTCAATCTTTGTGCTGTTTAGGCTCAGCGACTTGATAGCCGGTTTATAGATTACGAGCCAGTCAATTAGCCAGCCAAAAATAAACGCTATGGAAAACACTACGGTGTAATAACAGGGCTTCTGCAGCGAATCTGTCGGGTCAGAGCTAAAAAGTCCTTGGAAAGTGGCAATAATGAAAGTGATGAGAGCAGCAAATACAGTGTAGGTTGCTACTTTCCTGGTAAAAGAAACAGGAACGATCCGCCTGAAGTTAGATTCACGCATCCTTTGCGGCTTTTCGCGATAAAGGAGCTGTTTAACAACTTCGCGCTGGATGTTATTTGTGGGTGACGTGGCATGTGTGACTTCAGTTGGATCTTCAAGAGCGGAGGAAGCAAGATCTTTATTGAGGGTGGGAAGAGAAACAACTATTGGCTTGATTCCCTTAAGTCTTTCGAGGTCAATTTCCTCGAGGATTTTGGCCTTCCCTGTTTGACTGAAAATTCCTCGGCTAATTTCATCTAAATATCTGAGAAGCCCAGTTATAATACTACTTTTTCCGGTTCCGTATGTGCCAGTCAAAGCAATATTACGATTGCCCCAATCGGCTAATAACTTCATCAGCTTTAGTACGTAGCCTTTATGCTTCTCTGGATTGAATTTAGGAGTAAGTGGGCGAGGTTGCCATCTAGATATATTGAAGCTAACACGAATAACCTGAGCTGAGTCCTTCTTAACTGTTTTTTTACTCGAATCCATTTCGTGCTTCATTACGATTATAGACCTCGAAAATTTTCTGCTAAAAGAAGATTTGATTAGATTTTTCAAAAGCGTAGGAAATTAGGTGAATTTCCAAAAATACTCTATTGAACTGAGGTTACACTAATGGCGCCTTCTGCAAGAACTACCAGGATGCCCAGGGCTTCGACGATCTGCCGGTTCACGACCCGTGTACCATCGCCTACCTCATCGACCCGACCATCGTGCAGACGCAGAAGGTTCCCGTCGATGTGGAGCCCACCGGTGCGCTGACCACCGGCATGACGGTGGAGGATTTCCGCGCTCCTGCTGCTGCCGACTTCCACACGCAGGTCGCCCCGAAGCTGGAAACTTCGAGGTTCTGGGGGCCTGGTCATCGATGCGATTAAGAGGCTAGGTAGATCCGTTACTCATCCTGCTTTAGGCGTGGATTTAGGCGTGGATCTCCGTAAGCTAGTTTTGGCGGTGATTTTCTATTTCTTTAGTTAGAGCGTGGGGCTGGGTAGTTATCATTGAGGTGTGATCGAAAATCTAGTCTTGGGAATCGTCTCAGGACTTATCTCCGGTTTAATCGTTGCCTTTATGTTGTGGCTATACAGCTTTTTAAGCAAGCCACAGTTGGAACTTTTCCGTGTTGTAACCGAATGTGCCACCTTGAAGAATAACCGCCTAAGAGCGGTAATTATAGGAGGTGCGTCTGAGCAAGGTAATGTTTGTGTGCTTTATCGATCAGATGGGTTTCGAGAGGGAACTGGTGGATTTTACATCGAACCTTTGGGTTGTCGATTCGGGGTAGGTGGTGGGTTGTGTCCGCGTTGTTGGTAGGAGGTTTCCGGGTAGGTGGTAGGGGGGTGTCTCATAGTTGTGGTTGGCGGTGTCGGAATTCGCCGGCGTTGCGTCACCCACCCAGTACCGACTACACACACCCCCAGTACCAACTACGCAGACTACGTGTAACGGAGTGCCTTCGAGTGGCGGTCGCGGGTTGGTCGGGTCCTACCAACTCACCGCTCCTGGCATGCCATGGTGTTTTCTCCTCATAGGTGTTGTCGTGCTTGAAAAGCGCTCTTCATTCTGTGGTGTGCGCCCATGCTAACAGCCACAAACCTCATCTCAACACCTTTGCTCGCCAATTAGTTCGAGCACGGCGGCCTAGGTCTTGCAGAAGCGCTCGTCGTTGCCCCCCTGGGGGCACCGCGTGCTACCGCCTCCCAACCAGGCCTGGTGCTCTTCACCCCTGGCGCAGACGACAACATGGCCGCCTCCCTCGGCCTCGATTTGCAGCCCGGCGACGTGTGCATCTCCATCGGCACCTCCGGTGTCGCCTCCACCGTCTCCACCGCAAGCGTCCACGACGGCACCGGCATGGTCACCGGCTTCGCCGACGCGACCGGCTGCTACCTGCCGCTTGCCTGCACCCTCAACGGCGCGAAAGTCCTCGACTTCGCCGAGATCGATGAGCATTTTTTGAGTAGGGGCTCCGACTAGTACAAGGGCCGTCTACGGCAATGCCTACTCAACAAATTTAGGAGGAACAATCAAACACGGAGCCCTTCAGTCATATTTCTGAGAAAACCCGATTGGTATTGATGTCCAAAACGGCTAGCTGATAGAAGTGAGGTCTGGCAGAGAAGTAGAGTCGTAAAGCCTGCCTGTACTAAATTCCTTGATGCAGAGATACACCACTTTGATGGGCACCAGTACTTTCGCTTCTCGTCAGCTTTCTCTATCTTCAGAAGATGGCTGAAAAACTCGGTGTGGTCTGAGTAAGTGAAATTACATGTTATTCAGTTCCTTAAACGTCAAGAGCTTCTTGTGCTGGAAGTTTCGACTTGAAATCCTCCAAGTACTGTGCGAATCCTTCAGTTCCTTCCGGCTTGGGATCAAGAACTGTACTCTTCTCAGTTCGGAAGACATGTGAGTTGAGGTAATCCTGCAGATACATTGCATCCCGGTACTCGTTGAACAGAGCTAGAACAGCCATGCCCCACGCGCCACCTTCACCTGCATTCTCCCCCACCGCAATCGGAGTTCCAAGTGCATCGGCGAGAGTCTGCTGCGCAATAACAGGCGTCTTAAACAGGCCACCGTGCGCAAGAAGATAATCGATAGCGACACCTTCCTCACCGGTGAGAATGTCCATGCCGATCCTCAAAGTCGCAAACACTCCCATGAGCTGGGACTGCATAAAGTTGGCGAGATTGAATTCCGAATCATTCTTACGCAGGAACATCGGAGTTCCAGTCTCCACACCGGTAATCGGTTCACCAGCGATGTAGTTGTAAGAAATTAGTCCGCCTCCATCACTTCGTCCCTCGGACGAAATGTTCAGCAGCTTGGAATACAGCTCATCAGGGCTGACCGACTTGCCGAAAGTGCGAAGCACTTCCTGAAAGAGCATGACCCAGGCGTTTAGGTCGGCACTACCGTTATTGCAATGAACCATCGCGACCGGCTTGCCATCAGGGGTACAAACCAGATCAATTTCCCTGTATACCGCCTTAATCGGCGATTCAAGGACGATCATGGCAAAGAGACTTGTCCCTACGCTCACGTTGCCTGTTCTAGGCATGATCGCATTTGTTGCAGTCATACCAGTGCCAGCGTCGCCCTCGGGAGGACAGAATTCTGCTCCGGGCTGGAAGACACCTGTGGGATCCAGTAACGTGGCACCCTCCTCGGTCAACTTGCCTGCGTACTCACCTGCACATGCCACTCGAGGAAGAAGCTGATCGATCCCAACTCCAATGTCGAATTCTCGGGTTAATGAGCCAAATTTCTTTACGCACTCCGAGTCATAGATTTTGCTCTCGAGTTCGATCGGGAACATTCCGGACGCGTCGCCAATTCCGAGAATCTTCTCACCAGTTAGCTTCCAATGGACGTAGCCCGAAAGCGTAGTTAGGAATCGTACGTCACTGACGTGCTCTTCACCATTCAACATGGCCTGGTAGTAATGGGCTACTGACCAGCGGTGAGGAATGTTGGTTTGGAACTCTTGAATGAGCTTTTCACACGCCTCACCGGTCGTTGTGTCTCTCCAGGTACGGAAAGGAACCAGCTGCTTACCATTTTCGTCAAATGCAAGATACCCATGCATCATTGCAGAAATTCCCATGTAGCCAACACGCTTCAACGGAACTTCGTAACGAAAAAGGACATCCTCGGAAAGGCGGGCAAAACAGGTTTGAATGCCTGTCCACACATCCTCCAGAGCATAGGACCAATGGCCATCGACCATCTCACTTTGCCAGTCGTAAGTTGCACTGGAAAGCGTGTTAGCCGAGCTATCAACCAGTACGGCTTTGATCCTGGTAGATCCTAACTCAATACCAAGCGCAGTGGTTCCATCTGTGATAGCTGCTGCAGCTTCGGATAGAAAACCAGCATTGGTATCATCGACCATCATTAGTTGGTTCCCCTTTTCTAAAAAACTCTACTGACCATAGACATTTTGGTAACGCTCCCAAAGCTTGTCGACCATGGCGGGGTCAAGGCTTTCGGTAGCTCCGAGCTGCAAAGCGTTGAAAGTTGTCCGAGCAACTTCTTCAACCATCACCGCAGCTTTCACTGCAGCTTCTGCATTCTTACCAATCGTGAAGGGACCATGGTTGGCCATGAGCACTGCGGGCGAGCGACTCGAGCTCAGCGTGGAAACGATTCCCTCACCAATACTGTCATCACCAATGATGGCTAGCGGACCGATCGGAATCTCACCGCCAAACTCATCACCAGTCATTGTTAGCATGCAAGGGATTGGCTTCCGTGCCGCAGCAAAAGCGGTAGCGAAAGTTGAGTGCGTATGAACGACACCACCGACCTCCGGCATGTGACGGTAGACGTAGGCGTGTGCCGCAGTATCCGAGGAAGGCTTCAGATCGTTCTTCTCTTCACCTTCAATCTTCTCGCCGTTGAGGTCACAAACGATCATGTTGTCAGGGGACAGCTCCTCATAGCGGACACCGGAGGGCTTGATGACGAAGTAGTCGGTCCCTGGAACTCGTTCTGATACGTTACCCGCTGTCCAAACAACGAGTTCCCATTTCGGAAGCTCCGCATGGAGACGTGCGACCCGCTCCTTGGTTTCCTCGATCTGGCTCTTAACCTTGTCAGACATTTCTTTATTTACCATCTTCAGATCCTTAAATCTCTTGGAGGACGGCCTCTTCGCGCTCACGGAAATACGTGACGCTTTGCCTTACGAGTTCATCAAGCATTTCCGGATCCGGACGACCATTCCGAGCAGGGTACGGACCAGCGCCTGGGCCCAAAGGTTCGGGCGTTACGAAACGCCCTTCGGCATTATGACCAATCACATACAGAGCCTTGATGATGACATCGATATCCATCGAACCGGTGCCCAAAGCACCACGCTGTGAATCTGCAAGGTGAAGATTGACGAGCCTGTCTCCCGCCTTTACGATCGCCTCCGCGATGTTATTCTCTTCGACCTGCATGTGGTACACATCGCCATTGATGTGCTGAACTCCTGGGGAGTCGACGGCTTCAATGTACGAAACTGCATCATCGACGGTATGGACTAGTGAAACTTCCGCCGAACGGATTGGCTCAATTGCGGCCTTTACTCCAGACTCCGCAATGACCGGGGCTACACGCTGAAGAGCCAGAACACTCCGATCGAATTCATAATCATCATAAGCATCTGCCCTACCAACTGAACCTGGGACTACGAGAAGGTAGTAGCCACCAACATCGCGTGTAAAAGCGATTTCACGCTTGATGTATTCGATTGCCTCCTGCTGTTGAATTGGACGGTTTGATGCCAGGTCATTGTCATCTGAAAACATGCCACATACGCCGGAGGCCTTCAGACCGTATTGTTGCAACGTTGCTTTGGTAGATTCCACATCGTAACCAAGGTCATCCCCGTAGTGGTTCCCGTGCAACTCGATCCACTCGATCCCATTGCGTGCCAAACGCTCGCAGGACTGCTCTAACGGCTCCAGGCCGAAACCCCAGTTTGACCAAGAGAAGTTTAACCTTTGAGTGAACCGTTCTGGGTGTTCTTTCGCTAGCGCCTTGAACTGCTCATCAATTTTGCGCTGAGTTTCCAAGAAATTTTGCATTTTTTCTCCTATGCTGATTCGCGCACAACCAGTTCCGCCTTGAATGTGTGACTGTTCATGCTGATAGTTCGATTTTCAATGGCATTGATTACTTCGCCTATCAAATATTTGCTCATCTCCTCAATCGGTTGTTTTATAGTTGTCAGCGGCGACTCAAGCAGTGCCGCATAGGGGATATCATCAAAGCCAGTAACTAGGATGTCATCGCCAACCTTCAGTCCCGCCTGCGTCAGCGCCCTACAGACGCCAAGCGCTGTGTAGTCGTTAAGGCAAACGAAGCATTCAGGAAGCTCATCAGGTCGCTCACTAAGCAAATTTTTGGCTGTACCGTATCCACCGTCCCAGCTAGGCGACTCGCTTGTGACCAGTCTTACGCAACTGTCGTCGAGTCCATGGTCGTAAATACTTTCCATGAAACCGTCGTACCGGTCGCGGTGCTGGATTGCATTGACAGGCTCATGTATGAAGTAAAAACTCTCCACACCTTTACCGATGAGGTGTTCTCCGAGCGATCTCATACCTTGACGGTCATCAACCGTCACAAAGGGGATTCGAGGATCCTCCGATCTCTGGGCAAAGATCATGATCGGCAACCCATAATCCTGCAACTTCAGAAGTTGCTCTGTATTGGAGCCAGTGCCACAGATTGCAATCGCTTCTGCACCTGCGTTAACTAGCAGTTTTATTACTTTTGCCTCAAGTTCCGCAGACTGATCTGTTCCCGAAACCATCAGAGAATAACCTCTAACTTGCAGGTCTCGGTCTATACAGTGTGACATTTCCGCAAAGAACGGGTTAGAGATGTCAAACAGGATCGTTGCAATCATTTTGTTTCGTCCCAGAGAAAGCGCCCTAGCCAGAGGATGAGGTAAATACTTTTCCTCTACCATGACAGCTTCAACTCTTTCTCTAAGAGCCTTACTGACCCTTTCAGGATGATTGATCACATTCGAGACTGTCCCCACGGAGGTCCCCGCCAGTTTTGCGATCGTGTAAATTGACGGGGAACTTGAATTGTTATTCATTCTTTTTGACTTTTGTCTGGAACTTTCGAGCTGCGAAGCTGTTTAGGAGAACCGAGAAGATCAGGACAAGACCCAAAGCCAGAAGTTGGGACCTTGGTCCGATACTGCCCTGGAAGCTAATCAGCAAGGCCGCGTTCAGCCACGTGATCAGCAAGGCACCCATCACAACACCACTAACTCTTGCTAGTCCACCGGAAATCAAGACGCCACCGAGAGCGGCGATCGTGATGGCCGGAAGGGCCATGCCGTTACCACTAGTACCTGCATCCGGACGTGCTGAGGCGAACTGCGCAACGTTCACAATTGCAGCGACACCACAAAGCAATCCAGACATCGCATATGCCGATGCGCGGATTTGCTTGACTTTCTGGCCAGCATATTTCGCTGCGACATCATTGGTACCGATAGCTAGAAGCGACTTACCCCATCCGGTCTTTTCCAGAAGGAACCAGGAAAGCACCAGCATAGGCACGAAGAACGTGAGCACTTGAATGGGGAGATACAAGTCTCCAAAGAGATGAACTGAAGTCGTGAGCGAGTTGGTTTCCGCAACCTTTTCACCTGAAATCGGGGCTTGGCCCGATGCCACCATCGCAATGGAAGCGTATGCGTAGGAAGTAGCCAGCGTCGCGATGAGAGGTGGGAAGCCGATCACGCCCACCAGCACGCCGTTGATAGCACCGAGAGCAACACCTGCAGCGATGGCAAGAATGCCGGCCACAAGTACTGGCAATTCGGCAATCTGAACTGCCCAGCCGAATACCAAGCCACAGAGCGAAACCATTGCACCAACGGAGAGGTCAATGCCACTTCGCCCAGAGGTGATCACGAACATCTCTGCAAGGGCCAGCAAAGCAACAGGCACAAACGCTTGCAAAGATGAGAGCATGTAGGTCAGATCGAACGGCGCAAATAGATACCCGCCTTGACCAAGGAAGTAGAAGGTGACAACCATTATCACAGTGAGTACGAGTAAGGCTAGCACTCGCTCTGTGAGGATCTTGTGCAGCAGGGAGCTCATAGCTGACCCGCCAGATTGATTGTCCTTCACCGCAACTTGTTTTCTATCTTTGATTGTCACGGTCGATTCCTCCGTTTCTGGCGTGCGAGGTCAACGCCCACGGCAATAATGATGATGGTTCCGACGATCAACTGTGTTAGCGGGTTCGGCCAGTGCAGGTGAGTGACAGAGGCCTGAACACTTCCAACCAAGATGGCGCCGAGAACGGTTCCGAACACGGTGCCACGTCCGCCGATAACGGACGTTCCACCGATCACGCAAGCAGCGATCACAGACATCTCCAGACCAACGCCAACGTTTTGTTGGATGAGGCCGCCGGATCCGACCATGATCACTCCGGCGATGCCCGCGGCAATGCCACTGGCTACATAAACTCCGAAAATTCTGCGTTGAACCTTTACGCCAGCCAAACGTGCGGCTTGCGCGTCGTTACCGATTGCGTACAGATGCCGTCCAGGCACCCAATGCTTCATGTAAATCCATACGACTACTGCAATTGCTACAGCTAGCCACATGGCATTCGGAATTCCGAGGAAGGAAGCAGAAGTACTGCCACCGATAAATCCGAGAGTGTCAGGGACTCCAGCAATTTGGGTATCGCCGAAGATCTGCAACGCAATGAAACGGAATACGTTAAGAGTACCGAACGTAAGTACCATCGCTGGTACACGGCCAAAGGAAATCAAGAAACCGTTGAGCGCTCCGAGTATTCCACCTACAGCGATAGCGATCAGGATTGCGGCAACAGCAGAAATGTCGTAGCTGACGAGCATTCTGCCGACTACAGCCATGACGACTGCAAGGGTGGAACCAACCGAGACGTCGATTCCGGCCGTACACATCACCGCTGTCATCGCTACGCCCATCACAGCAATCGGGGCAACACCGTAGAAAATTGAAAAGACGCTACTGCCAGAGATAAATGTGGGCGAAATAAAGGCCATGACTATCCAAAGGACGACAATGACGCCGATGAGTACTAGCTCTTGTCCTTCGATGTAATCAGTTAAACTTCTTTTACGTTTAACGCGAGTTGTTTGGCTCGGCATCTTACACCACCTCCTCTGCTTGTTCTTGTTCACCAGATGCTGCATTCAGTAAATCCGCGGCGCTCACAGTCCCCGGCAATGTGGTCGCAGTGACCCCATTCCGCAGTACAACAATTCGATCGCACAGGAAGCGAATTTCTTCCAGATCGGTTGACAGGACGAGGGCTGAATTGCCCTTCGCGACGTGGTCAAGAATCAGCTTGTGAATTTCACCTTTGGCACCAACATCAACACCCTGGGTGGGTTCCTCAGCAATCAGAATCTTCGGCTCCCTAACAAGCTGTCGAGCCATAACGACCTTCTGCTGGTTACCACCGGACAGTGCACTAATGATTGTGCTGGGAGAAGGTGCCTTGATGTTAAGTTTCCCAATCATGTCTGCCATTGTTTCTTCCGCACGAGACGCCTGGAATAGGGGGCCCTTGGAGAAATAGTTGAGATGGCTTGACGCGAGGTTAAAACTTAAGGTCTTGGGCAGGAATACGCCCTGGAGCTTCCGGTTACCCGGTAGCATGGTCATACCCTTTTCAATTGCCTCTCTTGGGCTCTTGACGCCCTTGGCTTCTCCAAAGAGCGAGACCGTGCCACCGGTTGGATGATGAATGCCGAATAGGCATCGAGCCAATTCAGTAGCGCCCGAACCGATCAAGCCATAGACTCCGAGAATCTCTCCCTTGTGCAGGTCAAAATTTGCCGATTTCAGGCGCCTGCCGTAAGCAAGATCCTTTACGGAAACTACAACTTCATCTGTAATGCGGTCGTTTTCAGCTTTTCGCTCAGCAATCTGGAACTTCTCTCCAACCATCAGAGAAGCAATCTTTGCAGTGCTCATCTCCTTGGTGGGATAGTTTCCGATCAGTTCACCATCGCGAAGCACTGTAATGCGATCGGTAATTTGGGTCAGCTCATCCAAGCGGTGAGAAATGTAGATGATTCCAACGCCCTCAGCTTTCAAGGCACGAATTGTCGAGAAGAGCCGGTCAATATCCTTATCCGTAAGGATTGCGCTTGGCTCATCAAGAATGAGTACCTTGACGTCAGTTACGAAAGCTTTAGCAATTGACACCAGCTGTTGCTCACCAGCAGCTAGATCGCCGGCCCTCACATTCATGATGCTTGGGTCGAGGCCTAGCCTCTGCAGCAAGGAAACAACTTTTTCCTCCTGCTCGCTCCAGTGAACCCGGCCTTTGGACGAGATTTCCCTGCCCAAAAACACGTTTTCAGCGACAGTGAGATCAGCGAACAAGCTTGGTTCTTGGTACACCGGAGAGATGCCAGCGGCTAGCGATGCTTTCGTGTTGCCGAGATCAATAGATTCTCCTTCAACAATGAGTTCGCCGGTATCAGGCTTTTCAGCGCCACTAATCTGCTTGATTAATGTGGATTTTCCAGCACCGTTTTCGCCAACAAGGCCGCAAACTTCACCGGGAGCAATTGACCAACTGACATTCTTGAGGGCGTGGACACCACCATAATGCTTGTCGAAGTTCCTAACCTCAAGAAGGGGTTCCTTTTGTATCCCGTTTTCGAATGTCATTCTCCTACAGGACTCCTTTTCGCCTTAACGAAACAAAATGCTTTTCTAGCCGATTTTTCAATCTGCTAGAAAGCAGCATTTCATTTCTTAGTAGTCGTAGTCACCAACGTTTTCAGTAGTCAGAATCAGCGGGTCACCGAGGAGCAGGATCTTGGTATCCGGATCGTAGGTAACTCCCTCGATTCGACCGACAGTCTGGGTCGGCTGGAACTCGTTGCCCTGAGCCATCTGCCAGCCTGCCCATGCGGTCAGGTAGCCGTGATCTTCCACGTTCCACAGAACGGATGCGCTGGAAGCACCAGACTCGAGGAAGGGCTTCATAGCCTGCGGCGTTCCAACGCCGGTGGTGAAGACCTCTCCGATCTTGCCTGTCTCTTGAACTGCCTGAGCAACACCAGGAGCAGCGGTGGTACACGGTCCGATGATTCCCTTGAGATCAGGGTTTGCGTTCATGAGGTCCTTGGCCATGGTGACAGCCTTGGCCTGATCTTCGTCAGCGTAGACGGTGTCAACGATGTTGATCTCTGGGTAGTCGCTTGCCACCTTGTCCTTGATGACCTTGATCCAAGCATTCAAGTTGGATGCTGTCTGGCCACAGGAAACAATTGCGATGTCACCCTTGCCGTCGATCGGCTTTGCAATCTGCTCGAGAAGTGCAGTGCCGATTCCCTCTTCACTTGCCTGGCTCACGAAAACCTCGCGGACAGAGTTAGGTGCATCCGTGTCTGCAGTGCCCACTCGAATGCCAGAGGTTTGTGCTTCTTTAAGCAGCGGCCCCATGGAGTCAGGATCGTTCGGCGCGACCATCAAGGCATCAACCCTCTGCTGAATCTGTGCACGGACGACATCACTCTGCGCGGCAGGGTCGGCGGTGGTGGGACCACTATAGACCCACTTGAATCCGAACTCCTCTGCAGCATCCGCGCCACCAGCGTTCATTGCTTCGAAGAACGGGATGCCCTGAATCTTCGGAACGAACGCGACGGAGTAGCTACTGTCCGAACCGCCGGAGCTGTCTCCGTTACTTGCAGATTCGTTGTTTCCCCCTGCGCAGCCAGACACCAGGAGCGCCACTGCGCTAAGTGCCGTCAAACCTTTAAAGAACTTTTTCTTCATTCTTTTAACCTTTCTGCATTGTCTGATTTGCCTTTGCCTTCCAATAGAACCGTTTCTTGAATTTTGAAGCGGTTCAATCACTGCCGTTATCGTATGTTTACCGTGAATTAAATATCAAGAATAGATACAAGTGTCCTTTATCACAATGATCGCGGTTAAAATTTTTTATGGGGCATTAATTTTGGCAAATATCGAACCCCGCCAAATAGATTTTGCGCAGCTACCGCGCCAACAAGCCCCCCCTACCTGCTAGTTATAATCATGATTCACATGGTCCCGAAAGCGTCATGCACCTACGAACCACCCATTTCCGTCACTGCACGCCGTACAGCAGATTTACTATTACGCAAGTCTCGGCAACCCCATATGGGGGCAATGTAACCCGCGAATAACTCACCTGCAACTGCGAAGCTTTTTGTTCGAGGTGAAAAATGTGCGCACTTTATCTAAAACAAGTTTTCATGCAAGGTAAACAGGTCCAACAAATGGAATAAAGCCCTTTTTGGCCAGAAACCACATAAATTAAGTAATCTTGTTTCGTGCATGGTTCAATCAAGTGCAGAAACGATTTTGCCTGAAGCTTGAAAAACTTCAGGCAAGAACCAAAAGCGACTACTTATGTTTCTGAGCTATCAAATTCCTACTCCGCATACGCCGACACTCTGTTAAGTTTTCCAACACGCCAACAGGCACCATCGACACATCCAATACCGATCGGGGCGTTTGAACCGCTGAAGAGTTAAAAGCCAGAGGACTCCGAAACCCAAAATGTATGAAAAGACCCTTTCAGAACGGGATCATCTCCAATTAGGTTTAGCACGAACGGATTCCTCACCCACCGAATCGAAATGCGCATTGGTCGTTTTATACATAGCTTGAAGCTAGTTTCGATTTGCCATCAACATCGTTCCATCGTTCGGCTAATTTGCTGTGGAACCGCATAATTTAGTCTATAACCTCTTTGAAATTTATTGATTTTAATAGTAGCTCAAAACTAGAACTTCGGGTTCGGAATTGGAATAGAATCAAACTATGTAACGGAGTGCCTTCGAGTAGCGGTCGCGGGTTGGTCGGGTAACAGTGTGGGGGCTACCGATACACAGACTCCGCGGTACCCGATACAGGACCTGTAAAGTGTCAGCACCTCGTGCACGGTGAGTGTCATCAGGTTGTGCACACTGGTTGTCAGGAGGTTGTGCACACTGTGTCCTATGGGTGTGTGCACAGTCCTGCGTGTTTTATTGGAGTAGTTCGTCGGGGCTAATGGAGACGAAACGTTCTTGGGCTTTTTCGCGTTTGATACGCCATTGTTTGGGTGGATCCTTCATCCACACGCCTTTGATGTTGTAGGAGTTGATGTATGCCTTTGTCTTTGCGATAGCGACCACAGGAAGCGGGATCGACAAAACAAGTTCACCGTCTTCGGCATCCCAAAAGGCAAGTTCGCTTTCTGTGACCGTCCGATGGAAACGTCTGTTTCTCATCGATCGGGGAACAGCAATGCGCATCCCTTGGAAAAAAACCATCTGATTAGCTTCAGTGACAGTCACCGTATCGAAACCGTTGTCATCTGTATCAACAACACTGGGGCCTGAATAACCTGTGACACCACCGTTTCGTTTCGGACGTGGTGGTTTTTCATCCTGGCGGATAAGCCCCGAGG
>ERZ1030944.55-NODE-55-length-31399-cov-8.711843_pt1 | contig 31399 bp, 24 predicted proteins | sample MGYA00518599_ERZ1030944 | MGnify/ENA primary metagenome ERZ1030944 (study PRJEB33718, sample SAMN03159697) | human skin metagenome | collected 2014-05-20 | study: EMG produced TPA metagenomics assembly of the PRJNA266117 data set (Human skin bacterial metagenome and... | reverse complement strand
TCAGCCTCGGTCTCGTGGGCTCGGAGATGTGTATAAGAGACAGTTCCTACCCCTCCCCCGCTTCACTTCCCGTCATATGGAATACGGAAGCCGTATTTTGGAATTTTTTGTGGGCAAAGCGACTAAGGTAAATTAACCACAATCTGTATTGGCCGTGATTCCCGCAGGATACGGTGGTAGAAGGCGACACATACAGCATTGGTTTCGTACTACTGGTCACTTTCAGGCATAAGAAGGAGCGCATCATGATTCCACTTCGCTCAAAGGTCACAACCATGGGCAGGCAGGCAGCTGGCGCACGGACACTATGGCGGGCAACGGGCACCGCCGCCGAGGACTTTGGTAAGCCGATTGTGGCCATTGTTAACTCATACACGCAATTCGTCCCCGGACACGTCCATTTGAAAAACGTCGGTGAAATCGTTGCCGAGGCCGTCCGCGAGGCCGGTGGTGTGCCGAAGGAGTTCAACACCATCGCCGTCGATGACGGCATCGCCATGGGCCACGATGGCATGCTGTACTCGCTCCCTTCCCGCGAGATCATCGCGGACTCCGTGGAGTATATGGTTAACGCGCATACCGCCGATGCCATGGTGTGCATCTCCAACTGCGACAAGATCACCCCGGGCATGCTCAACGCCGCACTGCGGCTCAACATCCCCGCCGTGTTCGTCTCCGGTGGCCCGATGGAGGCAGGAAAAGCCATCGTTGTAGACGGTCAGGCCAAGTCCCACTCCAATCTCATCGATGCCATCCAGTACTCCGCCGATGACAACGTGAGCGACGACGAGCTCGGCACCATCGTCGAATCCGCGTGCCCCACCTGTGGCTCCTGCTCCGGCATGTTCACCGCCAACTCGATGAACTGCCTGACCGAGGCCCTCGGCCTGTCACTGCCGGGCAATGGCACCACACTCGCTACACATTCTGCACGCCGTGAGCTCTTCTCCCGCGCTGGCTGCACCGTAGTGGAGCTGTGCAAGCGCTACTACGGCGAGGAGGACAAATCCGTACTTCCGCGCTCCATTGCCACGCGGGATGCGTTCCGCAACGCCATGGCTCTGGACATGGCCATGGGCGGATCCTCCAACACCATCCTGCACACCCTGGCAGCAGCGCTGGAAGGCCAGGTGGACTTCACACTCCACGACATCGACGAGCTGTCCTACGTCATCCCCTGTATCTCCAAGATTGCGCCGAACGGCACCGCCCACGTCGAAGACGTGCACCGTGCTGGTGGTATCCCCGCCATCCTCGGCGAACTCCACCGCGCAGGCATGCTGAACGAAGACGTCCACTCCGTGATCTACAACGATCTGGACACCTGGCTGAACGAGTGGGACATCCGCGGCGGCAAGGCCACTGACGAAGCCATCGAACTCTTCCACGCAGGCCCCGGTGGCGAGCGCACAAACGTGGCCTTCTCCCAGTCCACAACCTGGGACGAGCTGGATACCGACCCCGTCAACGGCGTTATCCACGATGTCCAGCACCCCTTCACCTCCGACGGCGGCCTCGTCATTTTGCGTGGCAACCTCGCCCCGGATGGCGCAGTGTTAAAATCTGCGGGCGTGGACGAGGAACTGTGGGAGTTCTCCGGCCCCGCACGCGTGGTGGATAGCCAGGAGGCGGCCGTCTCCATGATCTTGAACCACGAGGTCCAGCCTGGTGACTGCGTGGTGATCCGCTACGAGGGGCCGTCGGGAGGCCCAGGAATGCAGGAAATGCTGCACCCGACAAGCTTCCTCAAGGGCGCGGGCTTGGGTAAGTCCTGCGCGCTCATCACCGATGGCCGCTTCTCCGGCGGAACGTCCGGATTGTCCATCGGCCACATCTCCCCGGAAGCTGCCCACGGTGGCCTCATCGGACTGATCAAAAACGGGGACACGGTGACGATCTCCGTGCACAACCGCACACTCACCCTCGATGTGGATGCCGACGAGATCGAACGCCGTCGCCAGCAGATGGAAGCCTCCGAGCACCCCTGGACACCACAGCGCAACCGCGTCGTGTCTAAGGCACTCCAGGCATACGCCAAGCTTGCCACCTCTGCCGATAAGGGTGCAGTCCGCGCGCTTTAGGTATTTGTTGGATGCGCACCGGTGAATGCACCGGTGCGCATCTGCATGTGCGATTATTAGATGAGTCGAGACGAAAGGCGCACATGCACAACCAGGTGGCAAATAGGCACTCATCCTTTTACCCCACAGCACTCATTGCCGTGGGGCTTGTCGCAGGCCTCGCAGTGATGTGGCAGCAGATCCGCATGAACGATGAGCCCATTGACATGGCGATTTATATCGAGGGCGTGCGCACGTTCGTCCGCGGAGGCGAGGTGTACTCGCAACCGATGCAGGTGGGGACAGTGCTGCTGCCGTTCATCTACCCGCCCTTTGGTGCGCTGGTCATGGTGCCACTTTCGTTCCTCAGCGTGAAGCTCGCCGGTGACATTATGATCGGATCCTCGGCCGTGTTGTTGCTCGCCTGCCTGTACTTCATAGCACGCGCAGTCCTCACCCCAACAGGCGTCTCGCCCGCAATGCAGCACGTCCTTGTGGCGGTTACGTGGCCGGCAGCCATGCTGTTGGAACCTGTTGTTCTCAACTCGTCCTTCGCGCAGATCAATATCATCATCATGGGGCTCGTGGTGCTTGATCTCGTCCCCCGCCGGCGTTTTCTCCCCCAGGGCACGCTCATTGGTATCGCGGTGGCGATCAAGCTCACCCCGCTCGTTATGCTTTATTTCTTCCTCCTGAAGAAGAACATTCGAGCGATCTTCGTCAGCTTCGCATCGACGATCATCGCTACCCTCATTGCTGCAGCAGTGCGGTGGGATGTCACCGTCGAGTATTTCTCTCACACACTTCTTGGCTTGGGCTCGGGCGAGGATGCGGGTGTGAACACGGCATACCAGTCCAACTCGTCTTTCAAGGGGATGATCATGCGCTGGTTCAGCTCCGAAGCGGCGCTAGACGCGCACTCGAGTCTCGTCAACATTCTCTGGCTGGTGTTGTCGTTCACCGCGATCGGTCTCGTTGGTTGGCTGATGGTAGCCCTCATCCGCCGTGGGCTCGACGTGGATGCGTGGCTGTGCAATGCCATCCTCATGCTGCTCATCTCCCCCATTTCCTGGTCGCACCACTGGGTGTGGGTGGCCTTAATCATCCCCGTCTTCGCCTGGCGCTGGTACACGAGCTTCGGGCGCCCGGTAGCTCTCGGGATTGTCCTCGGCGTGTGGACTGTACTTATGGTGACCAATCCGCCGAAGTGGTGGTTCGGCGATGCCATCGATTTGTACTCTTTGCCCTGGTGGCAGACGTTCCTCGTGTCCGACTACGTCTGGCTCGCCCTGGCCACGCTGGCGCTTTATGCTCTTGCTTGTCGATGCCTCCCCGTGCGGTCGGCACAAAAAAGCCCCGCCGAGGCGGGGCAGGAAACGGCTCTACGCTAGCGGGTTAATCCCGGCGCCGAACCACCAGAGCGCTCCGGCTCCAACGAGTCCGAGGATGAGCCAAATCCAACTCGATGCCAGTGGCCTGCGAGCCCAGCTGCGGGAGAAGTCGAGAGCGATTTTGCCCGGCCCCGTAAACTGCAACGCCAAGGCAATTCCCAAAACGAGCACGGCCAGTGTCACTGCTGGAGAGACGGAGAACAGGCTTGTCGAGTCATTTTGTACAAACGCGTGAACCGCATTAAAGCCCGTGGCTACAAGCGCGAGGGCTGCAGCGACCGGGGTGAGAAGGCCGAGAACAAGGAACACGCCGGCAGTCAGTTCCAGCGCGGGAACAGCGATAGCCAAAGCGGTGGGAAGATCGTAGGCGCTGAAGGCTTCTTTCATTCCTGCAAGTCCTCCCTCACCACCGAGGTTGAAGAACACCTTGATGGCCTCGAAGATGAGGAATCCACCAAATACGAGACGAAGCAGGAACAACCCAAAGTCAATCGTTCCGCGTCGTGCGTCCTCGACAGCATGCTCCGGTTCGTCGATTGCGGATGCCTGCACATAGGACGTTTCTGCCGGGGTGGTCGAATACGCTGGTGCGCTCGACGTATCTGCAGCGAAGGTCGGTGCCGCCACCGCTTCCGTTGGTGCAAAATCCGCGTCCGGAGACTCGGATGCAGAAAAGACGGCGGTGGCGGAACTTTCGTTCTGCGCGGGGCTAATGACCTGGGGCTTCGCGCGTCCAGGGCGCGTAAATGCCGTGGTCTTTTGGTCATCCGGTGCGCTAAAAACCTGGGTCTTGCCGTCGTACGTGGGCACTTCGGATTCGAAATCTACAGGGCTTGCTTTATCTGGGGTACTCTTCTTATCCACGCCTTTAGCCTAAAGGACTTCCCACCGGCTATGGCGCTTTTCACATTCCGGGCGCGCCGTCGCATTTTGTTGACGTGTACACTATATGGCGGAACAAGATTACACATGAACAACAAAGACGATTGGGCAGGCGACGCCCAGAACAGGACCAACAACGAGAAGGGCGAGTTCGTCCGCGATACCAACTACATCGACGACCGCATTGTCAACACCGTCGAACCAGGATCGGATCCGGTAGAGCAACCGGATGGGACATACGCCTGGCCTGTAGAAAAGGGGCGCTACCGCCTCATTGCTGCGCGCGCGTGCCCCTGGGCACACCGCACCATTATCGCTCGCAGGCTCTACGGCCTGGAAGATGCAATCTCCCTCGGCTTAGCAGGCCCCACACACGACAAACGCTCGTGGACTTTCGACGTTGACCCCGATGGCGTGGACCCCGTGCTGCAGATTCCCCGTCTCCAGGACGCCTATTTTGCGCGCTTCCCCGATTACCCGCGCGGGATTACCGTGCCCGCCATCGTCGAGGTATCCAGCGGCCAGGTGGTGACAAACAAATACTCGGATATCACCATTGACTTCGGTGAGCAGTGGAAGGAATTCCACCGCCCTGGCGCGCCGGACCTATACCCTGAAGAGCTGCGCGAAGAAATGAAGCCCGTGATGAAATACATCCTCACCGAAGTGAATAACGGCGTGTACCGCTGCGGGTTTGCCACCAGCCAAGCAGCCTACGAGGATGCACACGACCGCTTGTGGACTGCACTCGACTACCTAGAGGAGCGCTTGGCGGATCGCCGCTACCTCATGGGTGAACACATCACAGAGGCAGACATCCGGCTGTTTACCACGCTTATTCGCTTCGATGCCGTCTACCACTCCCACTTCAAGGCGAGCCGAAACAAGATCACGGAGATGCCGAATCTGTGGGGCTACCTGCGCGACCTCTTCCAAACCCCGGGTTTCGGCGACACGTGCGACTTCACCGAGATGAAGCAGCACTACTACATCGTCCACAAGGAAATTAACCCGACGCAGATTGTCCCCGTTGGCCCTGATCTGTCCGGACTCATTACGCCACACGAGCGAGAGAGCCTCGGCGGCTCCCCCTTTGCCCCAGGTACCTCACTTCCCGGCGACATCGCGACATCGGAACGCGTGAAGAACCCGGAGCCGTGGCAGGCCGAGTTCTTCGGCTGGAATTAACTAGAGCGAGGGAACTCCGGGGATATTGGCGCGCGCTGCCCGCGTTACCGCAGCCGTGAGCAGCTCGAGCAGGGGCGACTCGAGCCGCCAGTGCTGCCAGTACAAATCCGAACTGGAAACAAGATCATCCAATCGCACTGCAACACCCTTCTCGATCATCTCCTTTGCCTGCGTATCGACGACAATCGCCCACCCGAGTCCCGCCTCGATGGAATGGAGGAAAGCCTCCATCGAGGGCACAACAGATACGCGGCGGTGCTTGGGCGGATCGTCGAGGCGCCCAACAAGGTCCCGGTCTTGCAGATAGTCCCGCGGGCCAAAACGCAGAGCCGGCATCCCCGCCCAATCAATGGCACCGTCATGCGTGTATTTTTCCGCCAACCACGGTGCCGCAACCGCTACGTAGTGCATCGTGCCGAGAAGCACCGCATCACACCCGGACACAGGTTTTGATTCACGCGTGACAGCGCCCAGGCAATCACCACTACGGAGAAGCTCCAACGAGTGCGACTCGTCTTCCAGGCGCATCATGATGGAAGCAGAATCCCACTGCGAGACCTCCCGAAGCACAGGAGGAAACCACGTGGCGAGGGAATCAGCGTTAATGGCCACGTTCAGTGGAACGCTAGCAAGGCGCTGGTCAAGCGCTGCTTCCGTCTCCGCCTGCAACAGGGCGACGCGCCGAGCTGCCTGGGCAATGACCTCGCCGGCCTCCGTCGGTGAGACAGGCGTTTCGCGACGCACGAGCACCCGACCAGTCGAATGCTCTAGCGCCTTAATTCGCTGACTCACAGCCGGCGCGCTAATCCCAAGTGCCGTAGCAGCACGTTCAAAGCTTCCCTCATCAATGATCGCGAGGAGGGTTTCCATCTGCTCTAGCTTCATTCTTCAAACCTCATTCTTCCACAGTTGTTAAGCGTCTTTTATGGTACCCGAAAATTTATCATTTTACTTATTTGGGTTCGTGTCTCAGAATGAATCTGTGAACGTTTTCTTTGCTGGACTGCTATTTAACCTTTCCCTGATCCTGGCACTCGGGCCTCAGAACGCGCTCATCCTCAAGTATGGGTTGCGGCGCCAAGCCATCACACTCGTTATCGCCGTGTGCGCACTGTGCGACATCACGCTCATCACCCTCAGTGGTATTGGTGTGGGTGTCATCTTGGAAAAGGCACCCATCGTTTTGGAGATCCTCCGTTACGGTGGCTTCCTCTACCTGCTGTGGTTTGCTTTCACCTGCTTCCGCGATGCCATCCATCCCAAGACCATTGAGACGGAAACGGTCTCCACGAGCGAGCCACACACGGTGGAGGTTTCCGCGGAGGGTGGCTCCACGGCAACCTTGACCAAGACGCGTCGACGCACCTTCCAGGATATGAAGGGACCGGCTATCGCAGCTTTTGTGGTCAGCGTGGTCAACCCCGCTGCATGGGTCGACCTGTTCGTTGTCATCGGCTCGATTTCTTCCAGCTACGGACCGGACAAGTGGTCGTTCCTCCTCGGAACGATGGCCGCAGCCTTCGTCTGGTTCCCAGCCTTCGGCTACGGCGCTGCGGCCCTGTCCAAGCCGCTGTCCAGCCCCAAGGTGTGGCGCTGCATCAACACCGGCATTGGCCTGTTCATGGTATTCATGGCCTTCCGCGTGCTGTTCATGTAAGAACCTAGCCGAACAAACCTAGCTGAACACCTAGTGATCGGCTGATTTCGACTTCGTTGCCGCACCCCAAATATTGATGCCAGCATCGCTTGTCACCCGGTCGATCGTGTCCAACTCCTCCTGCGAGAACTCCAGGTTGTGCAACGTGTCCAGGTTCTGGTCGAGCTGCTCCACGGAGGATGCACCGATGAGTGCACTCGTAACGGTCTTCTCACCGTAATCACCTTGCTTCCGAAGCACCCATGCCAAAGCGAGCTGTGCGACGGTTTGACCACGGTTGTCAGCAATCTTCTTCAGTTCCCGCACCATGTCCAGGTTGTGCTCACTCAGCATGTCGGCACTCAATGACTTGTGGCTGGCAGCGCGGGAGTCTTCGGGAATGCCATGCAGGTAGCGGTCAGTCAGCAGGCCTTGGGCAAGTGGCGAAAAGGCGATGACGCCCATGCCGTTGTCTGCAGCCGCGGTAAGGAGGTTATCTCCGCTTTCGTCCGGCTCCTCCACCCAGCGGTTCACAATGGAGTAGCTCGGCTGATGGATGAGTAGCGGGTAACCTTCCTCTCGCATAATTTCTGCTGCCTCAGACGTAAGGTCTGCGGAGTAGGAGGAAATCCCCACATACAGGGCCTTGCCGGATGCCACGATATCGCGGAGTGCATACATCGTTTCCTCCAGCGGAGTATCCGGGTCTGGACGGTGGTGATAGAAGATATCCACGTAATCCAGCCCGAGACGCTTGAGGGACGCATCAAGGGAGGCCATGAGGTACTTCCGCGAACCGCCGAAACCGTACGGCCCCAGCTGCATGCGCCAGCCTGCCTTCGATGAAATGATGAGCTCGTCGCGGTGGGAGGAAAAGTCCTGTCGGAGGATCTCCCCCACGTTGGTTTCCGCAGAGCCTGCCGGCGGCCCGTAGTTGTTGGCGAGGTCGAAGTGGGTGACACCACGGTCGAACGCACGGCGCATGATGGCGCGCTGGGTTTCGCGTGGCTTGTCATCACCGAAGTTGTGCCAGAAGCCGAGGGAAATCGCGGGGAGCATGAGGCCCGAGTGTCCAACGTGCCTGTACTCCATGGACTCGTATCTTTCAGATCGTGGAGTGTACATGTCCCCGAGTGTAACCACGTTTACTTATCGTCGTCGGTGTATTCCTCTGGATAACGCTCCTTGAAGTACTCCTCGGAGGAGAATTCCACCTCATCGTCAGAATCAAGACGGTCTGCTTCCTCCTGTTCAATCGCGCGGTAGAGCTCCTTATCCTCGACATTCGACGCACGCACCTCGCTGCGCAGCTTCCGCCGCTGCTTGGAGGTGAAGCGGGCGCGTGGATCCAACCGGCGAGCGACAAGCCTGCGGATCTTTTCTCGCCTCGTCCCTTCTTCGGTGATCTCCGGCCGCGTCGCCACCCAGGAGATAACAAGCGTGACAATGAGGAGGATCCCCACATAGCCGACAATCGGGTACAGCCAGTTCACCAACGTGGCAAACGGAATGAAGGAGAAAAGGAAGCCGATGAGGGTCGAGCCGATCATGAACGTACGGAACCGTTCCGGCTTCTTTGCGCTCAAGCGCTTGGACAGCGCGTAGAACATGGCGATAGCCGTATTGAAGATCATGGCGTAGATGACAACCGCCATGACGGTTCCCAGCACCGGATGGATCTTCGATACAAGGGCAAGCGTCGGCATATCGTAGGCGCTGGCCTCGCCAATGTTGAAATACAGCGAAAGCACAAGGCCAAGAAGGCAGACGCTGTACAGTGCGCCACCGATGAGGCCACCGATTCCTGCGGCCTTCGGATCCGCACTGTTGCCGCCCATGATGAGCGACATGGAAATGCCAATCATGAGGCACATTCCGACGTAGTTTGCGGAGGCAACCCACCAGCTTGGGATGAGCTGCCCGGGCTCCACGCTTGCGGCCTGCTGGTCGAGAACCTCGATGGTGTCTGCGGGACTGAACGCATAGGTGGCAAAAAGAATGACCATAAACACCAACAGGAACGGCGTGATCATGCCAATGACGTTGGAAACTTTATCCACGTCAAGGAAGCCCGCGGCGATGACGAGCACCACCATGAGCACCGAGCCAACCACTGTTGGCAGACCAAATTGCTGGTTCAGGTTACTTCCAGCGCCTGCGAGCATGACGAAACCTGTGGCAAAAAGGGTAAGCATGATAGCCACATCAAACACCTTGGCCAACAGCGGGCTGGCGATGTACGCCACGACTGGCATGTGTTCCTTAGATTGGAAATAGGACCCGAACTGTAGGGTCACCATCCCACAGACCATCATGATGAGTCCGGAGATCACTGCAGCCCAAATTCCCCAGTGTCCGAATGCTCCGAAGTACTGCAGAATTTCCTGCCCTGAGGCGAACCCTGCGCCAACGAGAACGCCGAGAAAAGCCATGGAAATAGTCAATGCACGCTTGAGCATTATCGCTCCTTTTCATTTAGGCTCATATTTGCATAATATGCAATTCAGACTGCGCATTCTCTGAAATGTAAGCGTTTCCAGCAAATTGCAATGGAACCGTAACCTTGGGATATAAAAAACTCGCCTGCGAATGCAGGCGAGTTCTCAGAGAAAGCTGAGTAAGGAGCTAGGACAGCTTCTTAGCAATGAGCTGGTTTACCGTCTTCGGGTCAGCCTTGCCCTTTGTAGCCTTCATCACGGCACCGACAATGGCACCAGTGACCTTCTTATTACCGGAACGGTACTTCTCGACAATGTCCGGGTTTGCAGCAATTGCCTCGTCCACTGCCTTTTCGATGGCTTCGTCGTCTCGCACGACCTCGAGTCCACGCTGTGCCACAACCCCGTCCACATCGCCCTCGCCGGCGAGAACGCCGTCGATAGCCGTACGACCCAGCTTGTTAGTGAGCTTGCCCTCGCGGACGAGCTCTGCCACGCGAGCAACCTGCTGCGGGGTGATGGACAGATCTTCGAGCTCCACCTCGGATTCCTTCGCCTTCTGTGCCAGGTAGGACGTCCACCAGGAACGAGCCTCATCAGCCTTAGCACCAGCTTCGGTGGTCTGAACGATGAGCTCCAGCGCGCCTGCGTTCACAAGGTCGCGCATCTCAGCATCGGAGACACCCCATTCCTTCTGCAGGCGGTCGCGCTTCACCCAGGGCAGCTCCGGGAGCGTCGCGCGGATTTCCTCGACGCGCTCCTTGGACACAATGACCGGAGGAAGATCCGGATCGTTGAAGTAACGGTAATCCGATGAGGTCTCCTTCGGACGCCCCTTCTTCGTGGAACCATCGGTCTCCTGGTAGTGGCGGGTCTCCTGAATGATCTCTTCGCCGGCCTCGATAGCAGCGGCCTGGCGCATCATCTCGTAGCGCACGGCCTGCTCGACGGAGCGCACGGAGTTGATGTTCTTCGTTTCTGTACGGGTACCGAACTCGGTGGCCCCCTTACGCATGAGGGAGAGGTTAGCGTCGCAGCGCATAGAGCCCTGGTCCATGCGTGCGTCGGAGACACCAAGCGCCTTCACGAGGTCACGTAGAGCTGCGACGTAGCAGCGGGCGACTTCGGGGGCACGCTCGCCGGCACCTTCGATGGGCTTAGTCACGATCTCAATGAGCGGGACACCCGCGCGGTTGACGTCCACGAGCGAGTGGGTAGCGCCCGCGATGCGGCCGTCTGCACCACCGATGTGGGTGAGCTTGGCGGTGTCTTCCTCCATGTGCGCGCGCTCAATTTCGACGCGCCAGGTGGTGCCGTCATCGAGCTGAACATCGAGGTAGCCGTCGTAAGCAATCGGCTCATCGTACTGGGAGATCTGGTAATTCTTCGGCTGATCCGGGTAGAAGTAGTTCTTCCGGGCGAAGCGGGAGTATTCGGCAATCTTGCAGTTCAAAGCAAGGCCAATTTTGATTGCCCACTCGACACCGGTCTCATTGACAACGGGGAGCGCACCGGGCAGACCCAAACACGTAGGGTCGGTGTGCGTGTTCGGCGGAGCGCCGAAATCGGCGGAGCTGGACGAAAACATCTTGGTTTCTGTCTGCAGCTCCACGTGTACCTCGAGGCCCATAACCGGGTCGAAAGTCTCCAAAACCTCGTCAAAATCCATGAGATCAGTATCCTGGTACGTCATAAGGCTCTAGTCTATAGCGTCGACAACTTGTTGGTGCCCTCGCCTACCTGTTTCGCCACTACTCGGTTACGGGTTCGAGCGTCTCGCCATCGACCGCCTCCTCTGAGGTTCGCAGAAGAACCCGCGCGTTGATGCGATCCAGAAGAATGGCACAAAATGCACCAACAAGCGCTACACACAGCGTGATGAGGAAGATTTGTTGGTAGCCCACGTGTGGGGTCTCACGGTGAGATTCAACGATGGCGGCTGTCATCGGGTTTGCCCAGAAAATCGATGCGTAGACCAGGAACGAACCGACAGCCATCGCGGAACCATTGATTTCCTCCGGCAAGTGCAGCTCGGCAATCGGCGCGAGGATGACTGCTTTGCCCATGAAGATTCCGAGCGCCATGACCATGAGCAGGAACATGGCGACCCAGATGCTTCCCCCCTGCGGAAGGATGTACACCAGACCTACGCCGATGGCCGTCAGCGCGAGCGCTGCCGCCATCATTCGCGTCGAAGACTTGAAGAGATAGTCAGCAACAAGACCGGAAACAACACCGGCAAAGATACCGACAAGTCCGGTGTTGAAGATACCGAAGGCACCGGATTGTGCATCCGTCGCGTTAAACACGAGAGACAGGTACGGCGCAGAGGAATAGATGAGGTTGACGTAGCACCAGTAAACGCAAAGCCCAGCGATGCCGGCTAGCCATACGCGCGGGAGCAGTAGAACCTTGACCAGTCCTTTGAGCGCTGCGATATTGTCGGATTCTTCTGGGTTTTCTGCCTTGGCTGTCGCGTTCTTGGGGACAAACTTCAAAATACAGAAAATAAGCGGGATGATAATGAGCGAGTAGAGCACGCCCATGATCGTCATAACAGTATTGGCTTGTTCAGCAAAGATAGCAAGGAGTCCCACCACGATCAGGTTCATGCTGAATTCCACTGCACGGCGTATCGACTCCAGCATGCCCATGGCAAGACCTCGTCCTTGTTTATTGGCATCTTGAGACATGAAGCTCACGCCGTTGACCACGGCTGGCCAACCAATCGCATCCCACACACCCCAGGAGATGGCGATAGCCACCATCACTGAGAAGCTCAGCCCCGGAACGAGGAAGAGGGCAAGAGCGGTTACCATTCGCCAGGCAGCCCAGGCGATGAGGATGGAACGGATGGTGAAGCGATTATTCACCCAACCGCCAGGGATATACAGGAACATAGCGATGCCCAGCCACCCCATGAGGATGCCGAACTGGTCGATGCCGATACCCAAGGCGTTCGTGAGCGGAATCATCAGAGATCCCTTGAACGCTTCAAAGGCGGAATATGTTAGTTGTCCCGCAAACACTACGGTCAAAAAGCCGCCAATGCGCCCCTTACGCAGGAATACGGGGAGTTCACTGTTCCTGCTAAAAATGTTTTTCACTTTTTTATCACCCCTATTTCTCGCTCACCGCACCGGTAATACCAGTAAGGAGCTGGGGACAATTGGAGATGACACCGTCCACCCCCCAGTTAGCAAGCTGGTTTGCACGGCCTGGGTCATCGACTGTCCAGACGTTTACTCCGAAGCCTGCCGCGTGGAAAGCGTCCACTCGCTCACGGGTGAGGTAGCTATCTTCTGGGTGGATGTACTCGGCACCGACGAGTTCCAGAATCGACTTCCAATCGTCATACAAAGCAACTGTCTCGTACAAGCAGCCGACGGGAAGCTTGGGCGCGCGCTGTTTAAACACGGATAATAGAACGTGGTTAAAGGAGGAAACAATGACCTTGCGTGCGGGGTCAAGGTTTTCCAGTTCGGCGATGACATTGTCGATGAGCTGCAGGGTCTGCTTTTTCCCCTGTTCGTTGGACTTGATCTCAATGTTGGCGTTGAGCTCGCGTTCGTTCATGAACTGTACGAGTCCGGAGAGTGTGGGGATCTTTTCCCCAGCAAAATCCGGCGAAAACCAGCTACCGGCATCAATGGATGCAAGGTCGGATGCAGCCAGATCGTAGTACAGGCCGGGATGGTTGGTCGTGCGATCGAGCGACGTGTCATGCATGATGATGGGGGTACCGTCCCCCATGATGTCCACATCAGTCTCGATCCAATTGATGCCATGGTCTAGAGCGGCTTGGAAGGCACTGAAGGTGTTTTCCGGTGCGAGAGTTTTGGTGCCACGATGGGCGATGAGAGTGCAGTGAGACATTGCACGATCCTCCTTCATTTTCTGATAATTCGGAGACTACCAGTATTGATTTAAGTAAAATTTGCTTCGATTTGGCCAGGTTGAGAGCAAATCACTTAACCTACGCCCCTGACTACCTACGACACCGTAGGTGGCCCTAAACAGCAGACCATTCCTCATGATTCAGATCACTGTTGAATTACCCCATTTAGGGGGAAAACTATTCACATTCTTTCTCATTAGGACCCGAAAGGAGAACAGTTTTCAGACCGAACGCTACAGTAAAACGAGCGTCTTCGCTGACTAAGCGGAAGTCCTTCTTAGATTGCTGAGACGACAGGCACCTCAGAAAAGGCAAGGAAGACAAGGAAAAAACGACGATAAGAAAGTCGAGGGTGAAAAATGCCAACAGTGACCGTTTCACCAGCTGGTCCTCGGGACGTTGACGAACTCCAGCAGCTATCCATCGACACATTCACCGAAACCTTCGGGCATCTCTACCCGCAGGCTGATCTCGACTACTTTCTTGCAACGACGTATTCGACCGAGGCGCTGCTTGCCCTCTTAGGAAGTACAAAACACGCGGTGTGGATCGCCCGCAACGGCCAGGTGGCCGTTGGCTATGTCCTCGTCGGCCCCTGTGGTCTTCCCCACCCCGATGTCACAGAGGGCGACGGCGAACTCAAGCGCTTGTATATCCGGGGCACACACCAAGGCAGCGGCCTAGGCGGTGTGCTCATGAAGCTGGGCATGGACTGGTTGGATCATCACTATGCCACCCAGTGGCTCGGGGTCTGGTCACAAAACCTCGGCGCGCAGCGGTTTTATTCCCGGTTCGGATTCCACAAAGCAGGAGAATACCGCTTCAAAGTCGGCGATCAGCGCGACCACGAGTTCATTTTCCGGCGGGGTTAACCACCGGAGGCTTAGCCCACGTGCCTGCACCGCGCCTCGGGACGATGTCCTCGCCACGAGTAACGGTAGCGAACTGGATGGTGCGGTAATCGTCGGCTTCCCACGCCAGCGCGAGAGTGTCATCATCAAGTGGCGCTGCTACGGAGTAAGCCGTGGCACCGGTATCGATGGGAATAGCCGGCCCCCACGTTGCCCCCTCATCGGTGGAAAAGTGGAGGCTCAAGCGCCCGCGTTCCCGTGGGTGGTCGCACATGCTCGCCACAATTAGGCCGCCCCACCTGCACAGGCCACCGTTGCACGCCGGATCTGTCAGCGCCGGCACGGGTTTTGGGGAAGCAAACGTGAGGCCATCGCGTGACAGTGCTTGTCGACGCGCCGGGGTCGCCCGCGCGTGCATGAGGATGTCTCCGTTTGCAAGCTCAACCACCTTGTTTTCGTCGCAGTCCGGGCCGATGAGCTCACCTGCGCGCCAGGTCTGTCCCCCGTCATCGCTGCGGGCAGCCAGCGCGAAGTTGTCCTCCCCCACGCGGGCGACAAAGGTCTGGATGAGACCGCCGTCGGACAGTGCGAGCCCATTGCCAGAGGAGGCGAACATGCCACCTACTGATTCCGGACGCAGGTCGTCCACCCGGTGGTGCTCCCACGTCATCCCGTCGTCCCGCGAACGAGACAGCCAGAGCTCAAGCCCGGGTTTTCCAGGCGTGGCGCTGAAGTAGGATTCCCCTGTTGACCCGACGTACCAGCACAGGATGTCGCCGCCATGACGTGTCGACGTACACACGAGGGAGGCATCCCCGAAACCATGCCCCGGTTCGTGGCGGCGCAGCGCACGCGGAGCCGACCACGTCTTTCCGCCGTCATCACTGTGTCGCAACGCCATATCAAAATCTGCCGGCAAATCCCGCCAGTCTTCTCGCACGTCGTACGCCAGAAGGATGCGACCAGATCCTGTCACGCACAGAGCAGGGATCCGGTAGATCGGCGAGGAAAAGGCCGAACCGGGAAATGGTTCACCGGCCGTCGCGATCGTCACAGTTTGCACTCGTCACCTCACACATAGATTGGTCTTACCTCATCCACGATGACATAACACAAGAGTTTTGTCGATGCTTTCTCCGTCATACAGGCACGAAAAAGCCGCCCCTAGGGGCGGCTTCAGGAGCACGTCCACGCTGGATGGTGCTCGTACTTTTCTGTTTATTACTCTTCTCTATTTACTTTTCTACTTTGGTGGAGCCGGTCGAGGCCCCATCTGCAGCAGATGTCGGAGTGGACGGAGTGGAAGCGGTGTCGAAATCATCGAAGGACGCTCCCTGCCCCTCTTCATCAGCGGAGTAGTCGACATCATCATCGCTATCGAGTGCCTGGACGACTTCCTCGGTAACGGTGTTCTGCAGCTCCTCGTTATCTACCGGGGACTGCTCCACGAGCTTGGTAAGCTCACGCTGCTCCTTGCGCGTGAGGTCGCCCTTGTCCGGGTGCTCATGCTTGTAGAACAGCTGGCGGATACGCACGCGGCGCTGCGCCTCAACGGAAATCTTCGGACGCTCACGCAGGTAGGCGATGACCAGCGTGGCGACGAGCACGACACCCAGGTAGCCAAGTGCCGGGTAGACCACGCCCATGAGATCCTGGAAGCCGATGAAGCTCACGGCCCAACCAATGATCGACGTAATCGTGAAGTAGAAGCGGAACTTGGACTGCTTCCCCGCTGCCAGGCGACGGCCCAGCGCGTAGAACATACCGATGCACGTGTTGTAAACCATCGCGTAGACGATGAACACAATGATGTAGCCTGCCCAGCCCTGCAGGTTCTGGAACAGAGCGAGCATGGGCACATCCGTGCCCACGATGTCATCAATGTTGATGTAGATAGAGGTTGCAGCCATGGCCAGCAGCAGCATGTACACCACGCCACCGGCCAAACCACCGATGCCAGCCTCACGGGGATCAAGGTAGTTACCACCGATGACGAGGACCATGGACACACCCAGGATAAGCGCAAGACCCGCATAGTTGACAGCGGAAATCCACCACGGGGTGACAGGCATATCCGCAGTCTGCGCAACCTGATTGAGCACCTCCGTGTCAACGGGAAGCTGCGTCATGGAGTACACAAAAGCGACGATCACCATGATGATCACCAGCGGGGTGAGCGCACCAATAACGTCGGTGATCTTCTCCACGTCGAGGAACCCGGAGATGAGAACCAGTGCCAGCATCACCGTGGACCCAATCCATGTTGGCCAGCCGAATTGCTGTGTCAACGTGGATCCGGCCCCGGCGAGCATGACAAAACCGAAGGCGAACAAAGTGATGATGACCGCGATATCCAGGAATCGGGCAACCACAGCGTGTGAGACGGACGTGAACACCTTGTTGTGCTCGTCGGCCTGGAAGTAACTTCCGAGCTGCAAAATGACAAGGCCCGCCACGGCGATGATGATGCCGGCGATGACGGCGCCGATAACGCCTACGCCGCCTGCCGCCACGAAGTACTGGATCACCTCCTGGCCTGTAGCAAAGCCCGCACCGACCAAAAGGCCAATAAAGGCAAGAGCGATGGACAGTGTTCGTCTAAAAGACACACATACCTCCAAGGTGGAATACAGTAACGGGGCAAGTATACACAGATAGCGAATAAGTTTTTACGGTGTATGCAGCGGTTTCCCTATTAATGGTCATTTTTTAAGCCGAGAAAACCGCTGTTTTCAGTGGCCAGCGGGGCACCTCGCATGGTGTGACCATTAAGGAATTTTCGCTGTTCTTCACGTGCCTGTTGCCGGATTCGAAGAATCTTTGACAATATACTTAACGTGATTGAAATACTCGCGAATACACCGATCCTGACGTTGTTTGTTGTTATCGCGCTCGGCACGGTTATCGGCTCCATCCCGTTTGGGCCGTTACGCTTCGGCCCCGCCGGCGCGCTCTTTGTCGGACTTGCTTTTGGTGCGCTCGATCCGCGCCTGGGCGAAGGATTGGGTCTGGTTCAGACCGTGGGGCTTGCACTTTTCGTGTACACCATCGGCCTGGCGGCCGGCCCCTCGTTCGTTCGCGAGTTCAAGCGCCAGTACAAGCTCTACATCGGTGCCACTGTCATCCTCATCATCATGGCTTCCCTTGCGGTTGCCGCCGGTAAGTTCTTCGGGGTCGACGCAGGCATGATTGGCGGCATGTACGCCGGTGTGCTCACCGCTACCCCGGCTCTCGCCGCAGCACAGGATGCGCTCGACGGGGCGATGAGCCCCGCTGTGGGATACTCCATCGCCTACCCCGTCGGTGTCATTGTGACGATGATCGGCCTGACGATCCTCGCCCGTTTCCGCTTCCCTGCCGGTAACGACCCCGCGCACGCTGCTTCCGAGGGCCTGGTGAACACCACGGCGATCGTCGACAAGCCGATGCGCGTTTCGGAGATCCCCGGCATCGCTTCTGTTCCCGGCACCTACGGTGGTTCCGTCCGCGTGTCGTATATTCGCCGCGACGGCCACACCTCTGTTGCCCACCCTGCACAGGAGCTCCTTCCCGGCGATGCCATCGTTATCGTCGGTTACCCGGACGCTGTAAAGAAGGCCGTCGAAGCACTGGGACACGCCTCGGAGCGGGACCTCACCAAGAATCGCTCGGAGGTGGATTTCCAGTGGATCCTCGTGTCCGACAGCCGCCTTGCCGGTCGCTCCATCGCCGACCTTTATATTCCGCTGCGCTTCGGTGCGATCATCACCCGGATTCGTCGCGGTGACGAGGTCATGCTCGCCGAGGCGGAGGCTGAGGTGCAGCTCGGTGATCGGCTCCTCGTTGTGTCTCCGGTGTCCACGATGGACACGATCAAGGAGTACCTCGGCAACTCGGAGAAGGAAAACACCGAGGTGGACTACATGACGGCCGGCATGGGCATCGCCCTTGGTGTCGCGCTCGGCCTCATCACGCTGCCCATCGGCGGTGCTGCTGTGGCACTCGGCAGCGCGGCAGGCCCGATGGTTGTGGGCATCTGGCTCGGCTACTTGGAGCGCACGGGCCCATTCGTGTGGGGCATGCCGACATCGGCAAACCTCACGATTCGCCAGTTCGGTCTCGTCATCTTCCTGGCGACGGTCGGCCTTTCCTCTGGTCAGATGTTCGCGGCTACAGCCTTTAGCGCCGAGGGCATCAAGGTGGGGCTTATCGCCGGTGTTCTCCTTGCGATCATGCTCCTCGCTCTTGCGTTTGTCGGTCGCACCCTTGGCCTCTCGATGCCCCGTACGGCCGGTGCCATGGCAGGTTTCGTCGGCCAACCAGCGCTTCTTACCCACGCCCAGTCGCTTGTCGACGATCCTCGCACGAACTCCGGTTACTCGGCACTGTTCGCCATCGCGATGATCATCAAAATCCTGGCGGTCCAAGCCGTCGTTTTTATCTAGCCATCATCTCGCACATCTCGTAGCGCTGCGACGCACCCTCTACCCCAGCCCCGCCGGGCTGGGGTTTTCTCATGCCCACGCCTTCGCGGCGCTCCCCTTATGGCGTGTTAGTTCCGCCACATCACCTGCATTGTTCAACGAGGCATACGCAACGATACGTAGACTGGAAAAGTGTGAATGAAGAGTATTTTTCCGTCCGTATGCGTGCCTCTCGCGGTGGCATCCACGTCTCCGGCGCGGAGCGCATCACCAAGCAGGTTTACATCCCGACAATCACCTCCGCTCTGACCTCGAGAGCCCTCAACCACTCTTTCGGTGTTCCTGACGAAATCCACATCACCGTCGACCAGGTTCGCACCACACCCGTCGTCCTCGACCAGCTTCCCGTGAAGAACGTCAAGGAAGTCGGCGACCTTCTCGATGGTCTCCCGGAAATCGGCCACCAAATCGCCTCCAGCGAGATTCGCATGCGTGGCGCAGCGCTCATCGATATCCACACGGGTAAGCGGCTCGAGCCGGATCCAGACCGTGGTATCCGTGTGTCGATGATGGATTGGGAGTTCACCCCGATCACGCAGGAGGAAGACCACTTCCGCGAGTCGGTGGCGCTGGCCACCAAGGTGCACCATTGCCCCGGCATGGTGGCAGAGCTCGCGATCAGCGATGACCCCGGATTCACCAGTGGCTACATCGTCCGCGACGGCGTGTTCCACCGCATCCCCAAGATCAAGGAGCTCGGCCAGCGTGGTGGCGGTCGTGCGTTCTACCTCGACACCCACATCACCACCCCGCAGGAAGCCATCGCGTACTTGGAGCACCGTCCCGTACTTATTCGTGCGGAACATGAGATGTGACAGCCCTCATTGAACGGAGTTCTATTTATACTGGGAGGGTGACTTCCTTATACTCCGTGCGCATGCGCGCTTCCCGCTCCTCTACCCACATCTCCGGTGCAGAGCGACTTACTCCACGGTTGACGGAGCTGCCGGCCATTGCCTCCAGCCTCGTCACCCGCGGCACCACCCACGAGCTCGGCGAGCCGGACACTCTCACGCTGACGTGTGAGCAGGTGACTACCCCGCCCCTCGTGGTGGATCCGCTCGCGGTGGAAGAGCACGACGGGCCGGAGTGCATCCCAGCGCTTTTGGCGGGGCTACCAGCCAGTGGCTGGGATGTCGTCATGTCACCTGCCTCCATGCGCGGGGCAGCACTCATCGATATTGCAACGGGCAGGCGCGTCGAACCTGATCATGAGCGCGGGGTCCGTGTTACCCACATGGACTGGGATGAGCCTGCGGGAGGCGCACAGGCAAAGACGACGAAGGATCACTTCCATGAAGCCCTCGTGCTGGCGACCAAAACCTTATCCTGTCCGGGTATCGTCGCGGAGCTCTGTGTATCGGATGACACGAGCTACACCACCGGTTACATCGCCCGCGACGGTGTCTACCACAGAATTCCCCGCATCGCCCCCGGCGCCAGCGGTGGCCGCGCCTTCTTTGTCGATCTCCGCCACACGACCGTAGAGGACATTATCTCCTACCTCGAGCACGCCCCCGTTCTCGTGCGCACACCACCGGCGAAGCCACGGTCCCTGACGCAGGAGGTAGCCACGCGAAACTCGAACTGGGAGGCACACGGCCTTGCACGCCAGGAACACGTCTTCTCCACTGGCCAGGAGCCGGAGTGCACCGTCGACGGGACGCGCTACGTGTTGTTCTCGTCTTCCAATTACCTGGGGCTTGCCACGCACCCCGAGGTCATCAGCGCGAGTGCAGCAACCCTTCAGCGTTACGGCGCAGGATCCGGCGGGTCACGGCTCACGACGGGTACAACGGAGCAGCACAGGGCGCTGGAGGAGGAGCTAGCGAGCTGGCTGGGCTACGATGACTGCGTCCTTTTTGCCACGGGCTACCAGGCCAACGTCGGTCTTCTCCAATCCTTGGGAGAGCTCTCCCCCACGTTCTACTCCGATGCTGCAAACCACGCCTCGCTTATCGACGGCCTGTCGCTCGCACGCCGCAAAGGGGCCACCATGCACGTCTACACGCACGGCACGGCACCGGACAGGGTTTCCGGCTCGCTTCCGCTTATCGTCACCGACGGCCTTTTCTCCATGGCCGGTGACATCGCAGATCTTCCCTCCCTCCACCACACGGGCGCGCCCCTCATCGTCGATGATGCACACGGCCTGGGAACGCTCGGTGCCACCGGCAAAGGCACGGCGGAGCTCACCAGTGTGCGCCCCGATATCCTCATCGGAACTCTGTCCAAGGCGTTTGGTTCCGAAGGCGGGTTTGTTTGCTGTGACAGGGAGCTGGCAACGTATCTGCGCAACCATGCGCGCAGCTACGTCTACTCCACCGCGCTGTCTGCAGGCGTGGTGGCGGCCAGCCGTGCGGCACTGCGCCTCATTCAGAATTCGGATGCTGTCGCTACATTGCAAGAAAACATCGCCTACGCCCGTGAGGCGCTGGGGGTCTCGTCCGCAGAACCTGCGACCCCGATTATCCCCATTCCCATCGGAGATGAGCGCCATGCTTTACACGTTGCCGATTACCTACGCGACCACCACGTGTGGGCACCGGCAATGCGCTACCCCACGGTGCCACGTGGCGAGGCAATCATCAGGGTCACGGTCTCGGCGGCACACAGCCACGCACACATCGACCAACTGGCCGAGCTCCTCCAGGAGGCTCGCAAGAACTGAAGAAAAGCTGCCGAGGGGGCGTCGACAAGCAAAACGCCCACAGGATCCAACCTGTGGGCGCGAAAGCGGAGCCTTAGCCGAAGAGAGCCTGCGCCGTGGCGTAGCGGCTCAGCGGTACGGACTTGAGGGTGCCAACAGCCTCCTGCAAGTCAATGAGCTCGATGTGCTCACCGTGGAGGGCGACACACTTGCCGGACTCGCCCTGGTGCGCTGCACGAGCAGCAGCCACGCCGTAGCGGGTAGCGAGCACGCGGTCGAACGCCGTCGGGGTACCACCACGCTGAATGTGGCCGAGCACCATCGTGCGGACATCGTGCCCCAAGCGCTTGTGGATCTCATCGCCAATGACCTGGCCGATGCCGTTGAAGGTCTTGTGACCGAACTCGTCCTCTTCGCCCTCCTTGAAGTCCATCGTGCCTTCCTTGGGCAACGCGCCCTCTGCCACGCAGATGATGCCGTACTTCTCACCCATCTGGAAGCGACGCTCCATCGCCTTGCAGATGTCGTTGATGTCGAAGGGGTACTCTGGGATGACGGTGTAGTGCGCACCACCAGCCATGCCAGCGTGCAGGGCAATCCAGCCCACGTGGCGGCCCATCACTTCCATGATCATCACACGGTTGTGGGACTCAGCCGTCGTGTGCAGTCGGTCAATAGCCTCGGTGGCCACGGACACGGCTGTGTCGAAACCGAAGGTGTAGTCCGTGCCGTTCACGTCGTTATCGATGGTCTTCGGCACGCCGATGACGGGGATACCGTTATCGGCGAGGAACTGCGCGCCCTTGAGGGTGCCTTCACCGCCAATCGGAATGAGGGCATCAACCTCTGCCTCGCGGAGGTTCTCCTTGACCCGATCAATCCCCGCCTTGAACTTGTCAGGGTGGAGGCGGCCCGTGCCGAGGATGGTGCCACCGCGGAGGAGGATCTTGTCGATGCTGTCATCGTCGTAAAGCTGAACACGGCGATCTTCCATCAGCCCGACCCAGCCGTCCTGGTAGCCGACAACGGTCGAGCCAAATTCAGAGCTCGCCGTCCGTACAATACCTCGGATCACGGCGTTCAGGCCGGGACAGTCACCACCGGAAGTCAAAGTCGCAATACGCATAGACCCGATATTAGCGAACCACGCGCGTTTTGGAGAGTTGAAATCGCCCACCGCAGGTCAGGAAATTGCGCCCGGCCGTGCATAACCAAAAAGGGGGAGTCGCTATTTGTTTTTGTTTGCGATGCGTGGGAGCACCACCCAGCCCCGCGCAATCGCCCACGAACCCACACCGAGGAAGGCGATACTGAGCACGATGCACACCTGGTAGATGGTCAGCCACTGAAGAAGGACCGTCACAATGACGAGACCGATAGGCGCAGCAAACATCCCGATGGCATTGAACAACGAGAAGGCACGCCCGCGAATGTCGTCGGCCACGCCCTCAGTGACGATGACCATAATCATCGGTGCGAACAGTCCGCCACCGATGCCAGCGATGATCATTCCTGCCACAGCAGTCCAGTTCAGCTGGATAACCATGAAGAAGAGCATGCCGATGACCTCCAGGCCGGCGGCGATTGCCCACAACATGCGCCTGTGTGTTGTCCCCCTCCAGGCGACGTAGGCACCGCCGACGATTTCGCCCATCGCGTAGGCGCTCATCGTGATGCCCAAGAGCCCCGGTCGGTCAATCGACTGAAAGTGTGCGGGAAGCAGCACAGCGATGAGGGGTGCTACGCAGATGGTGGAGACGAGATTCACAATGGCAATGAGGCGGATGGAGGGAAGCTCCAGCACCCGCTTCCACGAGCCGAGAGAACCGCGGAGTGTCTCCCCCTCTTCTGCTGCAGCCGAGGACCCCACTGTCAACAGCGTCGTCAGCCCTGCAGCAACGAAGGAGCAGAACGCGGTAATCCACAACACATCGGACATGTTGAGAGCGCTGAGCAGCACGCCGGCGAGCGCCGGGCCGACGAGGAATCCGGAGCTGGCGATGGTCTGATTAATTCCCGATAACCGGTCGAGCGTCATGGTCTTGGTCACCACGTCTCCGACGAGCGCTGACCGTGCACTCATGCCCGGAACATCGCCGACTGCGCCGAGGATTCCCAACGCGATGAACCATCCCAGGGTGAGTCCAAGGAGATGGTCCACCACGATGAGCAGGACTATGGAGAGTGCCGAAACCACGTCGGAAATGATGGACATGGGCTTTCTTCCCATCGTGTCCACCAGGTGACCGCCGATGAAGGCAAACAACAACGAGGGGATGGTAATCGCTGTCGCGACAAGGCCTGCAGCCGCCGGATCACCCGTCTTGTCCAGCACCATCCACGGCCACACGATGGTCGCTACCGCGTTGCCCAGGATGGATGTCGCAGCCGAAGCAAGGTAGATATAGGGGGTTGCTGCCGGGACGGTCGTGCCCGCAGGGTTTCCTCGTGTCATTGGCTTAAGTTTAGTAGGTCATAACCACGTAGTGCTCGTTAAGCTGTCCGGAATTCCTATCACGCGGGAACAAGCACGGATGCAGCGTCCCTCCCAGCGGGAAGAAAAACAAAAGCGAACCCCACCATCACGGTAGGATCCGCTCGTGAAAGCTGTAATTTCGACGCTACAAGGCTTAGCTACGCGCAGCCTCGAAGGCAGCGCCAACCTTGTACAGGCGGTCATCCTTGAACGCAGGAGCCATGATCTGGAGACCAACGGGCAGGTTGGTGTCGCTTGCCAGGCCTGCAGGAACGCTCATGCCACCAAGGCCAGCAAGGTTCAGTGGCAGCGTAAACAGGTCGAAGTTGTACATGGCCAGCGGGTCGTTGACCTTCTCGCCCAGGGCGAACGCCGTGGTGGGGGTCACCGGCGCAACGAGGACATCGGCCTTCTCGTAGGCATTTGCGAAGTCCTGCGCGATGAGCGCGCGGACGCGCTGTGCCTTCAGGTAGTAAGCATCGTAGTAGCCGACCGACAGCGTGTATGTGCCAGCGAGGATACGACGCTTGACCTCCGGACCGAACCCTGCGGCACGGGACATACTCATGACCTCTGCTGCCGAGTGCTTTCCGTCGTCGCCCTCGCGCAGTCCGTAGCGCATGCCGTCGAAGCGGGCGAGGTTGGAGGAAATCTCCGAGAACTGAATGAGGTAGTAGGTGCCGATCGCATCATCGAAGTGCGGGCAGTCAACCTCAACAATCTCGGCACCGAGGTCACGCAGTGTTTCGATGGACTTCTGGAAACTCTCCAGCACACCGGGCTGGTAGCCATCGCGGACGAACTGCTTAACGACGCCGACCTTTACACCACTGAGGTCGCCCTTGGCACCCTCACGGGCAGCTGTGACGACATCGGGGACTGCGACATCAACGCTCGTTGCGTCGTGCGGGTCAACACCGGCAATGACCTCGTGAAGCAGTGCCGTATCCAGCACCGTGCGGGCGCAGGGACCGCCCTGGTCGAGGGAGGAGGCGCAGGCGACGAGGCCGTACCGGGACACGCCACCGTAGGTGGGCTTGACACCCACAGTGCCCGTGAGCGCTGCAGGCTGGCGAATCGAGCCACCAGTATCGGTGCCGATACCAATCGGAGCTTCGCCGGAGGCCAACGCTGCTGCGGTGCCACCACCGGAACCGCCGGGGGTACGCGTGCGATCCCACGGGTTCTTGGTCACGTGGTAGGCGGAGTTCTCCGTGGAGGAACCCATGGCGAACTCGTCCATGTTGGTCTTGCCCAGGATCGGGATGCCCGCGCCACGGATCTTCTTCACTACGGTGGCATCATAGGGGCTCATGTAGCCTTCAAGAATCTTGGATGCGCACGTCGTCGGAGCATCCGTGGTGACGAAGACATCCTTGAGTGCCAGCGGGACACCCGCGAGCGGGGACGCGGGCTTGTCGCCCTTATCCAGGGATTCATCCACTGCACGGGCAGCAGAAAGGGCCTCCTCGGCACCAACGTGAAGGAAAGCACCAAGCTCAGAGTCGACCTCAGAGATGCGATCGAGGTGAGCCTGTGTGGCCTCAACGGAGCTGACCTCGCGAGAGTGAATCTTCTCGGCGAGCTCAGACGCGCTGAGAGCGGTCAGGCCCGTGGTGGATTCTGCAAGAAAAGTGTTATCTGTGCTCATGAAGTTATTCCCCCAGAATCTGCGGTACGACGAACTTATCCTCTTCCTTTTCCGGAGCCTGGTCCAGCGCAGCCTCCTGCGACAAGGACGGGGCAACGGTATCTTTCCGCATCGCGGTGTGCGTGGCGTGGGGGTGGCTCATGGGTTCCACTCCCTCTGTGTCCACGTTCTGAACTGCTGATACGTGGCCAATGATGCCGTCGATCTGGCTAGCGAAGGTGGTAATCTCCTCTTCGCTCAGCGCCAACCTGGCGAGTGTGGCGAGATGAGCCACCTCATCGCGAGAAATTTGAGGCACGCGAGCTTCCCCTTTTCTTTTCTCTAAGTGTTCTGTTACGAGACTTAAGTGTAGTAATGCGCTACAGTCTTATTCCTTTGACTCTACAGTACCCGTGTGCGGCATCCGGCAGCGTGGCACAAGCCTCAAATATGTACAAAGCTGTCTAGATCTTCCATTCCGCACCGATTCTTGGTTACAATGCCTACGTTAAACCGAAAACAAGAACGCTATTCAAAAAACGATATAAAGGCTGTGATCGTGATGGTGACCTCTTATCTCATCCGTGTGCTGCTCCCCGACGAGCCCGGCGCGCTGGGCCGTCTTGCCAGCTCCGTGGGGCTAACAGAGGGCAATATTCAATCCGTGGATGTGGTCGAGCAGTTCCCGGATGGTACGGTCATGGACGATATTGTTATCACCCTCCCCCAGGGCGCGCTCCCCGATACGTTGGTCACGGCTGCGCAACAAGATGAGAATGCGGTTATTGATTCGATCCGCCCGTTTTCCGGCAGGGTGGATCGTCGCGGGCAGGTGCACATGCTGGCCCGCTTCGCAGAGCACGTCACCAGTACCCGCAACGCTCTCGATGAACTGGCTAATGTTATGCCGAAGACGATGACGGCTGGGTGGTGCATCATTTTGAGTAAAACCCCCAAACTGACGCGTGTGGCAGCATCCACCGCTGCACCGTCGGATAACGGTGCGAGCCCATCCGGGGTGGTCGTGGAATCGTGCCGTATGCTCGATCCGGAGACAGAAGACTGGATCCCCGAGTCTTGGACGCTTCTCGACGCTTCCCTGGCCGCTGCTCCCCTCACCGGCACCGATCTCATCGTGGTTATCGGTCGCCCGGGTGGACCGGACTTCCTCGGCTCCGAAATCGCCCACCTTGGCGATCTCGGCATCATAATCGGGACGATGCTCGGGGAGCACCAGGCCTAGGCCTCTTTCCACGCCCAGACTCCACGACCCCTGCCGTTCCCGCCTTTTCCTCGCTCTGTCATTCTTGCTCTCTGACTAGCAGATCCCCTGCCCAAAGGCAGAGAGGCCAGCAAGATTAGAGAGCTATAGAAGAGACGTGACAGTGCCGGTTTCGAGGAGCTCCTCGAACTGCTGCTCGTTAATAATCGGCCTTCCCAGTTCCTCAGCCTTGGTGGCCTTGGATCCGGCGTTGGCGCCCACGACAACGTAGTCGGTTTTCTTGGACACACTGCTGGAGGCCTTGCCACCGCGGGCGATGATCGCTTCCTTCACGCTGTCACGGGTGAAGTTTTCCAGGGAGCCGGTCACCACGATGGTGAGTCCCTCCAGTGTTTGCTCCTTCTCCTCGCCCTGTTCTTCTTCCATCGTGACGCCGGCCTTCGCCCACGCATCGACGATGGCGCGATGCCAATCAACGGAGAACCACTGGACGATGGAGGAAGCGATGACCCCGCCCACTCCGTCGGTGGCTGCCAGCTCTTCCTCACTTGCGGAGCGGATCGCGTCCATGGAGCCGAATTCCCGCGCCAGCGCCCGAGCAGCTGTGGGACCCACGTGCCGGATGGACAGTCCCGTGATGACACGCCACAGGTCCGTTTCTTTCTGTGTCTCGAGACCGGCGATGAGCTTCTTCCCGGCCGCATTTACAGCGCCCTTGGAATTGGTGTACACCCGCGAATCCAGGAGGTCATTTTCTGTCAGCGTGAAAAGCTCCGCTTCGTCCGTGAGAATGCCGGTGCGAACGAGGTCCTCGGCAGCCTTCTCACCGAGAGCTTCAATGTCGAAGACTCCCCTGCCTGCGATGTACTCGAGGCGGCCGGCGAGCTGGCCTGGGCAACTGCGCGTATTCGGGCACCGCCAGTCGGCATCCTCTTCCTTCGCCGGGGCGAGCTTCGTGCCGCACTGCGGGCACAACGTGGGAAAGACGAAGGGACGCTCTGTCCCCTCACGAAGATCTGCCATCGGCCCGAGAACCTCGGGGATGACCTCGCCAGCTTTCCGGATGACCACCTGGTCACCGATGAGCACACCCTTGCGCTTCACCTCAGATTGGTTGTGCAATGTGGCCATTTCCACTGTCGAACCGGCAACCTCGACGGGCTCCATGATGGCGAAGGGAGTAACCCGTCCTGTTCGGCCGACGCCGACCCGAACGTCGAGAAGCTTCGTCACTGCCTGCTCCGGAGGATACTTGTACGCGATCGCCCACCGTGGCGCGCGTGAGGTAGCGCCGAGCGCTCGCTGCTGCTCGCGGTTATCCACCTTCACCACCATGCCGTCCATCTCGAAGACAGCATCATGGCGGTGATCCGCCCACTTCTCCACCATTTCGTGGACCTCCTCGTGGGAGTGGACGACCTTGGTGTACTCAGACACGGGAAGGCCGAACGCTACGAGCGCCTCGTAGGCCTGAGATTGGGATTCAAAGGAAATGCCCTCCGCTGCGCCAATTCCGTGGCAGACAAGCGTCAGACGGCGCTTTTTCACCGCCTGTGGGTCTTTTTGCCGCATAGAACCCGCCGCCGCGTTACGGGGATTAGCAAAAGGCTTTTTGTTTTCCTTCTGACGCTGCTCGTTGACGAGCGGGAAATCCTCGACAGCAATGTAGACCTCACCGCGGACTTCCAGCACGCTGGGGATGGGGAAAGAATCGTTTTCCTCCAACCGATCGGGGATTCCAGCGATCATCCGGGCGTTGGCGGTGATCTCTTCGCCCACCGTTCCGTCGCCACGCGTGGCCGCCGTCGTTAGCTCCCCATCGCGGTAAACGAGGTCAATGGATACGCCGTCAATCTTCAGCTCTACCGAGTATGTGTCGGACGGTGTACGAATAAGCCACTGCTCCAGCTCGTCTTTGCTGAACACGTTATCCAGCGAGTACAAGCGCTCCAGGTGAGCGATGTTTTCAAAGCTTGATCCCTCGGGCGATGGCGCGCCGACTTGCAGAGTCGGGCTGTCCGGTGTCCGGAGCCCAGGGTGCTCCTCTTCCAAGGCCTGCAGACGAAAAAACAGGGCGTCGAACTCGGCATCGGTAATCTCCGCTGTGCCGTTGTAGTACTTGTCGCGGTGGTAGCGAACCTGCGCTGCCAGATCTTCCCACTCGGCGCGGAGAGCAGGTTCCATGGATTGGCTTGAAGCTTCTTTGTCAGACACGGAGACAAGTGTACCTGCGACTAGTCTCACGTCCTATCAAGCATCATGGAGACAAACCCGTATCCGCACAGCTCATCGCTTGTCTGACCGCGGTTTGTGGAGGCGGTGGTAGCCTAACGTGCATAGCTAAAAATCCGCACACAGTGAGCTTCGGAGGATTTAACCGTGTACTCCTTTGACCCATCCAAGATGGTGGCCTTTGATCTGGAAACCACCACCAATGATCCTTTGAAGGCTCGCGTGGTTACCTCGTCGATTATTCGCATCAACGGATCCAACGTCGATGAAACGTACCTCCTTGCCGATCCCGGCGTCCCCATCACCCCCGAGGCGGAGAAGGTACACGGCATTTCTAACGAGCACGCCAAGGCCAACGGTGAGCCTCACGACGAGGTCGTTGCCACGACGGTGGAGCTCATCCGTCAGGGGTGGCAGGAGGGCTTCACCCTCATTGTTTTCAATGGCTGTTTTGACCTGACGATTTTGCACCAGTGTGCTCCAGATTTCACCATCGATGGGCTCGTTGTCGACCCGTACGTCATTGACAAGAAGATGGATCATTACCGAGCCGGGAAACGTAACCTGACCGCCATGTCGGAGTACTACGAGGTCAAGCTAGACAATGCCCACAACTCCAGCGCTGATTCCCTCGCAGCGGCCCGCATCGCGTGGAAACAGGCTCGCCGGTGGCCCGAGATCACAACGATGGATGGTGATGAGCTGATGGAAAACCAGACGGTGTGGTACTACGAGATGCAAACTGACTTGGCCAAGTATTTCGCAGGTAAGGGCAAGGATGTAGATGTCAATCTTTCTTGGCCTCTCCAGCTCCCCTAGCGAAAAGCACTCCGGCTCAAGGAACTAGCTGCCTCCTTCAACCACAGAGATAAGCGCGTTGCCACAGATGAGCAAAACACTCATTTCGCTCACGCACGTTCCGTGCCTAAAGTTCCGTGCCTAAAGAATCGCACCTAACGCATTCTTCCCCAAACAACGAAACGGCAAAGCGCCTCATGCAACACAGGTTGCATGAGGCGCTTATCTCTTTTTGCTGAACTCTTCCAGCTAGGAGACGTTCAGTAGGAGCACGTGGGCTCCCACCTCACGGTGTTTTCCCCTACTTGTTAGTGTCAGCGTTTTCTTCCTTAGACGGCTCAACAGAGGAGCCCTCGACTGGAATCATCTTGTCGTTGGAGGAAAGGTTGGCGTTTTCACCATCGGAGACTTCCGAGAAGTCCCAGCCCACGCCGGAGGTGCACTTAGATGCGTAGTAAGCACCGGTTGCCGCGATGAAAGCGGCTGCACCAAGCAGGGTCAGGATGCCAGGAATGTTGATCTGAGCACCAATGGAAGCAAGCCAGGCGTTGCCATCCTGCATCCACTGCGGCTGCTGGAAACCATTGTCGCCGAACGGATTCAGACGACGGAGCTCATCCTGGACAGATGCCGGGAGCGCAGGAATCTCTACCTGGGACAGCAGACCCAGCGCAGCGAGCGGGAAGCCCCACAGCAGCGGGTTGGTCCAAGAGTTCGTGGCGAGCTGGAAGCACTTGCCGGCGCTGGAGCCTTCTGCGCTGCCTGCGTCGGTCGCGGTGTCATCGTCCTTGCCGATCGTGCCCGGGTTGGTGTTGAAAGCATTCGGATCCGTCTGCTTTTCACCGTTTGCGGGGCTGATCTCACGGCCATCGGTGAGGCCGTCACCGTCGGTGTCCTTGTTCAGCGGGTTGGTGTTACCCGGCTTGCCGTTCTGGTTGAACTTGTTGTCCTTGAACGGGTTGCGGGTGCCGTTGACCTCGTCACCGTCGCTGATGCCATCGCCATCAGTATCCGGGTTGGACGGATCGGTACCGATTGCCTTCTCTTCGTCGTTGGTCAGGCCATCGTTATCCGGATCAGCGTTGCCGTCGTACTTCGGCAGATCTGCAGGGTTCTTGTGGTCATCAGAGCCGTTGGTCGGATCGGTGCCATTGTTAACTTCGTCGCCGTCGTTGATACCGCCATCATCCGTATCCGGGTCCGCCGGGTTGGTGATTCGGTTGTCACCCTTACCCGGATCGAGCTCGTCGCCATCTTCGATGCCGTCTCCGTCGGAGTCAGACTTCTTCGGGTTGGTGGGATCACCCCACGGGTTCTTGTCACCCGAAACTTCGTCGCCGTCCTTCAGACCGTCGTCATCGGTGTCCGGGTTCTTCGGATCCGTGCCGTGCTTGTGGACTTCGTCGCCGTCCTTGAGTCCGTCACCGTCGGTGTCCGGATTCTGCGGGTCGGTGCCGTGTTCCTTCTCCTCGTCGTTGCTCAGGCCATCCTTATCAGGATCAGCAGAACCATCATCCTCGCCAGGCTTGTCACCAGGCTTATCGCCAGGCTTGTCGCCCGGCTTCTTGCCATCGTCAGAAGGAT
>ERZ1030944.54-NODE-54-length-31554-cov-41.399790_pt1 | contig 31554 bp, 28 predicted proteins | sample MGYA00518599_ERZ1030944 | MGnify/ENA primary metagenome ERZ1030944 (study PRJEB33718, sample SAMN03159697) | human skin metagenome | collected 2014-05-20 | study: EMG produced TPA metagenomics assembly of the PRJNA266117 data set (Human skin bacterial metagenome... | reverse complement strand
GAGATGTGTATAAGAGACAGGCCCCATTCCGCGCAACTGTCGCGCCCCATACACGCCAAAACGGTGCCACCGAGAAAAGACTTACAGTGACACCGTTTCATGCGCGTAAATGAGAAAGAAACAAAAACTCAATTACCACGGGACATATCCGTGTAGAAGGATGAGCGCACATACATGCGCTAGTTCTCATAATACCAATATCGTACACATGTTCGTCAGAATGAGCATGCATCGTTTATGGCGGTGCGCTGACATGAAAAACACCCCCGTGAAACACGAGGGTGAATTAGCGTGATTGGCGATCTACCGGACTAACGGAACAGGTTCGCAATCTTCGTCCAGAAGGACTCTTGAACAGCGCCACCGGTGTTGACCACTGGACCATGTTCGGAAACTGGTCCTGGGATCGCTGCTGGTTGAACAGGAGCAGGAACAAACGGTGGGGTATTCACACGAGAAGGATTCTCCGGTGCTGGTTGCTTCTCGGGGAATGTGTGGTTGACCGCTGGTGGGGTGACTACAGGAGCAGGAGAAGACGGGATAATTCTCGCTGCTGGTTCTGTAGTTCTCGGGGTATCTTCTGGAACTTCTGGGGTCTCACGAGGTTCTGGTTCGGGGATGTTTGGAGTATCAGAAGGCTCAGACTCGTCAGCGGTTGGCTCTTCACTTGGAGCCGGAGTTGGTTCTTCACTTGGAGCGGGTGGCTCACTGGAAGTGACCTCAGACGATGGAACTGGCTCAGTAGATGATCCTGGACGGTCTTCTCTTGGTGGAGTGGTTGTCTCAGATGCAGGAGGGGTTACTGGTGATGTTGGTTGCTCATCTTCCTCACAAATCGAGATCTTGACACCCGCCTGGTCACAACCATCTTCTGCAATGTCGTAAGAACCGACGAGGTAAGTAACTGCTGGATTAGATTTTAGCATAAATGTCTGTGCGTACTTCGCTCCCCAGGATGATGATCCTCCAAGATCACGGGGACGAACATCTGCGCCAATGAGGTCATCACGTCCAAGATCTTCGGTAACGGCGCATCTGAGAGATCCGTGTAGACCATCTTTGCTGTCGTTTTTGATGTTATTGCGGGTTACATCGTCATTTTCGAGTGAGTATCGGGGAAGTACATCACGGTTTCGTCCCCACTCGTATTCTGCGAGTGACTGACAGCCATATTCATAGCCCCCAAAGCCACCTTCTTGTGAGCACTTCCATAGTCCCTGTTTCGCTCTAATGGGGAGGTATGCGAGGTCCGACTCAGTTTCGACTGTTCCGGTGAGACGATAGGTGGTCACACCTATCGAGTCGTTATTGAAAAGTAGGTAATCATAGGGGTAGTCAACCTCCATCGCTCCGTATTCCATTGGGTGATATTCATTCATCACTTTGTAATTCTTTTTGTTATTAGAATTAGATACAGCATCCCGCCAGGTATTATAGGTGATTATCTTGCCGTTTCCGGCGACCGTTTCTCCAGGATTTTCTTGCTTGAACTTTTCGTACCCGTCTTTAAACTCCGCGACGACTTCTTCACCCCTAACATGTGTCGCAAATCTGTTCTGATCACGACCGAATTTTGACACGTATGAATCATCGTTTTCAGGAGTGTTTTTATCTGTGAGTTCAAATCCGACATTGGATGATCCTGGATGAATATCGCCCTCTTTCAACTGGTTTTCGTCATAGAGGGGGACATCTACGGGTTGCTGGAAAGTGTGAGCAGGAAAACCGCTAAATGTTTCGTTTGAGTGGTTGAAGCCTTCCCCCTCAATCGATGTTGACACGACTTCAAGTTTCGGATTCTTGATAACCGATGGGAAGGCAATTAAAGACCCAGTAACAGTTTGTCCGTGGTCGGAAGAATGTACCATATTGCCAAATTGGATCTCGTACGAGACTTGAACCTCATCGCCTACCTTCTCAACGCAGACATCTCCACCGCGACAGTTCACCATTCCGCCAGCGCCAGTGTTGTGAACATTGTCGGAAAGAAAATTCCCCGGTGTTGGAGTAGGAGTCTCGGATGGTACTGATGACGGATACTCGCCAGAAGATGAGTATGGATACGCCTGCTCGTCAGCAACGTATTCCCCACCTACTATGGAATCCTTATCGAACTGCTTTATGTCATCGTCAGCATTCGCAATAGCGTTGACACCGCTTACTGCGCTACCTGCAAAAACAGCAGTAGCAGCAGCGGAGTAAAAGATCTTTTTCGTTACATTGTTTTTCATATCTAATTTTCCTTTTTGTGTACGTACACGCATGCGCGAGGAAAGTCCGAGCGCTTAAGCGTTTGATAATTTGAATTCGTGAACACGAATAGTGTTCATTTATTAGAGTAACTGATTCGCACGTCCGTTCGTCAGAATCACTTTTTGGGCACCCACCCGCATCGTGTCTCGCGCGACGGTGCGCATATCCAGCCCAACGAGCAGAACGTCCTGTACCTACAACGTGATCCAGGAGATGACGCAACTGATGCACGTCAATGGCTACTTCAACATCTACAAGTACAAATACATCGATGACTTCTACACACTGTGGTATCTATGCAGGTTAAAGCGCACTTCGATACCAAGAACATCAACGATTATGACGTTGACGGACACTCCCGCAACGATCTTGAAGCATCCATTTAGCCTTCATGCTCCACCCGACAGAAAACCCAATTACCACAGGTCATGACCTTTTGCGCGTGCTTTCGCGTCTCTGTTACCCATCCACGCATTGCGGGGGACTCACACCGACAGAAGTCCCGTTTATCCACAAGGTTCGCGTCAGGAGTCCGTGACAACTCTTATGATCTTCGCAAGTGCAATCCACGCAGGATTCGCACGCACAGTCGCTTGAAAGAAAGGACTCGGTTTTGGACGCAGGGATTGTTATCGGAGTGGCAGGACTCATCATCGGTATCGCCGGGATCATCTACGCCGTGTTCACGAACAGGCGCGGTGAAACCCAGCGTGAAAAACTTGTCGCGAAGTACGACCACGAGCGCGAGATTGATCAGCAGCGCTACGAGGAAGAAAAACAGCGCGCTATTGAAGCCAATGAAGCGCAACGCATCCGTGACCGTCTCCAACGGGAAAAGGAAGAGCAGCGCGAGATCGAACAGCGCCGTCGTGATGAGGAAGAAGCGCAACGACGGGAACAGGAGCGTTTTGAGCAAGAACAGCGCGAAAGTCAACGCCAGTATGAAGCGGAGCGTCATCGCGACTACTTGCGCAGGAGCAGTAAACGCTCGCAGTTTGATGCTAAAGACACAGGCTGGGATGCAACCGTGACCGATAACGGCAACATGATCACTATTTCAAATCTGTCTGATACGGACTTTATCCATGTTGTTGTCAAGGTGTCCGATCATGATTCAGATCCCTGGTTTGGCGCGGAGGTGGCGCACTTTAGCAGTTTTCCGGCGCACAGCGAGTTTTCTTTTCCAGGAAAACCAACATTTAACGATATCGACCGGGTGACCATCGACGGATTCCCGTACGGCACGTCCGCTGGAAAGCGCATCAAGGTTCCGCTCGCTCCGGAGGAAACGATGTGGGACTACCGGGGCGGTAGCGCTTACGACGGACGATGCCTGCCGTAGGCGGACACATTAAGCCAGGGTGAACTACAATAAATCGTATCTATATCCCGTGTCATACGTTTTGAGGAAGTATTCCCGTGCCTAACCCACAACGCCTCATGCAGTACGCCGGTGCTGCTGTCACCGTCATTGTCTTAATCCTTGGGCTGCTCTTTGGTAGCGGGGATTTGTCTTCCTCTTCTACTGGTGGGGACACAAGCGCGCAGACTGCACCGTCGAAACAGTCCAACGTTTCTGCCCCGTCGAATGGTGGGCGTAAAGCGGATTCTGATGGGTGTGTGAAGAACACTCCTGATTACTTCAAGTGCAAGCAGGAGAACAGTTCTATTGGCAAGAAGAATCCGCCGTTGTCTCCGAGTGAGATCCAGCAGGCGAAGAAGGATCAGTTCCAACAGTTGGTTGCGTGGCGTTCTCGTGACAAGGAATTGCGCCCGATTACCTACGATCCCGCGTTGGAAGCAACTGCGCAGCGGTTTGCTGACGAATTGGCGCAGACTCCGGGGGATGAGATTTGGCACTCGGGGTACAACACGAGGGGTCGGGAGAATGTGGCAATGAGCCAGATCTCGCACGATAGGTTTATCAATATGTTCGCCGGGTCACCTGGACACGTCAGCACAATGAGTACTAACGGGCGCGCTCCGAAGGTGGGAATCGGTATCGCGCAAGATCCGGTTACGGGACACTATTTCTGTGTCCAGCACTTCGCTGATCACTAGTGAGTTTTGGGGGCGGGGGAAGAAGAGAAACACCTACTAGGTTGGGAAGATAGTCCTGCGTAGTAGGTGTTTTTGTTTGCGCCGGGTGGGGCTGGACTGACCGTGTGCCAAATTGACACGCCTAATCGTCCGCGCCATACGTCACCGATGAACTGTGACGCTCTTTGCTACTAAGCGTCGTAGACACCCACAGGTCAGGATTGAGCGACACCGAATCCTCATACTGCTCGCCGTTGTCATCGCTGTAGTTGATGATCACCTCAACATCAGCGGGAATCCCGTCGCCGGATTCATCGAGCAGCATTGCACCGTCGGATTCTCGACGGACTAACACCGCATCCGCTGGAGTTCCGTCCGCATTGACAAATCGCTTACTTTCTCCAACCTCTCGAAGCGGGAACCGCTCAAATTTCGTCGCCCAAAATGGCACGGACGTGGACTGGTTCGGAGCCCAGGTCTTGAACGTCTTCATCTCGTACTTCGCAAGGGTCAGTTCGACCGGCGATTTCCTGTAATCGACTAACTCCGAAGTATTGGCGTTGAGACGATCCACGTCTGGTTCCGGAAGTGGCGGGTTGAATCTCACAGTGACGTTGCGGGCGGGACTTTTGCCAACATTCTCCACGACAAGCGGGAGATATCCCTTTTCGTGTATCGGGCTTCCAAGATAAGCGTTCATACGAGGGCGAAACAACGCCAGCGTCACATCATCCAACCCACCAAGAATCTGTGTCTCCGTCGCCGTCATGATCTCTAAACGATCCAATTGATCTCTAGCGGTCCACATCGTGGACTGGCTCGCATGAGCAATCTCTTCCATCTGGTCGGCTGCGTCTTGGGCGTTTTCGCTGGCTTCTCGTGCTGTTTTCGCGTTCTGCCAAGTGGCATAAGCAGCAATACCCAGTGACACGATAGTGGCGAACAGCATGGCGATGTTGAGCCAATCCGATAATTCAAGTCCCTCATCTTGGACCACCACCGGAACAGGTTCGACTACCTGCGAAACGTCTGCTACCTCCGGCGCAACCTCATCGTTAGAGATTGCGGGTAGATCGTTTGTCGTTGGCACTTGCATCCGTTAGTAATGCTCCGCGACGTATTCATACACAGCATCGAACAGGTCGCCACGCGGTGGCATGTGGAAATCAACCAACTTCTTCGAAATGGTGGCGCGCACCTTCCGGTCACCTGTGGAGTTGCCAGCACTCCATCCCGAGAACGTCACCGTGCGCGCGATTTGATCAATTTCCTTCGCCAGAAGTTCCACCACGATAGAAGAATCTTCCGGCTTGTACTCGGTGACAATCTGCGTCAGCGCACCAACATGATCATCCGGTAGCAGCGCGATATTCTCTTCTACCTTCGAAGTGTCCTCATCGCTACCGGAGCGCTTATCCAAATCACGGATCTTGCGCGCCAAACGAATTGCTTCCTCGATGAATTTTTCCGTGTCTTCCATCGTTGCGGTGGAGCGCGAGCGCAAGTTCTCCAACTGCTCTGCAAGAGACACATACACCGTCGCCCCGTCAGACTTGGCGAGACGCATCTTGATCCGGCGATCAATCGAGTCCAGAATCTCGTCGGCGGTGACCGCATCAGGATCGAGTTCGTCCCCGTCAGGGTCAAGCATGTCAGTTAATTCTCGCAACTTGTCGATAGTGTCTGATGAGACTTCCAGACGCTTGAGACTTTTCACCCGGACGTTTGAGATCGAATCATGGACGAGTTGGATTGTTTTTGCGCCCAACTTCTCCCACACGAGGTCAAAGTCAGTTTCGGCACCCTTCGCCACTTGATACAACTGCGCAAGCCACTTGTAATCCTGCTCGTGCTTGATCACTTGCGGGTTGGGATACAGCACCTCCCACAATCCTTCAACAGTCATAAATTCACGCTTAAAAGCACGCGCGTCATCTTCGGTAGCGAAACGACTGGCTGCTGCGGTGAAGGACTTAAAACTATCGTCTGTCCGGTCGATCCCGTCGAACCGACTCAAGGCGAGTTTGAGCGCCTTATCGAACTGGACCAACACTTCTTCGACTTCGACAGGACGGTTTTTGTCCTCTGGCGATGCGTCTTTGAGCGCTCGCGCAATGCGCTTGGAGATGCCCACGTAATCGACAATGATGCCGTGGGTTTTCTCCTGTCCCGTTTCCGGATTGGCGTAACGGCGGTTCGTGCGTGTAATCGCCTGGAATAGCGTCTGCTTCGACAATGGTTTGTCGATAAACATTGTGCTTTCAATCGGCGCGTTAAAGCCGGTGAGCAACTTCGAGGTCACGATCAGAATGTCCGGCGCGGAATCGTGGCGCACAAACCTGTCAATTAGAGCATGCTCTTGCGGGCGGGAGCGCTCGTATTTGGTCCATCCGCGCTTTTCGTCTTCTTTCCCGCCGACAGTCATCACTACTTCTGTCGTGTAGTTCAATCCGCGCTGTTTGATGAGTTCGTTGAGTTTGTGCTCGTAGATGACACACATTTCTCGATCAAGAGCAACTACCTGCGCTTTAAAACCAAGAGGGGCGACATGCGCGTGGTAATAGTCCAAAATGTCGTTGCAGACTGCATCGATGCGATCCGGGTTGAGCACGACCGTTTTCTGCTTGCCGGAACGATCAGACAAATAGGCTGCTTCATCTTCGGTCAGTCCCTCATCTTCGACAAGCGTGTTAAAGGCTGCATCGAGCGCGTCCTGGTCGAGGTTCCAGTCCACCAAGCGTGGTTCGACAATGATGGGAACGGAAGTCTCATCCGCGATAGCGCGTTCCATCGTGTACTTGGATAGCACTTGTCCCGGATCTTTTTGGTTGCCGAACAGTTTGAACGTGTTGCGCCCGTTGATGCCACCTTCATTAATTGGTGTACCCGTCATGCCGAAGAAGCGGGCGTTCGGGATGACCTGGCGCATTTTCATGCCAAGATCACCGTCTTGGGTGCGGTGCGCTTCATCGATCATCACGATCATGTTGTCATTGGAGTTCCACACCTCGCCGGAGTCGAGGATTACGTCTTTGAACTTCCAGATGGACGTGACGATGATGCCGGGAACAGCGTTGGTGACCGTCTTTTTGAGTTGCTTCGCGCTGCCGACGTGGGTGATGTTGGCGATTCCAGAATCACGGAAGTCATCGAGAACGTTTTTCTCTAGGTCTACGCGGTCGAGTCCGATCAAGATGGTGGGCTTCTCGATATCTGCGTCTTCGAGCAGTTTCATCGCCGTGTAGACCATGAGCAGGGTCTTGCCTGTTCCCTGGTAGTGGTGGATAAGTCCGTTGCCACCGTTCGGTTCACGCACGCGCGTATGAATGGCTTCCGCTGCTTCCATTTGCACGTAGCGGGGGATGATCTTTTTCGCACCAGTTGCGCCGGAGCGCTGGAACAGCGTGAAATCATCCGCGATGTTGATCAGCGTGGATGGGGACAGCAACAGGTCGATGGAACGCTTTGTGCGCTCGATACCTTTCAGGTCGTAGGGGTCTTCGGTCGATCCCCACATGCTCCAGGTGTAGTCAGGCTGGTTGAGCGATCCGTAGCGGAAATTGGTCCCGTTGCAGACCACGTTCAAGATGTTGGTGGCGAAAAATGCTGGAGCCTTGTTGAGGTAGACCTGGTTGATATCCGATACCCCGAGTTTCCAGTCCTCGGTGATGTTTTTGGTCTCGATGATGACTACGGGTAGCCCGTTGAGAAACAACACGAGGTCGAAACGCTCGTGGGTGTTGGGCGTTTTGTAGACAACCTCTTTAGAAACAATCGCCTGGTTATTTTCCGGGTTATCCAGGTCAAAGAGGTGAATCGTCGTGTAGTCGTTGTCCCCGATGAACTTGTGGGTGAAACCCCCGAAGAGTTGTTGGATAAACTCTTTGTTCGCCTGCATAGGCGAGGATGTGACCGCTTTGCCGAAGATTGCTGATAGGCGTGGCTCGATCTCGTCATAGCGCTCGGGGTGCGCTTTTAGGGTGGGGTTGAGATCGATAACCGCTTGTTTGAGGTAGGCGGGGATGTAGGGGTCAGCGAGTTGACGGGGAAGATCCTTCGCTTTGACCTCCGTGAATCCGTTATCGGAGATTCTGTCTGCGAGGAAGTCTTGAACCGTTGATTTTTCGCTGAACGTTGCCATTGTCTGTCTACCTTTTATGTTGTTGTCGCCTTATGAACCTTCTATGTGTTTTGGCGGTGGATGAATATGTCGATTATAGCAGGTGGGGCGGTGTTTTCGCGGTGTGTGGATGGGGCGTGAGGGGTGGGTGAGTCGATATGACTCACAGGCGCGGGGGCGCGCACCTACGCCACGTCCTCATCGGTTGCGAACATTTCCGCTACTTCGGACACATCTTTGTCACCGGATAGCAGCGCGTGGAGTGCATCTTGGCGCACCTGCTTGAGCGCTTCTTGGGATCGTTTCGCGGAATCGATGTACGTATCGAGTGTCTGTATTTTCTCCACGATCTTTTCTTGCTCTTCGAGGGGCGGGATGTAGACAAGTTGGCGGTTAAGTTCAGTCTTCGTCACATGCTTCATCGTCGTTCCGTGGGAGGTTAAGCGGGGAATCATTTCCGCAATCACCATGTACGTGAAGTCCTGGGAAAGGACAGACTCGTCTTTGGTTGTCACTTTGAAAAGGTGCTGATTTAGGTACGCGTCTCCGCGATCCCAAATGGCAACATCGATGCGTGCAGACCAAGTAAAAATTATGTCGCCAGTGGTAATCCAGAACTTCTCTGGAATGTCGATATCAGAATGATCAACTGTCGCAGTTGGATCGAAAAGTTGCTTGATTCGCACGACTGGCTTACCCGTGGTGCCAAGGTCTTTCGGCTTGAACGCATAGCCATTCTGGAGATTAACCACATCCATTAACGGTTTCTCAGCCCACTTGTCATTTTCGTCCGTCAAAAGAGTCCTGAGAACATCCTCGCGCATCTGTTCCGCGCTGGAGATCTCGCGGTCTCCCGCCTGGATCATGTGATCGAGTGCCTGCATGAAATCGACGATCTCCGGCTGTACATCAAGCGGTGGAACGTTGACCGTAAACTCCGCCATGATCTTGGGGGCGATTCTCGGCATCCGCGTTCCGATACTTCTGTCATCTGCGTACTTGACGGCATCATGAGAGCGCAGAATTAGGTACAAGAAGTCCTGCGTTACCTTTTCAGGAAAAGCGCGATAAACGAGTGCTTCGCCCGTGGCGAATCCGTCAAATTCTGCTTGCCAAACTTTATTTAGGTACGGACGTAACTTGCTGAACAGAATATCGCCGTTTTCGAATTTTACGGAAGCGCTCTTGTAGTCAGATCCTGAAGCCCAACCGTTAATTGAGTTAGACCCTTCTCCGTTAATGTGTTCAAGAGCGATATAGCGACTCTCCGCGTCCGGTTTGGACTTTGCTGTTACGAGTTGAGCAATGTCACCCAACTTGGCTTCTTCCCATCCACTCTTACTCACCGAAACCGACCTCCTTTAGGAGGTTGCGGAACTCGTCACGAGCGCGCTCGCGCTCCAGTTCTGCTTCGTTCCATTCTGCGATAGAAGACTCAAGATCCACTTCAACATCCGTGTTCGCCTGGACGTAGCGACCAATGTTGAGGTCATAGTCATTCGACTCGATCTCGTCCATGTCTACAAGGCGGAACTCGATGCCTTCATCTGCGCCATCCACGTCCTCTTCGTCGTGAAACGCTGACAGGATCGCATTCACATCGTCATCGGAAAGTTCGTTCATGTTCGAACCTTTGACAAAACGAGTGGACGCATCCACGAAAAGGATCTTATTCTTGCGCTCTTCCGATTTCTCAGCGCGCAGAATCACGATGCAGGACGGGATCGGAGTGCCATAGAAAATATTGTTTGGCATGCCAATGACCGCTTCGATGAGATCGCGCTTGAGAATTTCTGTACGAATTCTCTTCTCCGCATGTCCTCGGAAAAGGATGCCATGGGGCATGACCACACCGATACGTCCCGTCTTGGGCTTCATAGAAGTGATCATGTGTTGCATGAACGCAAAATCTGCGTAGGAATTGGGAGCCAAGTCACCGATAATTCGGGGATCGTCATCCCACGACTCCCGTCCCCAATCCTCAACGGAAAACGGAGGGTTGGCAATTACCACGTCATACTGTTCAAAGGTGTTATCCGGTCTGCGATTGCCGGGATCGAGCAGGGTGTTGTCGTGAATGACCTTATGTTCTGGCTGGTTGTGGATATACAGGTTCATCCGCGCGATAGCCTGCGTGGTCATGTTCTTTTCTTGACCGCGCAAGGTAAGGGTTCGTGGATCGCCACCATGCTCTTTCACAGTGTTGCAGGCTTCGATGAGCATGCCACCGGAGCCACACGCGGGGTCGTAAACAGACTCTTCGGACTGAGGATCGAGAAGACGGGTAATCAAGCGCACGACCGGGCGCGGGGTGAAGAATTCTCCCGCGCCAGTGCCGGAGTCATCCGAGAACTTCTTGAGTAGGTACTCGTACGCATCTCCGAAAGAGTCACCTGGAACGGTTTCGGCATTAAACGTGTGCTCCGCAAGACCGGCGAGCATCCTACGAAGTCCCTCTTCTTTTAGGCGCTCCTCGTTACCGTAAGCAGCATCTCCGAAGATGTTGGAAAGTTGCTCCGGATTAGCGTGTTGGATTGCGGTCATTGCTGAGCGCATACGAGCGCCGATGTAGTTACGCGGGTGAAGTGCGTGCGCTTTGTCCTGACGTATGCTCTCGGGAATGTCCTTATCCAGGTACACGTTGTCCCAGGACGCGCCCGGTGGGATCACAAAAGCGTGGTAATCGGCTTCAACCTCGTCACGGGTTTCGGAGTCGAGTTTTACACCGTCATAGTCCGCTTCAAACCGTTCCGTTTCGTACTTGTAATTATCGCTAATCCACTTCCAGAACAGTGCGGGGAACACATAGTTCTTGTAATCGGAAGCGTCCATAAATCCACGAAGTGCCGTGGCTGCTCCCCATAGCGTTTTCTCTAATTCCGCGCGAGTAATCGGCGTGTAGTTGCTCATGTTCTAATTCCTTAATTCCTTTGAGTTTTTGCATTAACCTCTCCATTCTTTCACAGTCCTCGCGCCGTTCGTCGGAACGTGATAGTTGGTGTCCGGTGCAGGTCACGACCTGTTTCAAACTGGCGTGAGTCGGGGTGAAACGGGCGTAGTCCGTCGAACTCGCACACCTACTATGTCGAACATATGTTCTTGACAAGTCGCGCGAAGTCCGCTTACTGTACTGATCGGTCTAGTGAAGGGAGAAAAAGACTTGGACCAGCAGTACGAGATAAATACAACAGGGCGAAACGAGCGCGGAGAACTCGATGTAGTCGAATTCTCATGGGATCGATCTCAGGTGAAAATTGGTCAATCGGGACCGTCGAATTTCCTACCCGAGATTGAACGCCAATTAGCGGGACACGATTGGGGCACGGACCTACCCGCGAAAGTCTCGGTAGGTGACAACCCGGATGAGACATGGACGGTTTTCCTTCCGCCAGGGTGTCCACTGTCCATCTGGATCGAAAACGAGCGAGCGTTTTGGGTGGATTACCTCATCTACCTGGTGGACATGTACCTCGACGGTGAAGAAGAAAACTACCGCGCGGATATCTCCTGGATTGAAGAAGCCTGTTACCACGGTGCGTAAGGGGGATAGGCGCGCCTGCGCCTGGTGAGTCAGATTGACTCACCCCACCCCAACCCCGAACGCCCGAAAACCAACACAAGAAAGCAAGGTGATCAACCTGGGCAAACCAAAAACCACACGCCAATCACTGCATGACCTCATCCCGGTTGCAGTGATCTCACACGATGACGCAATGACCGTCGAATGGCTCGAAGGACTCATCAACGATCTACGCGCCGATGCGGGACTAACGCCCCTTCCGCACGAAGGTGGCACCGTCGCGTCCCGTGAGAAGTAATCTCCCCCCGCGAGCACAACCCACCGTTGCTCGCGCAGGTTATCGCTCACACTTTCTATGTATTGCACCAAACATTCCCCTTCACTTTCTATGTGAGCGTCCCGTCCGTTCCCGCCACTTACTAGGTGTTCTCCCGCACCCACATCCACCCTGCAAAACCCACGCAGATACTACGTGATCCAGACACCTATTAAGTTGCAAAAATGGGTCTTGACATGCTAAAACAACGTGGTGTAGCGTCTTGTCTCCGTTGGCACAATCCCGTGCCAACACCACCAACCAAAGGAGACAATTTGGGAGAAATTTTATCTGATGCAGTGATGCAAGTGATGACCCCTTCACTGGAGTACTACGACAAGATTGCGCTCGCACATGTGAGCAAATACGCTGATGATTATACCGGGCATCTGATTGACCGCCACGGGACTTTTCGACGTGGTTGTATCGGGATGATTCACTACATCCCGGAAGAAGCCTACGAGCGTCCGTGGTGGCGCGAACCGGAGTATCCACTCAAAGGATGTATCGAGCGTTTGGTGCATGCCGGGTGGATCAAGTGCGTGAACGGAGAAGAGTTCGACGGAGCGCTGATGCTCAACGTCTCGCGCCTGGTGCGCTTAATGGACATTGCTGAGACGGAAATGGCACAAAACCAGCACATTCTCAATTATGAGTACTTGCCTGACGGGAGCATCGTTGACCCGCCTTGTGAAGATTTTTCCGACCCGCTGTTTTTGCCGTTCATTCGATGGGCGGATGCGCAATTTCCTGGCGATTTCGCCTACACACTGGCTGATGACGTAACGGATGCGACCGCGCGACTTTTAGACGGGCATCTTTCTGTCGAGCGCGACCACGGGTGGCAAGAGACTGATCCCACTCGATGGAAACGCGCGATCTTGGATTGGAAGGACCACCACCTCGATGATGGTGGTTTTGCAATCCCGGCGCAGTGGAAGGTGTCTGTCGATGATTGCTAATCCGAACCCGAACATTTCCCCTGGCACGATGCGTGCAGAGATTGAGTTTTGGCGCGCCGAAAACGACGTTATGACCGAGTTTCTGGTGCTGATCGACCCGCGCGAGAACCCGTTGATCACGCTGCTGAAAGTGGCGAAACTGCATACGGAGCACCCGTGGTCGGGAGCAGACGTAACTGTCGGACAAGTCCAGGATGACTGCGCCAATTACATGGCGTTTACCTACACCGGAAGCCGTGACTCGTTTTGGGATGGACTTGTGCGCCTAACCGAAGCGGTGATCATGTCCTCGATGGACATAGACGATGATCGTTATCCCGCGCAGCGTGCGTTTGCGCGCATGTTGCGTGATTACGGGCTACCACCGCTAGAGGTGCTACCCAAGATCGCAGTTGACGATCACGGTGAGGTGTATGGGGAGCGCGCCTGGGATGATCTGATGTAGTCGGGGAAAGTGAGTGTTTGGGGGTGCGCTCACGGGTGGCTGGACCACATAGAAAGTGTGTGCAATTCTACGGCGATTTGTGGGGTTGCCCCCTGTCAACGCTCAGACCCCTACCCCGCGTCTCATTAAAAGAGAGAAATTTTCTTCGCCTTTAATTCCCAACACACTGAAAATCGCTCCCAACAGAGCACATACAAGGTGAAACCGGCGTTCCATACCGCTACACCTTCTCCGGCATCCCGAACGGCATAACCGCCTCTCACGCCTCATTTTCACCCCACAGAGACAAAAACAGGCTCCCACTCCCCTATTGCGCCAAAAACACATCCTTAGCAGCACATATGCTATTTGTGACGGCACCCACCGTCACTTTTAAGTGACACGTTGGATAAATCCCCCACGCCCGAGCAATACACAAACATGAGGCTCACAGGGCGAATCAACATAGTGCGTGTTTCATTATTCGTTCGATTGAACATTGCTTTTCCCTGGTCACGGCGGTTTCAATAGAACACGTCAAGCAACAAGACTTGGCTTCAAAAGAAAAGGAAATTACCACAATGAAAAAGAAAATGACTAACCCAACAACCCCATACGCAAACGTTCGTGATCATGCTCCAGCGGTCGAAGCATTCATAGACATGTTCTCCACGACTGACCAGTTCAAAAAGTTGGTCGATCCCACCTACTCGTTCCTCACCGCCATACCAGAGGACAACCGCGTGGAATACATTCTCCGACTTGCGTACGACGTTGAAAATGACATGCTGCCTATTGAAGACGATATTACGGTCAGCCCGAATCCCGAGTGGATTTCAAAAGCGCAGTTTTACCACAACGGCAGCAAAGAAGATTTCAAGATCGAACTCGCTAAGTTGCTCGATACGATTCTGACGCAACAATCCGATGAGTCCCTAGACTGCGATTTTGGGCGCGAGGTCATCCAGAACGTGTTGAACAAGCACAAACTGGGCGATTATGACCAGTTCGCAGGAAAACCCCGATCCTCCAATCTAGTTCCACCCAAAGCAAAAATAGCGGTGAACAAGTTAAAAAAGAGCGGGTACGTCTCCAAGACGAAAACGCCTAAAGGAAACACAACGCGCTAGTACTTCAACGGTGTCCAGGACGTTCTGGACACGCGGGTAGTCGGCAACCATAACGGCTGCTGGAGGTAATACTCCAGTCGCGCAATTGTCGCACTATCCGCCCATCTGGTCGCTTCAAGAATTCCAGTCACACTCCCGACAGTGACCCCTGCTTTACGGGCGAAATCGCTCGCGGATGTGACCAATTCTTTCCGTATTAAATCTTCGATTTCTCTTTCCAGATTGATCGATAGAGCGATCTGTTTTACGTCGATCTGCGTCACTTGGGGAGGTGGCGCGGGCGCTCCCCGTTTTCGACGTTGCTCATCCGCAAACTCGTTGCGGGTAGTGATCGTCTCGCGAAGGAAGCGGTCAATATCTCCGACCGGCTTTCGTCTCAGCGATTTGAACGGTTCTTGGTATCGCCAGCCCGGATATCGCGTCCCAAACGACTCGCGGGGCGCGCGCCCTGTTCTCCCCTCGCTCATCAGGAGGTGAACCTCACCCAATAACTTATAAAGAAAGACTTATTACACATGACTAAAACTTCTACCTACGATAAAAACGATGCGCTAACCTACATCTCAAATTATGTCCCCTATCGCCCTGGGGTCCCCGAGGACATTTGGATTCACATCGAATCCCGCGTCCGCGAGATCGGGGCGGAGGTTATTGAAGCATCAGACAGTCCCGAAAAGGGACTAGAGATCACGGATGAGAACGTGCGCGTAACTATGCATGTCCTCGCTAGACATTGCGCGACGGTATTTCGACACACTGGCTCACTCCCCGATAACGAAGAGTTGTTTAGTGACGATGTGATGCATTTTAGCGCGGAACATTCGTGGAAATACACGTCCACGAGAAACCGAAACCATCGTAAACTCCAGCACCTTGCAATTACGCTGGGGGTGCGAAAGACAGGCACAATCACGGCGTACCCGCTGCACATTCGTACGGAAGCCTATACCCAAGACGAATTGCACGAGATTTTGCGAACAATTCACTCGCAGACCACGGAGTATCGCCAAAAAATGAGCATCATATTAGTGTCACTCGCACTATCTGGACTTGATGTTCATCAAATCCTTCAAGTCAAAAACGAAGACATTCATACCGATCACCCCGTCCATGTTCGCGCTGATGGACACCGCTTTTACTTACCGTCCTGTCTCGTAGAGGATTTCTTGGAAAGCGTGGATCAATCTTAAAAAGATAGCTATCTTTTTAAGACGTCCTGTAGACGCGAAGAAGCAACCATTTTTGACTTGACCAATCGTATGAACCGTGGTCCCGACTGTCCTCCGGTTTCCGTTCGAAGACTCCGAGCCACATGGTTTTTCAACCTCGCTAAGCACGGTATCGCCGGACCGGCTATGGAATCGACGTTTGGCATCTCTCGCCAAGTCATGTACCAGTACGTTCGAGCAAACCCGCCACAACCCGACATTGTGGCGCAACTTTCACGAGAACTTACAGACCGACTTTTAGGGGATGCTGATGGAGGATTTTTCTTCACCCCACCATCCCCATCCACGCCCGATAGCGCACACTCCAGTAATCCAGGATTGACATTAATTGATGGAGGATTAATGCCATGACCTGCACGTTCTTGACAATCCTCGCGGGTCGGTGTGATGATCTTGATCCCCAGATGATCAAGGAGCGCTTATTGCCCACACTTTCTTCCTCCGAGTACATGACCACTTACGAACCAACCGTCATCGATCCTGATGACTGGAATGTAGTGCGCGAGTTCGTGAGCACATCCGTCATCGCCACCTACCCGGAAGCATCCAGCGACACACTACGTAAGGTGGCGCTCGGAGTCGCCCGACTAGCAATTGATGCGCTCAACCATGGGTATGACCTCGTGGCAGAACAAGTGTTTGATTCGCAGTTCATCGCTTACCACGTCTCGCGTTTGGACATGTCTACACTTACGCTTTCGTCGTTAGAGTCCAAGTTGGAGAAAGTTGGGCGCACAGTCTCGCTTACGTGGAACGGGCGAAGAGATGAAGTCGCCTATCCCACCAGCATGGTAAACGAGCCATACAACGATGACGAGGTTGTGTATTTGTGCGAGTGGGCGAAGACTCTAGCAACCGCCCGCGCGCGTGAAAACGCCAGTGTTCTGCTCGCTCTCGGACTGGGAGCGGGGCTGCGCAACAGTGAGGTCGATTCGCTTACCGTGGCTGACGTGAACGTGACCGGCGCGGGCGTGATTGTTTTTCCTCATGGTTATCGAGGTGCGGATAAACGTTATGTCCCCGTGCTTTCCGAGTACGCCGATACGATCCGCAATGCAGTGTGCGGGCGCAGACCAGATGAATTCGTCTTTCTCCCTGGTGATCGAGTCACTGGACGCTCGTGCGCGTCCGACTTCGTACGCCGAGTGCGCCTAGCAGAAGTCCCGGTCACCCTGTCTCGTATGCGTACTACTTGGATCGTGCGACTTATGGGAGCGCATATCCCCGAGTCTGCGATTTGCGATGCTGCCGGTTTGCGCGATCTACAGCATTACGTGAAATACCGCGAGCAGGTGGGCGCTGCGACTGCACAATCCTTCGAGGATCAGATTCGGTACGCGGGTACTGCAAATAGACCATCGCTGCGAGCGGTCTAGGGGGTGAGTCGTTTCGACTCACTCACCATCTCTCCGTCCCGGCGCAACTCAACAACTCGAACACAACTCAATTATCGAACAAACGAACGAATTAATACCAACTTATGAAAGGGGGTGTCCACCCGATGCCACAGCCACTACCGATTACAATCTACTCATCCACAATCCACATCAGCCAGGTAAAAGCCGTGGCTCAAATTGTGGACACTTCCGGCGCGGTCGAAATGATCGAACAATGGGTGCAAGAGTCCCGCGCGGACAAACACCCCGGTGGTGCGAAACCATACATCTCAATCCGCACCGCACTTATAATCATGCTCGCGCTCGGAGTAGAAGCATCCCCACTTCTAATCACCGAAGGCTCCCGCTTAATTTGCGGGCGACTGACCAAACAAGCATGGCAAGCAATCGGGCTTAATCCCAAGGACTACCAAAAATACGACCGTTTCACCCAAGCAGATCGCAAGGTCTGGTATCACCGACTGCGCCGAACTTTAGAAACAATCTTCTCAGTCGTAGACCCCTACCCAGAAACCTCCAACTACAAGCGCAAACCCGTAGACGAATACAAGCGCCTAAAACAGTCGCGCAACAGCGCTTCCGTGGTCAAGCGCAAAAAGCGAGCACAAAAACTCATGAACTCGCTCGTCAGCGCGAGCAAGAACACGTTCGGACAAGATCGACTCTCCGAATGGAAAGGAGACGTATGCGTAGACGGCACCTCCCTGGCGATCTCGCGTAAGGGAAACTCCAAGCGCTCAACACGTACCGCGACAGATCCTGACGCGGGCTGGTACGTGCGCGAAGGTGAACACAAGTCAGACGGATACGATGATAAGCGCAATGTTTTCTTCGGCTATGAAGCCACGCTCGTGTCCATGTTCGGTGGTGGCTTTGGACAGCACTACCCAGCACTCATCGCCGGTATCTCATTCGACCGTCCCGGCAAGCGCATCTCCGAGAAAGCACTCTGGGCTATGGACGGACTTATTCATTCAGACTCCCCGCGTGGTTACTTCGTAGGCGACCGCGCGTACTTCCCAAACGCTGCACCCCAAAACTTACAAATACCGTTGCGCCAATACGGGTACAAACTCGTAGGCGACTACAAGCGTAAGAGTCAGCAATACTACGGAATCCAGGGAACCCACTCTGGCGCGGTTTTGCTGGATGGTGTGTGGTTTTGTCCTGCCGTCGCCGGTAACGACCGATATGTAACCGCGCGTGAACAGCGTGATAACGGAAACCTCACCGACGAGGAATACACCGAGATAGTAGAAGAGCGTTCCATCTACGCGCTCAAGTCGAAAGGAACAGACAAATCCACCGGCAACCAGCGTTTCGCCTGTCCGGCGAAAGGTAAGTGCCCGTCCGTGACGTGTTCGCTGGCTCGTAAAACGCCCTCCAAGCAAAAGGACGTTCGTAAGCGCCCGAAGGCGTTGTTGCCAATTATCGAAAGCGCACAACCAAAGAATCCGGGACGAATCTGTTCCCAAGGTTCCATCACGATCCCACTGGAGTGGAAGCAGGAACAATCTACGGATCAACGATCCGCAAAGCGCGCGGTCAAAGCATCTACGCCCACCGCGCTCAATCCGGTTCAATCCGATGAGTCATTGTCGGGACCATTTGACGATATTGAGGATGCGCTCGCATACCTCAAAAAGGTGGATTCCGTCGCTTCGAAACAATCCAACGGCACTGCCGGTACGAAGACTGCGGTGCGATCCACGAAACGCGCCGGAAAGATCACTGTTGGTCAAGACGGCACCGGCAACGGTGTTACCCGAATTGGTACTGGAACATCGAAAATGTCAACGTTCGCCAAATTGGAACAGCAGGGACCGCATTATGGCTCCAAGGCGTGGCACGAACTCTATGCCACCGGGCGCAACGTCATCGAGACGAGAAACGCGATGTTAAAAAATCATGGCGGTTCTGGCGTTGGACTTGGACCCTCCACCATGCGACTTTTGCGTGGCTGGGTGAAACAGTTCTTTCTTGTCGCTGTTGGTGTGGTAGGTGTCAACGTGCGCTTGATTCAGTCATGGTTGCGTGGCGAGGGTGACCCGGCGCAAAGCCCCTCTGGTCCTGGTCCAGGACAACCACCTAAACAGCGTATGAAACCATCTCCGTTGGCGGATGTGGCGACAGGTAACGACCCGCCAATGGCTGCGTAAGCACTGGGCGTGGGAACCTAGCGCGTGCGCTTTATTGAATCGGGAGGGCGTTCAAATTGGAACGGTCTGTCCACGAATTCACATAGAAAGTAACTCGGGACGTTTGCGCCGGTTTAGGTTGCATCATCGGAGGTTAATAGCAGAAACAGCACCCCGGTTGGGGTGCTGTTTCTGTTTCTAAGGAGTTTCGCGAATCTGGAGTGTCCAGTTTCGCGAATCCTTCCCTTATCTTAGTAGCGGGGGCTGGATTCGAACCAACGACCTCTGGGTTATCGGAGCACATTCGAGCCTATCAGCGGTTATCGGTGGATAACCTTGCATTTCAGCGCCCTAAACGATCATTGGGAAACATTCAGAATCATTCAGGATCATGCCCCCAGTGCACCGTCTAGTGCACCACCCGCAAGCGCCGACTGCATCGCCGAAACGTCGGTGAGGTCCGTGTAGTTTCGAGCGTTCATCGCTTCGGTGTGACCGAAGAAAGCGCTGCGGATCTCAGCGGGAACTCCACGAGCGATCGCGCGGTTATTGAGCACTGTGCGCCAGGCGTGAGATCTCATGGTTGAAATAGTCTCGTCTTCAAGCCGGACGCCGATATCCCGGTAGAGCGCTGCACATGCTTTGACGGCATTATCCGTCCGCCAGTGCGAGCGCACATCCCCCGGCGCCGGGATAAGCGGATCACCGGGACCAATTGTTTCGATTCGCTCTCGCCAGAACTTTTCACACCGAGCGTCCAGCATTAGCACCGTGCGCCCCCGGTGCGTCTTGGACTGTTCCGCCCGCACCGTCACCGCGAGCGAGTGTTGTGTAACAGTCGCGTCCTCACGAGTAAGGGCAAGTGCTTCGCTAATGCGCAGACCCGTACCAGCTTGGAGAATCGCTAGTGCCACTGTTATCCCGTGCTTCTTGATAGAGGTGTGCCGCCTATCTGTTCCCGGTGGGATCGGTCCCGAGGTATCGCGCTCTACAAGGTGATCAACCACTGCGTCGTACTGTGCATCTGTTAGGGCGTGAGATTGCGCGGGCTTACTCCCCTTGCGCGTATCCCCAAGGTCAATGGAGACGCCCCTTAGTGGGTTGTGTTCGATAATCCCTTCGCGGATCAGCTGGTCAAGGACGTATTTACTCAACACTGTGCGCGCCTGCCGTGCAGACTCAGCTCCGTGGTCACGCCCAATGTCCTGCAGCGCCTTTTCAAGAGTCCTAAACCGCACAGCATCACCGATCGTCAGGCCGTCTAACTGTCGGCGCAGCTGCGATAGCGCCAGCTCATAGCGTTTCTTGGTGTTAGGCCTCAGGCGCGCCGCTTTCACGGCAGGTTCGCTCACATCGTCAATGAAGGTTGTAATACGTTTTGCCTTCGTCCAGCTACTCGTGGACGTGTTGAGATACTCGTCGATCTTCTCTTTGGCCTTAGCCCGAAATTCGCCCTTCGTTGCCGCCCGGACATGGAATCGCTGAGGGCGCCCTTCCCAGTTCTTGACGGTGAAAAATTCGTCAAACGGTCCTCGCGTGCGCGTGTCAAGGACGCGCTCAACAGAATCTTCTCCCGGTTGAAGTGGTGCGCGTGATGCTTGTTGTTTCTTTGCCATGCGCAAAACTATAGCACCACTTTTGCATTGGTTCGAATATTGATAAACTGTTGGTCATGAACACGCCACGACCTGCCTGCTGGGATTCCCCCGAACTAATGCAGCGCCGCCTCAGTGATGGGGCAACACCTCAGGAAGAACGCGAGGCTGAGCGAGCCGCCCTCGCGCGTGAACTCAAGACGATCAACGCCCGCCTTAAGGAGCTGAGTGCTGACATCAGGGCGTCGCATGGTGATAGCGCGCTCGCTTCTGCCAAACGCGAACTCAAGGCGTTAAAGAAGGGGTTGTCCGACCGGCTACGCGAGCTTGAATACGGCGAGTTGCCCGCGCCCGGCCTTCAACACGGCGCAGCCCCGTCGGCCTACGCCGGTACTCACTGGGGCACATCGTCGGCAACTGACCTCCCCTTTGACGATTGGTTTCCGCCCCTATTCAAATGGTCCTGAATGGTCTAAAATGATTGGCAGCCTTCCGGGCATCGCCAGCGAGGTGTCATCCTCGAAGTAAGTGGGATAACGATTTAGAACCGGACATGAAAAATAGCCCCTAAGCGTGAGCTGCGCAGGCTGGGGTTGTTTTTCCACGTCTGGAGAACCCACTGTGAATATCCACGAAGATATTCTCCGCCTGTCCGTAAAGTCCACAGTCGCTGCTGAAATGCTCGGGCTTTCGCGCGGCACCCTCGCTAATTGGCGAGCTGAAGGTCGCGGCCCCCGCTACATCAAACTCGGCAGGGATGTCCTCTATCGCGTCAGCGACCTTGAAGCTTGGCTCGACGCGCAGCCCACGATTGGTGGTGCTGCGTAATGCAAAAGAAAACAGCCCCCGCTAATCACAACGAGGACTGGTCCATTGAAGTTTGCACTACCAGTGTACCCGCCCCAGTGTCCAAGCGCTATCGGGAAATCAGGAAAGATGCCGTTGGCTGGCAGACCAAGTTGGTCAATTTTCAGACGGATTCACGCCTGAAATCCACCGCATTTGCTGCCGTGCTCTGGCGTGAAAAAACATTGGAGCTACAAACTATTGAAAGTTCCACTGGCATCAATTCTGAAAGTGATGCCAGTGACCAGGCGAAGATTCCGGACAAACCTGCTGGTCAAGATATTCGAGCAGGTTCCGGCCATATACCCCTACGGGAGGGTGGAGTGGCTGGCCGGACGCAGTCCGGTCAGCCACCGCACCCATGCGACTCCGGTCCAGCATTCTCGGATCTGTCGACCACGAAGGCTATGTCGACGAATGAGCGTCGCATCGTCATCGGTGTTGACACTGAGTTCACGTATCACGGTAAGACCCGTGTCATCGACGCGTATCAGTTCGCCTGGCGCGATGTTCTCGACCCTGACACGATGTACGAACTTGTCGTGATGCCGTTGCAGGAAATGGAGCAGCGGATTTTGGTTGAGTCGTCGCTCTACGTCGCCTCGCGCATTGGTCGATTCCATCGTTATGCGAACGGGTTGAAGGATGCCGATCAAATTGGTACTTCGGACCTTGACCCTCGTGGTCTTCGACGTGATCAGGTCGTCCGTGACCCTCGCGGTGGTGAGGGGAACCTCCACAATCGTTATTCGATTCCTATCGTTCTGGTTGGGCACTTTCTAAAAGCCGATCTGACAGCGTTTCAACGCGGCTCGTCGAAAGTCACCGACGCTATGCGTCGCGTGACGTCTGCGGGTGGTGGCCTTGTCAGTCTCAAGCCTGTTCGGTTTACGCACTACCTTGGTACTGGCTCATCGCAGCGTCTGTTGCCGTTTAGCGTATCCATCCGCGACACAATGGCGCAGTGTTCGCAAGACCATAGGTCGCTCGCGGCGCTCGGTGAGGTCGCTGGTGTACCGAAGCTCGATGTGGGTGAGTCGATCACTGACATGAGTCGAATGGCACGCGAGGATCTGCCTCGATTCCTTGAATATGGTGTAAACGACGCGGTCATCGTGGTTGAGTATCTCCGCATGGTCTGGGGCGTTAACTGCACCCCTCCCGTAACAATTTCATCTGGTGGTGCCGCCGCTGCCCGTGATGGCATTCTCAATTATTGGGTGTCTGCCGGTTTTATTCCGCCGTTAAAACTGGTTGAAGGGTGTAACCGCCTCTTTCAAAAGCACTTCCAAGGGCTTCGCAAAGTTTCTAAGACTGTTGTGGAAGGGTCCGAAGATGACAGCTCTCGGTTGAGCTATTACGACGTTCGCGGTTTGGAACCCTTAGATGGTGCCGCAGTTCAGGCGCTCGCCGCGTTTGCATCCGCGTATCACGGTGGGTTTAACGGGTGCCTGTCTGTTGGGTATTTCCCGAAAAAGACCTACGACCATGACCTTCAGTCTGCCTATCCGACCGGTATGGGGTCTTTGTACGACGTTGACTTCGCCCACCCCGACGGGTGTATCAAGCACGTCATCAAGAACCGTGAGTTGACCCTTGATGACTTTGCTGAATATGGCTATCAGACACCATTGGTCGCGTGGGTGGAATTCGACTTCCCGGAGGATGTTCGACAGCCATCATTGCCGATTAATCATGAAAGTTCGCTTTTCTACCCGTTGTCGTCGCATCGCTCTGACCCTGATGAGAAGCAGGGTGTGTGGTGTTGCGGGCCTGAGTTGTTGCTTGCGCTGAAGCTTGGCGCTCGGGTTGAGGTGCAAATTGGTTACGTACTGCACCTGCTTGAGGTTGGCCCCGACGAGAATCGTCAACTCTCCATGTCGCTGCGCCACTCCCTAAAGCGGATGGTTATCGACCGTGGCACTGCGAAAAAGGTGTTCGGTAAGGGTTCTCTCGAAGAGAAAACCATCAAGGTTGCGACCAACTCTGTTTATGGGAAATTAGCGCAAGACTTGCAGGAACAGCACGCTTGGAACGCTTGGGATCAGGAATCTGAAAACGTCGGTGGTTCTGCGATCACCTCGCCGTATCACGCCGCGATGACGACCAGCCTCGTGCGCGCCGCGCTGATTGCCGCTTGCAACGAGGTTGAAGTGTATTCGGTGACTACTGACGGTTTGATTTCTCCGGTCGCGTCTCTGGAGAAGCTCGAACTCTTCGGAATTGCTGACGTGCTCCGTGAATCTCGTGTCGCGCTCACCGGTGATGATCGTGTTTGGGAGGTTAAACACGAGCAGTCTGATCTGTTGAATTTCTCAACGCGTGCTAATGCGTCCTTGGAGGACTGTGGTGTTCTCGCGAGGGGGAATCTTTCGACCCCAAAAGCATAAAGCGTGGCAGTGCTGAAGAGCGCCGTTGGTACATCGAAACTGTGCTGTCACGCGAGGGGAAAATTGACAACGTCTATGACCATAAACCGAATTTTCGCGAGCTGTCGCATGCGACCGAACGAGTCGACTTCTTTATGGAAGAACGCACTGTTGAGAACTCGTCGAACGACTTTGACTTAAAGCGTCGCCCGCTGCTTGATGATCGTCGAGTCGATGTCGTCCTTGGGCATGAGATTTGTGGTTTCGACACTGCCCCTTGGGCCGATATGGATGAGTGTTTGCATGCTCGTGGGGTTGCGGTGCGCATTCAAAACATGCGGCCCGGCACATACGGTGATGACCGGCCCACTGGCTGTCTGCGCACTGAAAGTGATTGGCTGACGTTTAAGAAGCGTGTGGAGTCTGCCACTGGTAGACGCGTGCGTACACATGAATCTGCCTTGCTCGCTGAGCTTGTCGTCGCCCACCACGAGGGACTACTCCATGTCCCCGTACTTGCTAGTTCCCGTTTGAAAGTATCCGACAAGATCGCGTGGCTTTCCTCGTTGGGACTCGGGGACTTTACCCGTAATCAATGGGACCACTTGTACAAGAAATCTCGTCGTGAGTATGTCCTCAAGGACCTAGATCTAGATGAGTTGTGGGCTTTTCTGGAGCACATCGAATCTGAGGGATTGGGGTGATCGATGTGTCTATCGCTCAGCGCACCCGTGGACCGCCTCGGGAGTCCTGCGCAACATTCCAAAACAACTCTGAATTAAGGAGAAATCAGTCATGGGCAACCTGACTTCAACAGTGACAGAAAGCGTGACCGGCAAGCGATCAAAGCAACCTCTAACCCCCGAGACAGCTGGTGTGCTCGGCGCTGACTGGCAGCAGCTGGCCGCGAAGGCTGCGCAAGCCGAGAACGACATGCGCGAGGTGTCTGAAGGAGCGCCCGTTGCTTCAGTCGAACGTGATGTCCAAGGTGTCGCCAAGGACGTCATCGAGGCCTCCCAGCGGTCGCGCCAGAAGACCAATAACCGCCGCCGCAAGCGGGCGATGGTGCCCCGGACGGCGGCCTCGCGGAGGTCGTCGTCCAAGAGCCATAACGACATTGAAATGGAGTTCTAAACATGGCGGCGAAGAAAACGAAAATCGAGATCGCTCTGGAGCGAATCGAGGCTGAGAAGCGCGCTCGCGAGGAAGCCAAGCGGCGTGAGAAGGAACAGCAGGACAAGCTCCTGATGGAGCTTGGCCGAGTGCTGGCCGACGCCGCCGAGAAACCTGCTTCCGAGTGGGCGGCATACCGCGACCGGACGGTCGCGGAGTTGCTCGCCGCGCTGGGGCTTGAGGTGGTCGGAACGACCGCATCCGACGACCCACGCGGTGAAGCAGAGCCGGTGGGAGCGGAGCGACCAACGGGAGATGCTGACCAGCCGACAGGCGGGTCAGATTAGGGGGTCAAGGGGGCCTCCCCTTGCCAGCCGCCCCCGAAGGCCCGGCGCCAGCCGGGTGAGCGCCGGAGGTGCTCAGGGCGATGCTGGCCGAACGTGCTTAAAAGCCGTCTCCGACGATGACCAGTGCAGGACGAGCGCGGAGCGGTCGGACTGACGGTCATCGCTCGGAGCGTGCGCTAAGCACGTTCCATCTCCCGGCTCGCGTAAGCGAGCTGGAAGATCTACAGCGCGAAGACGCATTAGGACAGAAGGACTTTTTGATGGAGTTAGACGGACCGGTTAAGAAGCGATTGACACTGCGGCTCGATGCCGAGCAGTGGGACATCGTCAGCGAGATTTCTAAACAGGCAAACCTGACCCCTGCGGAGGTCATGCGTTTGTCAATCTACATACTCAAGCACCGCCTGCCACGAGGATTTACTGATCGAAAGGGCGATCCTCCCGAGGATTTCCAGAACGACGTGAGACGGCTCTGGAAAGAGATAAACAGCATCGGCGTGAACATCAACCAACTCGCGCGTCTAGCGCACATGTCCGGCGACGCGGAGTTGGTCGGCATCATGCTCCACGCTCAGGAAGAGTTGCGTCGGTTCAAAAGGGTGGTGAGTAAATATGTCAGTCACAACGGTGGATAGGGCAAAGAGCGTCTCATCACCTGTCGTTTACGCCGTTTACGGCTCTCGATCGAATGCGAAAGCTGGTCGGGTCCGCGCGGCAGCCCTGGCCGTCTCCTGCGGTGACGAAATGGTAAACGACAGTGACGGTCGCTGGGCTGGGGTTGAGTTCATCGACTCCGGCAACGAGATCCTGGATCACTACAGCAACCGCAGCAATCGGGCCATCACCATAGTGCAGTCGTGGTCGCGCGATGAACTCGATAAAGACAATCCCGCAGACGTACAGAAAGCCAACGCCATGGGCGTGAAACTTGCGCAGCGCCTGGCACCTGGCTCTCCGTATGTGGTGGCAACCCACACCGACAGCAAATCGGGGTGTGTCCACAACCACATCATCCTGTTGAACCACGACGTGAATACTGGAAAGGCAGCGCCCAGGCGTGCAAGCAACTGGCACGCTGTCAAAACCATTAACGACAACGTAATGGACAGTTGGGGTATGCGGACGCTGCAGCCGGAGGGGTTCGTCAAGCTCCGACGTGCTGAGCGAATGGCACTCCGAGACGGTAAGAGCATCGACTCCACCGGGCTGGAAATCAGCGAACTCACCGGTGAAACCTGGGCGGATTTCCTGCGTAAGCGCGTCGATGCACTCGTGAATGACGAGCGGGTGCTCACCGCCACGGATGGGCTGCAGAAGGCCCACGAGATCGCCGCCGAGTACAACCTCTCGCTGAGGTCAACGGACGGTGATCTGAGCATTGGCTTGGTCGATGACGATGGTGAGGAAGCCATCTACACGACACGCACACCGAAGGGTCGCAGTCGCAAGCGAAAAGCAGCGGACGCAGGCTCGAAATTTGGCCCCGGCTATACCGCCAACGGTCTACGCGACCGTATCGCCGAGGCCCAGGCACAACAGGCGGCAGCGCTGGCACGCCAGACACGAATTGAACGACTTAAAAAGCTAAAAGAAAGTGAGAAAGACAGTGACCGAACAAGCACTTACCGGGCAACAGCAGCAGACTCTGGAGACGTACCTCGACGAGAGCCTGGACCCCGTCCTGGAGGCCCTGGAGACTATGCAAAGTCAACGTGTGCAGGACTCGGAGAAGATGGCCTCCGCGCTCAAAGCGATAGACGAGCTGGAGAGCGCGATTCCGAGCATCGCGGCCTCGGAGAAGGAACTGAACACGTTGTCCGAGCAGCAGCAGAAGCTCGACAAGCAGCTGAAGTCACTCGCTCAGACGACGGTCGGGACGAAGGAGTACGACCAAGCTCAGAAAGCGGTGGCACAGACCATCAGCAGCCTGATCAGCATGCTGGCGGATATGGGTCCAGCGATGAGGAACATTCAGAAGACACTCGGCGATCTGGCGGTGATGTACCGAGCAACTCTGGAAGTCTCGAAACATCCGGTGTGGCTCAGCGACGAAAGCGCGACGAGCGTATCGCGAGGCTTAACCAGGCAGCTAACGACGAGCCTGAGTTCTGAGCTGAGGCCGCTGGTCAACGAGTCTTTTAAGCGTGTCCAGGCCGACATCGACGGCACAGTCAACGCGGCTGTCTCGCGGTTGGAGAAGGAGTGCGCCCGACTCACGAAAGAGCTAGAGAAGGTAAGCGCCGAGCGACAGGAACTCGCCGAGGCGATCGCGAAAGACACCGAGAGGATCGATAACACCAAGAGGTTCGCGTTGTGGGCCGTGTTAGCGGCCCTTTTGGCCAGCGTGGGCTTTGTAACCATTGGTGGTCTCGGCGTAGGTGTGATGACGTTCCTCGGCATCCCTGACGGTCTGCGGGCACTCTGGGGCCGCGTAGCTGGCGCTGAGACGTGGTACGGGACCATAGGCTGGTTGATCGTCACAATAACAGTCATGGGACTCATCGTCAGTCCGATGGTCTACCTTGCTGCGAAATTGATCGGAGACGACGACTAGCTGGAAAAGAGTAAGCCCCGTAGAACGGTGAACTAGCCCCCCCTGAACCGCCCCCCCAGCAGCGGCGACAGAGCTCCAGGGACCACCACCAACGAGGATTCTCAGAGCAGCACCACAGCACCACAGCACCACAGAGCAAAGCTCTTGGAGCGATTCGGTGCCAGTGGCACGAGGAGCGTGTCAGCCCCGCAGTGCTGTGTACGAGGAGCGGGTTACCACCACCGGCCACGAGGGAGCAATCCAGGCTGAGAAGCATGTTATCGCACCAACCTCATCGTTACCTGAACGGTAGCAGTCCCGTAGACGGCCCTAACAAGCCCGTAGACGGCTTAACAGAGCTTCTAAGGATAGAATGGTTGTTCAACGTCTTAGAATGGCGCACAGGGCGGTCTGACTCTAATCACCTGAACCCAATTACGTATGATCTTTCTCTAGAAGCAACAGCACAGCGGTTTGCTAATGAACTTGCTCAAACGCTTGGTGATGAGATATGGCTCTCGAATTATAATACTCGTGGGCTAGAAAACGTGGCGATTGATACGTACACTTACAAGGATTTCTTTAATACTTTCGCTGGTTCAGTTGGGTATGCAAGCACCATGGCAACGAACGAGAGTGCTCCTAAAGTCGGTATCGGTATTGCTCAAGACCCAGTAACAGGAAACTACTTCTGCGTACAACACTTCGCAGACAAGTAATCGGGTATCTGGGAAGAGCACACCTACTAGGTGATTAGAGAAAGTCCTACCTAGTAGGTCAACACTAGTAGTATTCAACCGCGTACATGACCGCGCCCTGATATAGGGCACCACCTAGAGGGATTAGCAGTACCCCATCACCCCAAAGTGCTTAGTACCAGGAGAACCCTAGCCGACAGGCAGCAACCCCACGAGCAGATCAGAACCAAAGACGCCCGTCGAGCCACAATCACCGCCGCCTACCGACAGCTAGCCGACCAGCCGATCCAACACTTTCAACCCTCCAAGTGGACCGCCCTCATCGAAGCAGATCGGATCCGGTTCGTATTCAGAACCGGCACAGAAATTATTGTTGAACTATGACTTGAGCATGGTCGAATTTGTCCAAGGCCAGATGACTAAAAATTTAGAATTCTTGACCTGCCACAATCTTTCGGCTCAACCATAGGGACACTGCGGTGAACGCGAGTGTCACTGCTAGAAGTATTACTGCACTAGCCAGCGACGGCCAGGTAAGTGCTTTTGCGATCCAGTCGAAGATGATTTGCTTGTTAGAGCCGACGAACGATGAGCCTGCGAAAACAACAATAAACACTGCGACGAGGAAAAGCCTGGCTTTTTCTGGGCCATATTTGTAAAACAACGGTAGCTGAATAATGACCAAAAGTAACGTTACTGCAAAAGCGAAACTAGCTACCAAAACAGTGTCTTTCCAAGGCATCTCAGCCATGAGGAAGGCAAGGGCTCCTGTGATCGTGAATGCTACCGCACCGAGTATGAGCGTAATCAGATAGTTGAGATTAACGAGTTCGCCTCTGGCAGTAGGACCAGCCAGGATCGTTCGGTTCACCTTGGACTGACTGTCACGAGCAAAGGTGCCTGTGAAGTGCAGCATTCCCATCATCCCGAAAAGGAAAGGGAAAATCATCAACTGGTTAGTGTAAACACCAATGCCTGTCATTACGGCCGTTATCACGCCTAGGACGATCAGATTGGTTCGATTCGCAATAAGGTCTTTATAGAATGCGGCTCTCATTGGTCTTCTCCTTTAATCGCATAAACCATGATGTCTTCAATCGTGGGTCTACCAGCTTGCACACCAGTAGGAACTGCCCCGGTACGGACGATTACTTCTTGACCAAAATCATGACGGCGACGCCCTAATACTTGCGTGGAATCAAGCTGGTTAGCCTGCTCGTTGCTTAGCGCGACTATTCGCCAACCCTCTAAGAGTTCGTCTTTTTGCTCCATTAACTTCAACTTGCCGTTGTGGATGAAAGCAATGTAGTCAGCTGCTTTTTCAATATCGGAGACGATGTGGGAAGAAAACAGTATAGAGTGGCTCGGATCTTCGATGAATTCGAGCATAATGTCGAGTACCTCATCGCGGATCACCGGATCTAAACCACTGGTTGCTTCATCAAAAATCAGCAAATCTGCCGCATGGGACAGCGCCATCGCTAACCCGAGTTTCATGCGCATGCCGCGAGAGAGCTGATCGACTCGCTTGTCAGGAGCAAGTTGGAAACGCTGCTGGTAACTGGCGAAGACTTGTGAATCCCAATTCTTGTAAAGGCGCTTGCCAAACTCGCGAGCGTTCTTAACAGTGAAATTGGCTGGCAGGCTAATGTCGTCGAATACCACCCCCACTCGCTCACGCGCTTCTGGATGACCCGGGCCAGCGGGCTGATCGAGCAGACGAATCGTGCCTGCATCAGGGTGTGCTAGGCCGAGGATGAGTCGTAGTGTCGTGGATTTACCTGCACCATTTTCCCCCACGAAGCCCACGATTGAGCCCTGGGGAACTTGAAGGTTAAGCGGGCCGAGCGTGAATCCTGGATAGTTTTTCGTCAGCCCGTTGATTTCAATGCTATTCATCGTTTCCTCCTAAAAAGTCAATAAGTTCTTTCAACTCGGCAATAGATAGGCCAGCGGCTGGAGCTGTTGCGAGGGCAGCTTTCAAATGGTCTTCGACCTTTTTGCGCTGTTCTTCCTTGAGCAACTCGGTATTCTTGGAAGCCACGAAGCTACCCCGCCCCTGCACAGAATCAATGAAACCCTCAAGTTCTAGTTCGTCGTAGGCGCGTTTGGTAGTAATCACAGACACGCGAAGCTGGGACGCCAAACGCCTAATCGACGGCAGCTTCTCGCCGGGAACAACCTGGTCGTTAACGATCGCAGCCTTGAGCTGATCCTTAATCTGGACATAAATCGGGTCAGGACTTGCGTTGCTAACAACAATATCCATGAACACCTCCTAGTGTTTATAGTGTACATGAACAGTTATCTGATTTGGGTGAGACGCCCAAACTTTGGGAAAATGCTTAAATGAGACCGCTGCGGAACTCAGTAGTGCTAGTTCAGTAGTGCTATTTCAAGCCGTAAAACCATGCTTGACTAGAAGAAACGCTGCAAACGCTAACGCAGCCTATTTTCCACCCCCCTCGGAGCGCACTCGCTAACGCAACCCACTACTTATCAAATACGGAGTCCAGTTGGACCC
>ERZ1030944.46-NODE-46-length-34967-cov-10.911205_pt1 | contig 34967 bp, 32 predicted proteins | sample MGYA00518599_ERZ1030944 | MGnify/ENA primary metagenome ERZ1030944 (study PRJEB33718, sample SAMN03159697) | human skin metagenome | collected 2014-05-20 | study: EMG produced TPA metagenomics assembly of the PRJNA266117 data set (Human skin bacterial metagenome... | reverse complement strand
TTCTCACCTTCATGTGTGGACTCGGCATGGTGCTCACCCTCATCGGCATCCTCTCTGGCTCCATCTTCGGCGCACTGTGCATCGCCGCCCTATCCGGCTGCATCTCGCTGCTCTTCCCCACCATCTACGGCATCGCCCTGACCGGTGTGGGCAAAGACACGAAGTTCGCATCCTCCGGCCTGGTCATGGCCATCGTCGGCGGTGCCATCGCCCCGCTCATCCAGGGACACCTGCAGGACATCACCAACCCGCAGATCGGCTTCTCCTTCGTCCTCATCTGCTTCGCCGCCGTCGGCTCCTACGGCCTCTACGCACTGAAGCACGGGATCGTCATGGACAAGGAGGCCTAACATGTTGCGCGGCATCTCCCCGCTTATCTCCCCTGATCTCCTCAAAGCCCTGGCGGAGATGGGCCACGGCGACGAGATCGTCTTCACCGACGCGCACTACCCGCAGTCCGGTTGCGCCGACCGCGTCCTCCGCGCCGACGGCCTGAGCATCCCCGCCCTCCTCAAGGCCACCCTCGCGCTTTTGCCCCTCGACCAGTACAACGACTGGCAGTACGGCCTCATGGAAACCGTCGGTGACGACCCGACGCCCACCATCTGGCCCGAGTACGAAAAGCTCATCGAAAAGTCCTACCCCGGCGCGACGAAGAAGCTCTTCGAACGCTTCGCCTTCTATGAGCACGCAAAAAAGGCCTACGTCACCGTCGTCACCGGTGAGACCGCCCAGTACGGCAACATCATCCTAAAGAAGGGAGTGCTCAAGGACGACTAACCTCCGGTTCACAACCTGGACCGCTTCCCAGAAGCTCGACGCCTCACGCTTGTCGACGCCCCACCGCCCCCGCCAGGCACCCGTGGCCCGGGCGGTGGGGTTTTTCACACCACACTCACCCACCAAATGTTCGAATGGAGCGCTCTCTGCGTGCCCTCTCCCCTGTAGATTGGCCACATGAACAAAAAACTCATTGGATTTTTCAAACCCTTCGACGACGACGGCAACCCCAACACCGAGGCGATCTACAACGCCATCAAGGAAGCCACCCAGAAGCCGGAGGAGGCTAACGCGCACAACGAGGACACCGCGGCACCTGCCGACGATGAGCAGGAGGTGGAAAAGGAATAGCACACCTAAAATCAGTTCCTCTTTCCCAGCAGGACATAAGAAGGGCGGAACGGGGACACCCGTGCGCCCCGGACACATCCAGGTGGGAAAACGTTGTTCAGTAAACGCTTTTTGTCAGCGCCGTTTATTTTCTTTTCCTACAAACTGTGAGATGCCTGCCATACAACTGTTGAAAAGATTAGAACAAGGAGCATTGTCACTCGCCTCCCTCATCGCTGCCACGACCGCAGCCGCCGTCAGCCTTAGTGGCGTCGTCGCCACCGCTGAGCACACTGCTCCCCTCCCAAACCACACCGGAGATCGCTACTCGCGCCCGGCTCAACGGCGACCCGTATTTCGAGTCTGGCAGACTGGTTCCGCATCCTATCAAAGATGGGTTCGGGGCAATGCCGAAAACTGAAGAAGCCCAAAATATGGCTCTCGGGTCCGTCTCCAAACTCGGCATGAACGGCGAGGAAGCATACAACGCTTCCCAGGCAGCCTGGGGCATCCTCTGGACCGCACTTGCACTCATCAGCATTGCAGGAATCTACACCGCCGCCCAGAACGCAGGATTCATCAAGTAAACCATCAAGCATTAAAAGGGGCATATGCCCCTTTTTTCATGCGTAATTACTCGACCCTCGAAATCATTTTCTGTACCGATGAAATCATCACCAAGTAATCTACTTCGTCTTTGTTTCGGCTCTTGTTCCACGCCTATCTGTTCATGAGACGAGGAGGTTTGTGATTTCGCAGTGGGTGGATCACCACCAGACATAACTTTTCCACCGATCCATCATCTAATGGCAGCACACACGAGGAAGTAGAAGCAGCCACAACGACTACCGAAGCCAGATAACCATCGATCTGTGCCCAGCAGATGAGTAACCTCATCACGACAGATAAGGTGTGGAGTAAGCAAAGATTGGAGCTTCTCACATGGCCATGCTGACATGGGATCAGTTTCTCACTCCGGTTCTTCGAGTCCTGTCGGATGGAGAAGTCTGGCGGCGTAAAGATGTCAGAAACCAAGTACAAAATAATGAGGGGGTAACCGACGCAGAACGCAAGGAACTGATGAGCTCCGGCGAACGTCGTGTAGTAAACCGGGTTAACTGGGCTATCTCTTACCTGGGCAGAGTTGGTGCGATCGAATCCCCGCAGCGCGCTATGTGGCAGATCACCGATCTTGGTCGCGAGCTTCTGCATACACACCCGGAAGGGATGACCAAGAAGGAGCTTTTCACGGCTACCGGCACCAGTGATGCCACGTTGTGGACGTCACGTGAAGAATCCAATGTTGATGTCGAGTTGGAAACCTCAACCGAACTGGATCCCTACGAGCAGATCGAGGAAGGCAGCAAGCGGAATCAACAGGCGGTAGCTGCCGAGTTGATCGAGAAGATCCATGGAAACGAACCGGAATTCTTCAAGCGGGCAGTTTTGGATCTGCTCATCGCGATGGGGTACGACGGAACATTTGGTAAGGCCCTGCACACGCAGCTCAGCAATGACGGCGGGATTGACGGCGTCATCGATCAGGATGCCCTCGGCCTATCACGCATCTACGTACAGGCCAAGCGGTACGATCCCAGGCAGACTATTGGACGCCCGGCCATTCAGGGGTTCGTCGGTGCACTTCAGGGGGTGCAAGCTAACCAAGGCGTCTTCCTCACCACAGCAACCTTTACCAAGAGCGCGAAAGAGTACGCAGAAGGCGTTCAATCACGCGTTGTCCTCATCGACGGGGAGCGGCTCACGCAGCTCATGATTCACTACGGTGTCAGTAAAAGTGGTCGAGATCGACGAAGATTACTTTGAGTAGGAATAGTGCAGCCCGGATTGTTGGGCCGCACTTTTCCTAAATGAAGCTAGCCAAAAGGTTGTGCTCCATTGAATAAAGCCCCCTGTGAATTTTAACGACGACAAGCAGCGCACCCGAGATGGCTCGGGTGGGCTGTTTTTAGATCTAGCCTTCTTAGAATCCCTGTGCCACGCGGTAGTACACCGCATTCCAGCGAAGTTGATCCTCGAACCTGGTCACGGTGGTGTCCTCGTCAATGACGGCCAGCTCGACCTGGGCGATGTTGGCGAAATCACGCCATGATTCCAGGCTTGCTGCGGTGGTCAGGACAGTGTGGTGGGCAGCACCGGCTGCAAGCCAGCAGGCAGCGGATATCGGCAGGCTCGGAGCGGGCTTCCAGACTGCACGGGCAACGGGCAGGTTCGGAAGCGGCTGGTCCGGGCCCACGACCTTAATCTTGTTTGCCGTCAGGCGGAAACGATCGCGCAGGTCAGACAGTGCGACGACGATGCCTTCTCCCTTGTCGGCATCAAAGACCATGCGGACCGGATCCTCGCGGTCACCAATTGACAGCGGGTGGATCTCAATGCGAGGCTTCTTCGTGGTCAGGGAGGGGCAGATCTCCAGCATGTGAGCACCGAGGATCTTCTGGTTGCCCGGCGTCATGTTGTAGCAGTAATCCTCCATGAGGGAAGCGCCACCGGGAAGGCCGTAGCCCATGACCTTAGCCAAGCGGATGAGGACCCCCGTCTTCCAGTCACCTTCGGCACCGAAGCCGTACCCGTCTTCCATAAGACGCTGAACGGCAAGACCTGGGAGCTGCTTCAGCCCACCCAGATCCTCGAACGTATCTGTGAAGGCCGTTGCGTCGAAAGCCTCGAGGAAGTGACGCAAAGCTGCTTCCTGCTTTGCTGCGTAGCGCAGCGACTCATGCCGCTCGCCGCCAGGGAGCAGAGACTCTTCGACATCGTAGTTTTCCTGGTACTCGGCGATGAGCTTGTCAACCTCGGAATCTTCGACCTTGTCGATCTCCGCGACGAGGTCGTTGACGCTCCACGTGTTGACGGAGACACCGAAGCGGATTTCAGCTTCCGTCTTATCACCTTCCGTGACGGCCACGTTGCGCATGTTGTCTCCGAAACGCACCATCTTCATGTTTTGTGCTTCGTTCCAGGCGGCAGCTGCACGCGACCACGTGCCGATACGCTTGGTCACCTTTTCCTCCGAGGTGTGGCCGACGACAGACACACGCGGGATTCCCAGGCGCGTGAGGATGTAGCCGAACTCACGGTCACCGTGGGCGGCTTGGTTCAGGTTCATGTAATCCATGTCGATGGTGGCCCACGGGATCTCCTCGTTTTCTTGCGTGTGCAGGTGGAGGAGGGGCTTGCGCAGAGCTTCTAGACCGCGGATCCACATCTTTGCCGGGGAGAAGGTGTGCATCCATGCGATGACACCGATGACCTTCTTGTTTGCAGAGGCTTCCACCATCGCATCAAGGATGGAGTTGGAATCGGTAAGCACCGGGCGCCAGACGATCTTTACCGGGATATCGTCAGCATTCTCGAGGGCTGCTGCGACTTCCTTGGACTGGCTTGCCACTTGCTTGAGAGTCTCTTCGCCGTAGAGGCCCTGGCTTCCGGTGAAGAACCAGATTTCCTTACCTTCGAATGGGTTTTTCATTTTCTTTTCTCCTTACTTATTACTTCTGGCCGTATACGTTTTGGTAGCGGTCGTAGAGGTGATCGATGGTTTTGTCGGGTATGACGATGGGGTCGCCGAGCTGTGTGGCAAAGAATGCTGCGCGGGAGACCTCTTCGACCATGACAGCGGCCTTAACTGCAGCGTTGCCGTCCTTGCCGATGGTGAAGGGACCGTGGTTTTGCATGAGGACAGCGGGTGACCGGCTTTCACGAAGGGTGTCGACGATTCCACGACCGATGGAGTCATCACCGATAATCGCGAAGGGGCCGATAGGAATTGGGCCACCAAACTCGTCGCCCATCATCGTGAGGATGCACGGAACTTCCTTGCCGACTGCAGCCCACGCACAGGCGTAGCTCGAATGTGTGTGAACGACTCCACCGACTTCTGGCATGTGCTTGTAGACATATGCATGCGCTGCGGTGTCCGATGATGGTGCTTTATCTCCGTCGATGAGGTTTCCGTCGAGATCACACACCACCATTGCCTCTGGCGACAGCTCGTCGTAGCGCACGCCGGACGGCTTAATCACCATCAGATCTTCTTCGCTTGGATGCCCGTCCTCGCTGACGATGACACGCTCGGATACGTTACCGGCAGTCCACACCACGAGTTCCCAGCGGGGAAGCTCCGCGTGGAGCGAGGAGACGCGCTCCCGGGTAGCCGACACTTTTTCCACTACGTCTGCCGAATAATCAGAAAGTTGAACCATGAGTTACTCCGTCCTGTTTGTGCTGTTTACATTGGGGATGGCCTGCGCTGCTCCACTTGCCCACTGCAGGCCGTTTGTGAACCGTTCGAGGAAGACGCGGAATCCTTCCACGTCTGCGGCAACAGGCTCGATGACTCGTTTCTCCGTTTCACCAAAAATTTCTTCGGCGAGGAAGTCCGCAAGCGATGTGTTCTTCCCCCGGCGCGCGTACAGCGCGAGGATGGCCATGCCCCAGGAACCACCCGTGGCTGCAGATGGAGCCAAACCAACGGGAGTGTTCAGCGCTGCAGCGAGGAGACGTTGTGCGACGCCTTCTGTCTTGAACAACCCACCGTGCGCGTAGAGAGCATCGAAGTCGACGCCTTCTTCGCGCAACGTGTTCATGCCGATCGCGAGCGTCGAAAAGCAAGAGAACAGTTCGGCACGAATGAAGTTGGCAAGAGACATCGTTGCGTCCGATGACCGCGTAATGACGGGGCGGCCGTCGTTTACCTGGGCGATTGGTTCTCCGGACAGGTAGTTGTACGCGACGACTCCGCCACAGGACTTGTCACCGTGGAGGGCCTCCGCGAGGATCGCCGCATAGACCTCATCCATGCTGTTGATTTTGAATTTGCCGAACGCCACAGCAACCTCGGCGAACAGTTCGATCCACGTGGATACCTCTTGGGCACCGTTGTTGCAGTGGACCATCGCCACTGGATCGCCACTCGGGGTGGCCACCGGATCGATGGCAGAGTTCATGATCTTTTTCGGCTCGTCCAATACGAGCATGGCGAAGATGCTCGTGCCCACCGACACGTTTCCGGAGCGCGGACGCACAGAATTTGTCGCCACCATGCCGGTACCGGCATCACCTTCCGGCGGACAGGCAAGCGCTCCCGATTTCAGACCACCGGTAGGATCCAGTAGCTTCGCACCTTCGGCGGTGAGATGCCCCGCTTCCTCGCCGGCGACAAGCACCTCCGGCAAGATATCGAGAAGCTTCTTCTCCGTTGCACCGGCTACCAGCTCATCGAAGGCAGTGACCATCTCGGTGTCGTAGGTATGCGTCGACGAGTCGATGGGGAACATACCCACCGCGTCGCCGATGCCGAGGACCTTCTCACCCGTCAGCTTCCAGTGGACGTAACCGGCAAGCGTGGTGAGGAAGTCAACGCGGGGTACGTGATCTTCGTGATCCAAAATGGCCTGGTAGTAATGGGAAATCGACCAGCGCAACGGAATGTTTACGCGAAATAGCTGCGTAAGCTTCTCCGCTGCAGGCCCCGTCGTCGTATCTCGCCACGTGCGGAATGGAACAAGCAACTCCCCTTCCTTGTCAAAGGCCAAATATCCGTGCATCATCGCGGAGATTCCAAGCGAGGCGACCGATGTCAGCCGCACACCGAAATCCGTAGAAACTGTCTGCACCAGGTTGCGGAATGACTCCTGGATCCCGGACCACACATCATCGAGCGCGTAGCTCCAGTGACCGTCGACCAACGTGTTTTCCCAACTCGAGCTCCCCGAAGCAATCGGAGTTCCGTCCGTTGAGACCAACGTGGATTTAATGTTCGTGCTGCCCAGCTCAATACCTAGGCTGCACTCCCCGCTTTCCAATTCGCGGACTGTGCGTTTTGTCCACGTTATTGACCGGGGATCTGGCTTTTCAGCCTTCATTTGTTCTCCTCGATAGTTTGCGTACTTTGCTAGAGATCAAGACGAAACTACGGGAATGTTATCGCTAACATTTTCACGACTATTGTGAACCGGAACAAACAAGAGAGTCAATTAGTTGCCAACTATTGCAATAAAGAACGTTGGTTTTCACCCCTTAACCACCCCCGTTTAGGGCTATTTATCCCTTCATGAGGCTTTCCTTAACCGCAGCGATAGCACGTTTACTTATAACAAATCGGGTAGGTAATGTTAGAGCTAACTGCTACGTCCGTGGAGGAAGAAATGAATCGCCGACCAACGCTGGCCCAGGTGGCAGAGCTCGCGGGGGTTTCCCATCAGACCGTTTCCCGTGTTGTTAATGGCTTTGAAGGAGTGCGCCCCGCAACCCGGGAACGGGTTCAGGCCGCCATCAATGAGCTCGGCTACCGCAGGAACGCCGCCGCACGCGCGCTTGCAACCAGCAAGTCACGACTCATCGGTGTCGTTGCTATGGGAAGTTTCTTGTACGGACCCACCTCCACGCTCGCTGCGCTCGAGCATTCCGCTCGTGACCACGGCTACATGATTCTGCTGTCGACCGTCACCCACATGGAGTCAGACATCACGGCAGCCGTTCGGCAATCCCTGGAAAGAGGCGTGGATGCGCTGGTTATCATCGCCAACAGGAATGGCTACATCGAAAAACTGGACAAGCTTGACCCCGGAGTCCCCATGGTCATCGCCGGCCCCCGACCACAGGATGCGCATGGCCACAATTTCGCCTACGTGGACCAGGAACAAGGTGCTGAGCTCGCCGTCCAACACCTCATCGACCTCGGGCATCGCCAGATCTGCCTCATCACTGGCCCTCACGACTGGGTTGATTCACAACAACGCTTCACAGCCGCAGTTTCTCTCTGTTACAAGGAAGGCTTAAATCCGCTGGTCAAGTTCGGCGATTGGAGTGGCGATGCCGGTTATCGAATCGGGCAGGAATTGATAGCGCTCCCAGAAAGTGAACGGCCAACCGCAATCTTTTCCGCCAATGACGCCATGGCGGAAGGCGTCATTTTGGCACTAAACGAGGAGGGGCTCTCCGTTCCCGACGACATGTCCATCGTCGGCTTCGACGATGACCCGCACAGCGCCTACTTCACACCTCCGCTCACGACAGTTCGGCAGGATTTCACCACGCAAGGTCACCGCGTTCTCGAAGCACTCATTCGCATGCTCGACGGCGAAGAACCAGATTTACACCCGGTGCCTGCGGAATTAATCATCCGCCAGTCAACCATGCCGCTCGACTAGCGCCACTACGGCAAACCGCAACCCGACTCCGCACTTGTGTCACACCTCACATCCATTCGCAAATGTTAGCGTTGACATTCTTCCAACACACCTCTAGGCTACCTAGTAGAGATCAAGACAGTTCGTATAATCGCAGATTAAATGCACACGCGGACTTAAACCCGCTTCGAAATAGTGAAGAGGGAACAAAGAAACTCAATGTTAACGCTCCCAATAGACGGTTCACCCGTTCTTAGTTCAGGAGGTCACATTGACTGCAACTGCCGGTCAGGCTACCGACAAGAAAATTAGTCAAGGATATATTTACTTCTTTGGATCATTTGGAGGGATCCTTTTCGGTTACGACATCGGTGTCATGACCGGTGCCTTACCTTTCCTCCAGTCCGCGTGGGATTTGCACGGCAAGGCCGCCATCATCGGCTGGATCACCTCTTCTCTCATGCTTGGTGCCGTTCTCGGTGGTGCCCTCGCAGGCCAGCTTTCAGACCGTCTAGGACGAAAGAAGATGATCCTCATCTCCTCCCTCGTTTTTATGGCGTTCTCACTGCTATGCGCATTCGCGCCCAATAGGGGCTGGATCTACCTCGTCATCATGCGCATCTTCCTGGGCCTCGGTGTGGGTGCTGCATCCGCACTAGTCCCCGCCTACATGTCTGAGATGGCCCCGGCAAAACTTCGTGGCCGACTGTCTGGACTCAACCAGACCATGATTGTTTCCGGCATGTTGCTCTCGTACATCGTCGCATTCCTACTCAAGCATCTCCCGGAGCACCTTGCCTGGCGCACCATGTTGGGACTAGCAGCAGTCCCCGCCTTTATTCTCTTCGCCGGCGTGCTACGACTCCCCGAGTCTCCTCGCTTCCTGGTTCGCCACAACCGAATCGACGAAGCACGCACAGTGCTTTCGTACATCCGCCCCGCGCATCTCGTCGAGCCGGAACTCAATGACATTCAACAGACCGCTGCCAAAGAGGATGCTGCTGCAGCCTCCACGACCTTGTCAACTCTCCTATCTGGCAAGTACCGCTACCTCGTTATCGCAGGTGTAGGCGTTGCCGCATTCCAGCAGTTCCAGGGTGCCAACGCCATCTTCTACTACATTCCACTCATCGTCGAAGAGGCTACCGGCACCGAAGCCGCCAACGCTCTGATGTGGCCGATTATCCAAGGTGTCATCCTTGTCCTCGGCTCGCTGCTCTTCCTTGTCATCGCCGACAAGTTCGACCGCAAGCGTCTCCTCCAGGTCGGCGGTTCCATCATGGGTCTATCATTCCTCCTACCCGCGATCATCAACTTCGTGATGGACGATGCCCACCCGATGCTCATCGTCGTCTTCCTCAGCATCTACGTCGCCTTCTACTCCTTCACTTGGGCACCTCTCACCTGGGTCATCGTGGGCGAGGTATTCCCACTGGCGATTCGCGGTCGTGCCTCCGGACTAGCCTCCTCCTTCAACTGGATTGGATCCTTCGCCGTGGGGCTCCTCTTCCCCATCATGGTTGCGTCTATGAGCCAGCAAGCAGTGTTCGCCATCTTCGGCATCATCTGCATCCTTGGTGTCATCTTCGTCTCCACCCGCGTCCCCGAAACCCGCGGCCGCTCCCTCGAGGAGATCGAAGCCATCGGAACCAATCGCTAAAGAACAATTTCCGTACATCCCGACCCCAGCTATGCGTTGGTGTCGGGATTTCGTTTCCAACTGCAACAGCAATCACAGTTACTTGAAGGCGTTACCGGAGATGCTCGTTCAAGAGTGTTCCCACAGGCCTAGCAGCTCCAGAAAACACAAAACTTTCACTTCACAAGCCGATAAATATTGACATTTCACCTGCATATAAACGTGCCAAGCCCAAAGAGACAAAAGTCACATCAAATCGCCGTATATTTTTGCTCGTCAATATTGCTAAATTATTGTCACGGTAATAAAATTTTTATCTAGAGCTCAAAGCGTTAACACCGTTAAGCGCTATCACAACTGCTAATAGGCCTTGAAAAATCACATCTACTAACAAGGAGGTCCGATGGTTACCTCAACCGCAGGACTCGTGACAGTACTAATAGCAGCGATCCTGCTCATCGTATTTCTCATCGTCACTCTTAAAATGCATGGTTCTCTGGCATTGACAGTTGCTGCGGTAGCAGTAGCACTCGTCACCGGAGTCAGTTTCGGCGATATCGGTGATCTTCTAGAGAAAGGCGTAGGTGGCACCCTGGGCTTCCTCGTCTTGATCATCGGTCTGGGCGCCGTGCTAGGCAAGATGCTCGAGGTATCTGGCGGTGCAGAGCAACTTGCCACCTCGATGCTCAACACCTTTGGAACAAAGCGAGCCCCAATAGTTATGTCCCTCTTGGGTCTAATCGCCGGCATTCCAGTCTTTGTCGAAGTTGGTTTCGTTCTACTCGTCCCACTAGTTTTCGTGGTAGCCCGCAAGGCTGGGATGAGTCGCCTCCGAATCGGTGTGCCGCTCATTGTTTCCCTTATGTGCGTCCACTGCTTGATCCCCCCACACCCCGCAGCTACTGCAATCTCGAATACTCTGGGTGCGGACATCGGCCAGGTCATCATGCTCGGTCTACTTGTTGCCATTCCGACTTCTCTTGTTGGTGGCCCCCTGTTTATGCGCTTCGCTGATCAAGCTCTGGCCAAGGAAGAAGCTGCCCGCGTTGCTGCGGACGCAACTTCTGTCAAGGAAGGTGTCTCCGGCCGAACCGGTGGTGGCGACGCATCGGTTGCGTACTCTGCTGTCACGACGGTTGATGCACCAGAAACCAACGAAGATGAGCCAGAGGAGCCACGCAAGCTTCCCGGCTTCGGAATCACACTCTTTACGATTCTGCTTCCGCTCCTGCTCATGGTCGGCAAGACCATCGCCGCAGGTGCTCTGACTGAAGATAATGGTCTCCGCCAGGCCTTCGAGCTCATTGGCCACCCCATTATTGCCCTTCTGATTTCCGTTTTCTTTGCCTACTGGTCTCTTGGTCTCCGCTACGGAGCAGGCCTCAATAAGCTTTCCGAAATTACCGATTCCAGCTTCGCTCCGATCGGCGGCGTTCTGCTAATCATCGGCGCGGGTGGCGCATTCAACGCGGTTCTCATGGAGTCCGGAGTTGCTCCTGCCCTGGCAGATGCTCTTGGTGGACTGCCTGTCAGCCCGATTATTATCGCCTGGCTCATTGCTTTGGTTCTCCACTTCGCAGTTGGTTCTGCGACAGTAGCGATGATCTCTGCAGCCGGAATTGTTCTTCCCATGCTGGCTACGAACCCGGATCTCAACCCTGCAGTACTGGTACTGGCCGTCGGCGCAGGAGCCATGGGGCTCACACACGTTACGGATTCCCTTTTCTGGCTCTACAAGGAATACATGGGAATTTCCGTTGGCACAGCACTTAAGACGCTGACTGTGGGAACCACGATTGCTTCAATCGTTGCTCTCGTCGCAGTACTCATTGTCCATATCTTCGTGTAAGCACGATCTGTTTTCCCCAAACACGCTATCCAGAAAGAAGGATCATCAACATGTCTCAAGTACGTGGAAAAGACATTTCTCAGTGGGTGAACGACTACCCGATCATCGATACGCTGATGAAAACTGAGGAAACCGAATGGTTTAACCCGGAGCGAAAAGACGCCGAGGAAGGCATTCCCTATGTTGGACTAACCAACGACGATATTGAGGACGCGCGAGATCGCCTGAAGCGGTGGGCGCCCTATCTTGCACAGGTATTCCCCGCTGCAGAACGCACCGGTGGCATTCTGGAATCTCCCCTAGCCTGCGTACCGAACTTCAAGAAGAAGCTGGAGACGCACTACGGAAAGGAAATCCCCGGACAACTTTGGGCCAAGCTCGACTCCCACCTGCCAATTTCCGGGTCTATCAAGGCTCGCGGTGGTGTTTACGAAGTTCTGAAGCACGCGGAAGATATCGCGCTCGAAAACGGACTCATCACTCTTGAAGATGACTACCGAAAGCTAGACTCCGATGAAGCTCGCGAGGTGTTCTCAAAGTACAAAGTAGCCGTTGGATCTACGGGCAACCTTGGTCTTTCCATCGGCATCATGAGTGCACAGTTGGGTTTCCAAGCCTTCGTACACATGTCTGCAGATGCGCGTCAGTGGAAGAAGGATAAGCTGCGCTCCCATGGAGTCACCGTCGTCGAATACGAATCGGATTACTCCGTTGCTGTTGCCGAAGGACGCAAGCAGTCAGAGTCCGATCCCACTATGTACTTCGTCGATGATGAAAACTCAAAGTCGCTATTCCTAGGCTACGCAGTAGCTGGTGCACGCTTGGCCGGCCAATTTAAGGCATATGACGTACGCATCGATGAAAACCATCCGCTCATCGCTTACCTTCCTTGCGGCGTCGGCGGCGGTCCCGGCGGTGTCGCTTTCGGTTTGAAGTCCGTCTTCGGCGACAACGTACGGTGCATTTTTGCGGAACCTACTCACTGCCCCTCTATGATGCTCGGTGTCATGACAGGAGAGCACGATAATCTTGCTGTTCAAGATTTCGGCATCGACAACGTCACCGCTGCAGATGGTCTTGCCTGCGGTCGTCCGTCAGCGTTCGTAGGCCGACACATGCAGTACCTCATCGACGGCTACTACACCGTTGATGACAAGGAAATGTACCGCCTTGTGGCTCTCCTTGCTGGAAGCGAAGACCTCAGAATCGAGCCGTCCTCCGCAACCGCTTTTGTTGGTGCAGTTCGGCTCCTTGGTGAAAGCGCAGCCGAATATAGGGAGCGCACAGGCCTTACCGATGAGAAGCTAGCCAATGCTACCCACCTTGGCTGGGTCACTGGTGGAAATATGGTTCCAGAAGAAGAGATGGATAGCTACATCAAGAAAGGCGAGTCCTACCTCTAATCAATAGCTCGGATCAGTAAATACAGCGTGTGTCTGCAACACGCTGCACACGAGGCGGGTGCTCAAACCGAGTACCCGCCTCTCCTCTCATGGATTCACATCCTAAAAGATCTCGGTTATATAGATTCCTCGCTAAAATTAGAAAGAGCCTGGTGACAGCTTTTCTAGCTGTTTCAGCTCCTGGAAATCGAATTTGAAAGGGCAAGAATGAATGACCACAAGGTAAAAAATGATATCTCCACTTCGGACTCAGAATACGTGGCCTCTTTCAAACCATTAATTCAGTTTCTAGGAGCAGCGCTCGGCCCGACAGTAGAGGTCGTCCTTCATGATGTAACGAACCTGGATTCGTCCATCATTGCAATTGCAAATGGACATGTATCTGGTCGCAAGGTTGGAGCTCCAGCGACGGATCTAATGCTCCGCATTCTCAGGGCTGGGGAATCTAACCAGAGGTCCTATGTGACCGGGTACAAAGCCTTAAGTCCCAATTCAACGAAGCAGCTTCGATCTGCAACCTATTTCATTCGTCGCGGTTCACGCGTAGTTGGAACTCTGTGTATCAACGCCGATCAAACTCTTCTCAAGAATCTAGAATCCCTTACCCAACGGATTGGCGAATCCTACTTCGCTGAACAAGATGGCGCAGATACCGATCTGACGAGTGAAAAACCGGAGATGCTGTCTTCGTCCATCGCAGACATCACCAGTCGAGCAATCAACTCTGCGCTCGCCACACGTCCTGTCGATGTCGAGTATTATTCCACGGACGACCGTCTCGCCGTAGTCCAACTGCTAGATAGCGACGGTTATTTCCAATTAAAGGGAGCCGTTGCAAATCTCGCAGATGCACTAGCGATCTCCGAGCCTTCTATTTATCGCTACTTACGGCAGGTCAGAGCTCATTAAGCCAAGGACACACGGATCAAATAGAAAAGGAAGCCATCAACAAATCCTGCCCCACCCAGCCGATATCACAGCGATCCTTCCCGTTTTGCCACCGACCGGATGATGAGCTCAAATGGAGTTTCAATATGTTGGCCAGGCGAATACTTTGACTTTTCGGTATTTGCAAAAAGTCGCTCGAGGACTGTCTTAGCGATTATCTCCATATGCGGATCAATGGTATCGAAAACTGGATACGCATATTTAGCATCCTCGATGTTATCGAATCCAACGATTGGTATCTGGCGATCTCGAGTCGCATCATTAGAAGCCAAAACCGAAATTGTTCCAAGTGCAATCGTGTCAGAGAAACACAGGACTCCATCAAAGTACACTCCAGATTCAATGATCTTGTCTAGAGCTAGAGCCGCCTCACGCCGATTAAAGCTACTGACGGTTCCGATTAATCGCGGATCCGGGGTCAAGCCAACCTCTTTCATGGCAGAAAGAAAACCCTGGTAACGCAATTGCGAAGTGGCTTGTGAATCATCTTCTTGGTGGCCAATGACAGCGATGTTCTTAGCTCCAAGTCGAAGTAAATGTCGCGTAGCTACGCTTGCCGCAGCTGCATTGTCGTAACCGATTTGGAACCAGAAATTCTCGCTATTAAACGTCGAGGCGTACTCGCCTAAGAGAATCAACGGAAGTTTTGATCTTCTTCGATCTAGATCCTCTGATTTAAGTGCGAGTGGCGAACAGGCTATTGCGTCGATGCCGGGTAGCGTGCGCCCTTCTATTGCATCCCGTTCTTGTTCTCTACTGCCGTTAGTCTCGGTAATAAATACCGTGACACCCATCTGTCGCGCCTGCTGAACAAACGATGATGCCAACTCAGCGAAATAGGGCTCTCGAAGCGTTGGCAAAATGAGGGCAACGACACGGGACGTTCCCTTACGGAGTTGTCGAGCCGCAAGATTGGGTTGGTAGCCAAGCTGTGCGATCGCTTCCAAGACACGTTTCCGGACTGGATCACTCACCCAACCAGAGTTGTTAACGACGTTAGAAACCGTTTTTGCGCTGACTCCGGTGACCTCTGCGACATCCTGTAGAGTTACCCGTTTTGCCACATTCATTATTGGCTATCCATTCTGTTACAGATCCACAAGAAAAGAAAAAGTGCTCATCGCGAGAACTAGAAACGTATTATACTTCTCTATAGTTCATAGTTCAGCGTTGAACTAAACACACAATCAATTTCATTTCCGCAAGGACGAGTGACGTTTCTAATTCAACGTTGAACGGACTGGCGAAGGTGATAGAAGCGCTACCGGAAGGAAGCAGCGAGCATGAAAGAGCTATCGCGAGGCATTAGGCCTTACATGTACATTGCTCCAATCTGCATTATTTCCGGGGTCCTCATTTATTTTTTCATCGGGTTCACGCTCATCACGTCATTTACTGACTGGAATGGGCTGACAAAGATGAATTTTGTGGGCCTTGAGAATTATCGAGAGCTTTTCACTGACCCAACTTTCTGGATAGCCCTCAAGAACAACTTGGTATTTATGGTTGTAACCATTTTTGTCCAAGCAGTCTTGGGGCTACTGGTCGCAGTGATTTGTGCTGAGCATCTCCCCGGATCCAACCCCTTCAAAGCAATTTTCTTTCTACCAATTTCCATGGCACCGGCCATCGTCTCCACGGTCTTCAAGTACATGCTTGAGACGAACTACGGAACACTAAATGAGGCTCTTCGCGCTTTAGGGATTATTGACGAACAGCAGGTTATCCAATGGTTGGGTGCAGATCTAGGCCTGTGGAGCATTATTGCGATCAACATTTTCCAGTGGATGGGGTTCTCGATGATGATCTATTTCGCTGGAATCATGCAAATCCCTAAGGAGCTCTTTGAGGCCGCAGAGATCGATGGCGCCGGCTGGTGGCGTCGACTCTTTTATGTCGTCATTCCGTCCCTACGCGGGGTAACAGCAACACTGATCGTCCTGGGAATTGTCGGTTCACTAAAGACGTTTGACATTGTCTGGCTCACAACTGCCGGTGGTCCTGGAGTTTCTACGCAATTCCTAACCACTTTCCTTTACCAAGAACGAGCCAATCGAGAGGCAGGATACGCATCCGCAATCGGCACCGTGTTGCTGGTAATTGCACTTGTTTTGTCAATCGGACAAATGCTGTGGGCGCGTCGAAAGGAATCGAGGTAGATAATGTCCAAGAAAAAGTTAATCGCCTACATCGTCAAGTACGGAGCCCTCGGTTTCCTCCTCGTGCTTTGGATGTTTCCGATAATTCTCGCCTTGTACAAGTCGATTTCAGTCGGTGGCTGGGAAAACTATATACGGGTGCTCAACCATGACACATTCAATTATTGGCAAGCCATCGGCAACTCTGCCCTGATGGCAGGTGCCTCGACACTCGTTATCGTCGTGATCTCATCGCTCGGCGGATATGCCTTTTCGAAGATGGAGTTCAAAGGAAAGCGCATCATCTATTCCGCACTAATGGCCTGCTTGGCTGTTTCTACCGCTTCTGTGGTGACACCGGTGTTTTTCGTGTTTAACTCTGTTGGGTTACGAGACTCCTATACCGGGATCATTATTCCAATGGTGACCTTCAACTCCATCATGATGCTCATGATCATGAAAACCCATTTTGACGGTCTTCCAGACGAGATTATCGAAGCTGCTCTCATCGATGGTGCCACTCCCCTAACGATCTTCCGTAAAGTGCTGATGCCACTTTCTGGGCCTGCCATCGCTACAGTGGGAGTTCTTTCCTTCGTTTACACCTGGAACGAGTACTTGCTTCCTCAACTACTTCTCAAGAGCGCCGAGAAATTCCCGGTGACAAAGGCCATCTCGCTGCTGCAATTCGATCGAATGAGTCAACAGGATATTTCCGTTCTCTATGCGGGTCTCATTTTGATGACTATTCCGACTCTCATTGTTTACTTGTTCAGCCAGAAATTCCTGCAGGCTGGGATTACTTCTGGAGCGGTGAAGAGCTAATGACGAAAAGCATATTCACAAACCCGCCAAGCTACCGTGACGGAGTTACACGTACTAATCCCGACCCTTTTCTGGTGAACTACTTCGGCACCTACTACTGCTACTCGACAGCTGAAGCAGGGGTTAACGTAAGTATCTCCACTGACATGGTGACGTGGGAATACAAAGGGTTCTGCTTTCAAGAGCCCGGCCGATCATCTTATTGGGCTCCTTGCGTCATCTACCGCAATGGACTCTTTTACATGTACGTTTCAGACCGCCCAGAAGGCACGGAGGATCCACACCTCCAACGTATGCGAGTCGCAACTAGCAATTCCCCGACTGGGCCGTTTACCTTTCGAAAACAGCTGGCTGATTTCTTTGCCATAGACGCAGACGTGGTGACTGGCGACGACGGCAAAATGGTGATGTTCTATGCCTCAAATGAGCTGACAGCTGAAAGCTGCGACAAGACGGGGACAAGCGTAGTTGTCGATACAATGGCTGACCCCTTCACATTGGAAGGAAATCCCAAGCCAGTGATCTTGCCGAGCATCGACGAAGAGATCTTTGAAAGAGACCGATTTCACGATGGGCAAGACTGGTACACCATCGAGGGGAGTACCTACTTCCGGTCAGGTGCCTATGCTTTTCAGACATACTCAGGTAACGCCTATGAGAACCCTGATTACTTCATCGGGCTCGCGGCTGCTGAAGCCACTCCCACTATCTACGACCTTGAGTGGGCCAAAGTGCCATCGGAAAGCCAATACGCTCCTCTCATCCGGAAAAATGAATATGTAGAAGGAACTGGCCATAACTCGATCGTGCGGGGACCTAACCTTATAGACTTGTGGATCAACTATCATGGAAGAGACTGCTCCGAGCCACGAATGCGAGGCGCTGAGCAGCGCAAGCTCTATCTCGACCGCCTATTCGAAGCGGAGGATAAGATCCTTTGTGCAGGTCCTACCGCTTTTCCAGAGAGAGTTCCCGAAAAACCGACATTTAGCGGTAACGGATGCGGAAGCGCTTTCTCCGATTACACTTTGGCCAAGGATCTTCGGTCTTTTGAATCTGAGTTCTATATGCGCGCTGAGGTTAAAGACGCAAACATGTCCACCGTTTACGACTTCAAATTAGTTTGTAATTCTGGCAGCGAGACCCACTTCGCGGTCAACCCCTCTGGTGTGCATAGCTACGACAGCGATTCCCAATCGTTCATTCCATTTCCTATGCCTACCGACCTCCAGGCATGGCAGCCCTGGCGCATTTCCAGGTCAACGAGAGGCTTAGATCTTTCACTCGGAGAGGTGACGATCGCTCATCTCGAAAATGACCACTCAGTCCCATGCCTACTTTCAGTTTCAACAGATGCTGATGCTGAGTTAGGTTACTGGCGAGTAACGACATACGAAGAGGCAGATAGAGCCGTTCTGGAGCAGAGGGGATTTCTCAATGATCCAGGGGACGATTCGGCGACTCTAAAAATACCGCTACAAGACTGCTCACGTATTGAATTGATCTTTTCCTCCGAGGCGAAGCCAAATATTACCGTTCGCGGAGAAACAGCAAGTGAAAATTGCTTCATCTGCCGTGGTCACACTGTCTGGAGCGGCGTGGTCCTTGGGGACGAAGCGGAGTCTATGCAGATTGTAGGTGAACTGGACAATCTATTGAAGTGTCGAATAACAAACATCCCGATTGAAAATCCAAAAGGTTACTACAGTAAAGGAGTTTCAAGTGAAAATTCGTAACCTTATGAAAGCAGCGGCGGTTGGTGTTGCCACCTCGCTACTTCTTACCGGATGCGGTGCGTCGGAAGAGACAAGTAGCACGACTGCCGATGGTGTAGTCGAACTGAACTTCCACACGTGGCTGCCGACCCAGGTTCAGTGGCCTGAGATCATCGAAGCCTTCGAGGAAGAGAATCCGGACATCAAGATCAATTACACCCGCGAGGAGGACTACGACAAGTTCCGCACCAACCTCGACAATGAGATCCTCGCAGGTGAGCTTCCCGATATCTATGGCATTCAAGTCGGAGCTTCCTTTGACGACTATGCGGAATTCGCAAAGCCAGTTGATGAATACGGGGCTGAGTGGATTGACAATGTCAGCGATGTAGCTCGCGAAGAGACCAAAACCGAAGATGGAACGGAAGCAGCAGTTCCGATCCTCAACGCCGGCATGCAGTACTACCTCTACAACAAGACTCTGATGGATGAGATTGGTCTTGAACTGCCAACCTCTTTCGATGAACTTGTAGACGTGAGCTCAAAGGCTAACGAGAACGGGCTTTCGCCTTTTGCATTTGGTGCTTCCGACACGTGGCATGTCGCTGACTTCTTCGTCTGGTTGAGTAACCAATACGGTAATGGCGACGACATCTACAAGGCTGCCAAGGGCGAGATTCCTTGGGACAGCGAGTCTCTCGTTGCTGCCGCTACGGATTGGCAAAAACTATTCGCCGATGGCGTCTTCCAGAAGGGTGCGGTTACTACCAACACCTACCCTCAAGCCCGCGATGACTACTTCCTAGCTCGCAAGGCAATCGCGATGCCAACTGGCTCCTGGCACGTTGGTATGGCGTTGGTTGGTCCCGATAAGGAGCAACCAGGTTCGGCCATCGAAAACGATGAAGTCGGTATGGCAGAGTTCCCGCAAATTGGCCCTAACAAGGGCACAGCTACAACCGGTGTCGATTTTGCTCTCGCGCTTTCCAACGATCTCGAAGGTGACAAGCTCGACGCTGCTGCAAAGTTTGCAGAGTTCATGGCTGTTGGTGAAGGCCAGCAAATCTGGGTGAATACCCTGCAAGGCTTCCCGGTCGCATCCGACATCTCGATTCAGATCGATCCAGAGGAACCGGAATTGGCTAAGAGCTCCCTCAAACTGGTCGAGGACTCACTGTCAGAGGCAAAGAATGCACGCAAGCTCAGCGTTCCTGGAAAGGAATCTCTCCAAGAAGACCTTGGTGTAGTTCTCCAGGAGATCGCAGACGGTGCCGATCCCGCCGACTCCCTCAAGAAACTGAACTAAAATTCTAGTCTCGAACGACTAGTTGAGATTCTTCTTACTCCCCTTAAGTGAACGAACACTTTTAAGACTCGCTTCACTTTTGGGGAGTTACTTCTTCCTTATTCAGACGGTTTTTCCCACATCCCACTCGTGCCCGTCATGAACACGGTGCCGTCAATCACGCCATCGACTTGCGGCCGCGGAGAGATATCAGCAGGCAGCGCAACCATTACCGGCACGCCACAATCAGCAGCTACCTTGTACCACGGCCGGCCCGTCAACCCGTTTTTAGCAACAGTAACCTCTTCCACCAGGCCCTTAAACAGCGCTTGTGGCCCCAGATCCGCCGGTGCTACCTGGCCCGCCTGCAGCATCCCGATCCACGGGCAGCCGATGAACTTCGGGCCAATGAGCACCTCGTCGGGAACCGACGGATCATCCTTGAGGTGCGTGTCTTCCTTCTTAATCGGTGTCTGGTCAGCAGCCCACTCCTCAACCGAGGAATACACCGTTACATCAGAGGTAACAGCCCCCAGCTGCAGCCCGTCGCACCGCACCGGCGCGCCTATCGACTGCAGCGAATACAGCGGATACCTGTGTGGATCATCGACACTCACAAGGAGCCGTGACTGAAGCACACCCATGCTATCAAAGATGTCTGCCCACACGAGGCCTGGTGTCACCTGCCAGCCGGTTGCCCGCACGGGCTTCGCACCCGTGACTGTGAAGCTCTCAGCGGTCTGCCCCGACAGCGACTCCATGAAGCAGATGCTCACCCCCGACGGATCCTTGTACACCGACACACGGTTGAAGTTGTCCGACGCCCCCACCGACTCGACCGGCGCATCCATCACCAAGCGGTACGTCTGCTCCGCCGAGGAGTAAAACCCATTGCTTCCAAAAACTCAAGCTCCATGGGTTTCATCTTCCCACAGCGAGCGCGCACGCGCTTGCTACTTCGGCCTCGATTCACAGGCCACACCGTCACCGTCGCGGTCGAGCTTGCTGGAATACCCCGGCTCACCTTGCGAGATCGGGCCACCAACTTTGTTCCACACCTCCCTGCAGCTGCCGTAGCTCACGTTGGACTGCGGTGCAGTACCAAAAAGCTGTGCCGGCTGCGTGTCCGGAGTCGTTGGCTCGGGTGGAGGGAGCTCCTCCGAAGGCGTTGGTTCCATGGAGGTGGTCGTCGGTACGGCCGACGAAGAAGACCTGACGGTGGTCGAGTTCCTCGTTGCACTCGACGTTACGGTTGTAAACGTAGTCGTCGGAGTTTCCGACGGTTCATCAGACTGGGTAAAACCACCGTACGTAGCAACCCCGGCAACCGCTGCAAGCAGTCCACCTGCAACGGCCATCGTCGTTTTCGCCTTCATGAATTTTAGTTTAGATAGTGAAATAAAACTGATCTATTCCATCCGCATCTATGCGGTGAACATCACAGCACAGAATCAATTGATCCTTGTGCTCGCAATTCCGACCAGTCAATAGCGTCTTATCTTTCCCTTTTAACCGGGAAGTAGGCATCGCGATCAATGACTGGTTTCTCCTCGATGATGGTGGCATCCTCATCGTCCTCAGGAAGGTAAGTCCACGCCTCCTTAACCGTAGATTTCTTAGGTCCGCCGTGTTCGCAGACGACGTCGTCGACGCTCAATTCCTTGTCCTTGCCGTTGAGGATCTTCTTGAACCGGGCGTGGCCGTTAGCGGAGAAGACATCGTCAAGGTCGTAGATGTCATCCCCAGCGTATTGCTTGGCGACGGATTCTGGAGGATCAATGCGGATGATGTAGATTCCGTCGTTTGCAATGACCAGGTCGTCTTCGACGTACTCGCATGCACGGACGACCATGTTTCCCGGTCGCTATCAATGTCGACAATCTTGGGAGCGTCAAGCGGCCCCATAAACGACACGTACACGCCGTCGTGAGTGGTTGTAGTGTCTTCCTCGAGGTTCCGCCCCAAAAAGTCCTGTTCCCAGTCAATATGGTCGAGTTTCTTGCCCCTAAATGGATCAGCCATGGTGTTTTCTCCTTTTAGATGTCGTCGTGATTTAAAAGTGCTCTTCATTCTGTGGTGTGCGCCCATGCTAAAAAGTCACAGACCCCATCTCAGCATCTTCGTTCGCCAATTAATTCGAGCACGGCGACGTAGGGACTGCAGAAGCGCTCGTCGTCGCCCGCTGGGCGCTGCGGGCTGCCTCCTCCTAACCTGGCCCGGTACACTTCCAGGCTCCAGCACCGGGAACAACATGGTGGCCACCCTCTGCCTCGATCTGCAGCCCTGCGAGGTGTGCATCTCCATCGGCACCTCCACCGCCAGCGTCCACGATGGCACCGGTGCCTAACGGGGATTTACCACCGACACCTCCCGCGAGGACATCGCCCGCGCCACCGTCGAGGGGATCCTCTGCCCCATGTGCGACGCCATGAAGGCCGTTAAAAACGCCACCCAGCAGGACACCAACCGCGTCCTCCTCATCGGCAGCGGCACCAAGAGCGAAGCCATCCGTCGCATCGCCCCGCCATCTTCGGCGTCGATGTCCCTGTCCCCGAACCCGGCGAGTACGTCGCCATGGGCGCCGCCCGCCAGGCCCTCGCATCCGCCTGGGCCACAACAGGGACACCTGCCCACTACGAAGCCGACTCCGAGCCGGTCGCCCACTACGAGGAGCTGAGGGATAGGACGGAGAGGTGGTAGAGGTAGGCGGAAAAGCGTCCAGGGCCATTGCGCAATTCGTCGTACTCCCAAAACGCCAAGTACAAAATTAGGCTTGAAGGGAGATGGCAATCAGGCCTCTGGCCTCTTCACACGAAGCATTCCACTGCAATGCAGCAGGATGAAAACATAAACGGAGACCTACACCGGTCCCTTTGCTGACTTACCTTATGCGCCACCTTCTTTTAGAACACGCACTCGTTCTCTGAGTTCATCTGCGAATTGGTAAATGTCCGATACGTCCTCGATATCATGAAGGTTTTCAACTCTATCCCGGTTAAACACGCCTACCCCGACCGCTTCAAACCATACATGTAAACCAAACCCCCAAACACAAACAACTTGACACACCCTCATAGGTCCTTGCTGGGGTGATCGGGGCAATGGAATGAGGATGCAACGCGCCACCTGCTTCCTCATCGTATCGGGCACGAATGTTGTAGAACGTGCGGCGGGAGATCTTCAACTGTTCGCAAAACGCGGTGATAGACAGACCGTGACCGTCGAAAGGGTCGAACTCAATAATTTTCCGGCGAATCGCCGGAGGAATTGCCTTACTCATTATCCGATTGTGTCCGACACACAGCAAAAATAGTTCATGAAGCTGTGCACAATGTCATGACTCTAGGCGTGAACAATGTCATGACCTTAAGCGTGAACAATGTCATGACATCAAGCGTGCAAAAGGTAGTGACACATAACACCAACTACGCAGACAACCAGTACCAACAACCCCTATTTCGCACTCAGACAACAATTCCGCAAGAATCGGTGATTGTCCCAGCAAAGTCGTGAGTCACCGACATCCCAAGCACAAGGATGGTGGCCACGACCTTCCTCTTCTCTGGACCAGGACGTTGCTCCTGGTCACTACTGTGACGGCACTCCAGGTCAAGTCCTTTTGGGTGGTGTATCCGCCAGCGGTTGACTCAGCGATGAACTGACCGCTGACGGAACAGGATTCCTTACGCCACCAGAGCCTCCTGACCGTCACCGACAACGACGCCGACGCCGACGCCGTCAGCTGCCCGGGCCTTCGCCAGCATCTCCGCCGTCGAGGGCAGCACCGCCAGAGGCATGTACCGACGCTGCTGCATCCAGTCCTCATACTGCTCAGCCAGCACTGCCCCGACCAACCGGACCACCGAAACACGGTCAGGGAAGATCCCCACGACATTGGTCCGCCGGCGGATCTCCTTGTTCAACTGCTCCGTCGGATTGTTGGACCACACCTTCGTCCACCCCGGCTTCGGGAACGCGGTACACATCGGCATCGACGGCAGGTACGCCGGTTCTGTACTGCTCGCCGACGAAATCAGGCCGACCTCCTCCCAGGCTGTCGCCGACCTGCACGACGAAGGCGTGCGCACCATCATGATCACCGGCGACTCCGCCGGGACGGCCCTCGCCGTCGGCAGGGCGGTGGGCGTCACCGACGTTCGCGCCGACCTGCTCCCCGAGGACAAGACCACTGTGATCGACCGCGAACGGGCCGCAGGCCACCGGTTGGTGATGGTCGGCGACGGGGTCAATGACGCCCCGGCGCTGGCGAAAGCTGACGTGGGAATCGCCGTGGGAGGGGGAACAGACATCGCCCGGGAAAGCTCCGACGTCATTCTCGTCAGCTCCGACCCCCGCGATCTGGTCACCACCCTGCGCACGGCCCGGCGGGCACACCGGATCGTGACGTTCAACTTCATCGGGACCGTGACTGTCGACCTGGCAGGAATCGTACTGGCGGCGTCCGGACTGCTCAGCCCGGTGGTCGCCGCCTTCGTCCATGTCGGGTCGGAGACGGCGTTCATCCTCAACTCTGCGCGGCTGATACCCAGGCGGCAGCGTCGAACTCCTCCGCGGTGAGGGGCAGTCGGTTGCGCCCCGCCATTCAGTCAGGACGGTGTGCGCGCCGTCATGCCCCTCCGCGTCATGCCCCTCCGCTCCGACGCCAGACAGGGTCGCACGTCCACAGCGTCCATACCTGCCCTCCGCGCAGCTTCGAGCCCTTCATCACTGTCCTCGTAGACCAGCCACTTCTCCGCCGGGACACCCAGCAGCTCCGACGCCCGCAGAAACAGTGCCGGATCCGGCTTTCCGCAGGACACGTCGTCCCGGGTGACAACTGCCGAGAACAAGTGTCCTATCTCCCACATGTCGATCGTGTGGAGCACGGTGCGCCAGGGTCCTCCGGTGGCTACAGCGACAGGAGCACCACCCTGCAAGCGGCGGATCACTGAAGCGACCGGGGCAACCGGTGCAACATCGGCGACAACACGGAGGAAGAATTCGTCCCTGGACTCGACAACCCTCGGGACGTCAATGCGCCTTCCCATCTCTTCAGCAGCCGCCGTGGCCATCTCTCCCGCCGAAAGCCCGTGGCGCGCAATGTACCATTCCCAGCTGATGTCGACGCCGACAAGCCTGAGCGCACTGCTGACGGCAGAGTAGTTCGCCCTGTGACTGTCCGCGACTGTTCCGTCCCAGTCGAAGATGTAGGCCGAGTATCCCGGACGGTACAGGGCATCCCTGTCGCGAGGAGCTGTGACCCTGACACCTCTCATGTCCTCCCCTTTCACCTGTCTGCGTCGATCCGTATACCGGTTTCCGCGTCAAACACATGAAGTGCACCACGGCTCCAGGACGCCGACAGCCGGTCACCCTCGCTCACTGAGGCGTCAGCCGTCATCCTCGCTGACAGGGTGCCACCGGCGACGTCACCATTGCGGCTCAGGCGGACAATCTGGCTGCCACCTTCGTAGGAGACCGCAGTGACCGTCACCCCGATGCCCCGGTCGCGACTGTCTCCGGGAGTGCCCAACCGGAGATCGTCAGGCCGGATACCGACGCGGAACCGGTCCCTTCCCCTGAGAACGGGCATCCCTCCGAGCTCCTCCAGGGGAACTCCCTCAAGAAAACCACCTGTGCAGTACCCGTCTCTGACCCGCACTTCGGCCAGGTTCATCGGCGGTGTACCGATGAAACCTGCCACGAAAGCGGTAGTCGGACGCGAATACAGCTCACGGGGTGTACCGATCTGCTCAATCCTCCCACGGTGAATCACCGCCACCCTGTCAGCGACGGCAAAGGCATCCTGCTGGTCGTGCGTGACATGGATAGACGTGGCCCCGCTGCTGCGCAACAGTGTCGCTATCTCCTCCCGGAGGACGAGGTGGAGCTGCGCATCCATCCCGGACAGGGGCTCGTCCAGCAGAACCACCCCTGCCTGGCGTGCCAGTGCACGGGCCAGAGCAACGCGCTGCCGCTGTCCCCCGGACATTTCGCGGGGACGGCGGCCCAGCAGTTCGGTGATCTGCAGACGCTGCGCCACCGCGCGGGCTCGTAGCTCGGCATCTCCCCTGGTCATGCCGAGACCGTGAACAAGTCCCAGGGTGATGTTACGGAGCGCGTCCAGATGCGGGTAGAGGGCGAAGTTCTGGAAGACGATGGCGACGTCACGACGGTGAGGCGGCAGGCCCTGTTGTGGGACGCCACCAATGGTGATCTCGCCGGAGTCGATCTCCTCCAGCCCTGCGACAGCTCGCAGGAACGTCGACTTCCCGGAGCCGGACGGGCCGAGAAGTACCAGTGACTCACCCGGAATAACGTCCAGATCGACGTGGTCGAGAGCAGTGACCTCTCCGAATGTCCTGGTCAGTCCGTGGACACGGATACTCTTGGCGTGGTCCCCTCCCGTGGTGGATTCCTGTTCCTGCACTGCTCCGGCGAAGGATGTCACTGCTGAGTCACCCCGTTGATCTTCTTCACGGCGTCAGAGACCGCTTCGTCGACAGACCTTCCCTGATCGGTCAACTGCTGGACCATGTCCTGGAGCGTCTGGTTCACCCTTCCCATGGACTGTCCCGGCCAGCCGCCGCCGGCACTCGGCGTCCCCTCGTACTTCCATGCGTACCCTAGCGGGCTGTCGTAGTCGGCATCCTGCCTGAGCATGTCCTGAGCTGCGGTGTCAACAGGAATGTAGCTGTTCTCCCGTGCGCTGCTTGCAATCACCTGCGGATCCAGCATGTCGCTGATCATCTCGCTCGAGTACGCGGCCCGGCAGGCGTCATCGGAGAGCACCATCCACCCGTTGCCCCCTGCCGGGAGGCTGGCGGTACCACCGTCCGGCACCGGCATGTCGGACACTGTCCAGTCGAAACTGTCACCCACCGCCTTCTTCACTGTCGCGGCCACTGCCGGTGTCCCGAAGAAGTAGGCGGCCTGGCCGCTGCTGAATTCCTTGATCGAATCCTGCCAGGACACCGGATTCTGCAGTCCCTTCTCCCCGATGGTCCGGTAGATCTCCAGCGCCTCGCGTCCCTGCGGGGTGTCGAACCCGGCCGTCCCGTCATCGTTGACATACCGGGCACCGTTGCTCTGGGTGAAGGCCTGGACGAACCACCAGGCGATGTTGTCACGCGGAATCTGGACAGGTTTCTTTCCCGTCTTCTCCTTGATCTTCTCCGCATTGCTGATCACCTGGCTGTGGGTGGTCGGCAGCTCGTCGATTCCGGCCTGCCCGGCCATCGTCGTGTTGGTGTAGAGAACCGGAACCGAGATCTGGAACGGGGCTACATAGGTGGTCCCGTTGATTGTGCCGACATCCAGGAAGTTCTTGCGGTAGCTATCCTTGAGCACTGAGGTGTCTAGAGGTCGGGGACTGTAGTTGTCTACCCAGAACCTGAGCTGGTCAAGCCCCAGCATGATGACGTCCGGCCGCGACCCTGCCTGAATGTCCGCGACAACCTGCTGCGTGAGTTCGTCGTAGCTGGTGCCCTCCGGGGCAGCCCTGAGTTCCACGGTGAGTCCCGGGTACTTCTTCTCCAGCTGTTCTTTGGCCAGTTCAGCGCCCTGCCGACCCTGGCTGGCAAATTCGGCGGTGAGTGTCACACCGGACGGGTCGCAGGAGGACACGTCGGCCTGTTCCGCCGGGGCAGCGACTTCCCCTGATCCGGAGCAGGAGGTGAGCGCAGCGAGCGAGGTCGCTGTGAGCAGTGCTGCGCCGAGGCTCCGGCCTCGGAGCCTGCGACGGGTGGTTGAAGATGTGGAGGTCATTGGTCCTGCCTTTTCTGTCTAGTGATTACTGGGGATGAAGTGTCGGGGTGGAGAACTGTCGGAGGAGCGGATGAGAGATCCCGTGTCATGTCAGCCCGGAGCCTCCCCACCCGCTATCCCACGGACGAAGTGCTGCTGGGCAGCCAGGAACAGTGCGATCATCGGAAGTGTCACGATGAGTGCCCCGGCGCTCAGCGCGCCGTAGTCGGTTCCGGTCTCTCCCTGCTGGAACACCGCCAGTGCCAGCGGCGGGGTGTACAGGGCATCGGAGCGGGCGATGAGCAGTGGCCACATGTAGTCGTTCCAGTGTGCGAAGACGGACAGCACCGAGAAGGTCGCGATCGCAGAGCGGGAGTTGGGGACGACGACATGGACCAGAGTCCGCCACAGACCGAGACCGTCTGTCCGGGCAGCTTCGAGGAGAGTGTCCGGGATGGTCACCATGTGCTGACGCAGCAGAAACAGTCCTATAGCCGTCGCCGTGAACGGGATCACCAACGCCGCGAAAGTGTTTCCGAACCCCGCACTCCCGATCCCGATGTACAGCGGCAGTGCAGTCGCCTGGCCCGGGATCAACATACAGGCCAGAACCAGCCCGAATGCGGCATTACGACCGGGGAAGTCGAGCTTCGCGAGAGCGAATGACGCCGGAATGCTCACCGCGAGCTGAAGCACGAGAATCAGCGCCGTGACTACGACACCGACCAGCATCGCGTGTCCGAGCCCACCCCGTGTCCACGCCTCAGAGAAGTTGGTGAGTGTCGGGTCCGGAGGAAGGAGGCGGAGCCCTGAGTCAACCTGATCCTCCCGACCCGCAAAGGCGGTACGCACCATCCAGAGGAACGGTGCCAGAGAAATGACGACAGCGATGAAGAGGACACTCCACCTGGTCACGGTGCTGGTCACGGTGCTGGTCATGACTTCTCCTCCCCCGTCTGCGGGACGCCTGCCGCTGACGGACGTTCGCTACGTCGGGAAATCCGCCGGTGGATCACCCCTGTGAGAATCAGAACCGCGATGAGCATGGTGTTCAGCGCAGCTGCCTGCCCCAGGTCGAAGTACTCGAACCCGAGTTTCCAGGCCATGGTGAGTACGGTCTCACTTGAACCGAGAGGCCCACCGTCGGTCATCATCCGGACGGTGTCGAAAACCTGCGCACACTGGAGAACCGCCATCACCAGGGCGAATGCACTGACAGGCCGGAGGAGTGGAAGAAGTACGTGACGCACTCGGGCTGCACCTGTGACACCGTCCATGTCAGCGGCCTCCTTCACCACCGTCGGTATGCTGCTGAGGCCCGCGAAGTAGATGAGGAACGTGAACGACACCAGTCGCCACAGTCCGACCAGAGCGACCGTGGGAAGAGCCAGGGAAGGGTCACTGAGGAAAGCCACCGGTCCCAGACCGAACACTCCCAGCACACTGTTCAACGGGCCCGAGGGGCTGGCGAACACCGACCGGAACACCACTCCCATGGCAACAAGATTCCCTGTGTACGGGAGGAACAGCAGTACCTGGAGCAGACGCCTTCCCCTGGTGGCTGAATGGACCAGCAGTGCCAGGAGGAAGCCGAGGACCAGACCGGGGATCACGGTGATCACCGAGTAGACCAGGGTGTTCAGGATCGCCTGGCGGACCGCCGGATCCGCGAGAACGGTGCCGTAGTTGTCGAGCCCTGCCCACCTCCACGAGGTCTGCGACCCGATCCTGATGTTGAACAGGCTGCCCACCAACGCCAGCAGACCCGGCAACAGAATGAACAGGCTGACCGCAACGAGCGCAGGTGTGGCGAAGGCGAGCCCCACTATCCGGCGGCGACGCCCCGGCACGGTCACTGCAGCGGATAGCATCGCACACCCCCGTCCGACTCCACTGTGACCATCAGGAGTCCCGGCCCGTGGCCCACCGGCCCCGGGATCGGGGTGGCCGTGACCGGTGCGCAGGTGGGGACGACCCGACGCAGCTCACCGGTGGATACATCGAGGACGACCACCGAGGCGCACAGTGTGGGAACAAGGATCTCCTCCCCTGCGAGCGCGGGAGTGGCGGACAGCGGCTCCGGCGTTCTCCGGTAGGTACCGCGACAGACGAGTGGAGCGCCGGAGGAGTCCCGGGACCAGTTCCAGGTCCACCGGGTGTCCCCGGTGTCCACGTCGAGGAGTGATACCTCACCTGACGAGTCGGTCACGACAACCCCGTCGGGCACGCACAACGGGGACGCTTCATTCCACGGTCGCCGGGAGAGTCGCTGCCACTCCACCGTTGCGGTGAAAGGGTTCAGACGGGATGTTCCGTTCAGAGTCGTGCAGATGATCCCGGTCGGGGCCGCCCATACAGGTGTCGCCACCGGTAGAGCTGCACGCGAGAACGGGCTTTCGCCGGTAGTCCGGGACTGTTGCTGAGCATGTGCGGTAGCGAGGTCACCGCCGGTTGCAGCGTCCAGCACGCTGATGCGCTCCGGGGCGGGAAAAGACCCCACAGCCACTCTCGAACCGTCCGGGGCAGGGGAGGCCATGGTGATGAAGATCTGGTAGTTGGCCAGGTCCCGGCGACGCCACCGGAGTGTGCCGTCGTCCAGTGAGATCCCGACGACATCGGAGACATCTCCAGCAATGACCGTTCCCTCGGTGACTGCGGGGGAATGCAGGGAGAACCGTCGCATGGGATCGGTGGAATCGAAGCGCCAGAGGAGTGTCCCGGCCGTGTCGTCCACTGCTATCACAGACCCGTCAACCAGACCGATCACCGCGACAGGACTGCCGTCCACCGAACCTCGAACGGGAGCGTCGGCCGCAGGCCATGTGTCGAGGTCGAGCTCCCATACGGTGCGTCCGGTGGCGAGGTCGAGGCAGGACAGTCTGCCTTCACCACCTTCACAGGCCCTGTAGGCGACCAGAGTTCCCGCGGTACCCTGCCCTGCGGCTACCGCCCGGTACCCTGTGGTGTCAGGTTCGTGCTGCCACAGTGGTGTGACCGGAGCAGGCGTGTCCTCCGCGGCAGCCCGACCTGACCCGGCGCTTCCGGCAGGCGGAAAGCTCTGACCGGTTACCACGGTGATCTGTTCGCCGTCCCACTCCACGACCCGGTACCCGGCCACCGAGTGGTCGATTCCGCCGAACATCGCCGGCGGAGTATTGACGTGGAGGACGTCGTCAGTCTTCACGATCCGGTCCGTGTGACGGTGTCCGGAGAACGTGGCTTTCGGCGGATACGGTGCGCTGCCGAGGAATTCTCTGGTGGGCTGGTCGTGGTACAGCAGAATCCAGGGACGTTCCCCCTGCCCCCCGGCATTCCAGGCGGCGAGATCCGCTGCCAGCCAGGAGCGCTGGATCCCGGCGTCCAGGTCAAGTTCATCGGTCAGCCAGTCCATGCAGACTACGTGGAGCCCGGGAAGGTCGAATGAGTACCAGCGAGGTCCCATCCACGTTTCATAGGCGGCGGGGTCACCGGTGTGGATCTCGTAGCCGGTCCGGCTAACAGTGCTGTGGTAACGGTCACCTGCCATGTGGTCGTGGTTGCCGGGAACGGTGTGCCACGGCCGGGGGCTGTGCGACAGGGTCCGGAGGAGTTCACGGTACTGGTCGTCGACGCCGCGGTCGGTGAGATCCCCGGTGATCATGAATGACGCCACGTCGGTCTGCTCGGCGATGCGCCGCAGCAGCGCACCCAGCACTTCGGCGTCACCGAGCTCAGCCGGTTGCGGATACATCGCAGCGCCACCGATGTGGAGATCTGTGAGATGGGCGAAACGGTAGGGAAGAGCGGTCGCTGCGGGATCTGTCGCCCGTTCCAGGACGAACCGCAGGTCTTCTCCGCTACGTGTGCGGCAGAACCAGCGGTCTGCGGTTAGGCCGGCTGGAACGGTGACAGTGATGAAACCACTGCCCGGAAGCGCACCGCCGTTGTCCGGGTCACCGTTGAAAGAGAATGCCCCGTTGTCATCGGTGAGCGTCACTCGTAGCCCGTCGCTGACCGAAATTCTCGGCAGTGGCTGTCCGAGTGAATCGACCACTGTACCTCTGACGGTGTGGGACGGCGTGTCGTCTTCACGGTCGTGCTGTGTCGGAGTGTCCATGTTGGGTCGTCTCTCCTGTTCAGATCCGGTTGGCATTGACTATGGAGTCGGCCCGGAACTGTGCGTCAGGTGCTCCTGTGATCCGGTTCCGGAGACCGGTGAGAAGGGTGTCGAGCACTGCGAGATGGACGATGCGGCTCACGACGGCTTCCACCTGGTGATGGGTTTCCGCACTGCCTGCGACGATCACCGAGTCCAGCAGTTCGGTAACCGGTGACGTCGCGAAGCTGGTGACCCCCACGGTGACTGCTCCCCTGTCACGGGCGGTCTCGACGACCCGGAGCGTGGGAATTGTGGAACCTGTGTGGCTGATCGCGAGGCACACGTCTCCTTCGCCCAGGGATCCGGCGAGGACCTCCTGGAAAATGAAGTCCGCCTCGAAACGGGCGTCGATACCGAATGCGGTCATGCGGTAGGCGGTGTCCCAGGCCAACGGTGTGGATGTTCCCGCCGCGGCGATGAGCACACTGCCTGCCGACGCGATGATGTCGACGACCCGTTCTATCTGGTCGGTGTCGATGACCCTACTCGCAGCGGTGAGAGCCTCACCGGTCTGTATGAGGGTTCTGCGGTAGCGGGCTGAGTCACTGCCACCGTCTCCGGCACCGGCGTCCTCCGCCTCCGACGGAGCGGGCAGTGTCCGGGAGAGCAGAAGTTTGAGCTGCTGGTACCCGGTGAGGCCGAACCGTTGACAGAACCGGGCCACCGTACCGACCGATGTCGATGATGCGTCGGCGAGCTGGGAGATGGACATTCCCATCACCTCGACGGGGGAGGTCATGATGAATCGGGCGACCCGGGCCTCCGAACCGGAAAAGGACGGTAGCCGGTGCCGGATTTCCTCCAGTACCGGTGTGCGACGGCCGAGGATGGCGTCGCGGAAGTCACTGTCTGTGTCATTCATGCCGTGAACGCTACCGCCCGAAGATGAACGCAGCGTAAGGTCGAAATGAACGGTGGATGAATCTTCCATCTATCCGTCACTTCTGGAAAAATGCTCCTGTCTGGACCAGGAGGACACCCCTGTCACCCGTCTGCGTCATCTGACCCGTCGGCGGTGCCGGGCCCCGGGGAGGGTCCTGAACCCGTCGATTGACGTGCAACACCTGGGACCGTAACCCGCACGAGAAGTGGCGGGACAAGCTCGACACGGTACTCACCAATGGCCGGCATCTGGAGCTGTAGGTCGCGCGGAAGGCTTGCATGCGGTTCCGGCGGGCGTTGGCGTACCGGGGTGCCGAAAGGCTTGACGGAGCTGGCGACGTTGGGGAGAACTCTGTGGCGTAAGCGGGCGGCGATCCTGGCGTACTTCGACACGGGCGCGTCGAACGGGCCGGTCGAGGCCCGATTTAACGGACGGTTGGAGCATGTGCGTGGGATCGCTGTGGGGTTCAGGAATCTGGATCACTACATCTTGAGGTCCCTGATCCACTCAGGACAGTTGCAGGAGCGGATCAACGCACTGTGAACCGCGAAGAGCCGGATAACGCAGCCAGGGAATCATTCTTCGCGTTGCTGCAGAAGAACGTCCTCGACCGCTGTTCCTGGACCACCCGTAGACAGCTGAGCATCGCGATCGTCACGTGGATTGAGCGGACGTATCACTGCCGTCGACGTCAGGCTCGGTTCGGACGTTTGACCTCCAGGTCTGTGGGGTGGGTTTCGTCTCGTTGCAGGAGACGAGCGACACGACCGCTCCGGGTGGTCGGTTGGTGTTCTATGTGTTCTAGGCGTTGGCGCAGTTCGAGTGTGCTCTGATCATCGCGCGCGCCACGGCCGGCCTGGATGCGGCCAAGGCGCGAAGTCGGATCGGGGTGTTTTGTCGCTTCTACCTGCGGAATGACAATGGTGTAGGGTTAAGTAAAGAAAAGTGTGTCTGAGTTGGCTTACTTCTACCAGCTCAGCATGTGTTTTTAGTCGGTTTATAGGTCTTCGGGAGCTATAAACCGGTCTTTTGCGTTCAATACCGGGTTTCTTTGGAAAGTGTGTTAGTTGTTTTTGCTTTGCTTTTCCGGTGAGTAAAAACAGGCCAAGATGCCCCATCTGTACAGGGCTAATGAAGAAAAACAGATACACACAAGCCGGTACCCAACGATGGCGATGCACACAAGGCTGCCGCGTCTCGTTAGTAAGAAACAGCCAACAAGCCGGTAAAAACGCCGCCACCTTCCGACTGTTCTACACCTGGATTACCGGCGGAGACTCTCTCAACAGCCTCGCACAACAACACAACACCACCCGACAGACCCTGCACGCGCGTATGAAATGGTGCTGGCTAATCCAACCCGACGTAGAAATCGACCATCATCGCGTCTATGACCAGCTATTTATCGACGGCACCTACCTCAACAAACAATGCCTGTTCAGTAGCCTTGGGTATCCACTCAAAAGAAAGAACACACTTTTGCTGTCTAAACAGCAGAGATAGCCTTTATAGTTTGCGAAATGACCGGTGAAAAATTGCCACTACCCCCTTAATTGGCATAATTTTTTTACGACTGACACAACGAAATAAGGGCATAGCTATTTGTCCAACATAATTTAGGCTCTATCGATCCTACGGTTTAGGTGATCGTGATCTTTTACACTCTTACACATCCCCCGCGAACTCAAACTGCACCACCCAACGGGGTAACAGGGCAGCCACTGCCACCAATGGACGCCGGCTGAGAATCTGGCAATTAGTCCAAGGAGAAATTTCGTGGGCCTAAGCATGGACCCACCTCCGCAAATTAGGCAGAGCCAACCACAAGTCTTAGAACCGTAATAGCATCAATAAAGAGCACATTTTCCCCTCCTGATCACTGTATTTCGAGGTAAATCGTTTCAGACTCACCGCCCTGTAACGTTCCGCACGTATGACGCTATGTAATAAGTGAAAGCTACATCAAGACTGCATCATTTCGCAGTGCCCGTATTATCCCCGAATAGGAGGTCCACAATGAAAAAGCTATCCACGCGCACCGTAGCCGCCGTGCTATCCACCTCGCTCGCCGTAGGCATGTGTGTTCCGGCCGCGAATGCCGCCACCGTGAAGATCACCGACAACAAGTGCTCCATCT